>Ga0079301_1000734_pt1 | contig 15855 bp, 9 predicted proteins | sample Wag4_2014_7_11_3_FD_74797 | JGI IMG/M metagenome (GOLD analysis project Ga0079301, IMG submission 74797) | Fresh water mixed with fracking chemicals microbial communities from Ohio, USA - Utica-2 Time Series FC 2014_7_11 | ecosystem: Engineered > Industrial production > Chemical products > Input... | reverse complement strand
GATGGTCCTGTTGTCTCACCAAGTCGTCTAACAGAGCGTGCCTCTGACGCATCTAGCGCAGCTTCTGACACTGCGCTCTGAAGGGCGCTTGATGCAACTGCGCTCTCGACAGTTGACACTTGTGAGATGCTAATTTTCCCAGTCGTTCCTGCTGCACCGGATCTCCTTGCTGTCTGCTGAGATCCGCCCAGCGCTCTGCTAGAAGAGCTTGAAGCAGTCGATGTAACGGCAGGACGCGAAATAGCTGCCGCTCCGCCTGCGTCATTCTGTGTGTTGTCAGTGCCAGAATCGAACGTGGTCTTCTTAGCCTGGACTCCCACCTTGGAGCTTTTCTTCCCAAACTTAAGCGCCATTGACAGCTCCCGGTACTGTGTATGTGGGCGATGCGAAAGTGGCTCCCCTCTCACCGTCAAGGTACACGGGAGTGACGAGATAACGAATCTGCCTGCCTGTCTCGTAGCCTGTTCGATCCTGGATCACACAGCGCTGCGAGCTTGATGCGTGTCCCGCAGACGTGATGGTCCACCGGGCGCTCGATGATGTAGCCTCAACCTCGTAGCGATCTATGAGGCTGGTGTCGCCGTTCACAATCCACGACACCGTCTGTCCGCCTGACCTGTTTTGGACAGTGACCTTTGAAACTGTCGGCGGAGATGGGACGACCTCTGTGACAAACGATGCCGTGTCGCCAGTCTCTCCGTCCAGGAAGGCGTCTCTTGCTGGAGCGCCTGGCATCGTTCCTGTTTCAAAGTTCTGACGAGAAAAGAACTTGCGATCCTTTGAGAGAACACGCCTGGCAGCGCCAAGAGACGCCTGCGAAATGTCTGCCTTTGTGATGTGCAGCCCAAGGCGTGTGAGATCAGGATTGACTGATGTCGTCCTGTTCGCTCGATCCTCTATGATGCTTGTCAGCTGTGAGGGCGACCTGACGAAGGCAGTGCAGTAGTAGTAAATCTTGGACCTGACACGCACATCATCGATGTCGTCAACAATGCGTTCGCTGGTCTGCCCGACGTACTTGATCTCGCCTGTCTGGAGGTCGACCCTGTAGACCTCGAACTTCACGCAGTTGAGGAGGCTGTCCTTGAGAGTTGTGAGATCACTCTGGAAGGGAACATCAAGGCCAGAAGCCTTCATGAAGTCAATCAGAAAATTCACATCGTTGGGCTTTATGCTCGAAGCAATGCTGACCTCAACTGTCTGATTCTCTTCAATGCGCGGTGTCGCAGTTATGCTGACGTTGACGATCTGACGGGGCCTGAGCCTCTTGATGTAGAAGGTAGAGTCCTCATGCCGCACGTCGCCTGTCCGAGTGTAGACAGAGGTCGAGTACTCGTACTCCGCTAGATCTGTCGCAGTTGTGTCGACAATCTTGTCGATTTCATTCAGCGCGCGGGGCCTGTTGGTGATCCAGACAACCTCGCCATTTCGGAGATTTTTCCTCCTGATCATGACAGCGTCTGCCTGCAGAGTTGTGTCGCTGACGTAAAAGTTCACGCCCTCCAGCGAGTTCGTGCAGACGAGCACTGTGATGGGCGTGGGCCGCGATCTCATCTTCGCCACATTGAAGGGCAGCTTTGCAACTGTTCCTGTGAACTCATTGGACGCTGTGTCGCCCTTCTGCGCGAACCCCCTCAGAAGAACGCTGGTTGAAAGGCCTGCAATCCTAAAGGTTGTTGTCTGTCCTGGGAGACATTGAAGCTTGTAGAGCGTGCGAGTGAAGCCTGCGATGGGCTGTCGAAAGTCTTTCACCTCTCTCGTGATGATCGCAACAGTGTCAGCGCTCGGATCACGCTGGGTCACAGAAACGCTGAGCGTTGCGAGGTCTGAGAAACTCGCAGAGACTATGGGCGGGATAAGTGGCACCCTGGCGTTGATCTCAAATTGAGCCAAGTTGAGCTGCGTTTCCTGAGAGAGGATCACGCCCAGCTTATTGAAGGCCCTGACGCGCAGCTTGAGGCCGTCAGTCGGTCCGTTTCCCGGAATCCTCAACGTTACTTGAGTCTGTCTAGTCGTGTCTGCAACGCTGACAATCCTTGCGGGCGTCTGCTTGTTGACAGGGGACGAGAGGACAGGCCGCCCCTTTGAGCTGAGGCTTGAGAAGGCGGCAAGTCCATCATTGGGCAAGAAGCCAGGTCGTTGAGCACCTGGGTCTCTTCCCAGCGTGATCTCTCGAAAGTCTGCGGGTCGCACTTGCGAACTTCCTGCCTCAACTGTGTCGTTCTCTCCAGAGCTGACAACTGATCGGGTTCTCGCCACGTCTGACTGCTGGGACAGCGCCTTTGCATCATAGTTCGAAACAAGCTTGGTGACATCAATCTCGAACTTCGCAAGCGACCGCTCATTTCCCGCGCGGCTGAATTTCTGGCGGGCCTTCTGGTCTGCACGGCGGTTGAAGTCAGCAGACGTGTTGACCCGCTGTACGTTCTCCTGCGACGGTGTGATGATCTCAGAGGTGAGAGTCACAACGTTGTTGCGCATACAGAGAGTAGTGTCTACGCTCAGGTTGCACGTGATGATCCTCTCGTTCGTGTTGGGATCGATCAGCAGGCCAAAGGAGTTGGCCAAGATGTCGAAAAGACCCGGAATCTGTTGGACCTTGCTTATCACGTCAGCACCAGCGTCAGAACGTTCACGAAAGTAGGAAACTCGTAAGAGTTGATAAACACGCGCCCTGCGAACACAACTCGCACCTGTCTTCCTTGCAGCGTCACTGTCCCAAAGTCAATGAGATCAAGCTTGCGAATCCCGTTACGTGAGGTCGTCTCAAAGACCTGCAGAGCGATGTTGTTTGACTCAGACGTTTGCTCCATGGTCGTACGAAAGATCTGATACTGAGTTCCAGATGATCCCGCAAGAAGCGAGGAGATGTTCGTCTCCTCTAAGCTCGCGTCAAACTGCTGTCTCACGTCCTTATAGTTGCCTAGCTGTGATCCGACATCGTTGACGGGTGGCAGGTACCTGAAGTTTGGCTTCCTGGCGAGCCGCTTATCAAACAGCAGCGACTCTAGTGAGTCCACGTGAACGCGCGGCGGTCGCATGGGATCGGGAACAGCTGGCACAAAGCTGTGGCTTGTGCCTCGCAGCTCAAAATTTGTTGTCTGTGGATCTTCTGGGTCGTCTGTGAGGAGGATCTTCAAACGAGAAAAGTTCTCACCTGACGCGGAGGAGAGCGCCTCGCCCAGGCTCGCAAATCTTGCAGGATCCTGGAGAGACACACCCGCCTCATCGTAGGCGCTCTCTCCCGACACCGTGAAGTTGTCCGCCACGAACGGAAGAAGCTGACCCTGATCGTTGCTCTCCAGCGTGACTTGATCACCCGGTGTGCTGAAGGACTCGAAGTAGATCCGCTCGGTCGCGTCCTCAGCGCCGCCTGTCTCCTCGCGGACGTAGTACGAGGCGCGATCTGCTACAGTTGCGCTGGTGATGCGGAGAGCGCCAGACGCAAGCTGCCGCCTGCCGTAAGGCGTCAGAACGAGGTCTATGACGCGGCTCTTGCTGTCTAGGATTCCAGCCACTTTCTTCTCCCTTCTAGGTAGGAGAGGGCACCAAATCTCGTCAGGAGTCGAAGTACGGGAACGACGCGGTGGAGTGCAGGCTGGCATTCTGCGTGTACGCCGTGGCTCCCGTGATCTCTGTTGTGATCGGGTAGGTCTCGATCAGGCCTCCTAGGCTAACAGTTGTGTTCCCAATCTGCTTAAGTGTCAGCTTGGAAGCAGTGTCAGGAGACGTGTAGAGGAGGTTGGCAAACTGCCCAAATCGATCGTTCCTGAAGACGTAGCGTCGATCCTGGCGACTCCTGTTCGCGATCGCGTTGTACCCCGCGCCAGTCACGTACGTGATGGTACTTCCTGACTTGAAAGTTACGGGTGAAGCGTCTATTGGCACCGTGCCAAAGTCGCCCAGCGTAACGAATCTTGGATACTTGAGCCAGTCAACTTCGTAGCTGAGCAGCAGTCCTGCAATGTTTCTTCCCCTCTCTTGTCTGGGAACATTGATGTCAACTCCCCAAACTGCATCAAGGTTTGTGTACTGGAACGAGCGTGAGAGAGGGCTTGAAATATCATCATCTCCCAGGCTGGATGTGGCCAAAAGAGAATGGTAGTTCCCATAGTTCATAGGGAACGGATCGAGGAGGAACTCGTCTGCCACAGGAAATCCCGTGATGTCCTGCGACACTGTGTGACTTCCAAACTGGTCATCGCTCTGGTGCTGTCGCCTCTCACCTCCGACAACATGTGACCCGTAAAGTGTGATCGTGGCGCGCTTGCTCTCGATCTTCAAGAAGGACCCGGTGATTGCTGACGTGATGAACTCGTATGGCGTTATGCCGGCATCAATTCCGAGAATGAGCTCATCTTCGGGTGTGAGAATGATCGGTGTCTCTCTTGAAGACCCGTCATTCACAGATGTGGTGCCGAAGAACGTCCCGAAGGCTCCACCTGCGAGCTCTGCAAACGCGTGGATCTCCTGATTGTCGCCCGGTCCCTGCGATCCAAAGAAGAATCGCGGATCGTAGTTGCGCATGTCTGCTGGGCCGAACGACTTTCTTGCAGAAAAGGGACGAGAGAGCAGCGAAGTTGAGTGCGCCATCTCTGCTCTGATGACAGAGGCGACAGACCCAAACTTGACTGACATCTGCAAAGGATCACGCAGAAAGGGAGAGTACAGGTCTATTCCCACCCAGGAGCTGTACACGTGAGCACGACTCAAGCTGTTGCTTGCGGAGTAGACGTAGGAAAATCCGTCAATTATGTCAACTGCAGACTTGCCCGAGTAGGTCATCGAGTCGTTCTTCAAGTTGTATCCGAACGACAGAGCAGATGGCGATCCCGGCCAGATGTGTTGAATGTAGTTCAGGGAGTTACCGAGCTTTCCGGGGACACCCGCAGAGTTCAACGGGAAATTGACTGAGGGTGTCCTGAACGGCAGCGGTGTCGATCCCTTCCTTCCTCGGGCCGATATTGCGGGCGTCATCTCGAGTCGAAGAGTTCCGCTGAACAGGCTTGAGTATGTTGCGGGCTTTCCAGCGGGATCCAAGTTTCGATCTGCAAAGTCGTGTTTGAACTGCGGAGAGTGCAGCGGAAAGCTGCTCGAGATGAATGCGGAAGTTCCAGACAGGGGTGTTGCACCCACAGTGTCCTGGAAAAAGACGATATGACTGCTTGTCAGCGTAGGAGAGTTGTAGAAGCACGCTGATGCTGATGCGATCAGAAAGCGATCGGAGGCGGTTGCGTCCTGCTGCTGATCTCGCGACAGCAATACAGACTGCCTGTCAAACATCAGCGGATTTGCGTTTCTAGCCTGACGATACAAGAAGAAGACGTAGTTGTCCATGTCTCTGAGATGGAGGTCTCTGCCCTCCTCGTACAGTGACGTCGGTGTTCCAGTCGTTCCTAGCAGGTGCGTCCTTCTGGCCACAACAGGAACTTCGATCCTCACTTTCTCAAGAAGGAAGGGAGCACTGATGTAGTTGGACATCTTGAGCACGTTGCTCTGCGTCGCGTGATACTTCGTCGCAAAAGGAGCAAAGAATGATACGGTTGGCTGGCCAATGTTTGCAGTTCCAGCTCCGATCTGCATCTGATCCGTGAATCGCTTGAGCTGGGGCGTTCCTGAGGTGCTGGGGTAGAACCGCTGATTGATGTGGTTCGGCGGCACAAACTGCCCCATGTAGCAGTTCGATCCCGATGCGTTTGGTGTGTAATAGAACGAAGGAGCACGTGTGAACTCAAGCTCTTCGAACTCGCAGGCGAAGTCTGTGCTTGGGCTCTTGCCGCCTGTGATCGGATCGGTGACTCCGATGTCGTCCCACCGCTTCGTCACGAAGTTGAAGTAGCAGAAGCCAGTTCCTTCCTTCGTGAACTCGCCCTCTGTGTCCTGGTCGATCTCGTTCTGCGGGCAGCGGTAGACGTACTTCGTCTCTGACGGTGTGATGTCGATTGTGATGGCGTGTCGGGATCCCAGGGGCGCAGCAAAGCTCTCCTGCGCGCCGTCAAAGACAAGACGAGATGAGGTCTGCGCAGGAACGATCTCCCTAAAGGGCGACCGGACTCCGGGATCGATGTTGAAGTGGACGTCAGATGCTCCTGGCGTCTGCCTTCCCTCAGCGAGGATGCCTCCGACGTCAGAGAGAGAGCTCCCTGAGTAAAGCATCGTCGGGTACACGACAGTTCCCGTGACGAAGTCGATCGCCCTGTTCTCACTGAAGGGCGACCTCACTCCGACGACAAAGCCAGTGTCCGCAGGAGGCGGCAGAACTTCCTTGTGCGCGTCGTTCTCGCGGATCCGCACTCTCGCGCTAACGCGTGTCCTCCTGGCGCTCATCGCTTAAGACCTCCAAAGGCTACAGAGTCAGTTCCGTACCGAGAATTATGGTAGGTGAATCCGATCCCTGCGCTCTTTCTTGACCTGCCAAACTCTGACCCGTGCCTGAAGAAAGTGCCTGCGACGATTCCCTCGGGCCACGTCTCATGATCGCGAAACGGCGTGCGATCCGCGCCAAAGATTCCGCTGTATCCTGGCACCGGTATTCCGCTCACGACGTCCTGGGCATCGAAGAAGGCGTTGTCGTCGCTGCTGACGTCACCCACCTCGTAGATGTGGACGAACAGCGCTGATGGCCGAGAGTTGACCGACAGTGCCTCACAGTCAGCCCTGACACCCCTGGCCGGCGCGACCTCAGCGAGGTTGAAATTGCTGGTGTACTTGACAGGAAGGGGCTCAATGGCCCCATTGATTAGGGATGGATCCGTCGCGTAGATCTCGCCCTCTCCGCCGTTGGTGTCGAGGATGACATCGGGCGTGAGAACACCGAGCCTGTCCTTGAAGGACTCGAAGGGACCTGCGGGCATCTGCGCGCCCACTCTGTCGTTGAAGGGCTTGCGTGTGCTTCCAGCGCCCGCATCCTGACCGATGTCGATGACTGTGATCGTGAAGTCGGGCTGGCCGCTTGTGATGATCGGAGAGTTTGAGTTGAAGACCCTCTTTCCGAGGTCCTTGATCTCAACACCCTGCGTGAACCTCTCGAAGTCCGCGTACTCAGACGGCCTGAGAAATGACTCGATGGTCTCGGACATTAGCGGCTGCTCCTGTTAGAGGAAAAGCTCGTGCCTGCGACAAGATCCTGGCTGGGCACCGCATTGCTGCAGTCAGTCGAGTCAGACCGCACTGCGGAGCTGGGAGTCAGGTACCTCTTGTCGAACGAGTACTTCACGCGCGAGCGCTCAGCGACGTGCGACTCGACAATGTATGCGATCCCAAGGTACACGCTGTTCATGGGTATGAGCTGCGCTATGAGCTCACCCAGGGACTTGCTGACCCAGTTGAAGACCTCGTACATTGCCTTGAGATCCGGCTTGTCAGTGAGGCGGTTGAAGTAGACGCGACGAAGTGCCTCGAGCTGTGGGTAGTGATCCTCATTGAGGACGCGCGGATCTCCTAGAGCCCTGTCGAAGAAGTCGAGAGACGAGAGGAGCTTGACAATGTCGTCGTTGAGGGCGTCGACAGCAGACGCCTCTATGGCGATCCTTGGGTCTGAGACCGTCGGCTCGCTCCGCTGCTGCTCGTAGATGGGTGCGGGAAGGGCATCTGGGAACAGTTCAAGGTTGTCGGCCTCGGTCAGAGACCTGATGCGCACCTTCTCGTTTGTCTGCCTAACGTCAAATCGCGTGGAGACCTGCGTGAAGGCGACAGGATCAGGCTTTAGAACAAGCTTGGTAGACTCAAATCCTGTGCCGCTCGCGTGCCGCTCAGCCTGACTGAAATCGAAGATCTGGATCGTGCCAGAGGCGTCTGTTCCCGTCACAGGCTGGTCCATGCTGAGATCCATCCTCAGCTTCTCGAAGGAGCCTGTTGTGGTGCTGGCAAATCCGAAATTGACGATCGGGTCCTGCACGCCCAGGGACCTGTTCGACCTCGCGTGCTCAAGGAGCTCGTCCTTGTCCAGGCAGTACGACCAGAACCTCACTTGTCCGACCTTGCCTGCGAACTGTGTTGTGTGGATCTCGCTGTCGAGCGAGGAGTCATTCAAGAACGCGTAAGCAGCGTCTCTTGCGAGGCTCTGTGAGCCTATGACTAGAAATGCGCCGCTCGCGTTGTACTGCGCGCTGATTGTCTCAAGGACGCTGCTCGACGCAGCTGTGGCCTCATCGAAGAACGCGGATGCGCTGAAGACTGTCAGGTCTCCAGACAGGCCTGCGCGCTGGCAGGTGAGTGTGTACTGGCTGCGTGTGTACTCAGCCGTCCTGTCGTAGAGCGAGAGCTGGGGAGCCCTGTTGTCGTCCGGCCTCCTCCTCGTGAAGGAGACGTGCCAGCGATTCCCGTCGAAGATGTCAGCGCCCGTAATGTGCATCGCAAGGGGCTGCACGGTCTTCGCTGAGTCGACTGCGAAGTAGGCGTTGACTGTCTTGGGATTCTGCGTGGCAACGACATTGAGGATGACTCCTCCCGTGGCACAAGGAGCGCTCGTCCCAGTCGTGTGAAGCCTCATGAGGCTCTGCACACCCACGTCTGAGCCTGTGATCCTGAAGACGCCCTCGATCGACCATGATCCGCTTGTCAGGAGGCCGTCGTTGACAGAGTTTGAGACGCCGTGCGGAAGAAGCTCTGTTGCGTTGACAAACTGTCCGCCGATCGCGGGATAGCCTGACTCAATGCGGGAGCCGCTCAAGAAGCTTCCCACGACGTGGGGAATGTTGGTCGAGAACCCGTCGCTAGTGAGCGTGGGCGTAACAGGTGCGATGCTGCCTGAGAAGTGGAGCAGTGAGGAGACCTCAGTGACCTCCTCACGCTGCGTCTCGATCCTCACAGAGGTGGGACCACCGTACTCTCTGATCCTGAAGAACGTGTTAGGCGCGATTCCTGCCGCATTCAACAGGGACTTGATGCTGGACTGCGTGCCCTTAGACGTGACTATCTCGCGCATGTTCGTGAGGATGCGCCTGAAGATGTTGTCCTGGACCTGCTTGAGGGACATCGTCTCAGTCGAGCTCAAGCCGGTCCCATACACGTACTGATCGACCGATGACTCCTGGAAGAGATTGGGCAGATCAAATCCGTAGTATCCCGACAGGAAACTCAGGAACTGATTTGAGACTGACTCTGTCTCGCTGTAGTCGACGTATGTGAGCCTGGCAAAGTGGTCGTGGAACACCTTGATCTCATCAAACGCCTTCGCGTAGATGAGCAGCATCGCTGTCATGATCTGGATCGATCCAAGGCCTCCAGATCCTGGGATGCTCTGCCCCGTGTAGCTCGAACCGAGGTCTCCCTGGACTTCGCTGAAGCCGAACTGCGCTTGTGCCTCATTGAAGTAGTGCTGCGGGACGAGCCTCAGGATGTAGTTCGGGTTCTCGTCATCGTAGGCGGACCCAGTCGCAAGAAGCTGCGAGTTGATGAATGCCGTCCTATCGAAGTCAGGAAAGAGGACAGGATTGACACGATCCGGCTCTATTGAGAGGGCAGACGATCCGGTCGTCCTCATGGAGCTCGAGTAGTTCTGAATCTTGGCGTGAAGCGAGTTTCCAGAGCTGTCAAGGACGACGGAGGACTGGGCGTATCCTCCCGGTGGCTCGTTGAACTTGTAGTAAAGCGTGAGGCTGTCGGAGGAGTAGTCAGGCAGGATCGCGTCAGTCCTGACCTCATCGGGGCTGCGCAGCGTCCGATAGATTCGGAAGTCGTCTATGCTTCCCGCGTAGAGCTGGTCTGGCGTCTGAGAAGACGTTCCCTCAAAGAAAGATGATCCGCTGAAGATCGTGAGTGCCGGCGCCCTAAAGTTGTCTCCGATTCGGATCACGTTCGACGATGTGGCGGACTGCACGGAGTTGACAAACAGCGAGAGGCTTGCCGTTGTCGCGTTGCGCGAGTACTGCGCGGACACATGCTGAAACTGCCCCTTCTTGATAGGGGCAGACACCGTAGACGCAAATGATCCCGATCCCACAGCAAAGACAAGGCTCGTGCTCGCTGTTGACTCACTGTGGCTGAGAAACAGAGTGAATCCCGTCTCCTGGTCCTGCCTGTACTGCGCAACGACCTGCACGCGGTTCTGTGCGGCCTGCGGGCTCAGGTGCATCTGGACGGTGAAGTCACTGCCGTTTGGCGCGATCACCTCCTTGCCTGTGCTGTCGCGGCTCTGATCTGGGAATGACGCGCCTGTCTGGTCGAGGACGCTGATGTAGGCGCTCCCGTCTGCAGTGAGGTACCCCACCGACTTTGGAAAGAGATCGTAGACGTACTTCTCAAAGCCAGTCATCTCATCAATGAACTTGTTGATCTCCTCCTCGGAGCTGTCGAATGGGAACTCATTGATGATCTTCACGAAGGCCGCGTTGACCTTGCCCACGGCAGAGTCAAAAAACGTGTGATTCTCAAACTTGGACCAGTCAACATCGAGCTGCTGAGAGTTGACGGGCGCTCCGCCTGCAAGGCGCGCTGTGACCTGCGTCTGCTCACTCAGCTTTCCATCGACTATCCTGTGCCCCTTGATGACAGGATCTCTCCTGTCAAGCGTGTCTCTAGTGCCCTTGATCTCCCTGCTGGGAGTCGGGACTGTCTGGGGTGGGCGCTTCACGTCATCACCCTGAAGGCGGGCGAGACGTCACTGAGCTCTAGATCCTCTCCCAGATCCTTGACGAGCACAGCAAACTTGTAGGTCCTTCCCGGCGTGAGTGCGTCCATGTGGAAGTCGAAGTACATGCCGTCCTGCGTTGTTGAGACCCGTGTAGCGCCGCTGTCCGTCATGTAGGGAACCACGACTTCGTTTGTGACTGCGTCTCTTACACTGTAGTAGACCCTGTCATAGATGTGACCATTGTTCTCTCTGGAGTACCTTGAGAAGGTCACCTCCTCGTCGAGGTCCTCTATGAACAGTATGAATCTCGGTCGGTCTGCGAGCCTGTAGTCGGCGCGACAGTTTGTGACACGCGCGTAGAGGGATCTAGTCTGCGGCTTGAAGGCGGAGGCGTTCGTGGTCTTGACGTCAAATGATCCCGAGTAGAAGGCCACAGTTCCGTCGAGAGATCCCCACACCTCGTCGAAAGACGCGCTTGTGGTGGACTTGAGGTGCTGAACGAGCGCTGTGTGGAACTGATCCACTGCGAAAGATGCGCTGTAGAGGCCGGTCACGAGCAGCTTTCCGATCCTCGCCTGGGAGACAGATGCAGTCTGGCTGAATGTTCCTGAGCTTATCTTGAGCAGCATGCAGCTGGATCCGCCCACCTCAGCAGCGCTGGATCCCGACAGGAAGTTCGCAGGTGTTCCTCGGAAGTTGTTTCGCAGAAACAGCGATCCTGTGCGGTTGAAGACCATGTTCGAGTGGTTGTCTATGACAGAGTCGTCGATAGAGACCTCGAGCCTCGGGCGCTTGCTGGGCGAGGAAGAGTGGCGCGAGACAAAACGCTTGACAAAGCGCGTGCTGGTATCTGTCTCCTGCGACCCGCTGAAGGCTATCCTAAAGCCGCAGTCTGGCAGGAATCCTGCGAGCGTCCCTGAGATGATCTGCGTCACGTCCATGACGAGATCTTCCTCGCTGTTAAACGACTGCACCACGGGCAGGTAGACCTCACCGCTTCCGAAGTTGGCAGAGCTTATGATGTCCGCGGTGGCGGATCCCACAGCTGCCTCAGAAGCCGCGCCCTCCGTTGTCCACTTGACGACAGTGCCGTTGGTGTAGGAGGCTGTCAGAAAGTTGGCAGCCTGCACATCAGCGAACCTGATGATGTCGCGTCCCACGCCCTCGTCGAAGGACTTCGAAAGTGGGTGCAGTATGAGGCTGAAGTTCTTGGGCGTCGTCTGGCCGCCGTAGACGTCCTTTAGCTTGATCTTGCACTTGAAGGAGGAGTTTGACGTGTCGAACAGCGAGCCAGTCAGTGCCCTTATCGGGTTCAGATCGAACTTTATGAGAACCCTTGAGACCTCAATCGGCTCGCTCTCGCCGTTGATGGTTGACTCATCGTAGAGCTTAAAGATGTCAAGGGTGCCGGCGTCGCCCACATTGGCGTCTTTCGCGCGAAGGTTGGTCGACACGATGCGATTCGTGATGTATGTGTCTGCCGATGCAGAGATGATCTTGATCACTGGGCACTCCCTGTGATGTCATAGTCCGGGTACTTCATCTCAAAGATCGAGCCAGCGGGACAGCGAACAACGTTGTTCCTCAGCAGGGTGGCGACCTCAAATTGAGACGAGGCGTAAGTCCTGCCGCTGATCGTCCCAGACTTTGGCACGACTCGCACGCTCAGGAGCCCTGAGACGCCTGACGTGTTGATGATTGTGCTGACTATGTCGCTCACGACGAGAGGCTGACCAACCTGGAACTTGTTGGTTGTTAGCAGCGTCCTGACTCGTGTGTTGATCGACTGCAGGACTGTGCGCCTGTTCTGGTCGAACTCAACAGTGACCGTGTAGACGATCCCGTAGTTCAGGACCTGCGCGTCGAGAATGTCAATGTTGTCGGATATCAGCCTGAACTGGTTGAGGTAGGTCCTCAGATTCCTCTTGAGCGTGTCAGAGGAGATGACGAACTCATCGCTGCTGTTCCTGCTGATCACATACAGGTTGGTGACAGCGGGATCAGCCCTGCTGGGAGAGGCGCCTGCCCTGAACACCCTGCCAAAGGATGAGGGCATCGTGTAGACGCGTGAGAGGAGATCAGGCGCGCTAACGATTCTGTTCTGCGCGTTTCGAGCGCCGTCGATTCTCAGCTTGAGCTCGTCAATTGTGGGAGCGTTGTCTCCGCCCCTCGCCTCGCTGGGATTGGTGACCGATATCGAGGCTCTCACTCTAGCGATGCTCGTTGCATCGCCTGTCGTCGGGAAGAGGAGGTTCAGCCTCTCAAACTCAGTGATGCTCTCTGCGGGAATGTTGTGATCAAGCCCGCCGCCGTGTCGGTACCTCACTGTTATGACAGTGCCCGCAGGCGCGTATCCGAGTGTGGAGGATCTCAGCACAGCGCTGGGATCGATGGCTACCCTTGCGACCTGGCGCTTTCCAAAGAGAGGAAGCGCAACCTCGCTGGGATCGGGAATGATGTCGTTGTCGAGCGACTGCGCGTCTCCCGCGCCAAACTGCAGTGTGGTGTTGCCCGATCCCAGCGACATCTTGGATGTGAAGCGGTAAGGCGCAGGAACGAGCTCAAGGGCGTAGGGAACCTCATCCCTGTCGATCGCAGTGTTCTCCACGGACGTGAACACTGTGTCCTGCGTGAGCGCCTCTACCTCGTAGTAGGTGTTGCCCTCAGCGTCCCTCACAGACGTGATCTCAGTCACGTTCGAGTTTGAGAGGGTGATCCTCCTGAAGGGCTCGTAGCTGCTGTCGATCGTGAAGCTCTCAGAGGTGACCCTGCCAGACATGCACGTTGCAGTTCGTGTGACAACGTACGACGTGGGATTTTGGCTGGCGTCCCTCGACAGGACAGAAGTCTGTGCGATGAGGTTTCCGTCCCTGCTCCTAGCGGCGAAGTCAACGTCCTCATCGACCTCAAACGTGATGCCGTTTCGCGACCTGACCGCTGATCCGGCGACAACTTTGGGCAGGAAAGCGGGATTGGGCGTGTATCTGCCGGATGTGCGCACTGCTGGGACAGTGATCGATACGGAGATGTCGACGATCGAGGGCGAGGCGCCCACTATCTTCACGCCGGCCATCGCCAGAAGGTTCTGGATGTTCTGCGTCTCTACAGCAGTGTCTACACTCAGCTCTCTGAACTGATGATCAAGGTAGAACGCTGACACATCGCCGGCATAGGCTGCCATATCAAGGAACATGCCACCGACAGATGGGTCGGAGAAGTCCTGGATGTTGTTTGGGAAGTATGTCCTGACGTACTGCAGGAGGGCAGCCCGAAAGGAGTCAAAGTCCCTGTTGAGGTAGGTCCGCGTCTTGACGGGCCTCAGGCTGTTCTGTACTCTTGCCATGCTACCTCTCAACCCACCACGTAGATGATGACCTCAAGCGCCCTTGAGGTCTCTTGGACCTGTGGCACCCTGTACGTCAGTCTTATTGCCACCTTGCCTACCCCGTTGGCTGCAGGCTCTAGTATAGACGACTCAAAGGACTGCAGATCGACAAACGGCATGAACCGCTCGACTGCCTCTCTGATCCTCATCATCGCCTCGTTCTCCCAGTCCAGACGAGCGAGCTCGAGCGACAGGGGTCGAAGATTGGCGCCAAAGCTGTAGGATCCGAGCCTCTCGCCGTGGTTGGTCAGAATGAGATTTCTCAGATTGTCTGCGACCTGATCGGGAAGGCTGTAGTGCATCGTCAGGAATCCGCCCGACTCACTGATTCTCAGCGGTGTGACGATTCCGACCGGCACAGGCGCAGTCGCAGCTGTCCTCTGCTGATCAGAGCTCCCAATCCTTGTGCCTACGCTCTTGAAGTCCCGTGCCACGCACTAACTAGAGGCGAAGACAGTCTTCGAGTAGAGCTCCTGGCCCAGCGGGCCAATCGTGTTGAGAGCTCCGATTGTGTTGGCGAAAGCTGCAACAATTGCGACATTGGTGGGCGATGTTGATGCTGCCGCTACTGCAAAATCATTTCTAAGGGCCAGCGTGACCTGTGCCAGCTTGCTTCCTGTCACAACTCCATTCGCGTACGCCTCGCTGGTCGTTCCCAGGAAGATCTTGGGCGCCTGCACGCTGACGACTGTCTCCGCAGTGATCTGCAGGTTTCCCTGCGCGTCGATCACAATGTCCGACCTGTTCGGACCCTCGACAACGATTCGTATCGATCCGTCCTCACCTGCCTGCATTCGAATGTGCTGGGCCCTTGCTGCAATGCTAGGACCGGACTTGGCCCCGACATCAGTGCCGTTGAAGGAGGTGGGCGAGTCAGGCAGCAGGCTGTCGATCGGCGCGTTCTCTGCTATCAGAACGCGAGACGCGTCTGACTGGAAGTCAGGGTCTCCCTCTCTTGCGGGCTCTGTCTTGCCAGTGTACCTCGGATCCTTGTCGGTCTCCTCCGCGATCGTGTTTCGAATCTTGAGGGGTGTATTCGCGGCTCCATTGCCCGATCCTGCCACAAGATCAATCGCGCCTGCTCCCGGAGTGGGCGTGCCAGGTGAAGATGCTCTCAAGCTGCCAAGGACAATCCTCGAATCGTTTGATCCCTGCACAACCATGTCGCCCGGCAGCTTTGTGAAACGAGCGACGGGCTCCATGGAGAACTTGGAGGATGAGAACTGTTTGACACGCTCAGTGAGGTTGGCATCAGCCTTTGACACAGTGTCGGGAGCGTCCCCCTGACTGCCGAGAGTCACAAATTCAGGCGTGTAGCTTGATCTCGCGCTGTGAGCCTGCTCATCCTTGGCAGACCTCAGAGTGAAACTGGATGAGCTCCTAGCGCGGCCGTAGGCAGTGTAATTGACATCGTCGACGTGGCGCTGCTGGGTGGGCCTGCACATCCAGAACCCGAGAGTTCGGTTCACCTTTGGAGCGTCTTGGACTCCGCTGCGAACTCCTCGAATCAGCTCAGACGAGACCGCTGTGTGTGAGGATCTCTCTGGATCGAAACCAGGAAAATTGCTTCCCTCAAAGTCCTCAAAGAGGACCCAGACCTCCTCGCCGACCTTGACAGGCATGCGTAGGTGGGGAGGAAAGAAGGGGTAGCAGATGACGCAGTCGGTCTCGCCTATGATCTGCGCCCTAATTGAGTCGCGTGGCATGGTTCGAAGGACTGCGTTCTCAAACTTGAGATCGCCCCTGTCCTTCAGACGTGGAAGATAGGCGGGCTCACTTGCTCTGCCCATGAGCTGATCGATCTTGTCCTCGGTGATCTCAGACAAGTCGTTGTAGACCTCAATCACCTCGGCGCGCAGGATCGACATTTTAGCCCTCTATCTTGCTGTACATGTCC
>Ga0079301_1000733_pt1 | contig 15872 bp, 12 predicted proteins | sample Wag4_2014_7_11_3_FD_74797 | JGI IMG/M metagenome (GOLD analysis project Ga0079301, IMG submission 74797) | Fresh water mixed with fracking chemicals microbial communities from Ohio, USA - Utica-2 Time Series FC 2014_7_11 | ecosystem: Engineered > Industrial production > Chemical products > Input... | reverse complement strand
CCCCTCGTGAAGCCTCCCGCCCCATTACGGCCGCCGCGCCCACGACCTGACATGGGTTTTCAGGTACCATCGCACCGGGCCGAACCACGGCAGCCCGCTCATGTAGGCCCGCTATCCCGGCGGCCCGCCGAGCCGGTCAGGCCTGCCCGTAAAAAAACTTCCTGAGCCCTTTCATGCCCAAAGAATTTTCCCGAGGCCAACGCGTGGCCGAACAAATCCGGCGCGAGCTCTCCCAACTGATCCAGCTTGAGCTGAAGGATCCACGCGTGGGCATGGTGTCGCTCACCGATGTCGAGATCACACCGGATTACGCCCATGCCAAGGTGTTTTTCACCTGCCTGAAAGGGCGCGAGGCGGCGGGTGCCGCGCAGGCCGGGCTGGCCAGCGCGTCCGGTTTCCTGCGCCGCGAATTGGGGCGGCGCATCCACATTCATACGCTGCCCGAGCTGCATTTTCATTTCGACCCCTCGCTGGAAGAGGGCGAGCGTATGTCGAAATTGATCGACGACGCCGTGCGCGCTGACCGCGACCGCGATCACGACAACGAGCAGTGATCGCCGTGAGCGCTCCCCGCCCAAAAATTCCGCGCAAAGCGGTGCATGGCGTGCTCTTGCTGGACAAGCCCCTGGGGCTGTCCTCCAACCACGCCTTGCAAGCCGCCAAGCGATTGCTGTGCGCTGAAAAAGCGGGCCACACCGGCACACTTGACCCGCTCGCCACCGGCTTGCTGCCGCTTTGTTTTGGCGAGGCGACCAAGTTTTCGCAAACCCTGCTGGAAGCCGACAAGGCCTATGAAGCCCACATCAAGCTCGGGGTGCGCACCGACACCTACGATGCCGAAGGCGCGGTGATTGCCACCTGCCCGGTGAATGTGGACGAGGCTGAGGTTCTCCACGCGCTGGCGCGCTTTCGCGGTGAGATCGAACAGATGCCGCCCATGCATTCCGCGCTCAAGGTGGCAGGCAAGCCGCTCTATGCCTACGCCCGAGAGGGTGTGACGCTCGAACGCAAGGCGCGCAAGGTGGTGATCTCATCGCTCGAGCTTGTGTCTTTCGAGCATGATGTGCTGCGCGTGCAGGTGGATTGCGGCAAGGGCACCTACATCCGCTCGCTGGCGGAGGATATTGGGCAGGCGCTGGGGTGCGGCGCGCACCTTGCCGGCTTGCGCCGTACCCGCATTGGGCCCTTCGGCCTGACAGGCGCCGTCAGTCTGGACACCCTTGAGCGCACCGAGCCCGCGCAGCGCGAGTCCTTGCTCGCCCCGCCCGATGCCTTGCTCGCCGCCTGGCCCAAGCTCACCCTCACCGAGGCCCAGGCCGGCCACATCCAGCAAGGCCGCCGCATCCCCTGGCCTGAGCTTGCAGACGGCTTTTTCCGCCTTTACCACAACGAAAACTTCCTCGGCCTCGCCCGCGCCGAATCCGGGGTTCTCCACCCCGAAAGACTGCTCCGCACCGAATACAGTTCGGTGAGCACCTCGGCCATGCCGAACTGACGCCCCTCTCCCGCAAGTGGCTGATGATCACCCACAAATGCATCGCCGCGATGCCCTGCGGGCCTTGCCGGGAATACTCCGCCGCGCGGGGCGTGCGATGACGCCTGAAACGGAAATTCCCCTCCGTGGAGGGGTGGCAGGCGCAGCCTGACGGGGTGGTTCGCAGCCTTGCGACGCCGGCAACCACCCCGCCCTGCGGGCACCCCTCTACAGGAGGGGAATTGAACCGCGGTCGTTCCATCATGGCCGCGACTTCCCGCCGGGCTTGTGGGTAATGATCAGCCCGCTTGCGGGAGAGCGGAGAAAACCGCTATCGATCAGGCTCGCCAACGGTGTGTGGCAATACTTGTGGGTAATGGTGAGCGCAAGTGGGCGAGGGGGGCAAAACGAACCGCTGCAGCCCAAGCGAACAGTATTGGTTCCGCACCCCGCAGGGTGAGTAACTTGTGACCCACGCGTTGCAAAACGAAGCCACCCGCCCCACATCCACCAGGCACTATCTAACAGCCGACCACCCCCGACGCAGCGTAGCCTCTGGTTCAACCCAACCGCACCGGAGGCCACATTATGCGACTGCAATCCAAAACCATCCTCATCACCGGCGGCGCGAGCGGCATTGGCTTGGCCGCAGTTCATCGCTGTCTTGAAGAGGGTGCCAAGGTGGTGTTGGCCGATCTGCCGGCTTCCGCCGGGCGGCATCATGCTGAAGAGCTGGCGGTGAAATACCCCAGCTGCTGCACCTTCATCCCCGCCGATGTCACCTCCACCGAGCAGGTCAATGCGCTGGTGGAAGCCACCGTGAAAAAATACGGCCGGCTCGATGGTGTGTTCAACAACGCCGGCATCGCTGACATTCATGAAGCCGACACCTATTCGGATGCCGATTTTCTGCGGGTGCTGGATGTGGACTTGGTGGGCGTGTTTCGCGTGGCACGCGCCGCGCTGCACACGATGTACGCCCAAGGCCGCGGCGGCGCGATCGTGAATATGTCCTCCATCCTCGGCGTGATCGGGCAAGGCAACACCGCCGCCTATTCCGCCGCCAAGGCCGGGGTGCTGAATCTCACCCACACGCTCGCCCTTGAAGCCGCACCCCACGGCGTGCGGGTGAATGCAATCTGCCCGGGTTACATCGAAACGCCGATGCTCAACATCCTGAGCGAAGAACAGCGTGCCGCCGCAGTGAAGCTCCACCCCTTGGGCCGCTTGGGCCAACCCAAAGAAATCGCCGACCCCACGGTGTTTCTGCTGAGCGATGAAGCGAGCTTCATCACCGGCACGCACCTGTTGGTCGATGGGGGCTTCACCGCCGGAAAGTAGGCACCACCCGGCAGGGTGGGTAACGTGTTACCCACGCGTTGCATCAAGACACCGAGCTTTGCCAACGCGAAGGCGCATGAACTTATTGTGCTCGGCGCCCTCGCTGGTCACGAGTTTCAAATCTCAGTCCGCCCGAGTGGCGCTGACCGAATTTCAAAAGCTCGCCCGCGCCACTCTCAAGGCCGGAGCTCGCCCGGGATCACGGAGAGGCGATCGGTGTTCTTGCCACGGCTTCGCAGATGGTATCGGGGCATGTTGGCGGCGCTGGTCTCGCCGTGGCCGTCGAGATGCTGCGCAAGCGCGAGATACGCCTGGGCGAGAATCTTTGCATCGATCAGCGCACCGTGTTGTGTGCGTTCCGCGGTATCGATACCCAGCCGTTCGCACAGCGCATCGAGGCTTGCTTTCTGGCCGGGGAAGGCACGCCGTGAAAGCGCAACGGTGTCGATCACCTCGTTGCTCACCGAGGCCAGATCGGGCTTGTTGCACAGGGTGAGCTCATGGTCGAGAAAGCCCACATCGAAAGGCGCGTTATGAATCACCAGACGCGCATCGCGCAGGAAATCAAGAAGCTCGTGGGCGATGGCATGAAAAGGCGGCTTATCCTTGAGCATCTCATTGGAGAGCCCATGCACTGCGAACGCGCCGCGATCGACTGAACGATGGGGGTTGAGGTAGTGGTGAAAATAACGCCCCGTGGTCTGGCCGTTTTGAATTTCCACCGCAGCGATTTCAATCACGCGGTGGCCTTGCCGCCAGGAAAGCCCGGTGGTTTCGCAATCGAGCGCCACGATACGCGGAGTCGGCGGAATCGAATTGCTCTGCCGAGGCCCAGATGGCTCTACAGCGCGGCTGGAAAAGGGGTGAATGCCGGGGGGTTTCATTGGAATCCTCATGATGTGTTTTGTCAGGGTCGGTGTTCGATTCGGGAGAGTTTTTCGGGTTGTGTATCGGCTTCGCTTTGGATTGCGGACAAGGCCCGCCGATAAGCGAGCCCGTGGTTGGCGTAGAACATCGCGGCGCGATGCGCGAGCAGAAGCGTCTGCTCGTCATGGCCCGCGGTTTGGCCTGAGAGCCAGTCGATATACCGGTGCATACGCTCGCTGTGGCGCTCGGCATCATCCCGATTGTGTCTGGACACATGCGCTTGCCATGGCTGGTAATGCACCGCGAGGTGTTCAGCCAGCGCGTGCCGGGGTTCGCGGTCATCAAGCATCGGCGGGGTGTCGGAATCGAGCTTTTCGATCAGTGTGTCGAACGCATGGACAAAGGGGCGCGGGCTCGGTTCTTCCAAAGCTTCGATTTCGCGGCCCGCGCTGTCAACCTGACTGTCGCGTAAAGCAGCCAGTGGCGCGAACTGCATCGTTCGGGTGCTGACCGGCAGATTGAGTCGCTCACGCAGGCGAACTTGCAGCGCGAGGTGCACCTCGACAGGATCGCTGCGGATGCCCTCGGCTTCTTGACGGGCGACATGGCGTTCTGCGATCTGATTCAAGGATTGCACCCGGAACATCCGGCGGCCCAAATCCATGACCTGGCTCTCACTGAGTTCGCCGCGCGCCGCGTGTTCGTTCTGGCAGGCCATCTCCATGTTGTTCAGGCCCAGGATCACGTTGTCGGTGCAGGTGGCGGTGGCTTCATGGGCCACATGCAGGAGCGTTTCGCGCAGTGTTTCGTTGCTATCCATCTCGCGCAGCACGCCGCGCACTCGCTCGATCAACTGATCGCGGGTGCTGTCATTTGCAAACTCACGGGTTTCGCGCAGCTCCGACAGCCAGCCGCCGAAATGCTCGGCATTCGGATGCGGCGCATGGTGCCATGGGCGATCGGGGAGCTCGGGGATGTGCTCGCGCCAGCGTGCCAACGCCGGCGCAAGTGGCGTGGCCACACGGTCTGAGTGGCTTTCGCGGTCGATGTCGCTCAGAACGAGGTGCCCGCGTTCGGGCAGGGCGCGGTAGCGTTCGACTTCGCCTTCCGCCAACGGGTTGTTGATCATCCAGATTTCGCAATCTAGCCCGTTGAAGGGCGGCGGCGGTATCTGAGTGAACTGGTTGTTTGAAAGATCAAGTCGCACCAAGCCTTCAAGCGTAGCGATGCCCATAGGCAGCGCAGTGATCTGGTTGTGCTCCACTGCTATGTCGGCCAATTCGCTGGCGAAACAAAGCTCGTCCGGGAGGGCGGTCAGTTGGTTGTGGGCGGCGATGAGATAGGCGAGATTGCGCGCATCACCCAAGCTCTTGGGCAGGGTCGTGAGCGCGTTGTGCGCCACATCAAGCGCCTCGAGCGATGTCATGCCCGTGAAGCACTCGGGCAGGCTGTGCAACCGGTTGGTGTTGAGGTCCAGATATTGCAGTCTGAAAAGCGCCGCAATGCTCGCGGGCAGCTCCGTGATCTCATTGCGGCACGCGATGAGCTCCTGCAAATTTTCACAGTCGCCGATCGAGTCGGGCAGGCGGGTCAGACAGTTGTCGGATAGATTGAGGAGCTGCAGGCCCGGTATGCGCGTGAGCGCCTCGGGCAGGGCTGCAAACCGATTGCGGCCGAGGTCGAGACAGGAAAGATTCGAGAGGCGCGACAGGCTCTCAGGCAGCGTCTGAAGCCGGTTTCCGTCAAGGAACACGCGCTGCAAAAAATTGAATTCACCCATCACATCCGGCAGGCTTGTGAGCCCCAGATCGACAAGATGCAAGTCCTCACCGTGCGGGTCGCAAGGGCGCTGGTGCATCCAGCAACTCAGCAGGCACGCCGCGGCGGTCATGCGATCTTCGCCTGGGGTTGCCGCCCGTTGCCAATGGTGTATCGCGTTCGTCACCACCTCGGTGCTGACTCTGCTCGGGGTGGCGATCCGCCCGGACGGTGGCGGAGCGATATCGCGCCTCGGGGTACTGCCGTAATCACGGCCGCTTCGCAGTCTCATGTTGTTGTCTCCTAAAGCCAAGGATCGAAAAGGCTTTCGCCGTGCGCTGCGCGGTTGAGATATCGCGGAATTTCGCGAATCCAGTCTGGAGCGGTGTCGCGGTGGCACAGGCCGACTGCATTGTCCGGGTGCAGCTTCAGATGAGCCTCGTCGGCCAAGGGCAGCCGTGTTGTCAAACGCGCTCGGTGCTCTTCGTGGAGCTTCGCGCGATGGGCTTCGATGGCCGCAATCGGCACACGTGGAGTGGGCTCGGACAAACCACCCAAGATCCGGCCCATGCCGTGCGTATCGGTGGGCAGAGCCCAAAAACGGTCCAGGGTGGGCGCCACTGCGGTGAATCGATCCAGCGTTTCGATGTAATCCCGCGCTGCAGTGTGCGCTGCGATGTGGGCATCAGCGTCGAGCGCATTGCAAAACCGTGTGGTCGATGAAATCAGGCGCGCGCCCAGCGGGAGCAGGCAGTCATTTTGCATTGCGCGGAAAAGGCGACTGGGTTCGCTCTCCTGCGCGCCCTCTCCTGCATGGCCGACCTGAGAAGGGTCAACACACACCGAATCGACCGCACTCACCGTCAAATCCAGGATTCGACGCACCCCTTCGGTGGGCTCGATGGCCGCTTTGCCCAAGGTGTAGATCGCATCAATGATCGCCTCCAGAATCGGGGCGAGATGCGCGATTTCGCGATGTGGGGTTTGACCGATTTTCGCCTTGCCCCACGGCATGGCGCTTTCCGGTGAGGCACCCGGGTTGAAGAGCGTTTTCTCGATGGTGCGTGCCAGCGATTCGACTTCCACCAGGTAAGCATGGAAGGATGATCGCGAACGTGGGCCGAAGCCCAGGCACTGAAAGCGCGACACCTTTTCATGCCAGTCGCGATAGATCGACACGATCTTGTCATGGGCCACCAACAGCTTGCGCGTTCTGCCGATGAGCGCGCCGTTGAGTTGATTGATTTCCCGGGGGCCGACGAAAAAATTCACCTCCTGGTTGATGGCCTTGCGGTTGAGCTCAAGCAGGGCGTCACGCGCATCAGAAAGCCCGTCGGTGTGTGACCCGACTGAAGCCAGGGCGGCCTGGAGGATGGGCAGGTGGTCCGGCTCATCGATGATGCGCGACCACACCCGATTGAATCCGTGCGTGAACCATTTCGCGGGGATGATGTGACGGGCATCGACCAAGCCCATTCGTTGCTTGAGCGTGGCGACATCATGCGCGCCCAGCATGCCTGATGCACTTTTATGCCGATCAATATCGCGACGCGATATCCGACCCTCGAAATCGGGCTCGCCCATGGCGAGGCGGTCAAGGTGGGGCGTGACGAGCTGGCGCAGTCGTGGCTCTGCGGATTGGGTTCGTCTGAGCTGTGTGCTGAACATGAGTTGCCTTTTCAAGGAGGAGCGCTGCTGCGCCCCGAATAGGGCGATAAAGGGTCGAATCATTCGGGCGCTAGAACATTTTGGCCCTCGCGCCGATCAGGGCGATGGAAAGCTTTCTTTGAAGGGCTGACTCCACAGGTTCAGCCGGGTGGGCCGCCCGGTGAGTGATTGCGCGATCAAGGAAGACAACACGCTTGCGCTCAATTGAATTGCTGAACACCTTGGGGGTGTAATCGCTGCTGGAGAGATATTCCCCAGACAGGCGTGACTGCCTTTGCTGCAAGTTTTCGCCGACTTTATTGACGATTTCTTCATGCAGTGCAGGCCGACGCTTGAGGGCCCATTCAAGCCCGCTTTTTGAGTGGCTGTGTTTGTAAAACGCCGCGGGCAGGCCGTCATGCCGCATGGTCCAGCGCTCGGTGTGTTCCGCGATTTGACGCTGGTGATAGCGGTCGAAGAGCAGTTCATGGTCTTGCAGCTTCAACGCGAAGCTCAAGGAAAACATCACGCAGTCGTAATTGGATTTTTGGATTGCACTGCCATCGGCGCTCACCACGCAGGCCACGCCGAGCATGTTGAGCCCTGTTTCCAGCGTTTGGCCGAGGTGCGAATCCGCCAGCGTGGAGTCGGGGATGATGATGGACAATGTGCCGCCGGGCTCATGGTAGATGTCGGCGACGGCGTGATGCAGGCACGCGTCGTCAACACGAAAAATCGCGCGGCCGCGCCAGACCTGATCGCGGTCCGACTCGTTTGCGATGCCGACCAGGAAATCGCGCAGGGCCTTTGGCTGGCTGAAGCAGTGCAGGTTGAGCCCGGGATTGCGGTGATTTTCAGCAGCCACGAGATGCGGCAGGTTTTCGATGTCCCGGTGGGTGAGCGAGCTGTCGGACTGAATTCGGGCGTCTAGAAAAAGCTCGGCGATCTTGCGCTGCGATTGGAGCGCGGCAAGACCCGGATCTCTCGCACCCTGGGTGATTGACTCCACGGCGGCTTGTGCGTGTGCGCGGAGGGATTGAAACCTCGCATTGAGGTAAGGCATCATGTTGTCATCCACTGTAATTTTTCGAACGCTCGAAAAATTACCGGCCCAAGATGACAAACAAACGACAGAATTATTTCGATGGGTCGAAGGCGGGTGTTCCGGGTGATGATCGCGCTACGCGACGGAGCTCAAAACCCTGAGGCGCGGATTCGTGCGGCGTCGAGTTCTGTCTCGAAGAGGATGCCCTTCAGATCGCGGTTGCGACGCCTGTAGTGCCGAGCGATGGCGCGGGCCAGCACCTGGGTGACGTCTTCATCGCTTCTCGTGCGGCTGCGGGCGTTTTGCTGGATGAGCGAGAGGAACGCACGGTTTTCCGTTGGGCGGACGGCGTTTTCGATCTCGAACACCTGATTAGCCGCTGGCTGCTCAAGCTGCTGCAAAAATGCGTTGATTTTGGCGAGTCGTTCGGTGTCGTCGGTGAGTTTGCGCATCAGGGGGTGGTCCGAGGGCGCGTCAGTAAAGCCTTGCCGCAGGGTCTGCTTGTGTTCCAGCAGGACTTTTTCCGCACGCAGGTGGCTCACCATGAAATCACGCCAGCCCGGGTTGCCTTGGGCGATGAACTGGCGGTAATGGCGATGGGTGAGGCTGGCGGCGTGCTTCATGCGGGTGGCGGCATAGCTGGCGCGCGCGCCGGAAATCGCGCCGCTGCCCAGCAGTCTGAAGCACGCATGGGCCGCCGCTTGCAGCAGCCCGCGGAACCCCGCCAAGGCGCGAATCGGCCTCGCCCGGTCGCGGGTGTTGTAGTGGGTGTTCATGTGGCCTTGCAGGGTACGCCACGCGGCGTGTTGATGATCGAGCGTGCGAAAGGTTTTGGCGCGGTAGTGAATGCCCAGCCCCTGAGGCATCACGGCAGCGGGCGATGTGGCGGTGTCCTCGTCGTCGTCCTCATCATCGCCGCTGCGTGCGCCACCGCCCGCGTCCACAGCAAAGCCGGTGTTGGCTGCGAGGCTGGCGGCATTGGCAGCGGCCCAGTCATTGGCCAGCAAGCCGGCACGGGCGTGGCTCTGCGGCACGCGCGGAGTCTGTGAAACTGCACGGCTTGAATCCCGCGAGCCGCTCGCATGGGCGTGCGGCTGTGTGGCGAGGCTGTCCAGCGCATCGAGATTCTGGATGAAATCACGGTCGATGAGCGCATCATCCTGATAGGTGTAGCGGTCGTAGCTGCTGCGTCGGCGGTCGAAGAAGAAGATCGCTGCGCCCACGGTGCCGATCAATGCCGCACCCAACACCAGCCCGGTGAGCACCCAGCCCACGGGCGACGACAAGGCAAACCCGGTCACCGCCAGAGCGGTGATCGAAATGCCCAGCTTCACCGCAGCACTCGCCCCCAGCAGGCTGGCCGCGGCCACACGGAAACGGGCGAAATTGCGGAATCGCTTGTAGAACCTTTCCCGCAGGCCGAATTTGCGATCGAAGAATGCGGCGTAGCCCTCCAAGCCCGGGCTGAGGGAGCGCTCTCGCACATAATCGCGGGCGTGCGGTGCGGCCTCATCGAAAGATTTTTTCATGTGCGAGGCACGGCGCAGTTGATACGCCGACTCGGTGAGCTGGAACACCCCGGCGATCGGGGCGAACACGAAGGAGGCCACCATACCGAGCGAGCTCACCCCGGCGCTGCCCGCTGTGCTGACCAGCGCGCCCAGCCCCTTGCCCGAAGCCAGTGCTGCGGCCTTGGCCACCATCGAGGCAACCAGCCCGCCGAAAACCGCACCCCGGTCGGCGCTTGAGGAGATGGCCTCGGCGACATTATTTCTGCGCAGTTTGAGCGCGGAGGTTGTCTCACGCGATTTTTTCAGCAGCACCTTATGCTCTGCTGCGAACAAGGGGGCCGCCTGCGGTGAGGCCGCTTGCATCCGGCGCGTGGCAGCGTCGATGCGCATGGCGAGCGTAGCCTCGCGGTTTTTGAGTGCCTTGCAGGCGCGCAGCCCTTCGAGGGCTTGTTTTGCTGCATGCCAGGAAAAGCCGGCTGCCAGCGGCGCGAGAATCATCGAAAAAATGCTGTCGGAAATAAAGCCACCCGGCGTGCCTGCCGTTTGCTCGGCACCGAGGTATGTGGTGCCATTTTTTTCGCCTGCCGGGCCGAGCGGCACCGCACCCCGGCCGATGCCGGTGCCATCGGTATAGCGTGCGAGGTAGGTGCCGCGGCGCAGGTGAAATCCATCCATGAACCCCCGCTTGGTACCGGTGAGAGCGGGGCGCTGGCTCGGCCGTGCGCTTGGTGAGGGGCGGGTGCGCTGTGAGGCTTCATCATTGGCTGACACCGCATCAATCCGGCGCAGCCGTGCCCGCAGACGCTCGCCCTCCATGTGGTGGAGCGGGGGGCGGGCACCCTCGCTGGCCGGTGTGTCTTGCGAATCGGTGAGTGACTGACTGGCCGTGCGCGTGGGCGTGATTTCGGTGAGATCCTCCGGGGTGGAGGGCGCCTCCGAGGCGCTATCACGCGAACTCGGGACATCAAACCGCACAGATTTTGTGGCCAACAAACCGGCCATGACCGGCTCCTCCTGGATGCTGCACCGACCGGCGGCGTTCATAGCGCCGCAGCGTGTCTCCCTTTTAGTAGTCGCGACTTTAGGCGCGCCGGGTTGCGTTTAGATGAAACCAATATTTCATTTTTGTTTCAAAACCGACGCCGCTTTAGGGTTAAGCGACACGTCATGAAAAAATCATCTGGCTGAAACGGAATTGTCATCTTCGGGTTCCAAGGTGAAGGCATGACAGCCGAACCCATCGAACCGAAAGATTTGATTGGCGCGCGCCACCGGGCGATCTGGATCTCCGATGTGCACCTGGGCACACCCGGTTGCAAGGCGGATTTTCTACTCGATTTCTTACGCCACCATGATGCCGAGGATCTTTTTCTGGTCGGTGACATCATTGACGGCTGGCAGCTGCGCCGCGGCTGGTATTGGCCGCAGGCGCACAATGATGTGGTGCAGAAGATCCTGCGCCGCGCGCGCCATGGAACTCGCGTCACCTATGTGGCGGGCAATCACGATGAATTCGCCCGGCAGTTTCTGGGGCTGTCTTTCGGCGGCATCCGTATCGTGAATGACGCCTCGCACCGCCTGCTCGATGGGCGGGTGTTGTGGATCACCCACGGCGACCTCTTCGATGGCGTGGTGCGCCATGCGCGCTGGCTCGCACATTTGGGGGACAGGCTCTATACGCTGGTGCTGTTTCTCAACCACCATTTCAACCGAGTGCGGCATCGCATGGGGTTGTCGTATTGGTCGCTGTCGCAGTACCTCAAGCACAAGGTGAAGAATGCGGTGGGGTTCATCACCGACTTTGAACACGCGCTCACCGATGAGGCGCGCCGTCGTGGCTTTGATGGCGTGGTGTGCGGCCATATTCACAAGGCGGAAATCCGCATGGTCGACGGCGTGTTGTATTGCAATGACGGCGACTGGGTGGAGAGCCTCACCGCGCTGGTTGAAACCCAGGCGGGGGAATTGAAGCTCATCCACTGGCCTCACCGCCGTCAGCCCACGCCGCCGGAAAAGATCGAATTCACCAACGTGCCACACAAAGGGGAAGCAGATGCAGTCACGACCGCTTAGTCGTCTGATGATCGTCACCGATGCCTGGGAGCCGCAGGTCAACGGCGTGGTCCGCACCTTGCAGAACACCCGCCGGGAGCTTGCCGCGCTGGGGGTGGAGACACTCATGATCACCCCGCTTGATTTCAAGACGTTGCCATGCCCCACCTACCCGGAGATTCGGCTCTCACTCACCACCACTGCGGCGCTCAAGCGCAGACTCATCGAAGCCCGGCCCGATGCGCTGCATATTGCCACCGAAGGCCCTTTGGGCTGGGCGGCGAGCAAAGCCGCCAAGGCGCTGGGCTGGCGCTACACCACGGCCTATCACACACGCTTTCCGGAATACATCCAGGCGCGATTTGGCGTGCCTTTATCACTTTCCTATGCAGTGTTCCGGCGCTTTCATGCGGGCGCACACGCAGTGCTGGCGCCCACTCCGGCGGTGATCGCGGCGCTTGATGAGCGCGGTTTTTCGCGGGTGGTGCATTGGTCGCGTGGGGTGGATCACAGCATCTTCAAGCCTGCAGATCCCCCGCCGCTCCGCAACCCCGAGCGCCCGGTGTTTTTGTACGCGGGCCGACTGGCGGTGGAAAAAAACATTGAGGCGTTTCTGAAGATCGACCTGCCAGGTGAAAAATGGGTGGCAGGGGAAGGCCCGCTGGCCGAGGAGCTCAAGCGTAAATACCCGAATGTGCGGTACATCGGGGTGCTGCCCCAAACAGAGCTGGCAGCGCTTTACAACGCAGCGGATGTGTTTGTTTTCCCCAGCCTCACCGACACCTTCGGGCTGGTGATGGTGGAGGCGATGGCCTGCGGCCTGCCCGTGGCGGCTTTCCCGGTGGCGGGGCCGATTGATGTGGTCGGCCACGGCGGTGCGGGGGTGTTGCATGAGGATTTGCGCACCGCGTGTATCGAAGCGCTCAAAATCCCGCGCGGCCTTGCGCTCTCGCACGCAGCGCAATTTACCTGGGCTCGGGCTACACGCCAGTTTTACGACAACCTGGTGACGGTGATCCCGCCCGCGCTGTCGAAGGCCTCAGCCTGAGCCGCCCATGAGTGAACATCCAGATTCAGGCGCGCCGAAGGGGCGAGGCTATTCGATCGAACACAACCCGCACAAGGGCAATCGCGGTTTTGCGCGTGCGCTCCTGGCGGCGAAGCACTCTTGGAGCGGGCTCAAGTTCGCCTATCGCGAGGAAAGCGCCTTCCGTCAGGAATTGGCGCTGGCCTGCGTGCTGGTGCCGCTTGCGTGCTTTCTGGATTTCACAGCCATTGAGCGTGTCGCGTTGATCGGCTCGGTGTTGCTGGTGCTGATTGTTGAATTGCTCAACTCCAGCGTCGAGGCGGCAATCGACCGCATCTCCTTCGACAATCACGATTTATCCAAACGCGCCAAGGATTTCGGCAGTGCAGCTGTGATGGTCGCACTGGCACTGTGCGCCCTCACCTGGGCGCTGGTGATGTTCAGCACTCGTCAGGGGTGAGTGGGTTTGAGGCGCGCGTTGCCAAAAAAGCCCGCCAAAAGCCCGGGCTGCCTTAATAAGCCTGAAACATGCCTGCCGCACACTTCGGGGCATGATGATTGCGCCAATCGGATACCCCGTCAGCCCCTCCGTTTCAGCCTGGAGCACACTGCCCAGCGCGTTCAAATTCGAACCGCCCGCGGCTGATGCGCTTGCGCTCGAGGGGCCCACCTCGGCAGAAGACGACCGCGCAATCGCCGCCGACAATTTCGGTTTCATCGACTCGGTGGGCGAAGGCAGCGCGCTCGACGGGCTCGCCACCCGCAAGGAGTTTCAGCGCGCAGGCAATGCCGGTGTCCTGCGTGGTGAGCAGGCGGATCTGATCCTCGCCATCGCGGATGACGAAGCGCGCTTTCGTGCGCTTGACGAGCTTGACGGCCGGGTGGATGACCGGGTGATGTTTTCCGCGCTTGTGGAGCCGCAGCGCACCCATGCCGCTGAAGTGCCGACCCTTTTCGAAGCGCGCTATGCGGATGAATTTGTCGCGCTGTTCAATGCGCTCATCGAGCGCTCTGAAAAGCTCGACCGCGAAGCGGTGGCGGCGCTCTCCAAGTCCTCACTTTCGGTGACGGCATTCCGCTTGCTCGATGCCTTCGACGGCCGCCGGGATGAAAAGGTGGATGCCACCGCGCTGCGCGCCGCGTTCGAGCCGCAGCGGCAGGTGTTTGAACAACCCAGCGCGGCGGGGCAGGGCAGTGTGATGCAGGCCTCGATGAGCGCCTTGATGGCGGACTACAAAAACATCCAGGAAAACGACTCAACACCTGAGGATGATCGCACGCGGCTCGCGTTTGCCCGCGCGCTCTCAGCGCGCAATGCGCTGGAGAGTGGCGTGCCAATGGAGCGCGAAGGTCTCGGCCTGGATGCGGATATCGAGCCCGACTTCATCGCCGCCGCCTTGCTGGATGACAAGGCCGTGAATGCCGAGTTTGACCGCCTGCTCAGTCACGCCACCATCCAGGCGGATCTGGCCCAAAAAATCCGCGACAACACCCCGAACCTCGAAAGCCGGGTGCGGGAAATCGAGTCGCGAATTTCGAGCCCTTTGTATGCCGACCGCCTGGTGGCACTTGAACGCGAGGGCCGCAGCCAGGAGGCAAAGGGCTTCGCCACCCGCGATCTGGCCGCGCTGCGCTTGCTCGATGAACAGGCCGCCCAGCGTGCATCGGCGAGGCTCCTGGAAAACATGACCGGCGCAGTGATTGACGAGGGCGATTTTCAAAACACCCCGAGCGAGACGGCCTCAATCGCCATCAGCGACACACTGGAGGTGATGCTCGGCTTGAAAGCGGCGCGTGTGGCGCTGCGCGAGACGGGGCGCATCAACACCCTCATCAACACGCTCGATGACATCAAGGCTGAATTTTTGATGGGCAAAGAGGCCATCACGCGCATGGGGCAGAATCTTGCGAATCTTTTCAATTACACCCAGGCCGCAGGCGGCAAGGTGAGCGATGCCCCGCGCTTGATGCAGGATCTCGAGATGCCGGCCATGAAGGCGGCGATCGACGATGCCGAGCGCTCGAAAATGCGCGGCTTGATCGACAGGCTGGACAGGGCAGGGGTGTGGCAAACCGGTGCGGCGATCTTCGGGGTGATCGGCGGTGCCTATCGCCTCGCTCACCCGGGTGCGACGCCATGGGACAGAATGTACGCCGCGCAGGAGTTTCTGGCGGCGGCCAGTTACACCACGGGCCCGGCCAAGGCGTTGGGGCAGTATTTGCACAAGACCCGCGATGCGGGCAGCGGCTTTCATGCCGCGATGAAAACCTCGCTGGTGGAGCTGGTGAAGCCGAGCATGGCGTATTCAGGCTACAGCTCCGGCGCGGATTCGGTGGATGGCAGCGTGATCGACAAACCCGCCACGCAGGTGGGTGGGAAGCATCGCGCAGCGGCCGCGTTTGTGAAGGGCTTCGCCACGATCACCGAGGTGGGCTCGGCGGTGATGGGCATTGCCATTGGCGCGAAGGTGATTGCTGACGGTGTCGCCCAGGGCGACGCCGGCCAGCAGGTGCTGGGCTCGATCACGCTCACCTCGGGGGTGACCACCATGGTGGGCGCTACGCTGGCCTCGGCTTTTGCAATCGGCACCCCGCTGCTCGTGGGCGGCGGCGTGTTGTCGCTGGTGGGCGTGATTGCCTCGCTCGCCCTGCAGAAATCAGGCGATCAGGTGACGGGCGATCAACTCGCCGAGGCCTGGGGCGAGGGCTGCATGAAAGACGGCTGGCGTGAGGCATTGCGCGATTGGTGGGTGGCACACACGCCAGCGAAGCAGGGGCTGGGGCTGGATCTTTGATCGGGTGTCTGGCTTCCCTCAAAGGTGCCCTGTCATTCCCGCGCAGGAATGACGGTGCTGCTCACACCTCTCGTTTTCTTTGATATCGCGCAGGCACATGCAAATGATGTGGCTTCCTCCCCTCTCTCGCTTGCGCTGATGATTACCCACAACTGCATAGCCGCGATGTGCTGCGGGCCTTGCGGGGAATACTCAACCGCGCTCAGCCGCGCGGGGCGTGCGATGACGCCTGAGCCGGAAATTCCCCTCCGTGGAGGGGTGGCAGGCGCAGCCTGACGGGGTGGTTCGCAGCCTCGCGACGCCGGCAACCACCCCGCCCTGCGGGCACCCCTCCACAGGAGGGGAATTGAACCGC
>Ga0079301_1000732_pt1 | contig 15882 bp, 10 predicted proteins | sample Wag4_2014_7_11_3_FD_74797 | JGI IMG/M metagenome (GOLD analysis project Ga0079301, IMG submission 74797) | Fresh water mixed with fracking chemicals microbial communities from Ohio, USA - Utica-2 Time Series FC 2014_7_11 | ecosystem: Engineered > Industrial production > Chemical products > Input... | reverse complement strand
GGGTCGTGGTACCGCCAGTCGACCTCATCGCGATCGAGGATCTCGAGCAGCTTGAGCGTCGGAGATTCTCGCCAGTCGGCGATGTCCCGCTTGTAGGCGGCTCCCAGCACCAGCACCTTCGATCCGGCCAGGCTCAGCCGTCGCTTGCCCAGGGCGCGGAGGATCTTCTCGCGCACGTGGTAAGGCATCTGGACGTTGATCTCGCCCGCCAGCTCGATGAACCGGGTCGAGAAGTCATACTGCCGGGCTTTCCAGGCCAGGTAGAAGGGGTCGATGGGGATGCAGTGGCCCCCCACGCCCGGTCCCGGGTCGAAGCGCATCATGCCGAAGGGCTTCGTGTTGGCGGCCTCGACGACCTCCCAGATGCTGATGCCCATGCGGTCGCAGAGCAGGGCCAGCTCGTTGACCAGGGCGATGTTCACGGCCCGGAAGGTGTTCTCGAAGACCTTGGTCATCTCGGCGACGCGGGGGCTCGAGACCGGGACGACGTCGAGGATGGTCTGGCGGTAGAAGGCGATCGCCACCTCGAGGCAGTCGGGCGTCACGCCCCCGACGACCTTGTTGGTGTTGCGGGTCGTGTAGCGGGCGTTGCCCGGATCGACTCGCTCGGGGCTGAAGGCCAGGAAGAAGTCCTGACCGACTCGCAGGCCGCCCCGCTCGAGGAGGGGCAGCAGGACCTCGTCGGTCGTCCCCGGGTAGGTCGTGCTCTCGAGCGAGACGAGCTGTCCCGGGCGCAGGCGCGGCGCGATCTGCTCGGCGACGTGCACGATGTACCGGATGTCCGGATCTCGGGCCTCGTTGAGCGGAGTGGGCACGCAGATCACGAGCACATCACAGGTGGACAGGCGATCGAGGTCAGCCGTCGCCTCGAGGTGCCCGGAGCGAACCACGTCCTGGAGGTCCTCGGTTGCGACGTCCGAGATGTAACTGTCGCCGCGATTCACGCGGTCGAGGCGTTCAGGGTTGCGGTCGAACCCCAGGACCCGGAACCCGACCTTGGCTTTCTCCACCGCCAGGGGGAGGCCCACGTAACCCAGGCCGATCACCCCCACCGTCGCGGTCCGGTCCGCGAGGGCAGAGGTGAGGGCATCCCGTGTCGAGAGGGGGGTGTCGAGCAAGGTCCGGCCGCCTCCCGAAGTCGCCTAGCTGCGCACCAGCGGGCGATACTTGATGCGCGTCGGCTTGAGCGCATCAGCCCCCAGGCGCCGCTTCTTGTCGGCCTCGTAATCCTCGTAGTTCCCCGCGAAGAACACGACCTGGCTGTCGCCCTCGAAGGCCAGGATATGCGTCGCGATGCGGTCGAGGAACCAGCGGTCGTGGCTGACGACCACGGCACAGCCCGCGAAGTTCACGAGTGCTTCCTCTAGGGCACGCAGCGTGTTGACGTCGAGGTCGTTGGTCGGTTCGTCCAGCAGCAGCACGTTGGCTCCGCGCCGCAGGAGCTTGGCCATGTGGACGCGGTTACGCTCTCCGCCCGAAAGGTCCCCGACGCGCTTCTGCTGGTCCGAGCCCTTGAAGTTGAAGCTCGCGACGTAGGCGCGGCTCGCGACCTCGCGCGCGCCGACCTTGAGCTTCTCCTCGCCGTCCGAGACCTCTTCCCAGACGCTCTTGCCCGGGTCGAGCGCGTCACGGCTCTGGTCGACGTACCCGAGCTGGACCGTTTCCCCGATGCGCAGCGTCCCCGAATCGGGCTGTTCCTGGCCGACGATCATGCGCATGAGGGTGGTCTTGCCGGCTCCGTTGGCCCCGATCACGCCCACGATGCCGCCCGGGGGCAGCTCGAACGAGAGGTTCTCGAACAGGAGCTTGTCGCCGTAGGCCTTGGTGACGTGGTCGGCCACCACGACCACGTTGCCGAGACGCTGGGCCGCGGGGATGTGAATCTCCATCTGCTCGAGCTTCTCGGGACCCTGCTGGTCGACGAGGGCCTGGAAGTTCGCGAGACGGGCCTTGCTCTTGGCCTGGCGGGCCTTGGGGTTCGAGCGCACCCACTCGAGCTCGCGCTCGAGGGTCTTGCGGTGGGCCGAGGCCTGCTTCTCTTCCTGGTCGAGGCGGGCCTGCTTCTGCTCGAGCCAGGCCGTGTAGTTGCCCTTGAAGGGGATGCCGGCGCCGCGGTCGAGTTCGAGGATCCACTCCGCGACGTTGTCGAGGAAGTAGCGGTCGTGGGTGACGGCGACGACCGTCCCCTTGTACTCGGCCAGGTGGCGCTCGAGCCAGGCGACCGACTCGGCGTCGAGGTGGTTGGTGGGCTCGTCGAGCAGGAGCAGATCGGGCTCGCTCAGCAGCAGGCGGCAGAGGGCCACCCGGCGGCGTTCCCCGCCCGAGAGCTTCGTGACGTCGGCCTCGCCCGGGGGCACGCGCAGGGCTTCCATGGCCAGGTCGATCTTGGTGTCGACGTTCCAGCCGTCCATCGCGTCGATCTGGTCCTGCAGGGCGGCGAACTCGTCGGCCGTCTCGTCCGAGTAGTTGGCGGCCAGCTCCTCGAAGCGCTTCATGACGTCGCGGATCTTGCCCAGGCCGTCCTCGATGTTCTCGCGAACCGTCCTGGCCGGGTCGAGTTGCGGCTCCTGCGCCAGCAGGCCGACGGTTGCGCCATCCGCGAGACGCGCCTCGCCCTGGAAGTTGGTGTCGATGCCCGCCATGATCCGCAGCAGCGTCGACTTACCTGCGCCGTTCAGACCCAGGACGCCGATCTTGGCTCCCGGCAGGAAGGCCAGCGTGATGTCGCGCAAGATCTCGCGGTTATTGGGCTGCACGACCTTCTTGAGGCGGTGCATCGTGTAGACGTACTGGTAGGCGGGCATGCGGCCTCCGGTCGAGGGAGCGGGTGAAGGGGTGGACTCCCGTCGATTTTAGCAGAATCGCGGCGTTCCATTTTGACACCGCGGGGGGGCGGCGGTACGGTCATGAGGCGCCGTCTGCGCACCGCGTGTCTCGAAAGGTCTCAGGCCCCGCCGATGCCCCGTTCTCGCATCCTGCCCGCCATCCTGCTGCTCACCTCGCTGGCCGTGCCCGTGAGCCCCGTTCGCGCCGAGCCGATGCCCGATGCCAACGTCGCCCCCACCACGGGGGCCCAGGGCCAGGTTGCCGATCCGCGCAGCGTCGCCCCCCTCGAGGTCCCCACCCTGGTCCCGACGGCCGGGGAGATCATCCGGAAAGACGCTCCCGGTGGCGGCTCGAGGGCCAGAACCCCCATCGAGCAGGCCTTCGCCAGCCTTCCCGGAGTCCCGGACGACGGGATGCGGCAGTTCGGTCGGGACCTCTTCACGGGGACCTGGACGGGGGCCGGGCTTGCGGCCGATACGGGCGTCCCGTCGTCGTATCCGCTCGGCCCCGGGGATGAACTCATCCTCGACGTGCCCATGAACCCGGTCGAATTCCGGGCGACCGTCGGACGGGATGGCCGGGTGTTCCTGGCGCCCTTCGGCACGTTCGGCGTCAGCGGGCTCACGCTCGAGGGCTTCCAGCGCCTCGTGCGGCAGAAGGCGCGCGGTTCCGAGGTGACGGTCCGCCTGGGCCGCCTCCGCACGCTCACGGTCCACCTCGCCGGCCGTGTCGAGCACCCCGGCGCCTACACGATCGGGGCACTCGCGACCCTCACCTCGCTCCTGCAGATGGCGGGCGGCCCCCTGCCCACGGGGAGCCTCCGTGACATCCAGGTGCGGCGCGGCGGGCGCCTGGTGGCCCGCTTCGACGTGTACGACTTCCTCATGAAGGGGGAAGCAGCCGGCAACATCCGCCTCGAGGCGGGAGATGTCATCTTCGTCCCGGCTGCCGGTCCCCAGGTGGCGCTGGTGGGAGCCGTGCAGCAGCCTGCCATCTACGAGCTCGTCCCGGGCACGACCCTGCAGGGAGGGCTCGACCTCGCGGGGGGCCTCCTGGCCACCGCGTATCCGTCCCGCCTCGAGGTGCGCCGTGTCCGGCCTCGCTCGGGTCGCGAGGTCAAGACGCTCGATCTCGCCCAGGCGGCAGGCTCTCCCCTGGTCGACGGGGACTGCGTGATCGTGCCGACCGTGCTCGATCGCCTCGAGAACGCCGTCACCCTGGCGGGCCACGTCGAGCGCCCGGGCTTCGTCGAGATCCGTCCGGGCACCCGCGTCTCGCAGGTGCTGGGCACGCTCGCGGATCTCAAGCCCGAGGTCCATTTCGAGTACGCCCAGATCCAGCGCGAGGTCGGTCCGGACCGTCACCTCGAGATCGTGCCCTTTCATCTCGGCAAGGCCATGGCTCGCGATGCGTCCCACGACCTCGTCCTGCAGCCGCGCGACACGATCCGCGTGTTCGCGCTCTCCGAGTTCCAGGCCCTGGCCGAGGTGACGGTCTTAGGGCCCGTCCTGCGTCCCGGGAAGTACCGGCTCTTCCCCGGCATGCACGTGGCGGAACTCGTCCAGCAGGCGGGGGGGCTCCAGGACGAGGCCGACACCGGGTTCGCCGAGCTCACGCGCACCGAGTTCCTGGACGGCAAGGCCACCGTGCGGCGCATGCCTCTCGTCCCCTCGCGCTTCCTGAAAGGGGAGACGGCCCAGAATCTCGAACTGGTGCGCGACGACGTCCTGCGCCTGCGGGCGGCGGCCGAGTATCACGCGCCCTGGACCGTGGCCCTGGAGGGCGAGGTCCGTCACCCGGGCACCTACACCCTGCTGCCCGGCGAGACTCTCGAGCAGGTGATCGCGCGCGCCGGTGGATTCACCGACCGGGCGTACCCGCGGGCCGCCGTCTTCACCCGCAAGGCCGTCCAGGCCCAGCAGCAGCGCAACCTCGCGGACCTGGCCGATCGCCTCGAGAGCGCCATCGTGGCAGCCTCGGCGCGGGCAGACGCCTCGAAGGACCGGAACGTCGTCTCGCTCGAGGCCCAGCGGCAGCTCCTGGGAAGGCTCCGGGCCACCCAGGCCACCGGGCGCGTCGTCGTCGATCTCGATGCGCCTCGCGGGACCAAGGATACCGGCAAGCTCGTCCTCGACGACGGCGATCGCCTCGTCGTGCCGGCCATCAACCAGACGGTGGCGGTGCTGGGCGCGGTCTACACGCCGAACGCCCTGCGTCACGTGCGGGGCAATCGGGTTCAGGATTACCTCCGCGAGGCCGGTGGCGCGACCCCTCAGGGGGATGCCGACAGCATGTACGTGGTGCGGGCGGACGGGAAGGTCCATGCCCTGCGCTCCTACCGCGAGGGCTGGGGGATCTTCGGGAACGGGCTGCTCGAGTCCGAACTCGGGCCCGGGGATGCGATCGTGATCCCGGAGCGAATCGAGTACGGCAACACGCTGGCCGACATCACGGGGGTCGTGCAGGCCGTCGCGCAGGTCGTGACCTCGGGAGCGGTCCTCTACAACACGTTCACGAGATGATGGCGACCCGGTAGGGTTGGTCCTGTCCGGTGTATAACCCTTCCAGGATCCGGTCTGTGACCTGGTTTTCCGGATCGCGGGAGCATTCGCGCCATGCCCAGCATCCTCGTCGTCGAGGACGAGCCCGAACTCAGGAAATTGCTCGAGATCATCCTCCGTCGCGAGGGCTTCGAGGTCCAGGCCCTCGCCTCGGGTGAGGCGGCCTGGGAGTCCATCCTGGAGCAGGCTCCCGACGTGCTCGTCACGGACATCGGGATGCCCGGTCTCGATGGGCTGGAGCTCTGTCGCCGGGTCCGGGCCCATCCTCCGCTGGCCGCCCTGCCCGTCCTCCTGCTCACGGCCCGCGACGCCTCCGCCGACAAGCACGTCGGTTTCCGGGAGGGGGCCGACGACTACCTGACCAAACCCTTCGACCCGGTGGAACTCGTCCTGCGCATCCAGGTCCATCTCCGGCGGGCCCAGCAGGGGGCCGGGCGATCGGAACAGGAAGTTCTCCGGGTGGGCGCGCTCACGCTCGATCGCCGGACCTTCCATGTGACCGTGGGCGATCGCCCCCATGCCCTCACCAAGAGCGAGTTCGCCCTGGTGGCCCACCTGATGACCCACGCCGATTCGGTCGTCTCGGCCGAGCAACTGCTCGTGGAGGCGCTCGCCTACCCCGCGAACGTCGGCAACACCGAGATCGTCCGCACGCACATCCGCAACATCCGCCAGAAGCTCGAACCCGACCCGGCCCATCCGGTCCATCTCCAGACCGTCGCGCGGCACGGGTACATCATCCGCAGGCCGCCCGAGGGCCAGGAGGCCCGGCCTTGACCCGGATGCGCACGGATGCCGATCCCGCGGCGATCGCCGACCAGCGCGTCGCGGTGGTCGGCTGGGGCGCCCAGGGACGTCCCCAGGCGCTCAACCTGCGCGACTCGGGCCTCGAGGTGACGGTCGGCCTGCGAGCCGGCTCGCGATCCGCTGCCGCCGTGGCGGCCGAGGGCCTCAGGCCGCTCCCCATCCACGAGGCGGTGGGGGGAGCCGACCTGGTGCTCGTCCTGGTGCCCGACGAGGTGATCCCGGCCGTGCTGCGCGAGGAGATCCTGCCGTTCGTCTCCCCCGGGGCCGCGCTCGTCTTCGCACACGGCTATGCTGTGCACCACGGGCTCGTCGCGCTACCCGGGGAACTCGACGTCCTGCTCGTCGCCCCCCTCGCCCAGGGAGATGCCGTGCGATCCCTGTTCGTGTCGGGGGGCGGGGTGCCGGCGCTGGTCGCCGTCCACCGGGACGCCTCCGGCACGGCCTGGCCGCGTGCGCTCGCGATCGCCCATCGCCTGGGGGCTGCGCGGGCCGCCATCCTCGAGACGACCTTCGCCGAGGAGACCGAGACCGACCTCTTCGCCGAGCAGGCCGTGCTCGTGGGCGGCATCAACGAACTCGTCCGGGCCGCGTTCGAGACCCTCGTCGAGGCCGGTTACCCGTCCGAGATCGCCTACTTCAGCTGCCTGCACGAGCTCAAGGCCGTGGTCGACCTCGTCCAGCGCGAGGGACTCGCCGGCGAGCGCGCCCGCATCTCCAACACGGCCGAGTTCGGCGCCGAGCTCGCGGGACCCCGGATCATCGGGGAGCCGAGCCGGGAGGCCATGCGCGAGTTGCTCGCCGAGATTCGTTCGGGGCATTTTGCGCGGGCCTGGCAGGCCGAGAGCGAGGCCGGTCTGCCCACGCTGCTCGCCGCGCGCGAGCGCGAGGCCAACCACGCGATCGAGCGAGCCGGACGCCCCCTCCGGGAGCGGATGCCCTGGCTCGCCGCTCCCCGACAGAAAGGCGCCCCCTGATGCCCCGTGCCCTCGTCTCGGCCCTCCAGCAGCTCGTCCTCGGCCAGGAGCGCACGGTGGAACGCCTCGTGGCCTCGCTGCTCGCGGGCGGACATGTCCTGCTCGACGATGTCCCGGGCGTGGGCAAGACCCTGCTGGCGCGCTCGGTGGCGGCCCTGCTCGACCTGCCGTTCCGGCGAGTCCAGTTCTCCCCCGACATGATGCCCTCGGATGTGTCGGGCTCGAGCCTCTACCATCCCCCGACGGGGGAGTTCCGTTTCGTGCCCGGGCCCCTGTTCACGCACGTCCTGCTCGCCGACGAGATCAACCGGGCCTCTCCCCGGACCCAGTCGGCCCTGCTCGAGGCCATGGAAGAGGCCCGCGTGACGGTCGATGGCATCACCCACGACCTGCCGCAGCCCTTCTGGGTGATCGCCACGCAGAATCCCGTCGAGTTCCAGGGCACGTTCCCCCTGCCCGAGGCGCAGCTCGATCGCTTCGCCGTGATCCTCTCCATGGGGTATCCGTCCCCGGCTCACGAGCAGGCCCTGCTGGGGGGACCCTGGGCCCGCCGTGACACTCCCGTCCCGACTCCTGTCGCCGATGCCGCCACCTTGCTGGGCTGGCAACGCGAGGTGCAAGAGGTGCGGGTCGACGAGTCGCTGCAGGCGTACATGGTCCGGCTCGTGGGCCGCACCCGGAACGATCCGCGGGTAGCCCTCGGCGTCAGCCCGCGTGGCACGCTCACATGGCAGCGGCTGGCGCAGGCCTGGGCCTATCTCCATGGCCGCCGCTACGTCACTCCGGATGACGTGCGCGAGATGGCTCTGCCCGTGCTGGCCCACCGGATCGTTCCGCGGGACGGGGAGAGCCGGGCCGAGGTCGAGCGTCTCCTGGCTTCCTGGTTCGCCCTCGAACCGCTGCCGGTCTAGGAGGCCGGGCCGTGAGTCCGCGGGCCCTGGTGTGGCTCCTCATGACCGCGGCCACCGCCTTCGCGGCCGTGAACGTCGGGGCCGGGGCCCTGTACCTCGTGACCCTGTCGTTGCTGGTCTTCGGCCTCGTGGCCTTCGGTTCGGCGTGGCGGGCGGGTGACGCGCTCGATTTCGAGCCAGACCTGCCGGTCCGGGCGATGGCGGGGTCCGAGGTGCGCGTGTCCGTGGACGTGCGGGCGCGCCGCGATGCGGGCCCCTTGCTCGCGCTCGTGAGCGACCCCGGCGCGACCTGGCGCCGGATGTGGCTTCCGCGCCTGCTCCCGGCCGAACCCGTGCTGCCCCCCCTGACGCGCGGAGAACGCGCCCGGGTCGTGCTGACGTGCTCCTGGCCCCGTCGGGGTCGTCATCCGATCGCGCCGAGGGCGCTCCAGGCCCCGGCCTGGGGGCTGGGCGCCTGGTTGCATCCGGTGGCGTTGCCCGGCACCCTCCTGGTCCATCCGAGGGTCGAACTCCTGGGGCGCGTGCCGCGCGTGGACCCGGGGGGAACGGGCCAGAACCGGGCCGGTTCCCGGCCGCAGGTGACGTCCCTCGCGTCGGCTTCCAGCGAGCAGATCCGTGGCGTGCGTCCGTACCGCACCGGCGACTCTCCCAGGATGGTCCATGCGCGGGCCACGGCGCGCACCGGCGAGGTGAGGGTCCGCGAGCTCGACCGGGAAGTCTCCCGGGGCTCCGGGGGCTGGCGCGTGGTGCTGGACGGGGGACTGTCCGAGGAGGCCTTCGAGCGCGCGCTCGAGGTCCTCGCCTCGCTCGCGACCTGGTGCGCCAGCACCGGACGGCATCTCGAGGTGTGGACGCCCCACCGGCTCGCCTGGCCGATGTCCGGTCGCCTCGACGAGCAGCTCGACGCGCTCGCCGAGGCCGGGCGACTCGAGGTCGGCTGGACGTTTTCCGAGGTCTGGCCCTGGCCACCGGGCGCCGTGCTGACCACGCGCGAGGTCGCTCCCCCCGCGGGGCTGTGGCTCCACGTCGGCGCGGGAACGCCTCCCCGGGAGGCCCTTCCCTGCGGTCCCGGCCAGGCGCTCGCGGAGGTGCTGCATGAGCATCTCGTCTGAGGCGCATGACCCGATCGGTCGGCTGCGCCTGGCCACGGCGGTGGCCGCCGGCTGGGGCGTCGGCATGCTGGCCTTCGTGCATCCCGAACCCGTCCACGCCCTGGCGATCGCCGCGGGGGCCCTGGGCCACGCCTTCTCGGCGCGCCTGCGCGGACGTAGCCTGTGGTGGGTCAAGGTCCTGCTCGCGATCGGCATGATCGTCGGGCTCTGGCAGTATCTGGCCACCCTGCTCACGGAGTGGCAAGATCCGCGGGTCCCGCTGGCCAACCTGCTCGTGGGCCTCTCGACGCTCAACTCGTTCGACCTGCCCCGCCGGCATAACCTCCGCATCTCGATGATGGTCACCCTCATCCTCGTGGTCGTGGTCGCGGCCATCGACCGGGAGGGGCGATTCGCGCTGGCCCTCGCGGGGCTCCTGCCGCTGGCGGCCTGGTGGGGGCTCGAGGATGCCGCGAGTGAGCTGGCCGTTCCGCTGGCCCTGCGTGCCCCTGCCGCGCGCCGGGCGATCGGTCGGCTGACGGCGATCGTCGCCGTGGGCGCTCTGATCCTCGTCGTGCTCGTTCCGCGCGCACCGGGGGGCTTCGTGCGCAACTCCCCCTTCTCGAGTCCACTCGCCCTGCCCTCCGACCTGCGTGCGGCCATCCGCAACCCGGCGTACGACGGCTCCGGTCCGGGCGGGGGGATCGGGCGCCGGGTCAATCCCGGGGTCTACTACGGCTTCTCGGAGACGCTCGATCTGGAGGTGCGCGGCGAGCTGTCGTCCGAGGTGGCCCTGCGGGTGCAGGCCCCGCGGCCGACCTACCTGCGCGGGATGGCCTTCGACCGCTTCGATGGGCGGGTCTGGTCCCTGACCGAGCCCGCGCGGGTGGCCACCATGTCGGCCCAGGACTTCACTTATCCGACTCCGCTGGATGGCGTGCCCGGAGAACGCGAGCACGTGGTCATCCACGTCGAACGGGACCAGACCAACTTGCTACCCGTGCCTCCCGGAGTGCGACAGATCCGCTACCCCCTCGCCGTGCTCTTTCGCGATCGAGAGGACGGCTACCGGAGTCCCGTCCTGCTCGAACGGGGGATGTACTACACCGTCGCGATCGACCCGTCCCGCGGGCCATGGCAGACGCCCTGGCGGGGCCGGCCCTTTCTCTCGCCGGCCTGGCAGCGTCGCTGGGCCCGGTATCTCGAACTCCCCACCGGGCTCTCGCCCGAGGTCGTCACGCTCGCCAGGCGCTGGGCTGGCGATGCGGCCACCCCTCACGGCGCCCTCACGCGGATCGCGGGCCACCTCGCCCGGACCTGCTCCTACGATCTGTCCATCCCGGCCGATCCGCCCGGAGCGGGCGCCGTCGAGCAGTTCCTGTTCGTCAACCGCCGGGGCTACTGCGAGCACTTCGCCTCCTCGCTCGCCGTCATGGGGCGTACGCTCGGGGTCCCGACCCGCCTGGTGACGGGGTTCGCCCCGGGGCGGTATCGGCTGCTCACGGGCATGTACGAGGTCCGGACTCGCGACGCCCATGCCTGGGTCGAGGCGTGGGTTCCGGGGTCGGGGTGGGTGGCCCTCGATCCGACGCCGGGAGGGGCGGAGGCTCCCGAGACCGGTGCCCGGGTCCGCATCCCGTTGCTGGAATGGTTCCGCTCGCTGGATCCGGCGGCCCTCGGGCCCGCCCTCGCTGTCAGTCTCCTGGGGCTCGTTCTCGGGGCGATCGCCACCCTCGTGAGTCGGCGGCGTCGCCACCGACCCTCGACCCGCGCCTACCTCCTCTGGCGCGAGGCGTTCGTCCGCCTGGGGTGGGTCGAGCCGCCCGGACACGCGACCCCGGCGGCCCTGCTGGCTGCACTCGAGCATCGGGGGGTGACGTCGGAGGGGCTCGGGCGTGCGCGGGATTTCCTCGCCCGCTACGAGGCCATCCGGTTCGGCGGGGAACCCGAGGATCCGGCCCTTCCCGGGGAGGCCCGGCGGCTGCTCGCATCGCTGCGGCGGGATCCGGGTATGCAGGGAGCCGTCCCCCCCCGCACGCGTCGGTCCCCATGATCCGTCCTCCCGTCCATCTGGCATCCCGTGTCTGCCGATCCGTCGTCGGCCTGATCCTGGTCGCCTCCCTCGGCGGTTGTGACCTCTGGCTGGTGTCCCCCACCATGCCGGGCCTCGCCCCGGGATTCGGGGTTCCGCTCAAGGGGCGCGTCCTCGATGCCCGCACGGGCCTCGGGGTGGGGGGAGCCACCGTCATGGGAGGACTCGGGCGAAATGCCTCGGCTCCCGACGGGACCTTCGAGGTCTACTGGGATCTCGCGGCGGGCCGGGAGGTCTCGATCGCGCGGGCCGGATACATCTCGACGACCCAGGTGATGGACGGGTCCCTGTCAGGCTCCACCTTTTTTCTGTCGCCCACCAGCTTTTCGAACGGGGCGATGCCGAACCGCGAGGTCGCCTTCTCGGGCGTGCTCCGCAACCGGGATGGCTCCCCGCTCACGGCCAACGGCTCCGTGAGCTTCGGGACCCTCGCCGACACGCCCGCGAATCTCCAGGATGGCAGCTACGCGATCGCCGAGACCCTGGGAAGTGCCGGGGCCGTGACCTCCGGGATCCTGGCCGGCGGACAGGTGGTGGGCGGCCCCGTGGCCCCCGGGAATGCCCCGCAGGCTTTCCAGTATGCTTCTTTCGGTCTGCGCAGCCTCGATCTGCCCCTCGGTAACCCGGGAGCCAGCCGCAGCGTGACGGCAGACCTGACGGTCCAGGATCTCGCCTTCCCCGAGGTCTCGGTCGGCCTCCAGCGCCTGGCGGCCTTCCAGGCTCCGGCCCCCCGGGTGGAAGTCCGGCTCGACCTCGGCATGCTCGGGACCGTCCGGGTGGCGCGGGTTCTGAGCTCGAATGCCTCGGTGCGCATCCCTTCCGTGCAGGGCGCGCGGCTGGTGGTCGACGCCAGCATCGTCGAGGCAGGGGGGCGTTCCGTGAGCCGCGCGACCCTCACGACCGACTACCCCTCGGCCGTCCTCACCCTGCCGATGCTGCCTCCCGTGCGCGCGAAAGGTCCGCAGGACGGGGCCCGGGGCGTGGGCGGCACCCCCGTGTTCGAGTGGGAGCCCGTCGCGGCAGACCGCCCCGTCCAGTACCAGGTCGACGTCTTCGAGGACGCGGGCGGCGGCACGCTGCAGCCACGGTGGCGCGGGACGACCTCGAAAACCTCGATCGCGTATCCGGGCTTCTTCGACTGGGATGCCAACGGCGGAGCCCTGTTTCCGCAGGCCACCTACTCGTGGTCGGTCCGGGCGGTGTATGCCGATTCCCTGCCCGCACCCTCCACCCGCACGGAAGCAGAGGTCCAGCCCTCGGCACGCGTGTTCCGGGCCCGGGCCTTCGAGAGCGTCACGAGCGGCATGAGGTTTTCCAGATGACCGGACGTGGGCGGCTGGCCGGGAGTCTGGGGCTCGTCCTGACCCTGCTGTCGGCGTGTGCGTCCGCACCGGGACCCGCGGCCGTCTCTCCTCCGGGAGCCTGGATCGTGGGCCTGGAGCCCGGCGCGGCGGAGGCCTTCCGCGCCCGAGTCGGGCTGCCGGCCGAGTCGCTGGTCGCGGATGGCACGATGTGGCGGGTTTCCGGTGCCGGGCCCGGCACCGGGGACGATCCCGTGCGGGCCTGGTCGCGTATCCCCGGCGTGCGGTGGGTGGAGCCCGATGCCCCGCTCACGGCTCCGACCGACTGGCCCGTGCCCGGAGGGCGGCCTCGCCCCGTCGGGTTCGATACCGGGCTGAACGGGCCCTACCAGGTGCTGGCAGCCCCACCCGACGACCCGCTGTACGGGGCCGATCCGCCCGGACCGGGCGGCGTGCCGCGTCGCGGCCTGCCAGGCCAGTGGGGTCTCGAGGCCATGCAGGTCCGGCAGGCCTGGGACCGCTCCACGGGCCAGGACATCCTCGTCGCCGTGGTCGACACCGGGGTCGATCTCGAGCACCCGGATCTCGCGGCCAATCTCGATCGCACGCGGGCACGGAATTTCCTGGAGCCCGACCAGTCCGTCGACGACGACTACGGGCACGGGACCCACGTGGCCGGGATCATCGGGGCGGTGACGAACAACCGGGCGGGCATCGCCGGGGTGGCCCCGGGCTGTCGCGTCCTGCCCGTGCGGGTCCTCGGGACCGAGGGGGGCAGCACGGCGGGGGTCGTGCAGGGAATCGACTGGGCGCTGCAGAAGGGGGCCCGGGTGATCAACCTCAGTCTCGGGTCGAACGTCTCGAGTCGCGCCGAGGAAGAGGTCATCCAGAAGGCGATCGCGCGTCGGGTCGTGGTCGTGGCCGCCTCGGGTAACGATGCGCTGGCCGGCAACGCGCCGGACTACCCGGCGGCCCTCTCGGGCGTGATCTCGGTGGCCGCGCTCAAGCGCGAACTCGCTCTCGACGGCTCGCTCACGGGAAAGCTGGTCCGGGCGGACTTCTCCAGCTTTCATCCGGCCGTGGCGATCGCCGCGCCCGGCGTCGACATCCTGTCGACCATGCCTCGACGGTTCACTTCCGCGGAGGCACCCTACGGGTACGCGAGCGGCACCTCGATGGCCACTCCGATGGTCAGCGGCGTCGTGGCCCTCATGCTCGCGGCGCACCCGGACTGGGGCCCCGACGAGGTGCGTCAGGCGCTCATGACGGGGGCGGACGATCTCGAGCCGGCAGGCCGGGACCTGTTCACGGGGGCCGGGCTCGTGCGCGCGGATCGCGGATGGTGAGCGGGCCCGTCCCGCCGGGGAGGACCATGGGCTTCCGGATCGTGGCGGAGGTGACGCGGGGGGCCGTCATCGAGAGCGTGCACCACGGGGCCTGGGTCGTGGTGGATGCGGTGGGCGAGGTCGTGTCGGCGTGCGGGGACCCTGGACTCGAGATCTTTCCCCGTTCCAGTCTCAAGCCCTTCCAGGCCGTTCCCCTGCTGGAGGTGGCCCACCGGCATGGCTGGCGTCTGGACTCCCGGGAATGGGCGATCGCCTGTGCCTCGCACGGCGGCACGCCGCACCACCTGGTCTGGGTCGAGCACCTGCTCGATCGCGTCGACCGGTCCCGAGCCGTCCTGGCTCCCGCGGGCGATCGCCGCTCAGCCCGGGATGCACTCGTCTGCGGGCGGGGATGGCCCCTGGACGAGGCGACGGCCGAGGAGATGCGCCGGGACGGGGCGGAGCCCTCGTGTCTGCACCACAACTGCTCGGGCAAGCACGCGGCCATGATGCTGGCGGCCGCCGGAGCCGGGTGGGAGGTCGAGAGTTACGCCGAGCCCGGCCACCCGCTGCAGGTGGCGACCGGGGAGGCGATCGCCCGCTTCGCGGGAGAACGCCCCTTCGTGGGGGGCGTGGACGGATGCGGGGTCCCGGCCTGGGTGCTGACGCTGCGTGGCCTCGCGACGGCCTTCGCGGCCCTGGGGCACGCCCCGGAACTCGCCCCGTTGCGCCAGGCGATGCAGGAATATCCCGAACTGGTCGCCAGCACCGGTCGCTTCGATACGGAGCTCATGCACCTGTTGCCCGGGAGGTTGGTCGCCAAGGCCGGTGCCGAGGGGGTTCATGCGGGGGTGGACCCCGTCACGGGGCTGGCCTGGGCTCTCAAGATCGCGGATGGCAACCGGCGCGCCGTTGCACCCGTGGTCGTGCACCTGCTGGGCACGATGGGCATCCTCGACCGAGCGCGTCCCGAGCTCCGGGAGTGGCTCGAGACGCCCGTCAAACGGGCGAGCGGTGCGGTCGTGGGTGCCGTACGCCCGGTGGGCGCGAGCGAGGCCTGAGCGAGGTCTGCAAGGGCTCTGAATGGACCCGTCAGTGAGGCAGGTTCCGCCTCACCAGCAGGTCCATCAGCCAGTCGGCATGCTTGACCACGCCGGACATCGTGGCGTTGTCCTGGCCGATCATGCCCGTCGCGAGGGGGTTCGCGACCAGGGGCATGAGGTTCTTGCGCATCTCGCGCATCTCGAGGATGACCTTCATGGCCTCGGCGTGCTGGGCCGGTGGAAGCCGGCGCGGCACCATGTCGGCCGATCGGGCCATGAATCCGGCGACCACCGTGGGGATCAGGCCGCCCTTGCCCTGGTTGCGCAGCAAGCGGAGCTGGGACCCTGCGAGCGTGGCGAAGACCGACGCCACGTAGTCCTCGGTGGACCCGCCCCCGTGCTGGCGCATCTGCCGGTCGAAGAGCGTCTCGTGGTACAGGGCCCCGATCATCGTCTTGAGGGACTGGTCGGGGCGTCCTCCGGCCACGTATCCGGCCGCCATGAAAAATCCGATGTGACGCGACTGGAGGTCCGAGTCGTCCGAGAAGGCCGGATCCAGCTGACCCCGGCCGCCGGTGTGGTCCCGGGCCAGGAGGGGCTTGCGGGGGTCCTCCACCTTCGGGGCTGCGCGCATGAGGGAGACGACCTTCGTGAAGCCACTGTCCACGAGGGCGAGTTTCTTGACATCGTCGGGTGAGAGCAGACAGGACGAGGCCACGGCCACGAGCGCATCAGCCCGATCCCGGGCCGATGCGCCCGGGACCATCGCGTCGATCTGCCGGCGGGCCGTCTCGAAGGCCGTATGCGTGAGCTGGACGGCATCGCGGCGGGCCTGGACCCCGGACTGCACGGCCTGGATGGTGGCTGCGAGTGCCTTCTTGAGGACTTCCGGGGTGATCCGCGTGGGGGACTGACGCCGGGCGGAGTGACCGTCGCCAGCGATCCGAGCGA
>Ga0079301_1000728_pt1 | contig 15939 bp, 10 predicted proteins | sample Wag4_2014_7_11_3_FD_74797 | JGI IMG/M metagenome (GOLD analysis project Ga0079301, IMG submission 74797) | Fresh water mixed with fracking chemicals microbial communities from Ohio, USA - Utica-2 Time Series FC 2014_7_11 | ecosystem: Engineered > Industrial production > Chemical products > Input... | reverse complement strand
CCCATACTTATATCCGCAGCATCCTGTAATTTCACATCTGTATTACTGCTTATTTTAGACATTGTACCACTCCATAAAACAGTTGTGAATCTTGTTTTAAGTTGCTTCAAGGGGTCCCAATCAAGCCTAAATAATAACTCAAGAGGCAACAAACCATAAGCTTCATCATAATCTATTTGTTTCTGAAAAGAATATCCCTTCAAGCCTGAACTGAATTTAAGCATATTTGAAAAGATATAGGTAAGGTTAGTTTCAAGCATTAGTGCAGACAATGACGATTCATTGAGTACTTTCAGTTCATTACCAAAAGCTCCATTGTTTACAAACAATGGTTGATTTTTGAAATTTGAATAACCTGCCTTGAATGATAACTGTAAACCCTTGGAACTGTGAAGATCAAACCCGGCAAAATATTGCTGTTCATGAAAAAGGGTTAATGTATCAACAGGAAGCATGAATGGATTTACCTGAAGCAACTTGTGCATAGAATTGATATTCAGTTCATTATGAATACCCGCCTTCACTCTGACTCCTGTTTCTGGAAGCATATATGAAGCCATTAGCTCAGGGAGTACTGATAGTTTATCATTTTTTAGTACTGGAGTTATTCCACCATTTAACAAAATCTGATTCACAGCGTATTCGATACTTAGTGGGGTCTGAAGCAATGTTTTAGCATCAACTTTCTTGCCATTATCACTTAACTGCAATGCCTGCAAATCAATAGCTGTTTTAAAATTCAATCCGGAGGCTATTCTGTAAGAAACAGGCATTTTAATGTACAATTGATTTTCCCCTACTAATCTGTTTGTTCTAATATAATCATATCTCAAGGAAGGCGTAAATAATGTTTGACCATCAGATCCTGCAACATATTGATATGACAATCCACCAAAGGCATGGTGATAGTTTTGTTGAATCTGGTCTGTAGGAATTGTTATAGCGTTATGATCGTAGCCGTAGAGTTTATATGCGTTAAAATCGTAACCTGCAAAAACATTTGCAAGCTGATTTTCATTAATGCTCTTGCTGAATTTTGCAAGTAACGAAGAATTCGCATACTGTTGATCAACAACACTGCCTTTGGCTGAATTATGGTCTACATGCAGTGAAAATTGATTGTCCTGAGCTTTGGAATTATAACTAAGTGATGCAAATGGATTTTGAATATTTCCATAGCCCAGTTTAGCAAAAAATGTTTCTCCTAATTTATTTTCATCATCCGCTGACGATTTAAAGGCTAAAGGCTTTACTTCAATAGGACCAACCGAAGTTTTGAAACTCAGTGGTGCTTTAGTGTATTTGAAAACATAAGCTGAAGTATCTTTTAACGGAGGATCAGCCCGAAATTCGAGTTTTCCAGTTCTTACTATGCTTGGTTTAAATGCAGAAGTAATGTTTATCTCTTCTTTTCGGTTTCTGTCAATTTGTGCATGCAGCTCAACTTTTGCAAATATCAAGAGAAAGACTGTATGAACAGTGAATGAGAAAAAAAATTCAGTTTTATTTCGATATCGCATTATTTTCTGTTTTTTCAACTTTACTTAGTAACTCAATTGCTTCCTGTTTCAGTGTCATGATTGAACAATTATCGACAACACTCTTTAAAGTTGCCCTTGCATTAAAATAATCCTTTTGTTCCAAGAAGATTTGCCCGAGTAAAATATAAGATTTCGTTATCCAAAATTCATATGAACCTGATTTCTCAATTGCAGCTGTAGCCAAGTTCTCGGATTCAACATAATTTCCAGCTAAAAATTGATTCATTGCCAGTTGGAACCTGCTTTCTGCTGCAAGCGCTGAATTACTGTTACTGATTACAGCTTTGAAATAAACAGACGACTGTACTACTGATCCAGATAATTGATCTGCATATCCCAATATCATGTTTGCAAATGATTTATCGTCTGAGGTGGAAACAGCATTGCCAAGTAATGAGTTAGCTGCTGATTTGCCTTCATTCCATTTTTTCTGATAATAATAAGACCTCACTGTACCTCGAAGCGCTTCGAGCACTGCTTCTGGATTGGATGAAATGGCAGATAATTGTAAAAAGACCCTAAGTGCAGACTCGTAATCTTTTAAATCAAAGAAATATAGCTTCCCAGATTGACGAAGGGCTTTTTCCTGGTATTTACTTACGCCCTTTGCTCCTAACTGCTCAAAAAGGATTGCAGCACTCTTCCAGTCTTTATTTTTTAACAAAATTTCACCTTTATAATTCAGCACATCGGCTATAAAAAGTCCATCTGGAAAACTCTTTATATATTCATCAAGCACCTTTAAGGAAGATACATTATTGCCTTCTGCATAAATCGTTTGAACATATTGAAAGGTCAATGAATCCTTTTGTATTTGATCAACTGTTCTTCCAGTTGAAGCTAAAAAAGACTCATAGTCAGAAATCCTACCTGTTTCCACAAATAAAGATTTGGCAGACTCCAACGCTTCCTGTGCGTATTCGGATGCGGGATATTGATCAATAAGTTTTTTATAATAAGATATGGACTCTTCTGGCTTATTAAGGTTATAATATGCAATCCCCAATTTTATGAAGGACTCTGGCATTCTGTCATCGTCTTTATCTACCAGAGAAGATATTCTTTTAAGATATGGAATTGATTTGTCATATTGTTCCTCAGACATATATGTATCTGCAAGTTCCATAGTAACAAGTGGCATAAGTTCAGATTGAGGAAACCTGGATTCCAATATTTTTAGTTGGTCTATCTTTTTATCGGCTGATTTGGCACCCTCAATGAGGGCTGTTTGGAAATAAGCATAATCAGCACCATAACCAGGTTTATCTTTCATGGATTGGTATAAAATTCTTGCTCTTTCAACATTTTTTAGCATAAAAGCACAATCAGCAGCCCTTAAAACAGCTTCTCGTCTGAAATCATTGGAAATCAACATTTTTGATTGCACAATTTTTTCAAAATATATTGCAGCAGATCTATACTCCTCTTGATCTAAATATGCATATCCCAAATTATAATTGGCATTAATTTCACTGGCTTGTCCAAAATCATTTTGCCTAACTTTCAAATAATCCAGTGTAAACTTGATAACAAGTGAAACCTGATCTTTTCGCGATGCTATTTCACCCCTCCAAAACAATGAGGGGGGATAAAATGAAGAATTTTTATATGCCGCCACAGCTGATAGCAATTTATCCGCATCATCATACTGTAAATCATTAATTAGCTCTACTCCACGACCAAAATAAATTCTTGGAGCAACTTTCTGCATGGTTAACTGATCAACCCTACCATCCTGAATGAGAATAAGTGCCTGCCGGTAATTATTTGTTTTGGCGTAATAGTCAACCAGAATTGCTCTTGCTTCATTAACATGTGCTGATTGCCGCTGTTCCAGCATAATTTTGTTCAATTCCTGAACAGCCATATCTTCGAAGCCAAGTTCCAGAGAAAGCTTTGCGAGCTCAAACCTTACATTATCCAATAGAGGTCCATCCTCAAGTGTAGAGGTACAAATTTGAAAGGCACTTCTGGCATTGGCTTTTTGGCCAGACTGAAGATAACTATTGCCTAATATAAGCATCGATTTAGCTGCAAGTTGCCCATTTGTAGCGGATAATGGTTTCAATTCAACAATTGCCTTTGCAAACTGACCTGTTGCATAATATGCAGAACCAAGTTCAAAATGCTGTACTTCTGATAATTCAAGTCCCTGCCCTATCGCCATATTGAATAAGGCAATAGACTTTACAAAATCACCAGTGTTATGGTATGCGGATGCCAGTAAAAGTGTTATTGCTTGAATATGAAGCTGATCTCCAGACTTGAGGTATTTTTCACCATAAGCAATGGCTTTGGAGAAATTACCTGTAGATTGTGCTAAACTAGCTTGATAAAAGGGTATAACATTTGTATACTCCGGAGCAGACTCAATTAATTTAAAATAGGATCCTGCCTCTTCATATTTTTTTTCATAAAATGCGATGAAACCTAAATAATACCTTACATCTACCAAATATGGAGATGTGCCGAGTTGTTCAATGCTTCTCAAATAAGGTTTGGCATTATCGAATTTCTGTTGCGAAAAATAAGAAATTCCCTTTTCGAACTGGACTCGTTCATTTTCATCATTTGATAAATAAAGCGGATCTGTTTGCTCTAGTAATTCAAGTGCACGCTTAAAATCAGATGTTGAAAAGTAATGGTGCCCTAAATGATATGCCAGCTTTACTTGCGTGTTGCGATCTCCTGCTGAAATCATCAACTCTTGTGCACGCCTTATCATCGGTTGCTGATGCAAATTAACCCCTGAGATTAATTGTATATACTGTAACTCAGCTAAGTCCCATGCAGAGAATAAAGCTGAAGCATTGCCAGAACTCATAATGGATGAGACAAATGAACCTGCAGCATCATACTGTTTTGAGCTGAACAGAGATTTTGCTTTTTCAACTTGTAAAAATGGAGGAATCATCGTTCGGGTAGCTTGCCCCTGAACGTTAACGGTTGAACAAAAAATCACTAAAACTATCAAAAATTTGAGCCCAATTGGCAAAACTGACTTCATAAGCTATATTGGGATTTACTTTTTCAAAAATAATTTGAAAATACTGAGATCCATGCAATATCTTAACTTTGTTATTCACTTTAACGAAGATTTTAATCAGTTGCCAACTTAGATCAATGAAAAAACTGCTTAGCATCCACTATAATCCGCTATTGTTTAATTTGTCCACATTACTCCTAAGACTAATTGCAGGAATTCTTATGATGTCTCACGGTTACGACAAACTGGTTCATTTCAACGAAAAAAAGACCACTTTTTATAACTTTTTAAATGTGGGAACTGAAAATTCACTTCTACTAGCCATTTTTGCAGAATTTTTTTGTGCCCTCTTCATCACCATAGGATTGTTTACCAGGATGGTTGCATTGCCGCTCATAATAGTAATGGGAGTGGCTGTTTTTAAGGTTCACCAAATGGATTTTCTTGGGACTGGTGAAAAGGCAAGTTTGTTTTTGGGGATATTTGTTACGCTGTTGTTATGCGGACCCGGAAAAGTAAGTATAGATGGCATAGCCAGTAAATAATCAAATTATGTTCAGCTTTGATACACATGTTAGGGTACGTTATGCAGATACTGATCAGATGCAGGTTGTATATCATGGTAAGTTTATTGAATATTTTGAAGTAGGAAGAACTGATTCTATGAGGTCACTCGGTATTGTATACAAAGACCTTGAAAAATCAGGGATTTTGATGCCAGTGATTAGTCTTGATTGTAAATTCATTAGACCGGCAAAGTATGATGACCTGCTCACTGTGCGAACAGTACTTGATCAACTGCCAAACAACCATTCAATTATTTTTAAGAACGAGATATACAATGCTGAAAATCAATTGCTTTGCATAGGACAAGTAAAGCTTTACTTTATGAACAAATCCGACTTTTCTAAGATATCTATTCCTGAAATCTTGCTTAATAAACTTTCTCCGTTTTTTGAAAATACGCCAAGCATATGACAACCAAGCAAAAAGGTATTGCATCCATTATTACCATTGGTGATGAATTGTTAATCGGACAAACAATTGATACCAATAGCGCATGGATGGGAATAGCGTTGAATGAATCTGGTATTGCAGTGAGACGGAGATTGGCTGTAGGAGACAATTGGAATGATATTTGGCAGGCAATAGAGCAGGAATCCGCATTTTCCAATATCATCCTAATTACAGGCGGACTTGGACCAACAGCAGACGACATCACAAAACCTTTGTTATGCAAATTTTTTAATGGGGAACTTATTGTAGATCAGGGTGCATTGGATAATGTAATTGATATTTTTAAAAACAAATTGGGTAGACCACTCATTGAACGAAACCTTAAACAAGCTGAAGTTCCCAATACCTGTATTGTGATACCCAATAAAAGAGGGACTGCCCCCGGCATGCTTTTTGAGAAAAACAATTGTGTTTATGTAAGTATGCCTGGCGTTCCACATGAGATGAAAGGAATGATGAGTGACAATGTTATTCCTTGGCTGATAAATCATTTCAGCGTGGATAAAATCATTCATAAAACCTTGCTAACGGCAGGCATAGGTGAATCATTCCTCGCGGAAATATTAAGTCCATTTGAAGAACAATTGCCGCAGGAAATAAAACTGGCATACCTACCCAGTTATGGTATGGTGAGGCTTAGGCTAACCACAAGTCATCTTTCACAGCACTCAGCAATAGAAAATCAGTTCCTCACTTTAAAAAATCTTGTGCGAGAATACCTCGTTGCTGATCAGGATCTTTCTATGCAAGCTGCTGTTTCAGCTAAAATGATGGAGCATTCAAAAACCCTAAGCATAGCTGAGAGCTGTACAGGAGGATACATTGCACACCTGATTACATCTTTGGCAGGAAGCAGTAAGTTTTTTTTAGGCGGAATCGTAAGTTATTCGAATGAACTAAAAATGTCACTACTTAACGTACCGGCGAATATTCTCGAGGAATTTGGTGCAGTCAGCATTGAGACAGTTGAAAAAATGGCCGAGGGTATTCGGATCAAAACCGGTTCAGACTTTGGTCTGGCTACTTCGGGTATAATGGGTCCAGGAGGAGGTACGGATACAAAACCAGTTGGATTTGTTTGTGTGGCCGTTAGTGTAAAAGACAAGACTGTTTCAACAACTTTTCAATTCAGATTCGACAGAACTAGAAATATTGAATTAACTGCAATACAGGCCTTGAATTTTTTGAGGAAAAATATAGGATAACTTGATGAGTTGTTTTTACATACTGTAGTATTTCTATCGTATTTTTACGTATAATTAACTGAAATTCAAAAGATGTCCCTTGTCAATATAACAATGCCAAAACTCGGCGAAGGAATCATGGAAGCTACCGTTTTAAGGTGGCTTAAAAAACCCGGGGAGTGGGTTAATCATGATGATTCATTGCTGGAAATTGCAACAGACAAGGTTGATAGTGAAGTCCCTTCAACTGCAGAAGGCACTTTGGAAGAGATTTTATGTAACGAAAATGATGTAATTTCAATTGGTTCTGTAATAGCAAGAATCAGAACCAAGGATGCTTCAACAGAACCTAATATTCCCATAATACCTTCGGTGCAAACTGACACGTATGTTCAGGCTACAATTGAAAAACCTCAAGTAATTACGCAGGAAACTGAAACAGGCGTATTTGTACCCTATCAGCCGGTTCAGCATGAAATACCTGTCAGGCAAAGTAATGCAAGGTTCTATTCTCCGCTGGTCATGAATATCGCAGCCAGTGAAGGAATAGATTTCAGTGAGTTGGCAAACATACCAGGTACTGGAAATGATGGACGTGTGAGTAAAAAAGACTTAATCGATTACCTCGAAAAAAGAAAATCAGGTTCCATCCCTGTTAATACAAGCATACAGCAGCCTCCATCATTAAACCAACCCAATCAGCCAAATCTTGATAAAAACAATCAGCAAGACGTTTCTGCTCAAGTGATGAGTGAGGATTTCACATCAGCCGGTAACAGTGAAATCATTGAAATGGACCGAATGAGGAAAATGATTTCTGAACACATGACACGCAGCATTGCTACCAGTGCCCATGTTACCAGTTTTGCAGAAGCAGATGTCACGAATCTTGTTAAGTGGAGAGAGCGAATTAAAGGTGCATTTGAGAAACGGGAAGGTGAAAAAATCACCTTTACTCCAATTTTTATTGAAGCCATCACCAAGAGTATCAAGGAGTTTCCACTCTTGAATTCAAGTATAATTGGAGATAAGATAATTCTAAAAAAAGATATCAATATTGGAATGGCTACAGCATTGCCAAATGGTAATCTTATTGTTCCTGTTATCAAAAATGCAGATCAGCTGAGTATGCTGGGATTAGTCAAACAGGTAAACAAACTTGCAGACAATGCAAGATCAGGTAAGCTTCAACCGGCAGATACTCAGCATGGCACATTCACTTTCACGAATATCGGAACATTTGGAAGTTTGATGGGCACACCTATAATCAATCAACCACAGGTTGCTGTACTCGCCGTAGGTGCAATTAAGAAGAAGCCTGTTGTGATTGAATCTGAAAAAGGAGATAGCATAGCCATAAGGCATATGATGTTTGTTTCCATGTCTTATGACCACAGGATAATTGATGGTGGGTTGGGATCAAAATTTCTTGCAGCATTCGTAAGGGCTTTGGAATCATTTGATATCAATAGCAGCTACTAGTGTACACTAAGGTCTTACTTATAACTCCCCCATTTACCCAGCTTAATACGCCTTATCCGGCAACAGCATACCTTAAAGGTTTCTTAGATAAAAAAGATATAGTTTCTCAGCAACTTGATCTAGGCATAGAAACCATCTTAAAGATTTTCAGTCAACAAGGACTTTCAGAATTATTCTTAAATAGCAGGCAAAACCCTGTACCGTTAACTCCAAACGCAAATAGAATATTGGCATTGTCTTCCAGCTACATTGCAACCATAGACGCTGTCATACATTTTTTACAGGGTAAAAATCCTATTCTGGCCTACAATATCGTGCAAAGAAAATTTCTTCCTGAAGCCTCCCGTTTTCAACAAACAGAACATGTTGAGTGGGCGTTTGGCTCAATGGGCATTCAGGATTGGGCTAAATTTCTTTGCACCATGTACCTTGAAGATTTGTCTGATTTCATTCAGGAAACTACGGATCCATTTTTTGGTTTCAGCAGATATGCTGAAAAACTTGGCAGAAGTGCTGGCAGTTTTAATACACTTTATCAGACACTCAATTCTCCTGAAACTTTTATTGATTCAGTTTACCTGTCTATCCTCGAAAAACATATAAATAAGTTCGAGCCAAGACTTGTAGCACTTACTGTGCCATTTCCAGGCAACCTTTATGGTGCATTGAGATGCGGAAAGTGGATCAAAGAAAAACACAGCAATATCCGCATTGCAATGGGCGGTGGGTTCCCCAATACTGAGTTGAGGTCTTTATCTGATCCCCGAGTATTTGAATTCGTTGACTTTATCACATTGGATGATGGCGAAGCACCCGTTGAAAATCTGATACATTTTATCAATGGCAAATTACAACCAGAAGATCTAAAACGTACATTCATACTGGACGCAGGTAAAGTAAGTTATAAAAATAACAGTGCCTGTAGGGATTATAAAATGTCTGAAACAGGCACACCCAATTATGATGGTCTGCCCCTGTCTGACTATATTTCAGTGTTGGAAATTGCCAATCCCATGCATAGACTCTGGAATGACGGAAGGTGGAATAAGTTAACCATGGCACATGGCTGCTATTGGGGCAAATGTACATTCTGTGATATTTCCCTTGACTATATAAAGCTTTACGAGCCCGTTGCAGCTTCACTTTTGTGTGACAGAATGCAAGAAATGATTGCGAATACAGGGATAAACGGATTCCATTTTGTTGATGAGGCAGCTCCACCTTCACTGATGAAAGCCCTTGCAATAGAAATTCTCAGCAGAAGGTTGGTAGTAAGCTGGTGGACAAATATCCGTTTTGAAAAAAGTTTTACAAGAGATCTCTGCATACTGCTTAGAGCCTCAGGCTGTATTGCAGTAAGTGGTGGACTGGAAGTTGCGTCAGATCGTTTATTGCAATTGATTGAAAAAGGAATTACAATTGAACAGGTTACAAGAGTGAATAAGCATTTTAAGGAGGCAGGGATTATGGTTCATGCGTACCTAATGTATGGATTCCCTACACAAACCATTCAGGAAACTGTAGATTCACTTGAAATGATCAGACAAATGTTTGCAGCCGGAGTTTTACAGTCTGGCTTTTGGCACCAGTTTGCCATGACAGTTCATAGTCCTGTTGGATTAAATCCAACTAAATATAAAGTCAAAAAGCATTCAGAATTAACAGCAACCTTTGCAAATAATGATGTTGAATACAAGGAAATATCGGGCATTGTCCATGATAAATTTAGTTTTGGTTTAAAGAAGTCATTATTCAACTATATGCAACACACAGGTTTGGATGAACCATTGCAAAACTGGTTTGACTTTAAAATCCCTTCAACAACCGTTAATCCTTCACATATTGTAAATATTTTGAACGAACCGGAACTTCCCCATTTTAGATCAAATGCAAAAGTAATTTGGTTGGGACATTTCCATAAATCAGAATATTATATCAAATCAAAAAAGGGAATGCAAAGAGAGATGGTAAAAATCAATCTTATCAATAACTTTAGTGAAATAAGTTTCGATGTCCCAAAACTACAGGCAGAATGGTTTTTAAACATACTTCCCAGATTGTCTGAGCTTTCAAAACCATTGAGTCTTGAACAAGTGAAAATTGATTACGAAAGCAAAGATCTGGAAGATTTTGAATTGTTTTGGGACAACAAACCAATCAATACACTCTTTAAGGTTGGTTTACTGGTAGTATGAATCCCACTTATTCAAGCCTCCGCTCAAGTCCCCATGCCCTACCCTTGTCAATTGCAGGCACACCATCAGTTAACCAGACAGTTGGCTTTTCGCCCTTCAGCAACCAATCAAAAAATTGTTGTTCCCTGATCTGGATATCTTTCCTGTTTTTTCTTTCAACCAAATTGTGTGCCTCGCCATTGTAATTTAACATCCACACCTGCTTTCCTAATCTGCGCATTGCAGTAAACAATTCAATTCCCTGGTACCAGGGCACAGCTCCATCATTATCATTTGCCATGATTACCAACGGCGTTTTTACTTTAGGTAAATAGAATAATGGTGAATTTTCGATGTATAAATTAGGCTTTTCCCACAGTGTTGCGCCAATCCTGCTTTGTGATTTTTCATATTGAAACTGCCTGTTCATGCCACTCTCCCATCTAATTCCACCATAGGCGCTGGTCATGTTTGCTACAGGTGCACCTGCCCATGCAGCTGCAAAAACAGGTGTTCTTGTGATGATATGTGCTACTTGATAACCACCCCAGCTTTGGCCCTGTATACCCATTTTTGTACTGTCGACCCATCCCTTTTTAACCAGTGCCCTGGCACCACTAACCACATAATCATAAGCCGCCTTGCCTGGAAATCCTTTTGCATACCGAATATCCGGAGCGAGTACAATATAACCCCTGCTAACAAAGAAAGGAATATTCAACCTACTAGGTGTTGGGGCAGGTGGCAGGTAATTGTATAACCCATCAGATAAAGTTTCATAAAAGTAGGCTATCATGGGATACTTTTTTCCCGCCTGGTAGTCTGCCGGTTTATATACTATTCCCGTTGCCACTTTTCCATCATAAGCCTTCCAGCTGAATAATTCTGCAGTCATCCAATTATAATCTTCTTGCTGGGGATTAATAGAACTGATTTGCCTAGCAGCTGAAAGATTACTGCTGACAAATACGTTGGGCGACTGTTTAAAACTCTCTGAAATAAAGAGATATGCTTCAGAATCCTTTGCTTTAAGAAGTTGACCAATTGCATACGGACCTTCCTGAAGTAATTTAATTTTAGAACCACAACAAAGTTCCATTGATGCAAAGCCAGCATATTTATTTTTTTCATTGAATGTTTTCAATAAAATTGGCTGGTTTGATTTAACAAATTGTTCCTCAGATTCTTTTGAAATATACCTGTAACGCACATGATTTTTCCTTCCCATTCCTCTTGTAAGTAATTCAGGTAAAACTTTTCCTTTGGGATCTAACTTCCAAATATCAAAACGATCATAAACATAAACAAAAGAATCTTTTTCATGCCAACGCATGATACCATAAGGTGTTGGATCAGACGGCATGTCATAGTCTTCATCATAAAGCTTTTGAGTTATCTTTTTACTGATATTTACAATACTTCCCGAATCATAACTGAAATAGTGTTTTACGCTGTTGTCATACCAATAGATGAAATTTCCACCCGGAGATAGTTGTGGAAATCCTGATAAATCCCGAATAATTAATTTTCTGGAACCATCAGCAGGGTTAATTTGATAAACATCACGCTTTGTTGAACCTTCCCATTGCATTGGAATACGCTTTCCCACATCAGAAATACCCAAAAAGAAATCAGTATCACCCGTATTAGACAAAACAACCTGTGGCATTTCCGGATCTGCCAATGGTATAATCTTCTTTTCAGAAACCTGAATCATTGACAAATAAGAGAGATTTCTTTCCTGGTTGAGCCTTTTTAATTGATAAGGTTGCAGATAATCATCTTTATAATGCCAAATATCCAGCTTTACCATATCCATCTCTACCAAAGTAGTATCCTTGAGAGGCTTTATTGGATGAATACCTATGAATACTCTTTTACCTGATTTACTGAATACTGGAGTTGAATTCTCGCTTATTGTCCAGTTTATAGGCATCCCAATTGAAAATTTATCAGCAAGAATTGAAGCGCCTAAATCTCCATTCTGCCAATGCCATAATTTATAAAATTTTTGTGCCGATTTAAACGCAGAGTCTCTTTCAGCCAAAAATGCTATTTGGCTGGCATCTTCTGTTATTACAAAGTTTTTAAAATCATTTCCCCCTTTAAGGAGTGTGTCAAACCTTTTTTCAGCTGAACGCCAGATAAAAACAGCTGGTTGTATAGATTTATCAACTTTGGATATAGATGATTTAAGCAATAAAATTTTACCATTTTCGCTCCATTTATACTCAGAAATCAATGGCAGATTTTGCCCCCCATTACCTTTAAGTGATTTGATTACCAACTCTGTACCTTCCTGACCATTTCCTGCAGCAGGTTCGTCACCTTCAGCATCCTCAGGAGACTCATCCAATAAGTCATCTTCTCTTTCTTCACTTGCACTGAGTTTCCGCTTCTGTTTTCTATCAGGTTTGTGCTCAATGATTTGTGGGATACTTATTTTACCAGAGTCTTTTTTTGACACTGCCGTATCTAATTGCTTCACTGGTTTCTGCAATTGAACTGTTTTTTTAAATGACGAAAATGCAAGCCAATCAGATGATTTTTCAGGTATACTGTATGATTTAACACCAGCAATTTTCTCAATATGTTTATCCGCTATGTTAAATACAAAAAGTGAATCCTGAGGAAAATCTTCCGGTTTGATTTTTTTGATTTTTGCTGCCCTTTGTTCAAAATATAAAGGTTTTATTTTGCCTATCAGGTGATTACCATCAGCAGTAAAACGGATATTGTAACCTCTCGGAACAGTTGTTGAAAATGATGAATCTGATTTCTGTATAACTAATTGGCCATCTCCCTCCTGAACGTCAATGGTATATGCAATCCATTCGCCGTTTGCATTAATCAATTTCTCTCCAATTGTTTGCCAACCATCATAAACAGTGTGATCAAGTGGCTTCTTTTGCCCCTTAACATGGCTTGATTGCACCAAAAAAATCAATAGACAGGTTGATAAAGCTATAATTCGCATCTGCAATGTTTATTTACTTTGAAATTAATGAATTTTACATGGATGTACACAATAATCACTTATGTAGCAAGATTTTTAGCTACACGAATTGATTGTATAACAACAGTTGTAAAAATGACAAATAAGCCAGCATAAAATGAAAGGCCAAGCTCAAGGTGCTCTTTAAAGATTAAAAAGGCAAGCAATATTCCATAAATAGGCTCAAGATTGAAAGTTAGATTTACGGTAAATGCTGAAATCTGGGATAAAGCCCTGACTGAAAGGTTGAATGCGAGAACCGTGCAAAACAAACTCAAGATTATCAACCAAATGAGGTCTTTTAAACCGGGCACATATGATTGTACCGGCATAAATTGCATGTACAATGGAACAACAAAAGTAAGCAATATACAGCCGCCACCCATTTCATAAAATGTTATTGTATCGGGACTGTATTTTGAAATAAGCTTTTTATTGAATATCGGAAATATAGCTGCCAGAAAAGCAGAGATCAATCCAAAAATTATACCTACCCGAAAATCCTGATCAAAATGAAATATGAGGTATACACCGAGCATGACCATTAAACCAAGCAAAATTTCAATAAGTTGAAACCTCCGCCTTGAAATTAATGGATCAACTACGGCAGAAAAAAAACCTACAGCAGAAAAACATACAAGAGAAACGGAAATATTAGCATATTTAACGCTACCATAAAAAGTTACCCAATGCAGTGCAATGATAGAACCAATTCCCAAAAGAGGGAGCATTTTTTTTAATGAGAGCTTCTCGATTTTTTTAGAAAAAAGCGATATAATCAATAGAAAAATTACGGCAAACAACATCCTGTACCACACCAAAAGTGATTCATTGATAACAATTAGTCTACCCAAAACTCCGGTAAAACCAGCCAGCAATACGGCAATATGCAATTGAATGAAAGCTTTCCGCATCCCGGTTAACTTAATTTTATTATCGCTCTACTTTCTTATTCTTTTCAGGTAATCTCCAAAAATATACTGCCATTGCATAGCAAAAACGCCAGTTATCCCTTCTTTAATGATTCCTTTTGACATTTTAGAAGCACCATGTTTCCGATCCCTGAATACAATGGGAACTTCTGAAATCTTAAATCCCAATCGCCATGAAGCAAATTTCATTTCAATCTGAAAAGCATAACCAATAAATCTGATGGCATCGAGATTCATGGCTTTAAGTACGTTCTTTGAATAACACACAAATCCGGCAGTAGGGTCGTTTACTGGCATCCAGGTAAAAAACTTACTGTACATGGCTCCACCCTTAGAAATGATTTTTCTTGAAACCGGCCAATTTTCTATTTCTCCTCCTGGCAAATATCTTGAACCAACAGACAAGTCTGCCCCGTTAATATAACAGGCTTCATAAAGCCGATTGAGATCAGCTGGATCATGTGAGAAATCAGCATCCATCTCAAAAATATAATCATAGTCGTGTTCAATAGCCCATTTAAATCCCATGATATAGGCAGTTCCTAGACCTAGTTTTCCGGATCTCTGTAACAGGAAAAGAGTTGTGGGAAAACGCAATTGCATCTCTTTTACAATCTCTGCTGTTCCATCAGGTGAGTTATCGTCAATGATAAGCACATGAAATGATTGATTTAATGCAAATATTGCTTCAAGAATTTGAGCAATATTCTCTTTTTCCTTGTAGGTTGGTATGATTACTAACTTTTTCAAACAAATAGGATGGGTTATTTTGATTTACTGTTCAGGAAAGAACGATTTAATATTTCCGTTAGTTTAAGTTTGGTGTGCAGGGGAAATTCACTTTTCATCATCCAATCATAATAGGAGGGTTCCGCTTTTAAAACATCAGCTACTGCCTTGCCTTTGTGCTTCCCAAAATTGAAATACTCCCTCCCATTTTCTCTGACAATTCTTCTTGCAAAGTCAACAATATCATCTTCTCCAATAACTTTCAACACTGTTTCCAACGTATCACCCAATTGTGGATATTTTTCAATTTGAGCTTCAAAAACTTCCCAGGTTGCCATAACATCAGCAGATGCTGAGTGGGCATTTTCAAGATCTTTTTTACAATAAAAACTATATGCCGCCTTTAGTGTTCTTGGCTCCAGGGCATGAAATATTTTCTGAACATCGAGCAACACTTTTCCATTTATATCGAATTCAAGTCCGGCTCTGAGAAATTCTTCAGCAATCATTGGCCAATCAAACTTATTGGAATTATAGCCAGCAAGGTCTGCGCCATCCATAAATTGCTTGACTTCATTTGCTACCTGCTTAAACACAGGCGCATCCTTAACCATTTCGTTGGTGATTCCATGAATTGCAGACGACTCTTCAGGAATATTGCGCTCCGGGTTAATTAGTTTCCTTTTAACAACCTTTGTTCCATCTGTATTAATCCTTATCATGGCTATCTCCACCACCCTATCGGTAGTCAGATTCAAACCGGTTGTTTCCAGATCCAAAAAAACAATAGGTCGTTGCAGTTTGATATTCATCCCCAAATTTATCTGCACAAGATAAGAGGAATTAGGTATCGATTCAAGGGAAATGACATCATTTTTCTGATATTTTCACATCAGTGA
>Ga0079301_1000725_pt1 | contig 15979 bp, 14 predicted proteins | sample Wag4_2014_7_11_3_FD_74797 | JGI IMG/M metagenome (GOLD analysis project Ga0079301, IMG submission 74797) | Fresh water mixed with fracking chemicals microbial communities from Ohio, USA - Utica-2 Time Series FC 2014_7_11 | ecosystem: Engineered > Industrial production > Chemical products > Input... | reverse complement strand
CCCGCAGCGGCCGCAACCGGCGCGGCTGCGGGAGCGGGCGCCGTAGCGGCAGGCGCGGCCGCGGCCTTGGCTTCGGTGTCGATGTAGGCAATCACCTCACCGCTCACCACCGTGGCGCCATTGCCCTTGATGATCTTGGTCAGCACACCCGCTTCGATCGCGGGGAGCTCCAGCACCACCTTGTCGGTTTCGATGTCGATCAGGTTTTCATCCCGATTGACCGCTTCGCCTTCTTTCTTGTGCCAGCTCACCAGGGTGGCTTCAGCCACCGATTCCGACAGCTGGGGGACTTTGACTTCGATTTGCATTTCAATACTCCGTTGGAATTTCTTGTAGTTACTTGCTGGGCAATCGCATTTGATCCGACGCTGCTAATGGAGCCGCCATTCCCGCGCAGGTGGGATTCCAGCGACCTTGAGGTCTGGATTCCCTTCCTGGATTCCCGCCTTCGCGGGAATGACGGTTTTGAAGTTGAGCGATCGTCCCAAAGTGCAATACCCTGCCGTTACTTGCTGGCCGCGAGCCCGAGCGCCGCTTCGATCACGGCTTTTTGCTGGACGTTGTGCTTGGCGTAATACCCCACCGCAGGCGATGCAGCCGCCGGGCGGGCCGCCACATCAAGCGTGAACTTGCCACCCAGATGCTTGGCAAAATGATGGCAGGAGGCATACCAGGCGCCCTGATTGAGGGGCTCTTCCTGCGTCCACACCAGCTCCTTGGCCTTGGGGTATTTTGCGAGCTCGGCGGCGAAGGCTTCATCCGGGAAGGGATAAAGCTGCTCCAGGCGCACGAGTGCCACGTTATTCACCTTGGCTTCGCGGCGGGCGGCCAAGAGCTCGTAATACACCTTGCCCGAGCAGGCCACCACGCGGGTCACCTTCTTGGCATCGAGCTCGTCGGTTTCGCCGATCACGGTCTGGAAGCTGCCCTTGGCGAGCTCTTCCAAGCTGTTGATCGCGTCCTTGTGACGCAGCAGCGATTTGGGCGTCATCACTACCAGCGGTTTTCTTTGCTTGCGCACCATCTGGCGGCGAAGCATGTGATACATCTGCGCCGGCGTGGAAGGCACACAGACTTCGATGTTGTTTTCCGCGCAGAGCTGCATAAAGCGCTCAAGCCGCGCCGAGGAATGCTCGGGGCCTTGGCCCTCATAACCATGCGGCAGCAACAAGGTGAGCCCGCACAGGCGCCCCCACTTGGCCTCGCCCGAGGTGATGAATTGGTCGATTACGACTTGCGCGCCGTTGGCAAAGTCACCGAACTGGCCTTCCCAGATCACGAGCTCATTGGGCTCGGCGGTGGCATAGCCGTATTCGAAGCCCATCACGGCTTCTTCGGACAACACGGAATCGATCACCATGAACGTACCCTGCTTGTCTTGCAGGTGTTGCAGGGGCACATGGGTGCCGGCGTCCCATTTTTCGCGGTTCTGGTCATGCAGCACGGCATGACGGTGGAAGAAGGTGCCGCGGCCGCAGTCTTCACCGGAAATCCGCACCGCAAAGCCTTCAGCCAGCAGCGTGGCATAGGCGAGATTCTCGGCCATGCCCCAATCGAGCGGCAGCTTGCCGTCCGCCATGGTGCGACGATCATCAATGATCTTTTGCACTCGGGAGTGAAGGGTGAAGTTCTCCGGCACATTGCTCAAGGCCTTGGCCAGGCGCTTCAGTTCAGTCATCGGCACCTTGGTGTCGGCGCGATCGGTGTAGGGCTTCTTGAGGAAAGGCGTCCAGTCGGTCGAGAACTTGCGCTGATAGTTGGACAGCACCGGGTTGTGTAAGAGCTCACCCTTGTCCAGCGCGGCGCGGTAGTCCTTGATCATTTCGTCACCGCCCTCGGCGCCGATCACACCTTGTGCGGCGAGGCGATCCGCGTAGAGCTTGCGGGTGCCGGGGTGGGCGCTGACTTTCTTGTACATCAGCGGCTGGGTGACCATCGGCTCGTCTTGCTCGTTGTGGCCGAGCTTGCGATAGCAGATAAGGTCGATCACCACATCCCTCTTGAATTCCTGACGGTATTCCATGGCCAACCGGGTGACGAAGGCCACCGCTTCGGGGTCGTCGCCATTGACATGGAAAATCGGCGCCTCGACCATCTTGAAAATGTCGGTGCAATACAGCGAAGAACGCAGATCGCGCGGGTCAGAGGTGGTGAAGCCGATCTGGTTATTGATAATGAGGTGGATCGTGCCGCCCGTGCCATAGCCGCGGGTGTTGGCGAAATTCAGCATCTCTTGATTGACGCCCTGCCCGGCCACGGCGGCATCGCCGTGAATCAGAAGCGGCACGACTTGGGCGCCGGTTTTGTCACCACGGCGGCGCTGACGGGCATACACCGAGCCTGTCACCACGGGGTTGATGATTTCAAGGTGCGACGGGTTGAAGGCCAGCGTGAGGTGCATCGGGCCACCCGGGGTGGCCACATCGCTGGAAAAGCCCATGTGATATTTCACATCGCCCGCGGAGAGGTCGCTCGCCGCCTTGCCTTCGAATTCGCTGAACAGGAGCTTCGGCGATTTGCCGAGCGTATTCACCAGCACATTGAGACGGCCGCGGTGGGCCATGCCGATGACGATTTCCTGAACGCCCATGCCACCGGCCACATTCACCAGCTCATCGAGCGCCACGATGGCCGACTCGCCGCCTTCCAGGGAGAAGCGCTTCTGGCCGACATATTTGGTGTGAAGATAACGCTCAAGCGTCTCGGCCGCAGTGAGCCGCTCGAGGAGCCGCTTTTTTTGCTCGACCGAATACTGCGGGGCTGCGCGCACCGGCTCAAGCCGCGCCTGAATCCAGCGCTTTTGCTGCTTATCGCTCATGTACATGTATTCCGCGCCGATGCTGCCGCAGTAGGTCTGGCGAAGCATCTCCAGAATTTCGCGCAGGGTGGCTTCGGATTTGCCCATGTTGAGGCTGCCAGCGGAGAACACCTGGCCGAAATCCGCTTCGGTAAAGCCATAGAACGAGGGCTCGAGCTCTTCGACCTGCGCTCGGTCATGGCGCTTGAGCGGATCGAGCTGCGCCCAGCGGTTGCCCAGGAACCGGTAGGCATTGATGAGTTGCAGCACCGCAAGCTGGCGCTTGTCGGCCACGGTGGATTCGGCGCGCTTGGCGGCGGGCAGCTTGGCGCGTTCGGCGAACGAGGCGATGATTGGAGTGTGTTGCACATCTGCGCCCGCCCCCGGCAGGTTTTGCAGGGAGTCGAAATAGCTGCGCCAATGCTCTGGCACGCTGGCGGGGTTCTCGAGGTATTTGTCGTACATTTCCTCGACGAACGGCATATTGCCGCCGAAGAGATACGAGTTGGAGCGCATTTGTTGCATCATGATGTGACTACCTTGCGGTCTGTTAAACGCGTTTGATCAATTAAGGGAACGAGGGGAAGCAGACGGTTGGGGTTGGAACTGGATGGTGGTGTCTTGGTTTTTATTTTTTCGGGTGGGTACTTGTTGCCTTTTGCGTTTCTTTTGGCAACGCGTGGGTAACAAGTTACCCACCCTACGGGTTAGCGTTTAAAGCGTGGGGTGACGTCGCGGTGGATGGCGCCGGTGTAGAGCTGGCGTGGTCGGCCGATCTTTTGATCGGGGTCCGAGATCATTTCATTCCACTGCGCGATCCAGCCCACGGTGCGGGCCAGCGCGAATATGCCGGTGAAGAGCTGCGTCGGGATGCCGAGCGCGCGCTGCACGATGCCGGAGTAGAAATCGACATTCGGGTAAAGCTTGCGCTCGACGAAATACTCATCTTCGAGGGCGATTCTCTCGAGCTCAATCGCGAGCTTGAAGAGAGGGTCATTCTGAAGACCCAGCTCGGAGAGCACTTCGTGGCAGGTTTCGCGCATGAGCTTGGCGCGCGGATCGAAATTCTTATACACGCGATGGCCAAAGCCCATCAGCTTGAAGGTGTCGTTTTTGTCCTTGGCGCGCTTGATGTATTCGCCCACCCGGGAAACATCGCCAATCTCTTCGAGCATATTGAGGCAGGCTTCATTCGCGCCACCGTGTGCCGGGCCCCACAGGCAGGCGATGCCGGCTGCGATACACGCGAACGGATTCGCGCCAGAAGAACCAGAGAGCCGCACCGTGGACGTGGACGCATTCTGCTCATGATCGGCGTGCAGGATGAGGATACGGTCGAGCGCGCGCACCAGCACCGGATTGGGTTCGTATTTTTCGCACGGCGTGGCGAACATCATGTGCATGAAGTTCGCGGTGTAGGAGAGCTCGTTGCGTGGATACATGAACGGCTCGCCGCGGCCGTATTTGTAGGCCATTGCCACAATGGTGGGCAGCTTGGCGATCAAGCGGATTGCCGACACCATACGGTGTTCCGGGTTATTGATGTCAAGGGAGTCGTGATAGAACGCCGACAGCGCGCCCACCACCCCGACCAGCACCGCCATCGGATGCGCGTCGCGCCGGAAGCCTGAATAGAACCGTACCAGTTGCTCATGCACCATGGTGTGGTCCTTCACCTTCTGCACGAAGTCGGTGTAATCGGATTCATTCGGCAACTCGCCGTTTTTGATCAGATAGGCGGTTTCAAGAAAGTCGCAATGAGTCGCAAGCTGCTCGATTGGATAGCCGCGATACAAAAGCTCGCCTTTGTCGCCATCGATATAGGTGATGCTCGACTTGCAGGCCGCGGTAGCCATGAAGCCCGGGTCAAAGGTAAAGGCGCCCGTCTTGCCGTAGAGCGTGCGTATATCGATCACATCCGGGCCTATGGTGCCTGACATCACCGGCAGTTCGGTGGTCTTGTCATCCAGCGTCAGCGTTGCTGTGCGTTGCTCAGTCATGATTCCCTTTCCTTAGCCCTGTTGTTGTGTGTTTCCCTGAACCTTCCGGAACCTCTCAAACCTTGCTGCGGCCGCATTCGCGCAACAGGCCGATGAGCGCAGCCCATTGCGGCTCGTCGCACTCGCGCCGGCCGCTCACCATCTCCCACAGATCGTGGTCTTCCAACGCGAGCAGCTCCGACAAGCGCTCGCAAGACTCATCATCAAGCGCATCGAAATGCGTCGCGAGGAAGCGCTGGAACACAATATCGAGTTCGAGCAGTGCATGACGGCCCGCCCTCCAGCGCAATTGTCCTCTTTCCATGGGCGGCTTACCACTCAAAGCGTTCAAACTCCTGGCACCGTCAAACCGCCCGCAGGACCATGAGGTCCTTGATCTTGCCGATCGCACGGGTGGGGTTAAGGCCCTTCGGGCACACATCCACGCAATTCATGATGGTGTGGCAGCGGAACAGGCGGTACGGGTCTTCGAGGTTATCCAGACGCTCGTTGGTGGCTTGATCGCGGGTGTCAGCGATGAAGCGATACGCGGCCAGCAAGCCCGCGGGGCCCACGAATTTATCCGGATTCCACCAGAACGACGGGCAGGCGGTCGAGCAGCAGGCGCAGAGGATGCACTCGTAGAGGCCATTGAGTTCTTCGCGCTCTTCAGGTGTCTGCAGACGTTCGCGTTCGGGCGCGGGGTCGTTGTTGATGAGATACGGCGTGATCGAGTGATATTGCTTAAAGAACTGCGTCATATCCACGATCAGGTCGCGCACCACCGGCAGGCCCGGCAGCGGGCGCAGCACGATGGGCTGAGGGAGCGTGTCGATATCGGTGAGACACGCCAGACCATTCTTGCCGTTGATGTTCATCGCATCCGAGCCGCACACGCCTTCACGGCAGGAGCGACGGTAAGAGATGGTGTCATCCACAAACTTGAGCTTCACCAGTGCATCGAGCAGCTTGCGGTCTGACGGGTCGAGCTCGACGGAAATATCCTGCATCCAGGGCTTTTCGTCGCGGTCCGGGTCGTAGCGATAAATGCTGAATTTGACTGTGCGGTTCGCCATGTTGGGCACCTCCGGTTAATACGTGCGCTTCTTGAGTTCGATGGATGGCACCGTGATCGGCGTCATGTTCACCGGCTTGTATTCAAGGCGGTTGCCGTCGCGATACCACAAGGTGTGCTTGAGCCAGTTGGCGTCGTCGCGGTCGGGGTAATCCTCACGCGCCTGGGCACCACGCGATTCGGTGCGCGCTTCTGCCGACACCATGGTGGATTTCGCCACCTCGATGAGGTTTTCAAGCTCGAGCGCTTCGACGCGGGCGGTGTTGAACACCTTGGATTTATCCTTGATCTCCAGCGCCTTGATCTGCTCTTCCACTTCAACGATCTTCTGCACGCCTTTTTTCATCATGTCCGGGAAACGGAACACGCCGCAGTGGTCCTGCATGGTGCGTTGCATGGCAAGCCGCGCCTCGTGCATATTGGCGCCCGAGGTCTGGTTGTCGATCTTGTTGATGCGGGCGAGCGAAAAGTCCGCCGCATCACGCGGCAGCTCGCGGTGGGAAGCCGGCATGGCCTGGATATCTTTGACCATGGTCTCACCGGAGGATTTGCCAAACACCAGCAAATCGAGCAGTGAGTTGGTGCCCAGACGATTCGCCCCGTGCACGCTCGCGCAGGCACACTCGCCAGCGGCATAAAAGCCGGGGACGATGGTGTTGTGGTTGCCATTCATCGGCACCACCACCTGGCCTGAGTAATTGGTCGGGATGCCGCCCATTTGGTAGTGGCAGGTGGGCACCACGGGGATCGGCTCTTTGATCGGATCCACGCCGGCGAACTGAATCGCGATCTCGCGAATGCCGGGCAGACGCGTCATGATCACCTTCGGGTCGAGGTGGGTGAGGTCGAGAAGCACGCAATCCTTATTCGCCCCGGCGCCGCGGCCTTCCTTGATCTCAGTGGCCATGGCGCGCGACACCACGTCACGCGATGCCAGATCCTTGGCGTTGGGCGCGTAACGCTCCATGAAACGCTCGCCCGATGAATTGCGCAGAATGCCGCCTTCGCCGCGCACACCCTCGGTGATCAGCACCCCAGCACCAGCCACGCCGGTGGGGTGGAATTGCCAGAACTCCATGTCTTCAAGCGGAATGCCGGCGCGCGCCGCCATGCCCACACCGTCGCCGGTGTTGATGAAGGCATTAGTGGAAGAGTGATAAATCCGCCCTGCCCCGCCAGTGGCGAACAACACCGCCTTGGCATGGAAAATCACCACTTCGGAGGTTTCCATTTCCATGGCGGTGACGCCCACCACTTGGCCTTCGGCGTCACGGATGAGGTCCAACGCCATCCACTCCACGAAAAACTGGGTGTGGGCTTTGACGTTGCGCTGATACATCGCGTGCAGCATCGCGTGGCCGGTGCGGTCTGCCGCGGCGCACGAGCGGCGCACCGGCTTTTCGCCGAAATTCGACATGTGACCGCCGAAGGGGCGCTGGTAGATCTTGCCGTTGTCGGTGCGGTCGAAAGGCATGCCGTAGTGCTCGAGCTCGATCACCACTTCGCTCGCCTTGCGGCACATGAATTCGATGGCGTCTTGGTCGCCCAGCCAGTCTGACCCCTTGACGGTGTCATACATATGCCAGTGCCAGTGATCTTCTTCCGAATTGCCAAGGGGCGCGGCCACGCCGCCTTGTGCCGCCACGGTGTGCGAGCGGGTGGGGAACACCTTGGAAAGGACTGCGGTGCGCAGCCCCGCTTCGGACAATTGAATCGCCGCGCGCAGACCCGCGCCACCGGCGCCGACGATCACCGCGTCGAATTTTCTGACGGGAATGTTAGCCACGATTAAAGCCTCCAGAGAACCTGCGCCACCCAGCCGGTGTAACCGACGAGCAGCAGAATAACGATGACATGCAAGGCAAGCCGCAAACCGGTGGGCTTGATGTAATCCATGAAGATGTCACGCACGCCAACCCAGGCGTGGTAGAAAAGGCTCACAAAGAAAAGGAATGTGGCGAACTTCATGAAGCCGCCGGAAAACAAGCCACGCCAGTTTTCCAGGGTGAGGCCCTGCAGACTGGCCGCCTGCACCGCGAAGATGAGCGTGTAGACCGCCATCACCACCGCGCTTGCGCGCTGGCCGATCCAGTCGCGCAGGCCGTAGTGCGCGCCGACAACAATGCGTTTCACCATAATTTCACCCCAATGATCACGGTCAGAAGAAGGCTCACCACCATCACCGCGCCGGCAGTCTTGCGGGCGGTGGGCAGATCCAGGCCCTTGTGGAGGTCAAGCGCCAGAAAGCGGATGCCGGCGCAGAAATGATGCAGATAGGCCCACAGCAGGCCCAGCAGGATGAGCTTCACAAACGGGTGGCCGATGGTGTCCTGGAAACGGGCGAAGGTCTCGGGCGTGCCCAGACTGTCGGCAAAAAGGCAAAGGATGACCGGGAGCATGAGAAACAGACCCGCGCCGCTCACACGGTGCAGAATCGATACGAACCCCGGTAGCGGCAGGCGTATTTCCGTCAGGTGCAGGAACTTGGGACGCGGCTTGCCGGATGGTTTGGCTGACATTGAGCTCTCCTTGTTGTTGCAGGGTGCGGACACCCGTGTTTAACACCCGTTTTTTGAGACGGTATTTTAACCGGGCACCCAAGCGGACTGACGCGCCGCAGTTGGGAAACCCCTTAAACTTAGAACGATTCTAATCGATGTAAAGCGTTGGCGGGTCTCCAACCTCAGACAAGTTCATTGAGATAAAAATGCTCAGCGGTGTTGTAGACCCCGCGGCGCCATTCGATCGGCTTTTCACCGTAGGTGTAGGTCACGCGCTCAACCGACAAGAGCGGTGTGCCTTCGGGCACTTGCAGGATACGCGCGCTGTCACGGTCGGCCCCCACTGCACGCAGTCGCTCGGTGGCGCGCACCATCCGCACCCCGAAATGTGATTCAAAGAAGGCGTATAGCGAGTCCTGCTGGGACTGGAGCAACTCGAGCGTTAAGCCCTGAAAACGGTCTCCGGGCAGGTAGATTTCATCCAGCACGGTGGGCTTGCCCTCGAATTTCAACACCCTTCGCAGGATGATGATGGTCGAACCGGGCTCGACATCCAGCATACGGGAGGCCTCGGCGCCCGCTTTGGCGCGCCAGCACTCCAGTGGCACGCTTTTTGGGTGATTCAGGTCGCCGCCGAGCGGCACCAGGCTCAAGAATCTGAACATCGATCGCGGATCGTTGTGGCTGGCAACAAAGGTGCCTTTACCCTGACGGCGCACGACGAGATTTTCAGCGGCGATTTCATCAAGCGCCTTACGAACCGTGCCTTGACTCACACCGAACCGCACCGCCAATTCAGATTCAGAGGGAATCACCTCACCCGGACGCCACTCGCCGGCGGCGAGACTCTGTAGAATGAGGGTCTTGATCTGCCGATACAGCGGGCTGAAACTGGGTGTGCCGGCGGTCTGGGAGTCAGACGCTGGCGAGTGAGGCTGTCGGCGGTGGGGAGGCAATCCACTTGGCATGGCGCGCATTTGAACACACTTTTTTTGTACAGTCCAGAGCTTGTCATATGTCTTATATAAGACATATGACAAGGTTTGACAGTCGCCCGAACTCTTTTTAACATTCGCTCGGCCCGGAGCGTATTAAGCACCACCGCCGACCCGCTCCAGCAAGTGCCTTTTCGTTATCACGCTTTCGTTTTCGCAACCCATGACATCGGCATCGCAGCCGATTTTAGGAGTCATCAAAATGTCCAAAGCCCCCGTCCGAGTCGCGGTCACCGGCGCAGCCGGCCAGATCGGTTACAGCCTGCTTTTCCGCATTGCCAGCGGCGAAATGCTCGGCAAGGATCAACCCGTGATCCTGCAACTGCTCGACTTGCCCCAGGCCCAACAGGCCTGCCAGGGCGTGATCATGGAATTGGAAGACTGCGCCTTCCCGCTGCTCGCCGGCGTGTTTGCCACCGATGACCCGAATGTTGCCTTCAAGGATGCACATGTGGCCCTCCTGGTGGGCGCCCGCCCCCGCAGCAAGGGCATGGAGCGCGCTGATCTGCTCGAAGCAAACGGCGCCATTTTTACCGTGCAAGGCAAGGCCATCGGTGAAAACGCCGACCCGAATGTGAAGGTGCTGGTGGTGGGCAACCCCTGCAACACCAACGCACTGATCGCCATGAATGCCGCCAAGAAGGCCGGCCGTGTGAACCCGGCGAACTTCACCGCCATGCTGCGCCTCGATCACAACCGCGCCGCCTCCCAGCTCGCTGCCAAGAGCGGCCGTGCAGTCTCCAGCCTGAAGAAGCTCGCGGTGTGGGGCAACCACAGCCCGACGATGTATGCCGACTATCGCTACACCACCAGCCATGGCGACAGCGTGAAGTCGCTCATCAATGACGACGCCTGGAATCGCGACACGTTCCTGCCCACCGTGGGCAAGCGCGGCGCGGCCATCATCGAAGCGCGCGGGCTCTCCTCTGCCGCCTCCGCTGCGAATGCTGCCATCGACCATATCCGTGATTGGTCGTTGGGCAGCAACGGCGAATGGGTGACCATGGGCGTGCCTTCGGATGGCTCCTACGGCATCCCTGAAGGCATGGTGTTCGGCTTCCCCTGCACCACCGCCAATGGCGAATACCAGATCGTCAAGGGCTTGGAAATCGACGCCTTCTCGCAAGAGCGTATCAACCTCACGCTCAAGGAGCTCACCGACGAGCGCGATGGCGTGAAGCATCTGCTGTAATTCAAAACACACTGACCGCGGGAGGAAGGGCCACCATGACTGATCTTCATCCCGCGGCAGTGCTCTTTGACGGCGAAGCGCAGATCGCGCAACTGCCCGCGGTGGTGCATTACGCCGGGCAACACAAACTAATCACCAAGGCACTGCAGATCCAGCAGCAGCTGGGCGCGGTGTTCGACATCACCTGCGATTGCGAAGATGGCGCACCTGCCGGCGATGAGGCGCAGCACGCAGCGATGTGCGTCGAACGAATCCTGTCAGCCGACAATCATTTCAATCGGGTTGGCGCGCGCATTCATGACATCACCCACCCGCACTGGCAGGCGGATCTGGATATTTTGGTGAGCGGTGCGGGCGAGCGGCTCGCGTTCATCACACTACCGAAACCCCGATCATTGGACGATGTGCGCGCTCAGATCGCGCACTTGCGCGAGTGCGAGCGGCGATCGGGTCTTGCCCGGCAGATTCCGGTTCATGTGCTGATCGAAACACACGGCGCACTACGTTCAGCATGGGATATCGCCGCGCAGCCGGGCGTAGAGTCGCTCGATTTTGGCTTGATGGATTTCGTAAGCGCCCACCAGGGCGCGATTCCGGCCAGTGCCATGAAAAGCCCCGGGCAATTCGACCACCCATTGATTCGTCGCGCCAAATGCGAAATCGCGGCCGCTGCACTCGCCCATGGTCGGGTGCCTGCGCACAATGTGACCACCGAATTGAAGGATGCGGACGTGGTGTTCCAGGATGCCCGCCGCGCACGCGATGAATTCGGATTTTTGAGGATGTGGAGCATCCATCCGAATCAGATCGAGCCCATCCTGCAGGCCATGAAGCCAGATTTTGAAGAGATCGAAACCGCCGTGGCCATCTTGCAGGCTGCGCACAACAACGCCTGGGGCCCGATCAGGCATGAAGGGCGGCTGCACGACCGCGCGTCCTATCGGTATTACTGGACGTTGCTTGGCCGCGCGAGGGCGACGGGGTGCGAGGTGCCGGGTAATGACTGGGTTGGGTAGGGACTGAGGCGCACGTTTTTGGCTGGATTGGCAACGCGCGGGTAACGAGTTACCGACCCTACAGGGCCCCACCACCCTTTTTCATGGCGAGCCCTTCTTCGGCGCGTTTACGGCGGACTTCTTTGGGATCGGCGATCAAGGGGCGGTAAATTTCCACACGATCGCCTTCGCGCAACTCGGCATCGAGCTTCACGAGCTTACCGAACACCCCGATCTTATTCACCCCAAGATCAATCTCGGGGTGCTTCTGCAACAACCCGGAAGCCTCAAGCGCCTGCTGAACCGTGATGCCCGAGGGCAAGCTCAACGACACCAACTCCTGTCGCTCGCGCAGCGCGTAGGCCACCTCGACGGAAATAGATTTCGATTGCGGCGAATCAGCCATGACGATAAACCTGCGCGGCGCGCTTGACGAATGAATCCACGAAAGTATTGGCAATGTGTGAGAACACCGGCCCCACCACTTTCTCAATCAGTTTGCTGGAAAACTCATAGTGAAGCCGGAAATCCACCTTGCAGGCGCTCGCGCCCAGCGCGGTGAAGGTCCAATCGCCATCGAGATGCGTAAAGGGCCCCTCGACCAGCTTGATGAACATATGGCGGGGGAAATCCTTGTCGTTTTCCGTGGTGAAATGTGATTTGATGCCGTGGTAATTGATGTCGATCCGCGCCCGGGTGAGCCGCTCGGTGCGATCAAGCAGGCGCGTGCCGCCACACCACGGCAAGAAGGCCGGGTAATCCTCGATTCGATCCACCAGCTCGAAAATCTGCGCCGGCGTGAATTCAATCAGCACTTGTTTTTTGACCTCTGCCATCGGCCCGCTTGCTCTCTGTTAAACTCCGCGATTTTAACGCAAAGTCGGTTCGCCAGTACTCGCGCCATGAGCATCATCGACAACCGAAAAGCATTTCACGATTACTTCATCGAAGACCGCTTCGAAGCCGGCATGGTGCTCGAGGGCTGGGAAGTGAAGGCGATCCGCGCCGGGCGCGTGCAGCTCAAAGAGGCCTACATCATCTTGCGCAATGCCGAGGTGTTCATTGTCGGCATGCATATCAGCCCATTGCTGTCAGCCTCCACCCATATCGTCCCGGACGCCACCCGCACCCGAAAGCTTCTGCTGAACTCCGCGGAAATCAACAAATTGATCGGCAAGGTGGAGCGCGCCGGCTACACCCTCGTGCCGCTTGATCTGCATTACAGCAAGGGACGCGTGAAGGCCAACATCGGACTTGCAAAGGGCAAGAAGCTCCACGACAAACGCGAAACCGAAAAAGAGCGGGATTGGGAGCGGGAAAAACAGCGCATCATGCGCGCTCAGCGTTAGGCTGTTTGCCCGAGTGGGCGGTGCCGGTCAGGGAATCATGCGAACCTGATTGACCTGCTGCTCGACATCATAGAGATCATCCAGGGTGAGCTGCAGGATATCCATCGCACTGTCGCGCATTTCTTCGTTGATGATCGCGTTGTACACCCCAGGCGGCTTGGTGAATTGAACCATGTAGCGCCCCAGAATCACCGCAGCTGCGGTGTTGATATAAGGCGGGGACATCGGCGCCAGCAGCAGATGTGATTGCTTGACTGTAGCCTCCACCGGCTTGGGCAACCCAAGGCGCTCCATGATCGACACCGACAAGCCGTAGACATCAAATTCATGATTGCCCGCGCGGGTATAGACACCCAACTCTGGGACATCAGTCGGGTCAGCGAGCAAGCTCATCACGAACACTTCACCCAGATAGGTCATGATGGTGGGCAAGAACGGCCCGCCCATGTCAAAAGGCGCCTCGCAATAACCGCCCAGACCACGCGACAACCGCCCCGCAACCAGGGCTTCATGCCAGGTGGCCCGGGCCAGATCATTGGCCTGCGTGATGCGGCCGATTGATTTGTTGATGAGAAAATCCAGCGCAATCTGCTGACCGGTGCTAAGCCCGAAGCGCATGAGGCATTCGCTCGCGGTGCAGACATAGGTCTCGGAGTTGCCGCCATAGACCACCGAGTTGGCGACCTTCACCATGCGCGCCAACAGGAAGGGCTCGTTCTCAGCGGAGCGTACGAGTTGCTCATAGAGCGCGTCATCATCCCGGCAAAGCTGAAGGGCTTCGAGCTCGGTGCTGAAAGTCTGGATTTTGACTGCACCCAGCTCTTTATGGACGGTTGCTTCGTCAAGCACGCTCATCCGAGGCGTCTCCGAGTGAGGTTCTAATGTCTTTTATCACCGTTTTCGAGACGGGTGTCAAGCACCAAACCGCCCCCGGGAAGAGTGCATCGTTATAACCCCGTGGGGTGGATCACTTGTTACCCACGCGTGGCCAAAAAACACCACGATCAAAAATCAACACATGCCGACAGCATCAAAATCCACCCGCATCACCTAAGTGCCGCAGCCCACCTTTACCGGGGAGCGTCAGCGGACTACGCCAACCTTAACCGCGCGTGCGCTCAAAACTGAATATGCCATTGGCACAGCCCACCTCAACCGTATCCCCGGCCCCAAACCGCCCTTCGAGAATCAGCTTCGCGAGCGGGTTTTCAATCGCTTGCTGAATGGCCCGCTTGAGCGGCCGCGCGCCGTAAAGTGGATCAAACCCCGCCGCGGCGAGCTCTGCTGCCGCGACATCCGAAAGCTGCAGCTTGATCTCCAGCCGCGCAAGACGCGCTGCGAGTTTGTCGAGCTGAATGCGCGCAATCGAGGCAATATGCTGGTCGGATAGCGCATGGAACACCACCGGCTCATCGATCCGGTTGATGAATTCCGGCCGGAAGAATGTCTTCACCTCTGCCAGCACAGCGAGCTTGACCACGGCGTAATCATCCCCGGCCATCTGCTGAATCATCTGGCTGCCCAGATTGCTGGTCATCACGATCACGGTGTTGCGAAAATCCACCGTGCGCCCCTGCCCGTCGGTGAGCCGGCCGTCATCGAGCACTTGCAGCAGCACATTGAACACATCCGGGTGGGCCTTTTCCACCTCATCCAGCAACACCACGCTGTATGGCTTGCGGCGCACCGCCTCGGTGAGATACCCGCCTTCCTCATAGCCCACATAACCAGGCGGCGCGCCGATCAAGCGGGCCACGGAATGCTTCTCCATGAATTCGCTCATGTCGATGCGGATGAGATGCTCTTCCGAATCAAATAAAAACTCGGCCAGCGCCTTGCAAAGCTCAGTCTTGCCAACGCCCGTGGGGCCCAAGAACAGGAACGAGCCATAGGGCCGATTGGGATCCGCGAGCCCGGCGCGGGAGCGGCGAATCGCATCCGACACCAGCCGCACGGCTTCATCCTGCCCCACCACGCGCTGATGGAGCCTGTCTTCCATGTGGAGGAGTTTTTCGCGCTCGCCGGTCATCATGCGCGAGACCGGAATGCCGGTGGCCCGCGACACCACCTCGGCAATTTCCTCGGCGCCCACCTGTGAGCGCAGCAGCCGGAAACTTTGCCCCTCAGGGCCCTCCCCCGCGAGCTTCAGCTGGGCTTCCAGCTGAGGGAGTTTGCCGTATTGCAACTCGGACACTTTCTGCCAATCGCCGCGGCGCTTGGCGTCCTCCATCTGCAGCTTGATGGCTTCGATCTCTTCCTTCACATGCTGGCTGCCTTGCACCTGGGCTTTTTCGGCGCGCCAGATTTCATCCAGATCGGCGAATTCACGCTCGAGCTTGGCGATCTCGTCTTCGATGATCTGCAGGCGTTTTTTGGAGGCCTCGTCGGTTTCCTTTTTCACCGCCTCACGTTCGATCTTCAACTGGATGAGCCGGCGCTCGAGTTTATCCATCGCCTCGGGCTTGGAGTCGATTTCCATCTTGATGCGCGCCGCCGCCTCGTCGATGAGGTCGATCGCCTTGTCAGGCAGAAAGCGGTCGGTGATGTAACGATTGGAAAGTTCGGCCGCGGCCACGATCGCGGGGTCGGTGATTTCCACGCCGTGGTGGACTTCGTATTTCTCCTGCAAGCCGCGCAGGATGGCAATGGTGGCCTCCACCGTGGGCTCGCCCACCAGCACCTTCTGGAAACGGCGTTCGAGTGCTGCGTCTTTTTCGATGTATTTGCGATATTCGTCCAGCGTGGTCGCGCCAATGCAGTGCAGCTCGCCGCGCGCCAGCGCGGGCTTCAACATATTGCCCGCATCGATCGCGCCTTCTGCCCTGCCCGCGCCCACCATGGTGTGGAGTTCATCGATGAACACAATCACCCGGCCTTCTTCGGCCGCGATTTCCTTCAACACCGCCTTGAGCCGCTCTTCAAATTCGCCGCGATATTTCGCCCCGGCGAGCAACGCCGCCATGTCGAGCGAGAGCACCCGCTTGCCCTTGAGACTATCCGGCACCTCGCCATTGACGATGCGCTGCGCAAGCCCTTCGACAATCGCGGTCTTGCCCACGCCGGGCTCGCCGATCAGCACCGGGTTGTTCTTGCTGC
>Ga0079301_1000724_pt1 | contig 15984 bp, 23 predicted proteins | sample Wag4_2014_7_11_3_FD_74797 | JGI IMG/M metagenome (GOLD analysis project Ga0079301, IMG submission 74797) | Fresh water mixed with fracking chemicals microbial communities from Ohio, USA - Utica-2 Time Series FC 2014_7_11 | ecosystem: Engineered > Industrial production > Chemical products > Input... | reverse complement strand
GATTACCTTCTGATCTAGTAGAAGAATCAGTAACATTCTTACAAACATTATTAAAAGATGGTATTGACGCAGAATCTGCCATTAGTATTTATTTGAACAACAAAGATTTTACCACTAAGACTGGAACTACAGTAAAGTCTCCATTCTATACTAAGTATGGTTTCTACAATGATGCATTGAAGGATAAATACTCTGCTATGGAATTGTTTAACTCAGTTGAGGGATATAAGAACGTTGTTACTAAGTACAATATTAGCACTAAATTTGCAAGCCAAGATTACATCCAAGGATATTTAAAGAATAAAAGAAGCGTTGCAGATTTAGATGAACTTGCCAATACTGCTAGACTAGAAGCAATTAGTGCTGATCCTGCTAAAGTTGAAACATTAAAACAACTTAATTACATCAATGCTAGTACAGATCTTACAGATTTTTATCTAGATCCAAACGTAGGTGTTGAACAAATGAAGCAGAATGTAAATACTGCAGCCTTTGCTATTGAAGCAGTACGTAGAGCAAATAGATTAACACCATTTAGTGCAGAAACTGCTAAACAATACGGTGCTCAATTAACAGCACAAGGATTAAGCCAAGCACAGATAAGTGCTCTTGCTTCTCAAGGATATGCAACTATTGCAGAGAGCCTAGCCCCAGCAACTAAACTTTCAGGTATTTATGAAGGTGCTGCTGCTCAAGGTGCTACTACTATTCAATCAGAACTTGAACAAGAACAATTTAAAGGTCTAGAATCAGAGCGTCGTAAACGTCTTACTGAACAAGAAATCATGGCGTTTAAGAAACAATCTGGACTAACATCACAGAGCCTAAGCACAGGAAGTACTTCAGGCTTAATTTAACTAGAATCCCGACATGGATCCATCGGCCCCATGCGGCGTATTAGACCGATAGTACGAGCCAATGTAAATGCCCCTATTTACCTTGAGGCGTACGCCAACTACTAAGAAAAGGGAGAGGTTGCTATGAGCAACAACCGCGATAACTACTGGGACGAAAATGAAGATGAGGATGACGACGTTACAGTTGCATCTTTTGATTCAGATACAGACCTTGTAAAGAAACTACGTAAGGCCCTAAAGGTCGAGCAAAAGAGAAACAAGGAACTGGAGTCCTCCTTAGGAGAACTTACCAAGTCCCAAAGAGAGCGGGTTTTGAAGGATGTATTTGCATCCCGTGGCGTAAACCCAAAAGTTGCCGCTTTCATACCAAATGACTTAGATGCTTCTGAAGAAGCAATCTCAAGTTGGTTAGAACAAAATGCTGATGTATTCGGTGTTCAGTTACAACCAAAGAAAGAGATAGATTCTAAGGATGTCGCATCTCTGCGACAAATGGATAATGTTACAACTGGGGCTTTATCCCCCGACAAGGCAGAGGATATGAGCATAAAGATTCAATCCGCTCAATCTGCTGATGACATTCTAAACCTAATCTACGGTTCACAATCGTAGTAATTTCAAACTAACCGAAAGGATTTACCCAAGTGGCAAATCTATATACCTCAGCCGCGCTGCCTTCAGGGCAAGCAGGCACAGTGGTCGGTGCTAATCTTGTAACCCAGGCGTATGATCGTCTCGTAGAGTTCGCTCTTCGTTCCGTACCATCATTCCGCGCTGTGGCTGATAAGAAGCCTGTATCACAAACACACGCTGGTTCAAGCGTGCTATTCCAGATCTATAGCGATCTTGCAGTAGCAACAACTGCTCTAACTGAGACAACTGATCCAGATGCAGTAGCAGTACCTGCTACAACAACTGTTGCTGTTACTCTAAATGAGTACGGTAACTCAATCATCTCAACTCGTAAGTTGGACCTATTCAGCCTTGCTGATGTAGAGCCAGCACTTGCTAATATCGTTGCATTCAACATGAATGATTCTTTGGATACTATTGTTCGTGGCGTTCTTGCTACAGCAACTAACGTAATCCGTGAGATCGCAGGAGCAATTTCAACTGCTGCTGTTACTGGTGTTTCTGCTTCTGATACTATCAAGGCGAAAGACATCCGCTACGTAGTAGCGAAGATGCGTGCAGCAAACGTAGTTCCACGTCGTGGAAACCTATTTGCTTCATACATCCACCCAGAAGTTTCACACGATCTTCGTGCTGAGACTGGAACTGCTGCATGGCGTCAACCTGCAGAGTATGTAAATCCAGCAGGTATCTATGCTGGTGAGATTGGAACTTTTGAAGGCGTTGCTTTCATCGAGTCTCCACGTCTACCTAACTCACAGGCTGGTGCAGGTTCAGGCACAACTCAGACTCGCGTCTACGACACATTCATCATGGGTCAACAGGCACTTGCTGAGGCTGTTGCTGAAGAGCCACACACAGTTATCGGTCCAGTTACAGACAAGTTAATGCGTCTACGTCCAATCGGATGGTACGGCGTACTTGGCTGGAACCTATATCGTCCAGAAGCATTATGGCGTGTACAAACTGCATCAGCAGTTCGTCCAGCAGCCTAGTCTAAGTAATTAGATAGGTGGGGCTAAGGGAAACTTTAGCCCTATCTGTAAACTTATTTAAGGAGACAAATGGCATATTATTTCATACCACCAACGGTAGAAGAGGGTCCTGCGGGATATAATAAACTACATGTTCGTTATAAACTAACCCGTGGAATTACCGTTATTAAGGAAAATGGTGTGTATCGTCAAACTAGATATCCATACATTGATGATTTAAAATTTGCCCAAGCCTATTATTTAGGTGGTCATAAGTACGAAGTTACCTCTGCTGAAAAGGCGGATCTTGAAGCAGCAGGCTATACTGTAATAACTGAATAACAGGGGAAACATGTCACTACACAGAAGAGTAACGCATCCTGAAGAAGTTGAAGGATGTTTTGGTTGTAAGATTTCCGCTTTACAATTGAATCCTGGTGAGGCTTCTACACGCACCTCGATGTCAACTAAAAAGTGGGACGGGGAGTTGCAGGCTTACCGTGATGCTCGTGCTCAAGGTATCCAACCTGCGTCTACTCAAATGAAAGACATCAAGGCAGCAGTTGCTGCATCAAATCACTTCGGCAAAGCATTTAAAGCCGACGAACCAGGAAGAGGACTAATCTAATGTCAGCAAAAGGTGAAAAGTACAAGTCCAAAAAGGCTAAGATGAAACACGAAAAGACTGAAGGCAAAAAAGAACGTATGATGGAATACGGCAAAAAAGGTATGAAGAAGATGGGGAAGAAAAAATAATGCCAAAAGTAGGTAAAAAAGAATTCGCTTATACAGCAAAAGGAATGGCTATGGCTAAAAAAGAAGCCAAGAAGTCAGGCAAAAAAATGGTTATGAAGAAAATGGGTAAAAAGAAGTAATGAAACAATTTTGGGACAAAAAGAATCCTAAAAAAACTTCTAAGAAATTAACACCAGCACAGAAGAGTGCTGCTAAGGCTAGAGCCAAGGCTGCTGGTAGACCCTATCCAAATCTAATAGATAATGCTGCTGTCAGCAGAAAGAAGAAATAATGGCAAACACGTCTCGTTTTAAGGCTGATGATAAGTCACGTCAAAATCCAAACTTTCTATCATCTATCGCAGGCCGTGTAGGTATAGTTGCTAGAGAAGTTCGTGATGTGCCTACTGCTGTGGCAACTGGCTTAAAGGCTAATTTCCAAAGAGGACAAGGTGCTCAACCTGGGTCAAGTCAATTACAGACTCTTGTTGATAATGCTACTCGCGCTAACTGGAATGCACGTCGTCAGTATAAAGAAGCAGTTCAATCAGTTACTGGTAAAAAGGGTACTCGTTCTGATGAACTTAAGGGTGGAAAGTACATTAACAAAACACCTAAGAAAAAGAAGTAATGTCATCGGGACAGCGTAAGAGACATGATGGCTTTAACAAGTCTTTAATCAAAAATGGCATGGTTGTCATTATGAGAAAAGACGGAAGTATCAAACTCTATAAGGACATAAAAACAGGGGAAATAATAAATGGGACAAAAGCAAGAAACGGTATCTCTAGCCTGGTGCGATAACGGAAATGTAGACGGATTATTCATGCTTGGGGTAACCGATGTGTTACTCCAATCAGGAATCAAGTTTGTATCTACAATTCGTAGTCAAGGCAATCAGATTGCTAGACAACGTGATAGACTGATTAACCACTGGTATGATTCTAAGAAAGCAGATTGGTTGCTTTGGGTAGATTCAGATGTGGTGATTAGTCCAGAAACATTTAGACTACTTTGGAACAACAAAGATAGACTTGCAAGACCAATGATTACTGGAGTGTATTTTACTTCAGATAATCCTGAATCACCTCTAATGATTCCACTTCCAACTTTGTTTACTTTTGAGGACAAAGAAGATGGGTCAGTATTTTCTAAGAGAATTCATCCACTACCTGAGAATAAGTTAATGAAGGTAGACGCAGCAGGTATGGGATTCATACTAATGCACAGAGATGTAGTCTCTAAGATTAGAGAAAAAATGGGAGATGTCAGAGTCTTCGCCGAACTAGGCAAGGCTGATAGTTTCCTAGGAGAAGATATCTACTTCTTTGCTTTATGTCATCAACTGGGTATTCCCCTATGGTGCCATACAGGAGCCCTTGCTCCACACATGAAGAGATTCTCATTCGATCATCATTACTATAACGCAATATTTGGGGGTAAGAAAAATGGCAACAACACCAGCGTGGCAGAGGAAAGCGGGAAAGAATCCTAAAGGCGGTTTAAACGCCAAGGGAAGGGCTTCTGCTAGGGCTCAGGGTATGAACCTGAAGGCACCCGTAAAAAGCGGTGATAACCCCCGTAGAGCCTCATTTCTGGCCCGTATGGGCGGTATGCCTGGCCCAGAACGCAAGCCTAACGGAGAACCAACCCGTTTACTACTTTCCCTACAAGCCTGGGGAGCATCATCTAAGGCTGACGCTAAGGCAAAAGCCAAGGCCATATCAAATCGAAATAAATCTAAAAAGAAATAGCGAGGAAAACCATGAGACCAGGAAGAGAAAGCGAAGGCCTAGGAACAGGCTCCGCAGATCCAGTAGATGTTGCTATTGCAAGAGTAAGAATGGCTATTGCAGAAAGTAACAACAGAGCAAGTAAGCCAAGAACTAACTACTCAAGTCGTAGTAGCCAAAATAAAACATACAAGCCTAATGGCGTAGTATTCAAAGGACCTGCTAGCACACGTACAAGTTCTAACTTTACATATGGTGCAGGAAACCCTAGCACTAAGAATCCAAAAGCAAATGAATATCGTGCTGGAGAACGTGGTCAAGGAGTTATGAAGCCTACTTCATCTAACTTTAAATACAATGCTCCTACTGTTTCAAAGCCTAAGGCTAAGTCTAGCAGTTCAAGTACTTCCTTTAAAAAAGGTGGAGTTGCTGGAGTATTAAAGTCTCCTGAAGCAAAGAAATTTAAAGACACATTTAAGAAAAAGGGATTGATCCCAGCCCTACGCGGTAAGTAAGGAATAACATGGCAGTTGGAACACTCGGTTCTACCTTTAGCGCAGAACTAAATCGCCTTGCTAATGGCGGTACTTATCCTGCCATATTAGCATGGCAAGCAGATAACTTAGCAGCCAATACATGGGCAGGCACAACTAACTTAGATGTTCAGGGTGCTTTGAACCGTAAGGCTGGTAAGACAGATCCAAAGACATTTTTAGACATCAACGGTGTTTGCAACTTACTTGCATCAACAAGTGACTTGGAAGCAACAGAAGCCCTTAGAAGGATATCCTCTTAATGACAACGACCTATGCCAATCTTGTAGATGAAACGTTACTTAATCTATCAGGTTATACTTTACGCCAAGATAGAACTACACATCTAACCGAAAACATTACTTCATCAAGTACAACACTTAACCTCGCAAGTGTTAGCAATATTGGTAAAGGTCTAGTCGAAATTGATGACGAATTAATTTGGATTGATACTTATGACCGTATCTCATCTACCGCAGCAGTTCCTCCATATGGCCGTGGCTATAATGGTACAACCGCTGCTGCTCATACAGATAATACTAAAGTAACAATTGCTCCATCATTTCCCAAGATTACAGTAAAGAAGGCTATCAATGATACTATCGATGCAGTCTTCCCTAAATTATTTGCTGTCAGTACATACACATTTACATTACAGGCTACAAAGACAGCCTATCAAGTTCCTGCTGATGTTGAAACAGTTCTCTATGTTTCATGGTCAGTAACTGGTCCTTCTAATGAATGGTTGCCAGTTAAGTCTTGGAGACATGACCCATTAGCAAATACAACATCTTTTACCACAGGTAACAGCGTATCAGTATATGATGCCATTACCCCTGGTCGTACAGTACAGGTTTACTATCTTAAGAAGCCTAGTACTTTGACAAACTCTTCTGACGTTTTTGAAACAGTAACTGGATTACCTTCATCTTGCAAAGATGTAATTATGTATGGTGCTGCTTATCGTTTAGCATCATTTATTGATCCAGGTAGATTAACCTATACATCTGCTGAGGCAGATCAAACTGACACTAAGATCCAATATGGTTCTGGTGCTTCAACCGCTAGATTCTTACTCGCTCTGTTTAACCAAAGATTAACAGAAGAGTCAGAAAAACTCCGTGATGTTTATCCATCTAAAATCCACTATACGAGGTACTAATGTCAACTAGACTATACTCATCCATATCGCAAGAAACTACCTTAGCAGCAGCACTTAATAATAGTGCTACTACAATGTCAGTGGTTAATGCCTCTGGCCTTCTTGCTACTATTTCTCCTGCAAGTCCAGCGGGTAGTGAAACATTCGTTGTAGTTATTGATCCAGATACTGCTCTTGAAGAAATTGTAGAGGTTGTATATCCTAGCGCACCTGGTAGTAACACATTAACTATTCAAAGAAATATTGACTCATCAACTGCTCAGGCTCACTCAGCAGGTGCTGCAGTACGTCACATGGCTATTGGCCGTGACTTCCGAGATGCAGATCATCATATTCGTGAAACAACAACAGCACACGGATTAACTCTTGCTAATGTAGTTAAGACTACAGATACAGGCACAGTAACTAGCACAATGATTGCGGATGGAACAATCGTAAATGCTGATATTAACGCTAGTGCAGCAATTGCTGATACTAAACTTGGAACCATATCTACTGCTGGTAAAGTGTCTAACTCAGCCACAACTGCTACATCTACCAATACTAACTCTGCAATTGTAGCCCGTGATGGATCAGGTAATTTTTCCGCTGGTACTATTACCGCTAACCTAACTGGTAACGTAACTGGTAACGTATCTGGTTCTGCAGGTAGCACAACTGGTAATGCTGCTACCGCTACTACATTAGCAACTGCTAGAGACTTCCAATTAACTGGAGATGTAGAGGCATCAGCCGTATCCTTTAATGGTTCTACTTCAGTCAACTTAGTAACCTCTATTGCAACTGGTGCTATTACTAACGCAGATATTAATGCATCTGCTGCTATCTCATATAGCAAATTAAACCTTGCAGGAACTATTACATCTGCTGATATATCAAACGGAACTATTGTTGCTGCTGATATTGCTGATGGAACTATTACTGCTGCTAAGTTAACTGCTGACCCATTTGCTCGTGCTAACCATACTGGTAGCCAGACAGCATCAACTATCTCTGACTTTGATACACAGGTTCGTACATCTCGTTTAGACCAGATGGCTGCACCTACCGGCTCAGTATCTTTAAATAGCCAAAAGATTACTAACCTTGCCACACCTACATCTAATACAGATGCATCAACTAAGGCATACGTAGATACATCTATTGCTAATCTTATTGATGGTGCTCCTAGCACATTAGATACTCTTAATGAGATTGCTGCTGCTCTTAATGACACAGCCAACTTTTCAGATACAGTAGTACTAAAGGCTGGCTCCACAATGACTGGACCACTTACATTATCAGGTGCTCCATCATCTAACCTACACGCTGCTACAAAGGCTTATGTAGATTCATTTGCACCATCTGTTGCAGCCGATGCTGCTGCCGCTGCTGCAAGTGCCGCTGCTGCTGCTGCCTCATATGATTCATTTGATGACAGATACTTAGGTGCTAAAGCATCTGCTCCATCTGTAGATAATGATGGGAATGCTTTAGTTGCTGGTGCTTTATATTGGAATACTACAACTGGTGCTATGCAAGTATGGAATGCTACAACATCTTCTTGGGGTGGTATTACTTCCGCAGTATCATCTAGTCGTTGGAGTAAGACTGCAGTAGGTGGTGAAACCACACTTAATGGTGCAGACAATAACTCAGTAACTCTTTCTTATACAGTAGGTTATGAGCAAGTATATCTTAATGGTGTATTGCTATCAAGAGGTGGAGATTATACAGCCTCTACTGGTTCAAGCATTACTGGTCTTACTGCTTTATCAGCAGGAGATATTGCAGAGGTTTTATCTTGGACACCATATAGCGTAGCCAACGCTTTGACTACTACGATAGTAGATGCTAAGGGTGATTTACTTGCAGGTACTGCTAATGACACAGTAGGTAGACTTGCGGTAGGAAGTAATGGACAATACTTAGTTGCCGACTCTGCTGAAACTACTGGAATTAAATGGGCTTCATTAAGTGCAGTATCTACTCTTGATTTAACCATTAATGCACAGACTGGAACTACTTACACACTAGTAAGTGGAGATACAAATAAACTTGTTACTCTATCAAATGCTGGAGCAATAACACTTACCTTACCACCTTCAATCTTTACAGCAGGACAGCAAATACATATTGCTAGAATGGGTGCAGGTGCAGTAGCACTGGCACAAGGTGCTGGAGTAACCATTGTATCTACTGGAGCAACAGCCTCAGCCCCAACACTTAGGGCACAATATTCAACAGGTACAATTATCTGTACCGCATCTAATACTTTCCTAGTGATTGGAGATATAGCCTAATGACCCGTGCTAGAACGATTGCGGATGACGCAGCATTTGGAGTAACCCTTACAGGTTCTCAAACGCTTACTAATAAAACTATAACAAGTCCTGTGATATCAACTATTACAAATAGTGGAACTTTAACCCTTCCAACAAGTACAGGTACAGTTGCTCTTACTAGTGACATTACAGTTACTGCTTCAAGTACAACTACTCTAACCAATAAAACATTAACTGATGCTAAGATTAACTTAGACATTAATGCTCAAACTGGTACTAGTTATACATTTGTATTAACTGACAATGGTAAATTTGTAACCGCATCTAATGCTTCAGCAATCACAGTTACTATTCCACCAGCAAGTTCTGTTGCTTATGCAACTGGAGCGCAACTTAATATTATTCAAAAAGGTGCAGGTCAAGTTACTTTTGCTCAGGGTTCAGGAGTTACAATTCGCTCAACTGGTGCTACCGCTACTGCTCCTAAACTGCGAGCACAGTATTCATCTGCAACCGCAGTATATGAAGGTTCGGATATTTGGTATGTGATAGGAGATATTGCCTAATGCCAATTTTAGGAATTACCGCTTCACAAATTACAGGACGTCTAGCAGTCCCAGATACTGGTGCTATGTTCCCACTTGGTATGGTGCAAGTAGGTTCAGGTGGTACTCCTACTATTACCTTTAGTTCTATACCTGCTACCTATAAGCATTTACAAATTAGAGGTATTGCTAATAATGGAGAAAGTTCAGGCTGGAATAACCAAGCAATGCAACTTAATGGAGATACCACAACTTCTTATAGAGGGCATTATGTTGCTGGAACTGGTGCATCAGCACTTGCAGGTTCACAAGCAAGTGGAACTTCAATAAATGATATATTTAGAATTCCTGCAACATCTACTGGATATTTTGGTTCTTTTGTAATTGATATTCTTGATTATACTTCTACTTCAAAAAATAAAACTATTCGCTCATTTAACGGTGGAGATGGAAATGGTAATGGATGGGTTGGTTTACACTCAGGCCTTTACTATGCAACTCCAGCAGCAGTTACTTCAGTTACATTTATATCAAGCGTAAATAATTTTGGTCAGTTCAGCCAGTTCGCCTTATACGGAATTTTATAAAGGAGCCTAATGAGTACATATACCCCCATAGCAACTCAAACACTAGGTAGCGCAGCAGCATCAGTTACCTTCTCTAGTATTCCACAAGGCTATACGGATTTGATTTTGGTATGTAATATTGCACAAAGTTCAGGTAACAACTCTTTGCGTTATAGATTTAATGGCGATACTGGTTCAAATTATTCTGATACCTATTTGACTGGAAATGGTACTACGGCTGCTTCGGGTAGAGATACAAGTCAAACTTCAGGTACTAGTTATGTTACGGGTTCAACAACTATTGAAACTAGTTACATCTTGCAATTTATGAACTATTCCAATTCTACTACTTATAAAACTGTTCTTAGTCGTAGCAATAGAGCAAATAGTGAAGTTGCAGCAGATGTTGGTTTATGGCGTAGCACTTCTGCAATCAACTCAATATCACTTGCTATGGGTGGTTCATTTCCAACCAATAACTTTGCAACAGGTTCAACCTTCTCACTCTACGGAATCCAAGTAGGTAATGTTGCTCAAAAGGCGCAAGGCGGAAATATTGTTACCTCTGATGGTACTTATGTTTACCACACCTTCACATCAAGCGGTTCCTTTATTCCAAGCACAGGACTAACTGCAGATGTACTTGTTGTCGCAGGCGGTGGTGGTGGTGGTTCCTCGCATACTGCATCAAGTTCACAAAATACAGGTGCAGGTGGCGGTGGTGGTGGATTCTTAACTGGCTCATTGTCTTTAACTGCTAAATCCTATCCAGTAATTATTGGTGCTGGAGGTGCAGGTGGTGTAGGTAACTGTGTTGCTGGCGCAACAGGTTCTAACTCTATTTTCAGTACTGCTACTGCTCTTGGTGGCGGTTCTGGTGCTGCTCCAAATTTTAATATTGGTGGTTCAGGTGGTTCTGGAGGTGGCGGTACTGGTTCATCTGCTGGTGGAAGTGCAACACAAGGTAATTCAGGTGGTTTAACTGGTTATGGTTTTGCAGGAGGAACTGGCGGTAGCACTGTAGGTGGCGGTGGCGGTGGCGCTGATGGAGCAGGAGGCACTAGTGCTGGCCTTAATGGTGCTGCTGGTGGTGCTGCTAAAACTTCTAGTCTTTCATCTACATCTCAATCTTACTCAGGTGGTGGCGGTTCAGGTGCTTTCTGGGCAGGTACTCAAACAGGTGGTACTGGTGGAACTAATGCTGGTAATGGTGCTACTGGTAATACAGGCGCTGCTGAATCAGGAGGAAATGCTCTTGCTAACTTTGGCGGTGGCGGTGGCGGTGCCGCTGGTGTATCAGGTGCTGTTGCAACTGGTATTGGCGGCAATGGCGGTTCAGGCGTTGTAATTATTAGATATGCACTTTAAGGGAGAATAACTAATGGCAAATATGGAATTAATTACCAGCGTAACTGTTGGTTCAGGCGGAGCAGCATCAGTTACTCTGCCAGCTACTGGAACTATCCCTTCTACTTATACTGATTTGAAAATAGTTTACTCTGCTAGAAATAGTGGTAGTGCTGACCCTTGGTACCAAATTTTAATACAATTAAATTCTGATACAACTGCATCTAATTATCCGTATAGATATATTTACGGTTTAGCAAGTAGCGCAGGGTCAGGTACTGGCAATCAAGCAGTTGGTTATTCTGTATCATCATCTGCTACATCTAATACTTTTAGCAATGGTGAAATTTACATTCCTAATTATACCTCTAGTAATTTCAAATCAATTAGCGGTGATGCAGTTAATGAAAACAACGCATCAACAAATATTGTGGCTATGTTTGCAACTTTATGGCAATCAACAGCAGCAATTACTTCAATTACTTTAACTCAAAATGCTAATAACTTTGTTGAAGGCTCTACCTTCTACCTATACGGCATCTCAAATGTAACTAGCACAACTAAAGCTACTGGCGGAATCGTATCCTCTGACGGTACCTATTGGTACCATATGTTCCCATACTCAGGCACATTTACTCCTACCTCTGCAATCAGCGCTGATGTGCTGGTAATTGCTGGTGGTGGTTCAGGTGGCGGTTCTGCTTCTAGTGGAAACTCAGGTGGTGGTGGAGCAGGTGGATTAGTTTATTCTGCATCTCAATCATTAACTGCAACTGGATACTCTGTAACTGTGGGTGCTGGTGGTGCTGCAACATCATCAAATCAAAACAATGGTAGTAACTCTGTATTTGGTGGAACTATTACTGCAACAGGCGGTGGCGGTGGTGGTCAAGGTGCTGCTGGTGCAGGTATAGCAGGTGGCTCAGCAGGTGGTAACGCAGCGTTTTCTACAGCAGGTGCAACTGCATCAAGCCCTGCTGGTCAAGGTAATGCAGGAGGTACCGCTTTCAACTCACCTGATTATTCAGGTGGTGGTGGCGGAGGAGCAGGTGCCGTAGGTGGTAATGGAACAACAACAACTGGCGGTGCTGGTGGAAATGGTTTGAACACTTATTCATCTTGGGCTATTGCAACTCAAACTGGTGCTGACAATGGTTACTACGCTGGCGGTGGTGGTGGTGGTACCAATGGTATTCCTGGCGCTGGTGGTTTAGGTGGTGGTGGTAGAGGTGCAGTTAATGCTTCTGCAGCACCTACAAGTGGCTTAGTAAATACTGGTTCTGGTGGTGGTGGTGCAGGAAACGCATCTACTCCAACATCAGGTGCTGGTGGTTCAGGTATAGTTATAATTCGTTACGCAATTTAGGATATAAAGGAGAATAATGGCACACTTCGCACAGATAGATGAAAACAATATAGTTACTCAGGTATTAGTTGTACCTGATAACGCAGAGGATAGAGGACAAGATTATTTAGCCAATGACTTAGGTCTTGGTGGTACTTGGGTTCAGACCTCATACAACAATCGCATAAGAAAGAATTATGCAGGAGTTGGATTTACTTATGATGCAGTTAGAGATGCCTTCATAGCACCCAAGCCTTTTGATTCTTGGGTACTAGATGAGGATACCTGCCGTTGGGAAGCACCTGTTGCTTATCCTACAGATGGCGTTATGTACACTTGGAATGAAGATAAGAAAGATTGGGAGGCTATCGTAAATGAGTAATATGAAAGTTATCTATGATTGCGAGAAGAAGACTACCTCTTATGTTCCACTATCAGGAGCAGAGATTGCAGAGCGAGAAGCACAAGCAGCAGCATATGCAGCAGAGCAGGCTGCTAAGGAAGCAGCAGCGCTTGAAGCACCTGTAGAAGAATAAGTAATACTCGTAACTATTTAAAGGAGCACTGTGGCTGGTCGTGATATAACCGAATCGTTACCCATAAATGTTGGTAACCCTGGTGTCGCTGGTTTTTGGATAAATAGCGCAGAAGACTTTGACGTTGCTATTGGTGGAGAACCATTTATTCTTGCACCAACAGATACTAATCCATATCAAAGAGAAACTGCCCCTTATCGTAAAGAACAGTTTGATAACTCTAAAGAGCCAGGTGAGCAATCACTTACTGGTTGGTGGATTCGTTCTCAGTCATCATTTCATGGTGGCACAGGTATTAAGTTTTATGATCCAACTTCAGGAGAATCAACATCATATCGATTTGCCGATTCTCAAGGTGTAGATGTTTGGACCAAGGGACAGGTAACTTTATTAAATGATACTTTTGAGAATCATATTACTACTGCTACCATAAATAGTTCTAATAATAAACCACAACAACATCTTCGTTCTATTAGATACAACAATACTGATGCTGTACTGCTTCACGATGGTCACGATATTGATAAACACTATCAACCTATTACAGCCTCTATTTCTAATAAAGCCCTTACAACTAACGTTGCTACTTTAACCACCTCGGCAAATCATTCATTTGTTGTAGGTATGGAAGTTGAAATAACTGGGGTAGATGCTACATTTAATGGCACGTATACAATTACAGCAATAACATCTAATACTTTTAGTTATGCTAAAACTGCAACCGATGTACCTTCTGCTGCAGTATCTCCAATTGGTAGCGCTTCAAGTACTATTACCCACTTTGTTGATTATAATAGTGGCTCTGCAGAACCTGTATATGCTGTATGTGATGATGGAACATATGCTTACTGGGTAACTAACGCTGTTCAGGCTGGTGCTACAAAATTACATATGTTTAAAAAACCATTGACTGGTAATGCTGCTAATACAGCAGATGAAGTTCAAATGTTTTTTGCTACTGGTACTACAGTAGTAGATGCTTGCATGGAGTATGTAAAAGACCGTATTGTCCTTACTGTTAATAATAAAGTTTATGAAGTTGCTCCTAATGCTACTTCTCTACCTACTCCTGTATATACCAATCTAGTAACTACTTATGTTTATACAAGTATTACCTCATCAGGTCCTGCTATATATACCTCTGGACATAATGGTATTATTTCAACTATTCAAAAATATACATTAAGCACTGCTGGTGCTATGCCTACCCTAACTTCAGCCCAAGTTGCTGCAGAGTTTCCACCAGGAGAAATTGTCTACAAGATTTATTACTACCTTGGTTATATGATTATTGGAACCAATAAGGGTATCCGTGTTGCAATTATTAACGATCAAGATGGATCTGTTAACTATGGACCACTTATTGTAGAGACATCACAACCATGCTTTGATGTGGCTGCTCGTGATCGTTTCGTATGGTGTGCTACAGGTATTGGAAGCCTAGATGCTGGTCTTATTCGTCTTGATTTAAGCACATCTGTAGAGGGTGAATCACTAAGATTTGCCTATGCTAATGATCTTCAATATACCCAAGCAACTACCCATTGGACTACTGGTGTTGCTTTCTATGGAACTAGCAATAATCTAAGTTTTTGTACTGCTTACAATACAACCAATGGACATGTATATAGAGAACTTCCAACAATTAAAAGATCAAGTGGTTATCTAACTACTGGTGCTATTCGTTATGGAACATTAGAGCCTAAGAACTATAAGTTCATTCGTGCTCGTGGAACCTTTACTAATGGCGCTATGGATATAGCAACTGTTGATGCCAATAATAGTCCTTATGCAATCATTACCTACAATTCTTCTATTGGTACTCCTGAGGCTGCTACAAACAGTCCATTGGGACCACAAGAATATATATCATATAAATTTACGCTCTCACGTAGCGCAAGCAATACCAGTCTAGGCCCGACTTTTAAGGGCTATCAGGCAAAATCTCTTCCAGCAACTAAACGCCAACGGTTGATTCAGTTCCCAGTTTGGTGTTACGACGTGGAAACCGATAGATACAATGTTCTGGCTGGATATGAAGGCCGTGCATGGGAGCGTATCCAAAAGTTAGAAGACATTGAAGCCGCTGGCGATATCATTAATGTTCAAGACTTTACTACTGGAGAAAGGGTTCAAGCCTTGGTTGAAAGAGTATCATTTGTTCGAAAAACGCCACCTAGTGCTCGTTATGACGGGTTTGGCGGTTTATTAACTATCACAGTTAGAACGGTCTTATAATGTCAGCGCAAGATTGGGCAGCCTTTGCAGTAGCCGTAACTACTCTTCTTGGTAGTTTGGCAGTAGGAGTTAGACACTTAGTTAAACACTACTTGTCAGAACTTCGCCCCAATGGAGGCTCAAGTGTCAAGGACCAGGTTAACCGATTAGAACAAAAAGTGGACAGTCTCTATCAGATTTTAATTCAAAATGGAAGACAATAACTGTCAAAATTGTGGTTGCGAACCACATGATATATGCTGGCCTAAACAGAATGAACTAAGAGAGAAGTGGTTGCAGGATAATCCTGATTCTGGCTTCAATGGATGGTGGTCAATATGACAGTAGTTGATATAGCCAAATCTCAGATTGGATATACTGAGTCTGGTAATAACAACAACATGTATGGCAAGTGGTATGGGGCAAATAATCAACCATGGTGTGCTATGTTCGTATCATGGTGCTTTGATAAAGCAGGGATAGTTTCTAAGATTGCAGCCCAAACTGCAAAAGGATTTGCTTCATGTGATGCAGGTCT
>Ga0079301_1000721_pt1 | contig 15993 bp, 18 predicted proteins | sample Wag4_2014_7_11_3_FD_74797 | JGI IMG/M metagenome (GOLD analysis project Ga0079301, IMG submission 74797) | Fresh water mixed with fracking chemicals microbial communities from Ohio, USA - Utica-2 Time Series FC 2014_7_11 | ecosystem: Engineered > Industrial production > Chemical products > Input... | reverse complement strand
CCCGCCTGTTGGTGGGCACCGGTAAATACAAGGATTTCACCGAGACGCGTGAAGCCGTGGATGCGAGCGGCGCGCAGATCATCACGGTGGCGATTCGCCGCACCAACATCGGCCAGCACCCGAATGAGCCCAGCCTGCTGGATGTGCTGCCGATGGATCGCTACACCCTCTTGCCCAACACCGCGGGCTGTTACACCGCGGAGGATGCGGTGCGCACCCTGCGGCTGGCGCGCGAACTGCTCGACGGGCATGATCTGGTGAAGCTCGAGGTGCTGGGCGACTCGAACACCCTCTTCCCCGACATGCAGCAAACCCTGACCGCCGCCGAGACGCTGGTCAAAGACGGCTTCAAGGTGATGGTGTATTGCGCCGACGACCCGATCGCCGCCAAGCGGCTGGAAGAGCTCGGCTGTGTGGCCATCATGCCGCTGGCATCGCTGATCGGCTCGGGCATGGGCATTCTCAACCCCTGGAATCTGCGGCTCATCATCGACAACGCCCGGGTGCCGGTGCTGGTGGATGCGGGCGTGGGCACCGCCAGCGATGCGGCGATTGCCATGGAGCTGGGCTGCGATGGCGTGCTGATGAACACCGCGATCGCCAAGGCAGACCGCCCCGTGTTGATGGCGAGCGCCATGAAAAAAGCGGTGGAGGCCGGGCGTGAGGCGTATCTGGCCGGCCGTATGCCGAAGAAGCTTTATTCCGGCAGCCCGAGCTCGCCCACCGGTGGTTTGATCCAGTCATGAATGCGCCGCTCGCCCCCGAACACAATCAAGGCGTGATCCGCAGCTTTGTGCGCCGCGCCGGGCGCATGTCCAACGCGCAGGAGCGGTATCTTGTTGAAGCCATGCCGCGCGTCGGGGTGGCCTATCAGAGCGCGCCGCTCGATCTCGAGGCCGCCTTTGGCCGAGCCGCCCCAGTGATTTTTGAAATCGGTTTCGGCATGGGGGAGACCACCGCCGCGATTGCGGCCGCGCACCCTGAAAACAATTATCTGGGCATTGAGGTGCACACCCCGGGCGTGGGCAGCTTGTGCAAGCTCGTCACGGAAAATGATCTCTCCAATATCCGCATCATCCAGCATGATGCGGTGGAAGTGCTGCGCGACATGATTCCGGCGGCGTCCCTGGCCGGGGCGCATATTTTTTTCCCCGACCCCTGGCACAAAAAACGCCACCATAAACGCCGGTTGATCCAGCCGCCGCTGGTGCATCTGCTTGCCACGCGGCTCAAGGCGGGCGGGTATCTGCACTGCGCCACCGACTGGCAGGAATATGCCGAGCAGATGCTCGAAGTGCTGGGCGGCGAGCCGCTGCTGGCGAACACCGCGGAAGGCTTCGCGCCGCGCCCGGCTTATCGGCCGGAAACCAAGTTCGAGCGCCGCGGTCTGCGGCTGGGGCATGGCGTGTGGGATGTGGTGTTCAAGAAAATCTGAGCACCCTACGCGTCTGTTACCTTCCACCGCGTGAACACGAACCACGAGGAGGATGAACATGCGCGCTTTGACTCACCCGTGGAAAGCCGCTGCCGCGGTGCTCCTCGCCTGCATGTGGGCATCATCCAGCCATGCAGACAACGATCAGAACAACTGCTACCAACGAACCCCCGCCATGGTGAAGAAGGAATCGGGCCTGCACCCCGATGTCCGGCGCGAGGCAGATTCACTCGTCATACGCACCGAGGCGAAAACCGTCACACTGAAAGACAAGATCAGCCCGGAGGGTTCGAACGTTGAGCCCGAATGTTATCTCTACCGGGGTTTCCTGCCCGAGATCCAGCTGCACGTGTTCCAATTTCAGTCGGGATTTGAGATTGTCGAATTCGGCGTCGTGCACGCCCGAACAGGCGAAAAGGCTTACCTCATGGAATGGCCCAAGGTGTCGCCCGACGCCCAGCGATTAGCCTCCTTCTCCCTCAACCTGGGCGGAAATTCGACTCAAGAGAGCATCGGGATCTGGCGTGTCCAGCACGGGAAGATTAAACAAGAGTGGGCGTTCGCCCCCCCTGCAGATTGGGCCCCCCGAAACGCCGAGTGGATCGATTCAAACACGGTGAGATTCTTGGGAGAATGCGGCGAGGGTGCGCCCGAGGACCGCAAGGAAGGCAAGGCATGCCCGGTGCTGACCGCACGCTTCAGCAAAGACGCCTGGCAGATTGAGTGGAGCCCAAGCCCTCGGCATCACCTCAACAAAACCCATTAAGTCCGGTGGGCGAATGCCGAGTGAGCCCGCCTAAACCGCCAAGAATGCAAACCACATCCCCACAAGATAAATCCCCACGCTGATCGCATAGATCATGGCGGAGACTCGCCGGGTGCGCGCGCAGGCTGCCGCGAGCATGGGATCAGCCGGACACGGGGCGCGACGAGCCCGCCATTGCAGCGCCCCCGCCAACAACAACATCAGTGCCGCCAAGCCGAACACCAGCACCTTGTGCTCACTCACCCACACCAACTGCGGCACCGCCGACACCAGCGAGGCGAGCGCCGCGCCCGAGCCCAGCGCCACCATCAGCGCAGGCAAGGCGCAGCACACTAGGGTCGAGCCGCTGGCGAACACACTGGCCAGCGCCGACCAAAACCCGCTGCGCACGCTCGGGGTATCAGGGCTCATTTGGAGTGCGTCTGCGCGGCGCGAATCTCGGCCACGGATTGCGAGACCTCTTCGATCTTGGCGACCTCATAGCCCGCGTTTTCGATTTCTTCACGCACCACGCGGGTATCGAATTTTTGCCCTGGCTTGGCTTCGACCGCCACCAAGCGGTTTTTGAGATCCACGAAAACATGCTGGGTGGTGGGCAGCTTAGACAGGCGTTTCTCGATGCCCTGCGCGCAGAAGGCGCACACCATGCCATTGACCGTAATCTTGATGGAATCCGCCGCCATCGCAGCAGAAGCCGCCAACATCAGGCCGGCGAAACCGGCCAGCTTGAGTGAATGTCGCACCATGGGAAGCCCTTCTTAAAAATTGACCATGAAACTCGAGCGGATTTTTTTCTTTTCGGTAATCCCGAATTCTGCAAAAAATCGGCGATGAATAAAACGCAGCATGGGGGTAATTTCCGTGCCTTCGGTCATGCCCTTGACCCGCTGCGCCTCAAGGATGAACCACGGCTGGGTTTCCTCGTAATTCACTTCATAAAACGAAAACCCGGCGCGAAGGATGTGGGCATCATGATTGATGCCGTCTGCACGATACAACCGGCTGCTCGCGGAAAGATACAGGCGGGTGGATTCCCAATCCACCGCCAACCCGGGCGACACCATGGTGCGATCCGGCTGGCGATCGGCGGTGTAAGCGCCCACCCCACCCATGAACCACACATTGGCTTGGGCGTGCGGCTGGTTCCAGCGCTTCACCAGCCGGGTGTAATTCGCTTCGGTGTATTTACGCAAGGATCGGCCCTCATCCATGCGCAAGCGAAAGCCCCCGAAGCCAATCGCATCGCGGTTAGTGAGGGAATAATTGATGAAGCCCTTCTGCGCCCCGGGCTCGAATTCGCCCATGAGCATGGTGCTTTCGGCAAAGCCCATGGGCGCGGCAAAAGCCGGGACGCCCGCGCCGAGTGTGGCAATAACGATGACAGGTATGACAAGCGGCTTGGCACCCATGCGAACTCACCCCAGCGAAACCTGCGAGAGTCTAACGCAGCTTAAACTTGACTGTGGATCGCCACCCCGGAATTCTCAAGCCGTGGCAAGCCCAATCACGACCAGGCCATCCCCGGGGTCTGCCTTCAAACCAATCCGAATTGAGCGAGCGCGTGCTCCAGCGAGCGATCCGCTGAATCTGATCTGGGCAAAGGCGTGGCCAGCCCTGACGCCACTTTCACCGACGGATGGCGCTGCTGCAAATCCTGCAAGGCACCACGGTCTATGCGGGCGCACCAACCCAAGGTCAGATTGCGAATCTGTGGCTGTCGCGCCAAAAATGCGTCCACTCCATCAGGCGTGATGAAGTTGCACCCCACCAGTTTGAGATGCTTGAGGGTGGGGCAGCGGGCCAGCGCCGCAAGCCCCGTATCGGTGAGTTTGGTGAGTCCCAAGTCCAGCGATTCAAGCGCCGGGTAGCTCGCTAGGGCCGCCACCGCGCCATCACCCAAGTCAAAACAACGCCGCAGATCAAGCTCGCTGAGCGAGGCGAGCCCGGACAGTCGGGCGACCCCTTGATCGGTTAGATGCATGCAGCCGGACAGGTCCACCCGCTTGATGATCCGGTTGCCAGCCAGCGCCGCGATCTGTGCATCGCTGGCATTGATCAGCTTGATCTCAGCAAGATGGGGATAAAGCCGCAGCACCTCGGAGAGGCGCTCTCCGCTCACGGTGACATAGCGGACCGCCAGCCGGGCTGCATGAAGGCACCCACGGCTCACCTCGGACAGGCTCAGCAGGTCAGTGAGGGGGAGAGAGAGCGCCACCTGTTGTTGAAGCTCGGGCATCAGCGCCGACCACTCGCCGGTGATACCGGTGGGTGCCTCGAGCGAGGTGGAGGGTGATGGACGAAGGGTCGGGGAAGCGGCGTTCATGATGAGGGTGGGCGCGTTGATGTGTTATCGACTGCGAGAGAACACGCGTGGGTAACAAGCTACCCACCCTACAACTGCAATCGAGCTCAGTGCCGGATCTTGCGTAGTTTCTGAATCGCAGCCAGCTGCGCCATGGCGCTGGCCAGCTCGATTTGCGCTTCCGCGTATTCGAGTTGGGAGTTACGGTTGCTGAGCGCTTCTTCCGCGATGCGCTTGGCTTCCAGGGCCTTGGCTTCATCGAGGTCGGTGCCGCGAATCGCGGTGTCGGCCAGCACGGTCACGCGGCCGGGTTGCACTTCCAACAGCCCACCGGCGACGAACACCAACTCTTCGGCTTGCTGGTTGGGCAGCTTCAACTTAACGGTGCCCGGCTTGATGCGGGTGAGCAGCGGCGTGTGGCCGGGCAGAATGCCAAGCTCACCTGATTCGCCGGGCAGGCTCACGAATTCCGCGAGCCCCGAGAAAATCGATTCCTCGGCACTCACCACATCCACATGTACGGTCATTGCCATCTGTGTCTCTCTCATGCCCCGCCCCGGCACTGAAGCGGGGCGGGAATGTCGTTTCACTGCATCGTTTCACTGCGGTTGATTCACCGCCGCAGTGTTACTGCAGGGTCTTGGCCTTGTCAAAAGCTTCTTCAATAGTGCCCACCATGTAGAAGGCCTGCTCGGGCAGCGTGTCGCACTCGCCGGAGACGATCATCTTGAAGCCCTTGATCGTGTCCTTGAGCGTGACGTATTTGCCGGGCGAACCGGTGAAGACTTCCGCCACATGGAAGGGCTGCGACAGGAAGCGCTGGATCTTCCGCGCGCGGGATACCAGGAGCTTGTCTTCCGGGGCCAGTTCGTCCATGCCCAGAATCGCGATGATGTCGCGCAATTCCTTGTAGCGCTGCAGCGTGGCCTGCACTTGGCGGGCGACGTTGTAGTGCTCTTCGCCCACCACCAGCGGGTCGAGCTGGCGGGAGGTGGAATCGAGCGGATCCACAGCCGGGTAAATACCCAGCGCCGCGATGTCACGCGACAGCACAACGGTGGAGTCCAAGTGCAAGAAGGTGGTGGCGGGGGACGGGTCGGTCAAGTCATCCGCGGGCACATACACCGCTTGAATCGAGGTGATCGAGCCCACCTTGGTGGAGGTGATGCGCTCTTGCAGACGGCCCATTTCTTCGGCCAGCGTGGGTTGATAACCCACCGCGGACGGCATCCGGCCCAACAGCGCCGACACTTCGGTACCGGCCAGGGTGTAGCGGTAGATGTTATCCACGAACAACAGAATGTCGCGGCCTTCATCACGGAAACGCTCGGCCATGGTGAGGCCGGTCAGCGCCACGCGCAGACGGTTGCCCGGGGGTTCGTTCATCTGACCGAACACCATCGCCACCTTGTCCAGCACGTTGGAGTCTTTCATTTCGTGATAGAAGTCATTGCCTTCGCGGGTGCGCTCACCCACGCCGGCGAACACCGACAAGCCCGCGTGCTGCTTGGCGATGTTGTTGATGAGTTCCATCATGTTCACGGTCTTGCCCACGCCGGCACCACCGAACAGACCCACCTTGCCGCCCTTGGCGAACGGGCAGATCAAGTCGATCACCTTGATGCCGGTTTCGAGCAGCTCAACTGACGGCGACAGCTCGTCGAATTTCGGGGCCTTCTGGTGAATGGCGCGACGCTCATCGCAGGCCACCGGGCCCGCTTCGTCGATCGGGCGGCCGAGCACGTCCATGATGCGGCCCAGGGTGCCGGAGCCCACCGGCACCGAAATCGGCGCGCCGGAGTTTTTCACTTTCATGCCACGGCGCAGGCCGTCGGAAGAGCCCATGGCGATGGTACGCACCACGCCGTCACCCAACTGTTGCTGCACTTCGAAGGTGAGACCTTCTTCTGCGGTGTGCTTCTCGCCGGATTCTTCCAGCATGAGGGCGTCATACACCTTGGGCATGGCAGCGCGCGGGAACTGGATGTCCACCACGGCGCCGATGCACTGAACGATTGTCCCGTTACTCATTGTCGTTTCCTCAATATCAAAACCATCAGACCGCGGCGGCACCGCCGACGATTTCGGCCAGTTCCTTGGTAATCGCGGCTTGGCGGGTCTTGTTGTAGACCAGCTTCAATTCATCGATCACATTGCCCGCGTTATCGGAGGCGGCCTTCATCGCCACCATGCGCGCGCTTTGTTCAGAGGCCATGTTCTCGGCCACGGCCTGGTAGACCAGCGCTTCAACGTAACGCAGCAACAGATCGTCGATCACCAGCTTGGGGTCGGGCTCGTACATGTAGTCCCAGTTTGTTTCCGGGGTGCCCAGGCGCTCACCGGTGAGCGGCAGAAGCTGCTCGCGGGTAGCTTCCTGTTTCATGGTGTTGATGAATTTCGAATACACCATGAACACCGCGTCGAGCTCGCCATTCTGGAAGGCGTCGATCATGACCTTCACTGGCCCGATCAACTTTTCCAGATGGGGCGTGTCGCCCAGGTGGGTGGCATTCGACACCACGCGGGCGCCCAGCCGCTGCATGAAACCCAGACCCTTGTTGCCAATCGCGGTCACGCGAATTTCGCTGACACCGGCGCCTTCCCATTCCTTGAGCGAATTGAGGGCGAGGCGCAGCGCGTTGGTGTTCAAGCCGCCGCACAACCCTTTATCGGTGGTGACGACGATCAACCCCACGCGCTTCAACTCGCCCTGCTTGGCGAGGAACGGATGCTGGTAGTCGGTGATCTTGGCGAAAGACAAATTCGCAGCAAGCTGACGGATCTTGTCGCTATAGGGACGGGCCGCGCGCATCCGATCCTGCGCTTTGCGCATCTTGGAGGCGGCGACCATCTCCATCGCCTTGGTGATCTTCTTCGTGTTTTGAACACTTTTGATCTTGTTGCGAATCTCTTTTCCGCTAGCCATGTGAGTCTCCTGGACGGTTAGGCCCAGCTCTTCTTGAACTCGGTGATGGCGGCGACCAGTTGCTTCTCGCCGTCAGCGTCCAGTTCGCGGCTGCTGTCGATCTTGGCCATGAGATCCGCGTTTTTCTGGCGCAGATAGTGGTGCACGGCGGTTTCGAAAGCGAGCACGCGCTTGACGTCCACATCATCCAGATAACCACGGTTCACCGCGAACAGCGACACCGCCATTTCAGCCACGGGGAGCGGCGCATACTGCGCCTGCTTCATGAGCTCGGTCACACGACGGCCGCGCTCGAGCTGCTTGCGGGTGGCTTCGTCCAGATCGGAGGCAAACTGCGCGAAAGCGGCGAGTTCGCGATACTGCGCGAGGTCGGTACGGATACCGCCGGAGAGCTTCTTGACCACCTTGGTCTGCGCTGCACCGCCCACGCGAGACACCGAGATACCGGCGTTGATAGCGGGGCGGATACCGGCGTTGAAGAGGTCGGTTTCCAGGAAGATCTGGCCGTCGGTAATCGAGATCACGTTGGTCGGCACGAATGCGGACACGTCACCGGCCTGGGTTTCGATCACGGGCAGAGCGGTCAGCGAACCGGTCTTGCCTTTGACTTCGCCCTTGGTGAAGGCTTCGACGTACTCTTCGTTCACTCGCGCGGCGCGTTCCAGCAGACGGGAGTGCAGATAGAACACGTCACCCGGATAGGCTTCGCGGCCCGGGGGGCGGCGAAGCAGCAGCGAGATCTGGCGATAGGCCCAGGCTTGCTTGGTCAAATCGTCATAAACAATCAGCGCATCCTGACCGCGGTCGCGGAAATATTCGCCCATGGTGCAGCCGGCATACGGCGCGATGAACTGCATCGCGGCGGAGTCGGAGGCGGAAGCGGCGACCACGATGGTGTATTCCATCGCGCCTTTTTCTTCCAGCTTGCGGACGACGTTGGCAATGGTGGAGGCCTTCTGCCCGATCGCGACATAGATACAGAACATGTTCTGTCCCTTTTGCGCGATGATCGAATCGACCGCCACGGCGGTCTTGCCGGTTTGCCGGTCGCCAATGATCAGCTCGCGCTGGCCGCGGCCCACCGGCACCATGGCGTCGATCGCCTTGATACCGGTTTGCACCGGCTGGGACACTGACTTACGCCAAATCACGCCGGGCGCGACTTTTTCGATCTTGTCGGTGAGCTTGGCATTGATCGGGCCCTTGCCGTCGATCGGCTGACCGAGGGCATTGACCACACGGCCGATGAGTTCGGGGCCGACCGGCACTTCCAGAATGCGGCCGGTACACTTGACCGGATCGCCTTCGGTGATGTGCTCGTAATCACCCAGCACCACCGCACCGACAGAATCACGCTCGAGGTTGAGCGCAAGGCCGAAGGTGTTGCCGGGAAATTCCAGCATTTCATTGGCCATCACATCAGCCAGGCCATGGATGCGGCAAATACCGTCAGTCACCGACACCACCGTGCCTTCATTGCGCGCCGTGGCTTCGATCTGCAGGTCCTGGATCCGGCTCTTGATCAGTTCGCTGATTTCAGAGGGATTGAGATTCATTGAAAACTCCTAGTTCTTAAGCGCAGTGGCCATGGCGGCGAGTTTGCCGCGGACCGAGGCGTCGATGACTTGGTCGCCCACCGCAATTCTGACGCCACCGATCAACTCGGGGTCGATGCTCACCTGGGCTCGCACTTTGCCGCCGAATTTTTGTTCGAGGTCGGCAATGAGCTTGGAGAGGGTGGCATCGTCCAGTGCGAAGGCGGAAGCGATATGGGCTTCACACACCGCTTCATGCCGATCCTTGAGCGCGACAAAAAGATCGCGAATCTCGGGCAGCACGGCGAAGCGGTGGTTTTCTACCAGCACGGTGACAAAATTACGTTGCTCGGCATTAAGCTTGTCGCCCGCGACATCAATCACGAAGCGGGCGATAGCAGCAGATTGCAGCTTGGGGTTACCGACCACCGCCTGCATGTCAGCATCAACCGACAGGGAAGCGAGCAAGTCCATCGACTGCAACCACGGCCCCAGCGCATTGGCTGCCCGAGCCAGAGCGAAAGCGGCTTCAGCGTAAGGGCGCGCGAGGGTGAGGTTCTCAGCCATGGCTTAACGCAGTTCCTGTTTGAGGTTGGCCAGCAATTCGGCGTGGACTTGGGGGTTGATCTCGCGGCGCAGGATGCGCTCGGCACCGGCCACGGCGAGTGCGGCCACTTGGGCACGGAGCTCTTCCTTGGCACGGGTGGCGGCAGCTTGCGCTTCCGCCTCAGCGGCTTCGCGTGCTGCGGCAATAATACGCGCAGCGTCGGCACGAGCTTCGTCGACATATTGGCTGGCTTGCTTTTCCGCACCGGCACGCAGCTCGGTGGCGGATTCACGCGCCTTGCGCAATTCATCGGCGACCTTTTTCTCGGCCAGCACGAGATCCCCTTTTGCCTTGTCTGCCGCCGCAAGTCCATCCGCGATTTTTTGCGCGCGTTCGTCGAGTGCCTTGACGATCGGGGGCCACACGAATTTCATCGTGAACACCACGAAAGCAAGGAACACAACGATCTGTGCGACCAGCGTTGCGTTCAGATTCACTTGAGGATCCTTTCTTTCAACGAGTTCAGGAAAGGATTACTTCAGGAAGGTGGAGGTGGCGAACCACAGGGCGATACCGGTGCCGATAATGAACGCGGCATCGATCAGGCCGGCCAGCAGGAACATCTTCACTTGCAGGGCGTTCATCAGCTCAGGCTGGCGAGCGGAGGACTCGAGGTACTTGCCACCCATCAGCGCGATACCGATACAGGCACCGACAGCGCCCAGACCGATGATCAGACCACAGGCCAGCGCAACCAAACCATAAACTTGTTCCATGACAGCTCCTATTTACAGATGAGTGAAGTTAAAGAAAAAGAAAAACGTTTAAGAGAATCCCGCTCTCAGTGGGCCTCATGCGCCTGACCCACGTACACCAGAGTCAGCATCATGAAAATGAACGCCTGCAGTGCAACCACGAGGATGTGGAACACCGCCCAGGCAAAGCCAGCGATGAAATGACCAAGGAACAGCAGGATGCTGGGCGCGTTGGCCCCCGTCCAGGCTGCGCCCATCAGCGCGATCAGCATGAAAATGAGTTCGCCGGCGAACATATTGCCAAACAACCGCATCCCGTGAGAGAGGGTCTTGGCGGAAAACTCGATGATCTGCATGGCAAAGTTCACCACACCCAGGATGATGGCCAACAGCGGGTTCTTGCTGCTGCCAAAGGGCGCGCTCACCAACTCATGCGCCCAGCCGCCGGCGCCTTTGATCTTGACGTTGTAATAGAGGCACACCAGCAGCACGGTGATGGACATGCCCAGCGTGGCGTTGATGTCCGCGGTGGGCACGACGCGCATGTAGGCGTGATGGGGGTCGTGACCCATGCCTCCGTAGATGAGCTCCCAGGTGCGGGGGATGAGATCAAGCGGCACGAAGTCCATGGCGTTCATGAGGAACACCCAGATGAAAACCGTGAGCGCCAGGGGTGCGACAAACTTGCGCGAGTCGGCGCTGTGAATAAGCCCCTTGGCTTGATCCGCCACCATCTCGACCAGCAACTCGACCGCAGCCTGCATGCGCCCCGGCACGCCGGAAGTCACCTTCCGGGCCACCGACCACAGCACGAACAGACCCAACAGGCCCATGGTGAGGGACCAGAACAGCGTATCGTAATTGATGAGGTTCCAGTCGATCAGCGCAGCTTGCTTGGCGCCGGTGCCGTTAAAGAAGGTGAGGTGGTGAGCAATGTATTCGCCCGCGGAGGGGGCCGCGCCATGTACAGCTTCGGTGCCAGTTGCCATGTCAGGTTCTAATCAAGAATGCGAAAAGGTTTGCTTTCAGCGCGACGACGAGGCCGAACATGAGGGGAATCCACCGGACATCGGGCACGCTTTTAACCACTGCGATCAGCAGCGAAAGCGTGACAGCGAGCTTGACAAACTCACCCACGAGAAAGACGGTCGGTCTCGGGCCCTGGGGTCTTTTCGCCTCAGCGTTCAAGCGCAGCGCGAACAGAAAACTCGGGAGCACATACACCGCTCCCCCCAAAGCAGCCCAACCGGCAGCCCCCCGTCCGGCAACCAGCCCCGCGATGATCGCGGCCACCATGGTTGCGCAAAGCTGTAACAAGACGGTTTTGAACATATGTCCCGGCTCACTGTGCATCAAAGATCGAAACACTGTGAGGCTACCGCCCCGTCACTCACAAAGCGCGGCATGATACTGGCTTCCCCTATTCGAGTCAAACAAGATTGCGGCAATCTATTGCTGAAACGCCCTGTTGACGCGGGGTTTGGGAATTCGGTTCTCGGCAGGTTTTCATCACCCGGCGGACGGCAACGATGTGGGCGCTGCCCCCCACCGAAGCCCTCAACACGAAATTAACGAGTCATCAACGCGTGCGCATCAACACCCGCCCCTCCCGTAGAATCCCTCACCAGCCCTTCAAGCCTACCCGACATGAACGCCCCTCAGCACAACCAATTCAAGTTGCTCCGCACACGGCGGTTCTTTCCCTTTTTCGTGGCACAGTCTCTTGGCGCGCTCAATGACAATGTGTTCAAGAATGCGCTGGTGCTGCTGCTGACATTTCACGCGGCATCCTGGACGACGCTCGACATCACCACGCTATCCAATCTTGCGGGTGCGCTGTTCATCCTGCCGTTCCTGTTGTTTTCCGCCACCGCCGGCCAGTTGGCCGACAAATTCGACAAGACGCGCATCACTCGATATGTGAAGCTGTTCGAGATCGGCATCATGGTGCTGGCGGCCATCGGGTTTTATCAGCACAGTTTCACGCTGCTGATGGTGGCTTTGTTTTTGATGGGCACGCATTCCACGTTATTCGGTCCGGTGAAATATGCCATCTTGCCGCAGCACCTGAAGCCGCAGGAGTTGATCGGAGGCAACGCGCTGGTGGAAACGGGCACTTCGTTGGCCATTTTATTCGGCACCGTCATCGGCGGTTTGCTGGTGGCGGGCGATGCGGCCTCGCCCAGCCGTGTAGTGATCGTCACGCTTGCGATTGGACTGGCCGGTTACGCAGCCAGCCGCTCCATGCCCGCCGCCCCGCCCGCAGATGCGGGCTTGAAGATCAATTGGAATCCGCTATCGGAAACTCTTAAAAACCTAGCTTCTGCCTATCGCACTCGAAGCGTGTTTCTGGCGCTGCTGGGCATTTCATGGTTCTGGTTCTATGGCTTTCTGTTTTTGTCGCAATTCCCGGCTTTCACCAAGGATGTGCTGGGTGGCGATGAGCATGTCATCACCTTATTGCTGACGGTGTTTTCGATTGGGATCGCCGCGGGCTCTTTGCTGTGCGAAAAATTATCGGGGCCACGCATCGAGGTTGGCCTGGTGCCTTTCGGCGCAATCGGGCTCACGCTCTTTGCCATTGATCTCTATTTCGCGAGCCCCTCCAGCGTCGCGGGCCACGGCGTGGGGGTAACGGGATTCTGGGCGATGGAGGGAAGCCTGCGCATCCTGCTCGATCTTTTTCTGATCGGCGCGTTTGGCGGGTTCTATATCGTGCCGCTTTACGCGCTGGTGCAAAGCCGCTCAGAGGCCGCCAACCGCTCGCGGGTGATTGCGGCCAATAACATACTTAATGCCTTGTTCATGGTGGTGGCTGCGGGGCTGGCGGTGGGGTTATCAAAACTCGGCGTAGGCGTGGCCGGGCTGTTTCTCACCGCGGGACTCATCAATGCATTGGTGGCGATTTTGCTTTTCCGCTGGGTGCCAGAGTTTTTCCTGCGCTTTCTGGCGTGGCTCCTGGTGCATAGCGTCTATCGCATCCGCAAAGCGGATTTGCATCACATCCCCGAATCCGGCCCAGCACTGCTGGTGTGCAACCATGTGAGCTACGCCGATGCGTTGATTCTGATGGCCGCTTGCCCGCGGCCGGTGCGCTTCGTCATGGAATATGAAATTTACCGACTGCCGGTGGTGAAACAATTATGTCGCGCGGCGGGGGTCATTCCTATCGCGCCCGGGCGGCAGCAGATTGAAGTCTTGAAACGCGCTTTCGAGGATATCCACAAGGCGCTGGCGGCGGGAGAAGTGGTGGCGATTTTTCCGGAAGGGCGAATTACCCACACCGGGGACATACTGCCCTTCCGGAATGGCCTGAAACGGATTTTGTCCACAGCGCCCGTGCCCGTGGTGCCCCTGGCGTTGCGCGGTCTGTGGGGCAGCTTTTTCTCGCGCAAACATGGCCGAGCCATGAGCCGGCCCTTTGTGCGCGGGTGTTTCAGCGAGATTGAAGTGCTGGCCGGCGAACCGATGCGGATTGATGAGGCCGCGCCCGAAAACCTGCGCGCCTTGGTGGTGGCGCTGCGGGGCGACGAAAAATAAGGTTTTACAAAAACCCAAAAAACTCGATCAACTTATCCACAGGCCGCGGTGGCGGCCTCGGCCCCCCTCCAAAACCCCCTTAAATCATCGCCGGCACTTTGCCGCGCAGGCGGTCAAGAATGCCTTCGAGCTGATCGAGGCTGGAGTAATTGATAATCACCTGCCCCGCGCCGCGCGGCGTGGATTGAATCATCACACGGGCACACAGCGCATCGGAAATTTCCTCCTCGAGTGCGCTGAGATCACGGTCGGGCGCAGCACCGATTTCACTGCCGCCGCCTGCGCGGGATTTTTTACCCGGGGCAGCGGGCTGGCCGGGGTTCAATTCCGACTGCACTAAAGATTCGGTTTCTCGCACCGACAATCGCTTGGCCACCACCCGATTGGCGGCGGCAACCTGTTGCCCGCCGGGAAGTGGCAACAGCGCACGCGCATGGCCCATGTCGATATCACCCGCCATCAGCAATTCCTGCACCGGCTTGGTGAGTTGCAACAGGCGCAGCAGGTTGGACGCGGCAGAACGCGAGCGGCCCACGGCTTCGGCGGCTTGCTGATGCGTCATGCTGAATTCATCCACCAGCCGCTGGATGCCCGCGGCTTCTTCGAGCGGGTTGAGATTTTCACGCTGGATGTTTTCGATCAGCGACATCGCCAGCGCGGATTCATCCGGAATCTGGCGCACCAGCACCGGCACTTCAGAAAGCCCCGCGATCTGGGACGCGCGCCAGCGGCGCTCACCAGCGATGATTTCAAATCGCTCTTGCCCCACCGGGCGCACCAGTATGGGCTGCATGATACCCTGCGCGCGAATCGAGGCGGCGAGCTCTTCGAGCGAGCCCGGGTCCATGCGGGTGCGGGGCTGATATTTGCCCGGCTGCAACTGCGTCACCAGCAGGGTTTGCACACTGCCTTGCGAAGGCGGTGGCGGGTCATCCGACGCGTTGCCGGACAGCAGCACATCAAGCCCGCGACCCAATCCTTTCAGCTTCGGTGGCGCCATTGTTTTCCTCCTGCCAAGTTACCGATTTACAAAATTACTCAATTACGAAATTACCAAGCGGCTGCGCGTTCAATCATTTCATTGGCGAGCGCGACATAAGCCTGCGCGCCTTTTGCCGCACGATCAAACACTACCCCGGGCATGCCGTGGCTGGGCGCTTCGGCAAGACGAACATTGCGCGGCACCACCGATCGGAACACCTTGTCGCCGAAATGCGACTCGAGCTGCGCCGACACCTGCTGGGCGAGCGTGCTGCGCGCATCGAACATCACGCGCAACAAACCGATGATTTGCAGATCGCGGTTGAGATTGGCATGCACCTTCTTGATGGTGTTGACCAGATCGGACAAGCCTTCCAGCGCGTAGTATTCGCACTGCATGGGAATGATCACGCCGTGCGCCGCGCACAGGCCGTTGAGGGTGAGCAGCGAGAGCGAGGGCGGGCAGTCGATCAGTACGAAGTCATACTCATCGTCATATTCAGCCAAGGCATCGCGCAGGCGCATTTCACGCCGCTCGAGATCCACCAATTCGATCTCGGCACCGGCCAGATCGCGGTTGGTAGGCAGCACATCATATTTGCCGGTGGGGGATGTGACCCGCACTTCGCTCAAAGTGTTGAGCCCCACCAAGAGGTGATAGACCGTGGCGCCCAAGGTGCGCTTGTCGATGCCGCTGCCCATGGTGGCGTTGCCTTGCGGGTCCAGATCGACCAGCAGGGTGCGCTGACCGGCGGCGACCAATGCGGCGGCGAGATTGACGGTGGTGGTGGTCTTGCCTACGCCACCTTTTTGATTTGCGATTGCAAGAATGCGAGCCATGGTTTCCTAGTGGCGTTGAATGATCACGAGGTGACGCTCGGCGCCCAGGCCCGGCACCTCAAGTTTCACGACCCGATCAACCCCAAATCCCTCGGGCAGATCGGCGATCTCATCGAGAGGATACACGCCCTTCATGGCGTAGAGATAGCCCTTGGTCGCCAACAGATGCCCGGTCAGCGAAACGAAGGCGCGAAGATCGGAAAAAGCACGGGAAATGATGCCGTCATAGCCGGGGGAATGTTGCAATGTTTCCACACGGGCGTGGCGGACATGGAAGTTTTTGAGACCGAGGGCAATCTTGGCCTGGGTCTGGAAACTGCATTTTTTATCCACAGCCTCGACCGAGGTCACTTCCAGATCTTGTCG
>Ga0079301_1000720_pt1 | contig 15998 bp, 14 predicted proteins | sample Wag4_2014_7_11_3_FD_74797 | JGI IMG/M metagenome (GOLD analysis project Ga0079301, IMG submission 74797) | Fresh water mixed with fracking chemicals microbial communities from Ohio, USA - Utica-2 Time Series FC 2014_7_11 | ecosystem: Engineered > Industrial production > Chemical products > Input... | reverse complement strand
GGCGGGCCGAATCGACGAGCGGCTGCACCCCATAAGCCTCTACCAACGCATGGCGCTGAAGCCAGGTGGTTCCCGTTTTGTGCAGGCCGATGTGGACGACGAGTCGGTCTAGCATAAGCGCTTAAGGGTTTGGGCGCACTGTGCTGCGGTTTCGCGTACGATGTCAGCTGCCGGACGCAGTGCGTCGATGCGCGACGCCACCTGTCCAATTTCGAGCTCGCCTTCGATAAGGTCGCCTTCGCGCATGCCTTTTTTGGCACGCCCTCGACCCAAAATTTCTTTGAGTTCGTCGGTTGAAGCTCCGCGAGCGTAGGCCGCTTCAACGCGCTCATAAAATGAATTTTTGAGCAGGCGGACCGGGGCCAATTCCTTGAGCGTCAACCGGGTCGCGCCCTCGCCGGCGGCGAGGACTTCACTTTTGAATGCGGCGTGGGCGCTCGCCTCAGGCGTCGCCACAAAGCGAGAACCCATCTGAACCCCCTCGGCCCCTAGGGCCAGGGCTGCGGCCATGGAACGACCGTCGGCGATTCCGCCCGCGGCCACTACCGGAATCTGCACGGCGTCCACGACCTGCGGAACCAGCACCATCGTCGTCGTCTCTTCGCGGCCGTTGTGGCCACCGGCTTCAAAGCCCTCGGCGATGACGGCGTCGACTCCGGCCGCTTCAGCCTTTGCGGCAAAAGCCGACGAGGAGACCACGTGCAGCACGGTGCGCCCGCGCTCCTTGAGCCATGCGGTGTGCAGTTTTGGGTTGCCCGCCGAAGTGATGACCACTGGAACCTCAAAATCAATGCAGGACTGAAGGTGCTCGGCAATGTTCGGGTAGAGCATCGGAATATTGACGGCAAACGGTCGATTGGTTGCGGATTTGAGCAACTGAAGCTGCTCGCGGAGCTCGTCGGGGTACATGCTTCCCGATCCCAAAGTACCTAAGCCTCCGGCGTTCGAGACAGCCGCCGCCAGCTCCCATCCGGCACACCAGATCATGCCCCCTTGAATGATGGGGACTTCGATGCCGAGCAGTTCGGTCAGCCGCGTCTTCATCAGTGGCGGGCCGCTACAGCTAGGACTTGGCTGGTGCTGCGCACGTAGCCCCAGAACGGACGGCTGCGAAGCGGTACCTCTGTTTGACCGGGGGCTACCTCGATTCGCTCGAGTACGCGTCCATCCACCGAAAAGAACTCGAGCACATCTGAGGTTCCAGACGCGGTGCGGCGCAGCAGCCATCCGTTCGCTGAAGAATGCAGGGTCCACGGCTTCGCCTCGTGAAGTGGGTCGACTCCCAGGCCGTTGAGGACGGTGGCAAAGTTGGGGATTCCGTACCCAACCAAGGAGTCGGGTGCCAAGGCCTTGTGGGCTGACATGCGCACGCGGTGAATGAGGTCCTGTGCACTGTAGCCGTTCGGAAGTGTTTTCGCCGCCTGAACGAGGCTCGCCATGGCTCCAGCCATGATGGGCGACGAGAAACTCGTTCCTGAGGATGCAGCCACTTGGCCGTTCGAATTCATGACGGTGGCACCGAGCCCTCTGGCCGCCACGTCGGGCTTGATGCGACCGTCGGCAGAAGGGCCTTGGCTGCTGAACGCGGCGCGAATTCCGAAGACATCGACCGCTCCAACGGCGAGGATCGAATCGGCGTCGGCAGGAGCCGAAATGTACTTCCAGCTTGAGCTGCCCTCGTTTCCGGCAGAAATGCACAAGATCATTCCGGTTCGGGCGGCGGCAACCGCAGCTAGCGAAATGGGCGTAGTTCGGCCGTCCATGTCGGCGTAGCTGTGGTCTCCGGTTCCGTTGTCAAATGTGGTATATCCGAGCGAAGTGTTAATCACGTCGACCCCAAGGGAGTCGGCACGCTCCGCGGCCATGACCCAGTTGTATTCCTCAGCAATCGTTTCTGAAATCTGGTTCTCTGTTTTAAACAAGTAAAACGATGCCTGCGGAGCCGTACCCACAAAGCTCCCGTCAAGATCCGCACAGATCGTGCTCCACACACTCATACCGTGGCTTCCCACGTGAAAGACGTTAGTGTCACCGTCGATGTAGTCGAGGGTTCCGAGCACGCGACCCTGCTGCCATGCCCCGGTGAAGGCAGAATAGGTATCGGCGCCACTGAAACCACCGTCCATGAGGGCCACCTTAACCCCCGCCCCGTTGAATCCCGCATCGTGCAAGGCGTCCGCACGAATCTGTAGCACTTGATCGTTGGATGATCCGTAGTTGTAGGATGTGGTGCCCTCTTCGCCGTCACGCGCGGAGCCAGAGGCCGGAAACACGTTACCTGAGAGCTGTTCACAGCTCGAAAGCGGACGCTTCATCAATGCCACGGGCCGTGTGGCACGCACGCAATCAAGGGCTTGAATGGCAGCGAGCTGGCGCACATCTGCTTTGACCACCACGGCGCGAAGCCAACGACTGCGGCCAATGACGGGAGCCACCGAATTCACGATGCCGACAACCTCGGGCTGCAGTGCAAAGTCTGTAGGACGGAGCGCAATGCTTTGGGCGGTGCGGCGCGCGAGGGCGTCTGGGCCGAGCTGGGGCCTGCTGTAGTCAATGGCCGATTCGTTCACAAATACCCAGTATGCTCTGGGAGCTTCTTGCGCAAAAGCGGAACTTAAATAAAATATTGAAGCTAATGCAATTAAATATTTCATAATTAATTATTTATAACACCTGAACCAATTAATTCATCACCGTCGTACCACGCCGCAAACTGTCCGGGCGCCACGGACTTCATGGGCTGACTGAACTCGATCCAGGTTCCGCCATCTGCGGCCCGAAGTACGGCCGGAACCAAAGCCTGACGGTAGCGAATCCGCACCAAATAAGGGGCAGATGCTCCCTCGGTCAACGAACGATGGGGCTGAACCCAGTGCACATCCTTCATCCACAGCGCCGCTCGGTACAGCCCAGGATGGTCCTCGCCCTGGCCCACGTAGACGACGTTCTGCGCGACATCAATGGCGAGCACAAACAGCGGCAGGGGCTTGCCCCCTACCAGCAACCCCTTGCGCTGACCCACGGTGTAGTAGTGCGCACCTTGGTGCTGGCCCACGACCTGACCGTCAGACAGAACAAATCCCCACGGCCTACCCAGTGGAGCATTGGCCACCACCGGGGAATCCCGTGCGATTTCAACAATTTCGCCCTGCTTGGGCTTGAGCTGCTGCTGCAAAAAGTCCGGCAAACGCACGTGGCCAATAAAGCACAGCCCTTGGGAATCTCGCTTGGCCGCTGTCACGAGTCCGGCCTCAGCGGCGAGGCGGCGAACTTCGGACTTCTGAAGACCTCCGATGGGAAAAAGCGCGTGCGATAGCTGTTCCTGACTCAGCTGGCACAAAAAGTAGGACTGATCCTTGCCGACGTCAAGGCCTGCTCTGAGGTGAAAAAGACCGTCTGCCGACTGATCCACCCGAGCGTAGTGGCCTGTGGCGACGTAGTCGGCCCCGAGTGACCGCGCCGCGTCCAAAAAGAGGTCAAACTTGATTTCGCGGTTGCACAGCACGTCGGGATTGGGTGTGCGACCTGCCTCGTACTCGGCAAACATGTAGTCTACGATGCGCTCTTTGTACTGCACCGACAGGTCGAGCACTTGAAACGGAATTCCGAGTTTTTCAGCGACGAGGAGCGCGTCGTTGGAGTCTTCAATCCAGGGACACTCGTCTTCGAGGGTCGGCGACGCGTCGTTCCAGTTGCGCATAAAGATGCCGATGACTTCATGGCCTTGTTGCTGCATGAGCAGGGCCGTCACCGACGAATCCACGCCTCCTGAAAGACCGACGACCACCCGAGCCATTACTTGCTGGGCTTTTCGAGGATTCCACGACGGTACACTTCGGTGCGCACGGCAGTTCCGCGCTCAAAATAGGTCCACTTGCCGTGGCGCAGGTCGTTGTGGTAGGTTCCGACTACGGCCACCCGACCGTCTTCGTCGTACTCTGTCCACGTGCCCTGAAGAAGGCCGGCGGCATAGTTGACCACGCGCTCCTTGGCAGCCGTCTCGCGAAACCGCGTCCAGGTACCGACTTTGGTTCCGTGCTCGTAGGTTCCGCGCTCCATCACCGTGCCGTTTGGGTAAAACATGGTGTAGCTGCCGTGCAGTTTGCCCGCAGTGTAGGACGCTTCCTCGAGCTTCGTTCCGTCAAATGCGAAGGTGGTCCATATGCTGTCGCGTTCTCGGTCGGAACCGAAGCGACCACGCGCCATAAGCTTTCCTTTTTCGTCGTACTGTTCGCTCATGCACACGCCGGTTGTACCGCGAAAGTCCATCTGCGCACTGCGAAACCCATTGTCGTGGTAGTACGTGAAGCGCCCCACCGGAACCCCTGCGTCAAACTGGCCCTCGTAGCGCACTTGACCATAGGGGTACTTGGCCATCCACGGACCCGTGCGGCGACCCTGTGCGTCGAGCGCGTTTTGGGCAACGCTGCTGAACGCAGCCAGCAAGAGCCCACTGAGCAAGGTATGGTTCATTCTAATCAAGGCGTACTGCGGCATGAAAGTGATTGAGGCGGTCCAACTCGGCAAGCAGTTCGCGCGAAACCTGGATTCCCGAACCCCGACTCGGCATGCGAAGCTGGGTTTGGCTCACGGGGTCACCAATGTGGAACTGAATGCGTTGCTTTCCCGGATGGGCGCGCAAAATTTGGGCCAGCTCGCCGTACGAGCTTGGTGTAATGTCTTGAATCGCGGCAAACAGCGTCAACCCCTTGGCCTCGCGGTCAAAGAGCTCACTGAGGAGCTGGATTTTGGTAATGTCGGCCACCAACCGAGCCTGGCTGTCGTCGCGGGCCCACGCAGGGCGCTGCACGCGTCCGCGCACGAGCACCATCAGGTCGTTGACAAAAAAGCTTCGCTGTTCGAGGAACTGCTGGCCAAAGAGCACGAATTCGTTGGCTCCGTCTTCGTCTTCGAGCACAAAACTGCCCATTTCGCGTCCGGTTCGGGTCGTGCGCACCTGGGCGTTCGTGATGATGCCCGCGACGATAAAGTCGCGTGAGCCGCGGCCCTGCACAAACGCGTCAAGGTTGCTTAGCTCGGCCACCGACTGCTTGCGAAAGGTGCGCAGTTCATAGCGGTAGGCGTCGAGCGGATGCGAGCTCACGTAGATGCCAATCACCTCTTTTTCGCGCTTGAGCAGCTCGAGGTTGTTCCAGGTCGGAACCTGCGGTAGCGCCGGCTCTGGCGTATCTACCCCACTGTCTTCGCCAAATAGACTGACTTGGGCGGAATTCAGCTGGTCCTGATACGCCTGGCCGTAGCGCCGGAGGCGCTCCACAAATGGCCGCCCGTCGGATTCTTCGGCAAAAAACATTGCGCGGTGCACGCCCTCGAAGCGGTCGAAGGCCCCGCCCAGTGCGAGGGATTCCCAGGTTCCCTTGTTGACGACCCGAAGGTCGAGGCGGCGGGCGGCGTCAAACACACTGGTGTAGGGTCCGTTGGCCGCTCGATCCTCCAGCAAAAAGTCAACGGCGGCGGCCCCTACCCCTTTCATTCCGAGCAGCCCGAAGCGAAGTGCGCCCGCCGAGTTGACGGTAAACGGTCCCTCGGACTCGTTGATGTCGGGCCCCAGCACGGGAAGCTTCATGCGCCGGCATTCCTCCATAAAGAACGTCACCTGCTTGATGTCGTTCATGTTGTTGGACAGCACGGCCGCCATGTACTCTGCCGGGTAGTGGGCCTTGAGGTAGGCCGTTTGGTAGGCGATCCAGGCGTAGCAGGTGGAGTGCGATTTGTTGAAGGCGTACGAAGCAAAGGCCTCCCAGTCCTTCCAAATCTTTTCGAGAATGGGTTCGGCATGTCCGCGCTCGATTCCGCCCTGCACAAATTGGGGCTTCATCTGGTCGAGTACGGCCTTAATCTTTTTGCCCATCGCCTTGCGAAGCATGTCGGCCTGACCCTTTGTAAAGCCGGCCAACTTCTGCGACAGCAGCATCACCTGCTCCTGGTAGACCGTGATTCCGTAGGTTTCGCGAAGGTTGTCCTCCATGTCCGCCAAGTCGTAGGTGATGGGCTCGGTTCCGTGCTTGCGGCGAATAAAGCTCGGAATGTACTCAATCGGCCCCGGGCGGTACAGGGCGTTCATGGCGATCAGGTCGCCAAACACCGTGGGCTTGAGGTCCTTGAGGTGCTTTTGCATCCCGGGCGATTCGTACTGAAAGATGCCGACGGTGTCTCCGCGCTGAAAGAGTTCGTAGGTGGCGGTGTCGTCGAGCGGAATCGCCTCAATATCAATGTCAACTCCGTGGCGCTTGCGAATCAACTCAATGCTGTCTTTGATCAGCGTAAGCGTTTTCAAGCCCAAGAAGTCCATTTTGAGAAGGCCTGCAGACTCGACGACCGCGTTGTCAAACTGCGTCGTCCACATCGTGCTGTCCTTGGCCGTGGCGACCGGAATCAGCTCGCGAATGTCACTCGGTGTGATAATGACCCCGCAAGCGTGAATGCCCGTGTTGCGCAGCGAGCCCTCGAGCACCTTGGCCTGCTGGAGCGTCGCCGCTTTGAGGTCGTTGCCCTTGGCCATCTCGCGCAGCGCCACCGCCTTGTCGTAGTCTTCGTTGCGGAACTTTTCACGAATCGTGGCATCGTCTGAGTCAAGGATGACCGGCAAGCTCGAATTGTCGGGCACCGACTTGGTCAGGCGGTCTGCCTCGTCAAACGGAAGGTCTAGCGCCCGACCTGCATCCTTGATGGCCGACTTCGCCGCCATGGATCCGTAGGTGATAATCTGCGCCACTTGGTTGGACCCGTACTTGTCAATGACGTACTGAATCACCTTGTCGCGACCCCGGTCGTCGAAGTCAATATCAATATCGGGAAGGCTTACGCGGTCCGGATTCAAAAAACGTTCGAACAGAAGGTCGTAGGTGATCGGGTCGACGTTGGTGATTCCGGTAGCATACGCGACCGCCGAACCCGCTGCTGATCCCCGCCCCGGCCCCACACTCACGCCCATGTCGCGTGCTGCTTGGCAGAAGTCCTGAACGATCAAAAAGTATCCAGGATAGCCCGTGCGCTCGATGGTTTCGAGCTCAAAATCAAGCCGCTCGGCGATTTCAGCCGGAACCGGATCGCCCCAGCGCTTTGTGGCGCCCACATACGTCAGGTGCCGCAGGTAGGCGTTCTCGCCGCGCTTTCCGCCGTCGGTGGCGTCGTCGGGGTGCACAAATTCGTTCGGAATTTCAAACGCGGGCAAGAGCACGTCGCGCGCGAGTCCAAAGTTCTCGACCTTCTCGAGGATTTCGCCCAAGTTTTCGAGAGCCTCAGGCCAATCCGCAAAGCGCTGGCGCATCTCAGCCTGGGTGGTTAGGTAGAACTTGCTGTTGGGGAACCCGTAGCGAAATCCGCGTCCGCGCCCGATGGGGGTCGACTTCTTTTCGGACTCCTTGACGCAGAGCAGCACGTCGTGCGCCTCGGCCTGCGCCTCGTCCAAGTAGAACGAGTTGTTGGCGGCCACCGCCTTGACCCCGTGCCGGGCACAAAAGCGACGAAGCACCTCGTTGATGGCATCCTCTTCAGGAAGGCCGTGGCGGTTGATTTCTGCGTAAAAATCGGCTCCGAACTGCTCTTTCCACCACAAAAACGCCTCTTCGGCTTGCTTTTCGCCCACATTCAAGATCAGCTGGGGAACCTCCCCCATCATTCCGCCGGTTGTGACCATCACACCCTCTTTGTGGGCGAGCAGCAGGTCGCGGTCGATGCGCGGAACATAGTAAAATCCATTGATGTAGGCGATGGAACTCAGCTTGGCCAGGTTGTGGTAGCCCGTTTTGTTCTTGGCCAGCAGCGGAATCTGGAATCCGTCGTCCTTCTGGCTTCGGTCCTGGTGGTTGCGGCACACAAACGCATCCATTCCCATGATGGCCTTGAGCTCAGGGCTACCCTCAGGTCGGTTTTTGTTGTAGGTCTGTACCCCCTGCACGAACTGAAACGCGCCCATCATGTTGCCGAGGTCGGTCAGCGCCACTGCGGGCTGTCCGTCAGCCGCCGCACGCTTGATCAGTTCCGGAACCTTTGTCGTCGCCTGCAGCACGCTGAACTGGCTGTGCACGTGCAGGTGAAAAAACGGAATTTCTGTAGACGCACCTGGCGACGTGGTGGCAGCGGGCGGAATCGGTTCTGCCACCTTTGCCTTAAGCGCAGCACTGGCCGCCTTGAGGTTGCGGTGCGTCAGCCCGACGGGCGAAACCATCTGCGGGTTAGCCGCGATAAAGTCCTCGAGCTGCGAGGGTTGTACGCCAAGCTGGCTAGGCTGCCAGTGGCGAATGCGCACGAGTTCCCAAAAGCACCGCGCGGTGGCCTCCACGTCTGCCGTGGCATTGTGGGCCTCTGCAAATTCTTGACCGAAGAGCTTGGCATGCAGTTCTCCCAGTTTGGCGGGCTTGAATCCGCTGCGCCCCGGAATACCCACCAACGACGCCGTCTGTGGCGTCATCGTATCGAGCACGGGCTTTTGAATCCACGACTCATCCCATCCGAGACGCAGGTACTCGGCCCCGAGGGCATTGAGGTCAAACTTAAGGTTGTGCCCCACCATGAACTGCGTCCGGTCGAGTGCCGACTGAAACGCGGCCAGCGCCTCAGACAGCGTGACCCCATCTTGGCGGGCGAGTTCGGTACTAATTCCGTGAATCTCTTGGGCCCCAAACGGAATATTAAATCCCTCTGGCCGAATCAAGAAATCCTTGGCCTCAAGAAGCGATCCGTCCGGTCCGTGCAGCTGCCAAGCGACCTGCACCACCCGAGGCCAATTGTCTACGTCGCTCAGCGGCGCATTCCAATCCCTTGGTAATCCGGTGGTTTCAGTGTCAAATACGAGGTACATGGTCGAAACCTAAAGGTAACCAACCGCCCCTAGCCGTGTGCAAATGGCTTGCGGAATTTATTCACATGTTAGCTGAGATTGGCGAGGTTGGCTCGTTGGCTCGTTGGCTAGTTGGCTAGTTGGCTCGTTGGCTCGTTGGCTCGTTGGCTCGTTGGCTTCTTGCAAGGTTGGCCAGTTAGCAAGGTTGGCTACGAGCAGCTATTGACCAGTAACCGGTGACTAGCCGCTGGTCGCTCGCAACAGAAAGCTAAAAGTGGTTTGCCCCAAAGGGGCTCAAGCCGAAAAGCGGCCCCAGCGCGAAGCGCCGAAGGCGCGAGTGCCCCAGCGCGAAGCGCCCCAGCGCGAAGCGCCCCAGCGCGAAGCGCCCCAGCGCGAAGCGCCCCAGCGCGAAGCGCCCCAGCGCGAAGCGCCCCAGCGCGAAGCGCCGAAGGCGCGAGTGCCCCAGCGCGAAGCGCCCTAGCGCGAAGCGCCCCAGCGCGAAGCGCCCCAGCGCGAAGCGCCGAAGGCGCGAGTGCCCCAGCGCGAAGCGCCCTAGCGCGAAGCGCCGAAGGCGCGAGTGCCCTAGCGCGAAGCGCCAAAGGCGCGAGCGCCCCTACACCAACTCCGCCTCGAGGTCGTATTCCGTGGCGCCGATGATTTTTGCGGTGACAAAGGTTCCGCGCTTGAGGTGCAACCCGGGAGCCTCAATGCGCACCTCATTGTCGACGTCGGGCGAATCAAACTCGGTGCGGCCGATGTAGGCCTCGCCCTCGGCGCGGTCGATGATGACGGTCAAGGTTTGGCCGATCAGCGCCTCGTTGCGTTCGAGTGAAATTTCGCGCTGAACTTCCATGACCGCCTGCTGGCGAGCCATTTTGACTTCGGCCGGAACGTCGTCCTCAAGGGCAAACGCGTGCGTGTTCTCTTCGTGGCTGTAGGTGAACACGCCCAAGCGCTCAAAGCGCTGGGTACGCACCCAGTCGAGGAGCTCGTCGAAGTCGGCCTCGGTTTCGCCGGGATAGCCCACAATGAGCGTGGTGCGAATGGCGATTCCGGGAACCTTTTCGCGCATTGCCGCCAACAGCTTGTCGGTTTTGGCGTGCGTGGTTCCGCGACGCATGCTCTTAAGCACGTTGTCGGCGATGTGCTGCAGCGGAATATCAATGTAGCGGCAGACCTTCGGATTCTCGCGAATCACGTCGAGCACGTCCTCAGGGAAGCCCGTGGGAAAGAGGTAGTGCAGGCGAATCCACTGGATGCCGTCCACCGCGCTCAGTGCGGTTACCAGCTCCGCCAAGCGGCGTTCTCCGTAGATGTCGAGTCCGTAGTACGTGAGATCCTGGGCGATCAAAATGAGTTCGACAACGCCTTTGGCGGCCAGCTTCTGGGCCTCGGTCACGAGGTCCTCAATGGGTGTTGATCGGTGCTTGCCGCGCATCAGCGGAATCGCACAAAACGAGCACGGACGGTCGCAACCCTCTGAAATCTTGAGGTAGGCGAAGTGCTGCGGTGTGGTCGTGAGGCGCTCTCCAACCAACTCCTTTTTGTAGTCAGCGCCAAGCGCCTTTAGCAGCAAGGGCAAGTCGCGGGTTCCGAAGTACTGGTCGACGTTCGGAATCTCGCGCTCCAAATCAGGCTTATAGCGCTCGCTGAGGCAGCCCGTGACAAAGACCTTGTCGAGCAGCCCGGCTTCCTTGGCCTCAACGGCCTCGAGGATGGTGTTGATCGACTCCTCCTTGGCATTTTCAATAAATCCGCACGTATTGATGACGACAATTCGGCCCTCCTCTTCGTGCACGACATCCTTGCCGGCGGCCTTGAGTTGGCCCATGAGAACTTCGCTGTCGTATACGTTTTTTGAACAGCCAAGCGTAATGACATTTATGCGGTTTTTGGCCGCCGACTTCGTGCGCATATACTTAAATTAAAACTTGAGGTGGTGAACTGAAAGACCTTGATTCTTAATCTCTTCTAAGGTCTCAATTCCAATGCTAATGTGCGAACCAACATAATCACTTGAGACCTTGGCGTCGCTTTCGATGGTCTTTACGCCCTCGGGGGTCATGGGCTGATCTGAAACAAGCAAGAGCGCACCCAAGTGCAGTCGGTTGTGAAACCCTGCAGAGAACAACGTAGCCGTCTCCATATCAATTGCCATGGCGCGGGTCATTCGCAGGTATTCCTTGAACTTCTCATCATGCTCCCACACGCGGCGGTTGGTGGTGTACACTGTTCCAGTCCAGTAGTCGTGGTTTCGATTGCGAATGACGTGCGAGGTGGCGCGCTGCAGCATAAATGCAGGTAGCGACGGAACCTCTGGCGGAAAGTACGAGTCCGAAGCCCCTTCGCCTCGAATCGCGCCGATGGGCAGAATAAAGTCTCCTACTTTCGTGCGATGCTTCAATCCGCCGCACTTGCCCAAAAACAGGACGGCCTTGGGCTGCACGATGCTCAGTAAATCACTTACGGTGGCCGCATTGGGACTTCCCATGCCAAAATTGATCATCGTCATACCCTGACCGTGGGCCGTCGGCATGCTGCGGTTTGGGTCGACAATGTAGCCACCGGTCATGGCTACAAAGCGGCTCAAGTACTCGTTGAAGTTGGTGAGCAAGATGTAGTCCGACATGTCTTCGGCACGAACGCCGGTGTAGCGGGGAAGCCAGTTGGCCGTGATTTCTTCTTTCGTCTTCATGCAGTTAACTCAATAATGCGGTTAAAAACTCTTTGGCATCAAATTCTTGAAGGTCGTCCACGCCCTCACCCACGCCGATGTAGCGCACGGGTACCCGAAGCTTCTCAGCGATGGCAAGCACGACACCGCCGCGGGCGGTTCCGTCCATCTTGGTGAGCACCAATCCGGTCAGCGGGGTCACCTTAGAGAACTCGACCGCCTGATTTACTGCATTTTGACCCGTTGAGGCATCGAGCACCAACCATGTCTCGTGGGGCGCGCCCGGCACGATTTTATCCATGACGCGGCGGATTTTGCCGAGCTCGTTCATCAAATTCACTTTGTTGTGAAGGCGTCCGGCCGTATCTACAAGCACCACACCGCCACCGTTGCGCGCTCCTGCTTCGGCCGCAGCGTAGGCTACCGCGGCGGGATCGGTATTCATCCCCTTTTCGACAAATGTTGCACCAGAGCGCTCGGCCCAGATGCGCAGCTGGTCCACAGCCGCTGCGCGAAACGTATCAGCTGCCCCGAGTACGACCGCTTGGCCCTCAGTGCGGAACTTTTTGGCCAGCTTGCCCACTGATGTCGTTTTGCCGACTCCGTTGACACCCACCACGAGCACCACACGAGGTTGCCCGGCAGGAACCTCGACGGGCTTTACCTCTGCCCACGCCGCAAACTGATCTGCCAACTCATTGCGAATGAGTGCTTTCAGGTCGTCTTCGCTGACGTACTTGTCGCGAGCGACGCGCTCCTCGACCGCCTCCACGAGGCGTACGGCCGTCTCCACGCCCACGTCGGCTGAAATCAAGGCTTCTTCGAGGGAATCCAGCGTTGCAGAATCGACCGTAGCCTTTCCGCCAAACAGCTTGCTGATGCCGCCAAAAAGAGCCTCTTTGGTTTTACTTAATCCGAACAAAGCCATAACTGAAAGGTATAAAAAAACCGCTCGGGGAGCGGTTAAACATTTGAAGGGCGAACCTTGACTTAAGCCTTAAAGAAATTGGCTACGTCGTCTTTCACCATTACTTTCTCTTCGAAGGCGTATCCACCGCGCTCGGTCTTCACCATCTTGATCGCCTTTGCGTAGGTTACGCCACCGGCCTTTTTCAGGGTTGCAACTACTTTCTTTGCCATGTCGCTTACTTAATTTCTTTGTGAACGGTCATACGCTTGAGCACGGGATTGAATTTCTTAATCTCCATGCGGTCGGGCGTGTTCTTCTTATTCTTGGTGGTGATGTACCGTGAAGTACCTGACATACCAGTCTCTTTGTGCTCAGTGCACTCGAGGATCACCTGAACGCGATTGCCTTTTTTTGCCATGATTCCTTAAAAATTAAAGCGCAACGTTGCCGCTGGCACGGGCCTCAGCCAGGACGGCCTCAATACCCTTCTTGTTAATCGTCTTCAAAGCGGCGGCTGAAATGCGCAGGGTAACCCACTTATCTTCAGCAGCTACGTAAAACTTTTTACGCATCAAGTTCACGTCAAACGTGCGCTTGTTTTTCTTATTCGAGAACGACACATGGTTACCCACCATGGCCTTCTTACCGGTAATCTCGCAAACTCGTGACATAATCGCGCGGTGTTAATCTTTAGCTCCGTTTCGCAACGGGAGTGCAAATGTACAGCGAATTTCTCAATATTTCGCAGGCACATCGGGCAAAAAACCACGCAGCCGATTCAAAACTTCCAAAACGGATTTGCGAACAGTGCGTTCGCGGTTGTCGCCCATCTGAAAACGACCGGCCCATTCCACCCCGGGCCCGCTCACGGCAAGCCACACGGTGCCCACGGGTTTCTCTGCAGAACCACCGTCGGGACCCGCGACACCACTGCTCGCGACACCCCAGTCGGACCCAAATCGCGTTCGTGCTCCGCGGGCCATTGCGCGCACCACCGGCTCGCTCACGGCACCGTGCATTAGTAGGTCGGCCTCGTTCACTCCAAGGTTTCGCATTTTGACGTCGTTGGCATAGGCGACGATTCCGCCCAGTACATAGCGCGACGAACCCGGAACCCGAGTGAGTAGCGCCGCGATAGAACCGCCTGTACAGCTCTCGGCCGTGGCAACCGTTTGGCCCGCTGCGGCGAGGCGCTCGCCCACCACTTCTTCAATCGTCTTCCAATCTTCAGAAAAAATATCCGTGCCAAGCACGGCACGCAATCCCGCTGCAGCAGGATCGAGAAGCGTTGCAGCCACATCTGACGACTGGGTTCGGGCCGTCAAGCGAAGTTTGACGATTCCCGGCGACGGCAGGTAGGCCAGACTTAAACCCTGGGGCAGCGCCGACTCCCAGTCCGCCATGCGCGCGGCGAGTTCCGATTCCGGAATTCCTTGAACCATAAAAAAACGGTGCTCAATGTGGGCATCGGACTCAGCCCGCATGCGCGGCAGCACATGAGCCTCCATCAAATGCTTCATTTCGTACGGAACCCCCGGCATGCTCACGTAGCGCACTCCGCCTCGCTGAAACAGCATGCCCGGCGCGGTACCTTTTGCATTAAACAGGGGTTCACACACGTCGGGCAACTCGGCCTGTCCGCGGTTCAAGGGGCCCGGAACCCGCCCCATTCGGGCGAACAACGCCTCAATGTGGGCGTACACTTCGGGACGAAACTCAAGGGTTCCACCAAAGTACTCGTTGAGCACGCTTTTGGTCAAATCGTCCTTTGTCGGCCCCAATCCGCCCGTCACGAGCACCCATTTGGTTTCAGGAAGTATGGCATCCAATGCGGCACGCACGTCGTCCGCGCGGTCCGCGATCACGGTTTTGCGGCGCAGCGTCACGCCCATTTCGGCCAACTGCTCGCCGATCCATGCCGAATTCGTGTCAATCGTTTGGCCGAGCAGCAGCTCGGTTCCGATCGCAATAACCTCTGCCTGCACGCCCTACTGAACGCGTTTAATGCTGCATCCGATGTACTTCGTCTGCGGAACCTTAACAGGCTGTCCGCTTGCCATCAAAACCATCGCATCCTGCAGCCAATTTTTCTTCACTTTTTGGGCGGAATCGACATTGTCGTCGATCGCACCGGTGTAGACGAGCACTCCCGTGCCGTCAAACAGAAACACGTGCGGCGTCGTCCGCGCACCAAAGGCATCTGCAACCGCGTGCTGGTCGTCGACAAGCAGCGGAGCCTGGTACTTGTACTTCTTCCAGCGGGCCCGCATGGCCTCCATGGATTCAGTGGTTGCGCGGTTTGCCTCGTTTGAGTTCACAAAAGCCACGCCGATGTCCAGCTTGCGGGCCTGCGCAACCAGACCCTGGTAGCGACCCTCCCACCCTTCGGACTTCGCTCCATTGCCCACGACAAACGGGCACGAATTACTCGTGAAAATCACGAGCAAACCATGGGTTTTTTGCAGCGAACCCAAGGTTGTCGATGCATCATCATCGCGGGTTGCGTTACCCAAAAGGTGTTCTGCCATCGGAATCGAGGTTCCCAACTTAATGGGTTCTGGAAGCGATTGTGCCCCAGCGATCCCCGCTGCGAGGCCCAATAAAAGTGTCATGAAGTGTCGCATAGCTGCAAGGTATAACGCAATTTTGCGCAATGGTTCGCACAATTCTGCTCCTGACGGCGAGCAACATCTTTATGACGTTCGCCTGGTACTACCACCTCAAGAACCAAGGCTGGCCGCTCTGGAAGGCCATCGTACTCAGCTGGTTCATCGCTCTTTTTGAGTACATGCTGATGGTTCCGGCCAACCGCCTGGGCTACGCCGACGGCCTGAGCGGATTTCAACTTAAAATCATCCAAGAAGCCATCACACTGGTCGTCTTTGGAATTTTTGCAGTCTACGTGCTCCATGAACCCTTACAGACCAAACACGTTGTAAGCTTTGGACTCCTCATTGCCGCCGTGTGGGTCATGTTCAGGTGATTGGTCACTAAACTAGTTGCTAGTTGCTAGTTGCTAGTTGCTAGTTGCTAGTTGCTAGTTACCCGTTACCAGTAGCCAGCTCAACCAGTAGCCACCCCATGAAGATTATCCTCTCCCCCTCTAAAACCATGAACGCGGCGTCGGCGCCGAGGTCGGAATCGCCCGCTCCACTCATCGGGCAGGCGGCCATACTTGCAGACCGTGTACGGAATTCTGGCCTGGATTGGGCCGAGTGGTACGACTGCAGCCCCAAGGTCGCCGCCCAAGCCGCGGACCAGTGGGCTGCGTGGTCGGCAGAGGCTCCCGGAACCAAAGCCGCGTGGACCTTTACCGGTGAAGCCTTTGGGCGATTGCTCCCCGCGACCTGGAACAAGCGCGACCGGGCTGAAGAACGCCTGCGCATCATGTCGGGTTTGTACGGAATCCTAAGGCCTAGCGACGGGGTACTTCCCTACCGCCTTGATGTGGGCCAAAGCCTTGGCGGCCAGCGCCTGCTACACTACTGGAAGGATTCCGCAACCAATTGGCTAGTTGCCGACGCGGCGGGCGCACCCGTGGTCAACTGCGCCAGCGACGAGTACGCAGAGGTCCTGGACCGGCCGCGTTTTTCGGACTGGATCGACTGCGT
>Ga0079301_1000718_pt1 | contig 16009 bp, 11 predicted proteins | sample Wag4_2014_7_11_3_FD_74797 | JGI IMG/M metagenome (GOLD analysis project Ga0079301, IMG submission 74797) | Fresh water mixed with fracking chemicals microbial communities from Ohio, USA - Utica-2 Time Series FC 2014_7_11 | ecosystem: Engineered > Industrial production > Chemical products > Input... | reverse complement strand
TCAACCCACTTCTCTTCACCGTTCAATGCACCAAGTGCAGAACCAGCAATTACAGGAATGTTATCACCGTCAAAGTTGTAGAAAGAAAGCAATTCTCTGATTTCCATTTCTACTAGCTCCAACAATTCAGGATCATCCACCATATCCACTTTGTTCATGAATACTACTAGTTGAGGTACACCTACCTGGCGAGCCAAAAGGATGTGCTCTCTAGTTTGTGGCATTGGTCCGTCTGTCGCTGCTACCACTAGGATAGCACCGTCCATTTGAGCAGCACCTGTTACCATGTTTTTCACGTAATCCGCGTGACCAGGACAATCTACGTGTGCGTAGTGTCTCTTTTCAGTTTGGTATTCTACGTGAGAAGTATTGATTGTAATACCTCTTTCTTTCTCTTCTGGCGCGTTGTCAATAGAAGAGAAATCTCGTAATTCAGAAAGACCCTTCTTTGCCAATACCGTGGTGATGGCTGCAGTCAAGGTGGTCTTACCATGGTCTACGTGTCCAATGGTTCCGACGTTTACGTGCGGTTTGGAACGGTCGAAATTAGCTTTTGCCATGCTTGAAAATCCTCAGTTTAAGTTTTAAAATATGTTTAGATAATAAATTCTGTGTTGAGCCAACGACGGGAATTGAACCCGTGACCCCTTCCTTACCAAGGAAGTACTCTACCCCTGAGCTACGTCGGCTTTCACTACGCAGTGTACTCCGAAAAGTACAGAGCGGGAGACGAGGCTCGAACCCGCGACCTGCAGCTTGGAAGGCTGCCGCTCTACCAACTGAGCTACTCCCGCTTATACCCGATTGCTCGGTAACTTTTTCGAACTGCAAAACTACAAAATAAATTTGTTTTTATGCAAGTCGTGGGGGAAACAGGATTCGAACCTGTGAAGACATAAGTCAACGGATTTACAGTCCGTCCCAGTTGGCCGCTTTGGTATTCCCCCAACTGCGCTAAAATTTTAGGCGATTTTCTCCTAGGAACTTTAACGGACTGCAAAATTATAGCCTTTTATCAAAGTATCAAAGTGAGTTCCTGAAAATTGGAAAAAAATTCTCCAAACACCCCTCAATCTTTTAAAAATCAAGGAATTAATTTTCCTCTTTCAGTAATTCCAGGTAATACGAATAATAGGATTGCAAGTCCTCAGACTGGTCCTTCTCCGCTATCGCCACCATTTTGTCCAACACACCCTCCTCCATCACAAAACCCAACAAAGTTTGAAACGCTCCTAATCGCAAGAAATCCTTTGTATTGTACTCCAAAACAGAAAATAATTGGCGAAGGGCCTTTTCCTTTTGGGAAACCTCCACTTCCAAATAATAACTCCCGTAATACCCCATAAAGTAATACAAACCCTCACCACTCAACTTGGAAAAGGTCTGCTCAAACCAAGGCCCCTTGCCAAGGATCTTATTCTCCAAGTAATACTCTGCCAGACCAACGGACATCCTGAAATTGGTCTCCCGCTCAAAGGTCTCCATCCAGGAAAGCTCCACCGCAGGATCTGCCACTCGCGCCAAGCCCATCAAGGCCGCGCCCGCAACTAAATAAGAAGGATCGCGCGCCAACCGGGTAAATGCCCCCCGGTACCCCGAAGGATTCCATTCGGCAAGCACCTCCAAAGCACCCGCTCGAACCTTATTGTTCGTGTCTTCCTCTGCTAATCGGTAAATTTTTTCCTCCAATTCCGCTAGGGCTTCCTTCCACTGATCACCTGCCAGCAACAACGAAAGCCCGCGCTCACGAATCGCAGCAAAAGAATCTTCAAGAGTCAAAGGCAATACAACACGCAATTCATCAGCTGCTTCACGAGAAACCAAGCTATCCAATGCGGCGTAGCGCGCCACTCCTAGCTGAGATTCCTTAAACTGCTGCAGGTACTGCGCATTGCTCATTAATTGATTTCCCTTCATTACTAGTTCCTGCCCCTCATTCACATACACCAACGAGATCGGATTTCCATTTTCTAAGGCTATCGCCTGTTCCACTTGAGATAGTTGAACTGTTTTGGTTTTTCGTACCGTTCCCTCGTACCAACTGACCGTGATGGGCAATTGGAAAATTGGAAATTCATTGAGGTCCTGCACCTGTGAAAAACGCAACAACAGATTCTCCGGGTTGGAATAGTCAACCTCAATCTTCAACTCTGGGTGTCCCTTTGCAAAAAACCATTGATTAAAAAACGGATTCAAATCCTGCCCACTGACCTGCTCCATCGCTAGTCGTAAGTCATGCGCCTCCACCGCTTGAAAGGCATGCTTTGTTAAATACAAATTCAATCCCTTAAAAAATGCGGCATCCCCCAACTGTCGACGAAGCATGTGTAGCACCAAGCCCCCTTTATTGTAACTGTGTGCATCGAAAAGATCTTCTGCATCCGAATACTTGAAACGAATCAATTCCTTTGGATCAGTCTCTGCCTCGGCAAAATAACCTTCCTTCTCAACCACTAACTTTAAATCCGCCTGATCCTGACCATAGCGGTGCGCATTCCATAAATACTCACTGTAGTTGGCAAAAGCTTCGTTCAAGGTGAGATTGGACCAGGATTCGGCGGTAACCAAGTCCCCAAACCATTGGTGAAAAAGTTCGTGCGCAATGATGTAATCCCATTCGGAATCCAATGCCTCGCGCTCATCCAAGAGTAACTCCTCCATAAATATGGAAGCAGTAGTATTCTCCATCGCTCCAGACACAAAATCCCGAACTACAATCTGATCGTATTTTTGCCAAGGAAAAGGAACTCCTAAAATTTTTTCGAAATAACCGATCATTTGTGGAGTGGAAGCAAAAACCTTTGCCGCACCTTTTTCAAATCCTTTTTCTACATAGTAACCCAAGGGCAAATCCCCGTGGGAAGCCGTCACTTTGGCAAAATCACCCACCGCAATCGCAACCAAGTACGGTGCATGGGGAAGGTCCATTTTCCAATGATCTTTTCGCAACCCATTTCCCAAGGATTCCTGTTGGATAAGGCGCCCATTGCTAATAGACACCATGCTGTCTGGCACGGTCAACCAAATGTCATGGGTGAGGCGCTCGTTGGGCCGGTCAATGGTTGGAAACCATTTGCTGCTGTGCTGCGTCTCTCCCTGGGTCCAAAGCATGGTTGGCTTATTGGGAATCGTATCCATGGGATCGATAAAGTACAGCCCTTTTGTGTCGGTAATTGCTGCAGACCCTTCTCCTGAGTTTCTTTCTGGAAAGGCCAAATAGTCGATCACAAGTTCGATCGTGTCCCCAGGAACCAATTCTTCTGGTAAATACACCTGCAATTCCTTCTCATCATAGCGGTAATTTAGCCCCTCAAAATAGTCGGTCCCCCTACTTATTGCTACCGATTCCACCTCAAAATCTTGGGCATCCAAAACAACCATTTTTTGAGGATAGAAATAAGGAGTTAGGAATAGTTGGGCTAAACCTTTAACCTGCTGACTTTTCCAATCAAATTCAAGTTGCAATTTCATGTGAACCAGATCCATGCTGCGTGTGGCTGCAGGTTGGTAGGGAGGGGTATCGTCTTCTAACCAAAAATCTTCCTCTTGAACTGCAAGGGTATCCCATTCCCCATTCCCATCTGCAACTATTCCAGAGGTGGATTTACAGGCTGCCAATTCTCCCATCAAGGCAAGTAGCAAAAACGAAAGAAGGAAGGTGTTTAAATTTATTTTTGGACAAAGAGGTTTTTGAGTCATATTTGAAGAAATTCGCAAGTGCCTGGATCGGGCACTTCCTGTTTAGAAAACAAAATAGCAAGAATGTTTTCAGTTATCCTTCAAGACACTACCTATTCGGTCGAAAAAAATGCTGACGAAATGCTCGTCAACCAGCAGGCCATCACTTGGGACCTCAAATGGATGGGGGATCGAAAGATCCATATCATTCAAGGTGCTCGGTCCTTAGAAGCAGAGCTGCTAGCCGTGGATATGGAGGCTAAAACACTTCAAATTCGATTGGGGCACAAAACAACCACACTCCAGGTAAAGGATCGATTTGACCTACTGTTAGAAAAAATGGGAATGAATGCCGCTGGATCTGGTAGTTTAAAAGAAATCAAAGCACCCATGCCAGGCCTGATTTTGGATCTGAAGGTAGCGCCTGGAGATGTAGTCAAAAAAGGAGATGTAGTACTGATCCTAGAAGCCATGAAAATGGAAAATAGCATCAAGTCCCCAGGGGATGGAAGGGTGAAGGAGGTGAAAGTCTCACTCAAGCAATCCGTAGAAAAAAACCAGGTGCTCATCCAATTCTAATTGCTTTGCGTCTTTTTCTAAATTACCAAGAGAATCTAGCCTCATTTTTAGTAGTCATTCAAATTTCTAAATGGAAGAAAGTATATTTGCTAGGTTGATTTACAAATTCAGCCACAGCACTTTCAGAAAATTGATGTTACAGACAGTTCTCCACTTTAACCAGAACGAATTAATCCAAATTATACCTACCGATACATGAAATACAAACGCATTCTGCTCAAGCTCAGTGGAGAATCTCTAATGGGTGAAAAAAAATATGGCATTGATCCAGCAATGTTGCAGCAATACGCAGAAGAAATTAAAAAAGTGAAAGATTTGGGCGTAGAAATCGCCATCGTCATTGGAGGAGGTAATATATTTAGAGGCGTGCAAGCCGAAAAGTCTGGCATCGACCGAGTTCAAGGGGACTACATGGGCATGCTTGCCACCCTAATCAATGCGATGGCACTTCAGAGTGCTTTGGAACAGATTGGACTCTACACCCGCTTGATGTCTGGAATCAAAATTGAAAGCGTTTGTGAACCATTTATCCGGAGAAGAGCAATTCGTCACCTTGAAAAAGGTAGAATTGTGATTTTTGGTGCAGGAATCGGCAACCCTTATTTCACCACGGACTCTACCGCTGCACTGAGAGCCATTGAAATTGAATCTGATGTGGTACTGAAAGGTACACGTGTGGACGGGGTCTATACCGCAGATCCAGAAAAGGATGCCACCGCCACCAAATACCAAAACATCACTTTCACAGAGGTTTACAAAAAAAACCTCAATGTCATGGACATGACTGCTTTTACACTTTGCCAAGAAAATAACCTCCCCATCATCGTATTTGACATGAATAGGTCTGAGAATCTTACCAAACTAGTTCAGGGGGAACAAATAGGAACGCTGATAACTGTATAAACCGAACCAGACTCATGGAAGAAATCGAAATGTATTTAGACGAAGCCAAGGAATTGATGCAAAAAGCTATTGACCATACGGCTTCAGAATTAGTAAAAATCAGGGCAGGCAAGGCTATGCCTAACTTATTGGATGGAGTTTTTGTGATGTATTATGGGTCTCCGACACCCTTATCTCAGGTATCTTCTGTGACGACACCTGATGCACGGACCCTTGCCATCAAACCTTTTGAGCGGAACCTCATCTCCGAAATTGAAAAAGCCATCATCAACTCTGACCTTGGACTTGCTCCGCAAAACAATGGAGAGCTCATTATCTTGACTATTCCAGCGCTTACAGAAGAACGAAGAATCAACCTGGTTAAAAGCGCAAAATCGGAGTGTGAAACAGGTAAAATTTCGATTCGCTCCGTAAGAAAAGACACGAACGAATCCTTACGCAAACTTCAAAAAGAAGGAGCATCGGAAGATGCCATCAAAAGAGCTGAGGAACAAGTTCAAAAATTTACTGACAGCTACTCTGCAAAAATTGATGAGCTATTCTCTAAAAAAGAAGTAGACATCATGAAGGTTTAACTCCTATCAAAGTCCCGAGCAATTCGGGACTTTTTTTTGCCTGGCTTAGGGTACCAGCCAGCTTCCTTGCCAACCAGTGGTCAACTCAAACTGTATCCGTAAGTGGCCTTCCTTTGACAATTGAAGTGCTTCCATCGAAAGAGGGCTGAATTTCAATACGGAAAAATATGCGCTATCTACCTGTGTCTCCCAGCCCAACTCAGGATTTTCAATCCGCGTACCTGGTGCAAGTCCACTTTTGTATTCCGATTGCCTTGCCTCGGAAGCGCGCTTCCAATGTTCCTGAGCAAGTTCATCTTCTACATGAATGGTAGCAAGCGCCTTGACACGAACTTGTACTTGCTTTTTTGGATGGTAGAACAGCAAACTCACCCTCGGTATTTTTAGTAAATCCTGAACTTTGGCAGATCGATAGTCTGTATACACTAAAAATTCGACCTTGGAAGTGAGCTGCCGCAACACCACCGTTCGTACCTGTGGGAAATTGGTGCCAGCAGTCGCTAAAGTCGGGAAGCGAAAAGGGTGCTTTGGATCCAAAGCACCACGGTGCAACTCATGAAGAATTGTCTGCCATATTTCGCTTGGAACATCCGAAGAAGTAAAGAGCATTGAAATGGATTTTTAGTAGAAACAGAACTACGATTAAAGAGTTCAAAAACAATGTAACTGACGGAATTTAGCTAAATACCGTCAGTTGATTGACGGTATTTAGCTAAATTCCGTCAGTTAAAATTGAAATTATCAATTTTAATTCCCAAATTTGGATCATATTTATCTGGATTTCAATAAAATATGACTATTTATCCCAGAAGCATTCAATCTCTTTTTGAGAAAAATCTAAGACCAAACAAGGTTTTGATGCTAATTGGCCCAAGAAGGGTTGGGAAAACTACATTTATTCGGAATTACCTAAAAACTTTTAAAGCTGAAGAAATTCTAAAACTTAATGGGGAAGACGTACTGGATGCTGCACTAATTCAAGAACGGTCAGTGGCGAATTATTCTCGATTGCTTGAAGGAAAGAAGCTATTGGTGATTGATGAAGCCCAACACATTCCAAACATTGGAATGATTCTCAAGTTAATTGTAGACACGATTGAAGGAATCCGTGTGATTGCATCTGGTTCTTCGGCATTTGATTTACACCAGCAAGCAGGCGAGCCCCTAGTAGGAAGAATGAGCACCTTAAATCTATTCCCTCTGGGTCAATTGGAATTTTCTAAAGTTGAAGATTTCAAAACAACCCAAGAGAACAGAGAAGAACGATTGATTTTTGGAGGATATCCAGAGCTGAGCCAGTATTCTGAATGGAAGGATAAGGAAGCCTACCTGTACCAACTCATGAATGACTACTTATTGAAGGATATTCTAAAAGTAGATGGGGTCAGAAACTCGCAAAAACTCTACTCTTTACTGCGATTGATAGCCTTTCAAATTGGAAAGGAAGTGTCCCTTGAAGAGCTAGGCAGGCAGCTGGGAATGTCTAAAAACACGGTAGAACGCTACCTAGATATGCTTTCCAAAGTATTTGTGGTCTATCGAATAAGTGGATTCAACAGAAATCTTCGTAAAGAAATTGTCAAAAATAACCGGTGGTATTTCTACGATAACGGGGTTAGAAATGCCTTAATCCAAAATTTTAACAAGTTGGACCTACGGGCAGATGTTGGCGAACTATGGGAAAATTATTTGGCAGCGGAACGAATTAAATTTCAAAATTACACGCAGCTCCATTGCACAAATTATTTCTGGCGCACCTATGATCAACAGGAACTTGATTGGGTGGAAACAGAAGGAGACACTATCCGTAGCTATGAATTCAAATACAACTTGAATAAGTCTCCAAAAGCTCCTAAAGGATGGTCAAATGCATATCCCGAGGCTAGTTTTGAAGTAATCCATTCAGGCAACTACCTGGAGTGGATAGGAGGATAAAAAAGAGGTCCCGCACTTGCGGGACCTCTTTTTTAATCCATTTTAGAATTCAATACAGCCCCACTTCAGCACCTAGGTTCTTGAAATACACCTTCTTTTCGGCATCCAAATCCACAAGTACCGTCGCATCATTTTTGATATAGCCTGCGAGTATCTGCTTTGAAAGCTCATTCAAAATCAGGCGCTGCATGGTTCGCTTGAGTGGCCTTGCTCCAAAATTGGCATCAAAACCTACCTCTCCCAAGTAATCCAGCACCTCGGTAGTCGCCTCAATTTCAATATTAGATTCCGACAACCGCTTTTGAATCTCCCGCCACTGTATGTCTACAATCTTGCGGATCACTCGCTTATTGAGCGGCTCAAAGAGGATTGTTTCGTCGATACGGTTGAGAAACTCAGGCCGAACAGTCTTCTTTAGCAAATCGAAAACTTCTGCTTTGGTCTTCTCAAGCACTTCTTCTCGATTCCAGTCCTCCATTTCTGCAAAGCGCTCCTGAATCAATTGCGAACCGATGTTGGTGGTCAGAATGATAATCGTGTTCTTAAAATTAGCCAATCGCCCCTTATTGTCAGTCAGTCGACCATCATCAAGCACTTGCAGGAGAATGTTGAAAACATCAGGGTGAGCCTTTTCGATTTCATCCAAAAGGATTACAGAATAAGGTTTTCTTCGAACAGCTTCAGTTAGCTGCCCACCTTCCTCGTAGCCTACATAGCCAGGAGGAGCCCCCACGAGCCTACTTACGGCATGCCGTTCTTGGTACTCCGACATGTCAATCCGAACCATGGCATTCTCATCATTGAATAGGTATTCGGCAAGTGCTTTGGCGAGTTCGGTCTTACCAACTCCGGTGGTTCCCATGAAAATAAAGCTTCCAATAGGTCTCCGTGGATCCTGCAATCCTGCTCTACTTCTTCGCACAGCATCAGAAAGTGCTACAATCGCTTCCTGCTGTCCGGCTACACGTCGCCCCAACTCGTCTTCGAGGTGGAGTAACTTTTCCCGTTCAGACTGAATCATTTTGCTCAAAGGAATTCCTGTCCACTTGGATACCACCGAAGCAATATCTTCCTGGTCTACCTCCTCTTTGAGTAGCGGCGAGCCAGCCTGCATCTCGGCCAACTGAGTTTTGAAGCCTTCTAGCGATTTCTCAGCCTCCACAATCTTTCCGTAGCGGATCTCGGCTACCTTACCAAAATCCCCTGCTCGCTCCGCTTGTTCGCCTTCGACTTTTAACTTCTCAATTGCTTCTTTCTCATGACGAATGCCGAGAATAACTGCTTTTTCACTCTCCCACTTTGCTTTTACAGATTGACGCTTTTCTCCTAGGTCCGCTATTTCTTTACTCAAGACCACTTCCTTATCCTTGTTATTTTCTCGACGGATTGCCTCGCGCTCAATCTCAAGTTGCATGATTCGACGGTTGAGCTCATCCAATTCCTGAGGAAGGGAGTCAATTTCCATGCGCAGCTTGGCCGCCGCCTCATCCATCAAGTCAATGGCCTTGTCAGGCAAGAAGCGATCCGAAATGTAGCGCTGCGAAAGTTCCACCGCAGCGATGACCGCATCGTCTTTGATCCGTACCCCGTGGTGCAACTCGTACTTATCCTTGATTCCTCTCAAGATGGAAATCGCATCTGCTGCATCAGGCTCATCCACTATCACAGCCTGGAAGCGACGCTCCAAGGCCTTATCCTTCTCGATGTACTTCTGGTATTCTTTCAGTGTGGTAGCCCCGATGGCATGAAGCTCCCCACGAGCAAGTGCCGGCTTGAGAAGGTTGGCAGCATCCATGGCACCCTCTCCTCCGCCTCCCGCACCAATTAGTGTGTGGATCTCATCAATAAAAAGGATGATTTCTCCTTCTGCATCGGTCACCTCTTTGATCACCGACTTGAGTCGCTCCTCAAACTCCCCCTTGTACTTGGCGCCTGCTACAAGCAGACCCATGTCTAGGGAGATTAAGGTTTTGGACTTTAAATTTTCCGGTACATCACCAGACACAATTCGCTGGGCCAAACCTTCCACAATGGCGGTCTTTCCTACACCCGGCTCACCGAGTAGGATGGGATTGTTTTTGGTACGGCGAGCAAGAATCTGCAAGACGCGTCTAATTTCTTCATCCCGACCAATAACAGGATCTATCTTCCCTTTCTTGGCCAATTCATTTAGGTTTTTGGAATATTTTTCCAAAGCCCTGTACGTACTTTCTGCGTTTGGATCAGTCACCTTGTTTCCTTTTCTAAGTTCATTAATGGCTTCGATCAGCGCTTTTTCGCCGACCCCTTGGTTCTTTAATAGCTGGGCGATGGAATCACTACCAGCCAACATGCCCAACAACAAATGCTCTAGGGCTACATAGTTATCCCCAAAAGTTTTGAGGTATTCCTTTGATTTACTAATTGCCTGATTGGCCGCTGAGGACAAGTAGGGCTGCTGGTTGCCTCCACTCACCTTGGGAAGCTTTTGCAGTTCCTCTTCCAGTTTTTGATCGAGCAACTGGGCATTCACACCCAAGCGTTGCAATAGAAATTGTGAAATAGGCGCATCCTCTGAAAAAACACCCTTTAGTAGGTGGGCGGTCTCCACGGCAGGACTCCCCGAAGCCGAAGCAAGTTCAGCGGCTTTCTGAATCGCCTCCTGCGATTTGATGGTAAACTGCTTAAAGTCCATGGCTCTTCTTCTGGTCTAGTAGGTTCAACTGCTTTTCTTTCTGGGAAGCATCAAATTGACCTCCAAACTAGAATTTACGCCATTCTGTCTTAAAAAAGATAAAAATTGACTTAAATCATGAATTTTTGGCAGAAATTATAGATTTCATCTACCTGAAAATGTCCATCTACCACACTAGTGGAATGGGCTATTTCTTTTTCAGCCTGAAGTCGTTCGGCATCGGAAAGTTTACGCAAGTCAATTGAGGTTTGTTGTGCCGTACTAGCAGTTCCTAATAGCAGGATGATTCCAAAAATTAAATTGCGTAGGATACAAAATAGGATTTGATATCGGGGAAGATAAAACCTTTGAAAAAGGAATCAAAAATCAATTTTTCAAAAGCCCCAATTCGTAGCGACTCGGAAAGGAACTGACAAATTAAGGAACTTTTACAGGCAGTTCTAGCTTTACCTAAGTGAGTTCTTTTTCAAAAGCATGCAAAAACTTTTGGAGGGTGGCTTACCTCCTAATTAAGAATTTACGGAAGAAAATTGAGCCTTGATTTAACCGCTTGTGGAATCCTTAGTGCAAAATCAGGTTTAAAAGCCAATTTTAGATATTATTTCAATTACCTTCACTGCATTCACGCTTTCAACCTAGAATAAAACATCCATTAGATGAGCGCTAAAGAAATAAATTACGAACTGGAAAAAAACATGGAGGTCATTTCTCAATTGGATGACTTCGTTGGCCATGCCGTAGATACCGTCCTTGTGGATCCGGAAGACTGCTGGCAGCCGACCGATTTTTTGCCTGATTTTGCCAATCCAGAGGTGATGGAGGATGTCAAACTTTTACAGGAACGTGCTGCAGGCATTCCCGACACAGTATTGACTTCTTTGATAGGCAACCTGATCACAGAGGAAGCCTTGCCTTCATACCAGACCTACTTCAACTTGCTAGAAGGGATCAATCCTGAGCGCAGCCTGCTCTCCCCATCCGGATGGGTGCGTTGGTCCAAAGCATGGACTGCGGAAGAAAATCGACATGGAGACCTGCTCAACAAATATTTATACCTCACTGGCCGTGTGGACATGCGTGCTGTGGAGCAAACCATTCACCGACTAATCACCAATGGCTTTGACCCTAAATCGGACTCCGACCCTTATCAGGCCATGATTTACACCTCTTTTCAGGAGCGTGCAACTAAGATTTCACACGTAAATACTGGCAAACTTGCGGACAAGGCAGGAGATCATGTTCTTTCAAAAATTTGTAAGACCATTGCTGGAGACGAGGCAAGACACGAAAAGGCTTACAAAAGCTTTATGTCCAAAATTTTCGAGATTGATCCAAGCGGTGCAATTACTGCCTTTGAGAAAATGATGCGAAAAAATATCGTTATGCCTGCTGTGCTCATGGGTGAAGGAAGTAGCCGACCAAGCATCTACAAAGACTTTTCAGAAATTACCCAAAAAATAGGCATTTACACCGGTTGGGATTATGCACGTATCATTGAGCACCTTGTAGATTTCTGGAAAATAGAATCCCTCACTGGACTAGATGCTGCAGCAGCCAAAGCCCAAGACTACCTAGCCAATCTCGCAGATCGCTACATGCGACTCGCAGATCGAATCAAAGCACCAGATGAAGTCAGCCTTGCCTGGCTAAAATAAAACACCAAGTCCTTCCCTGCGAAGGACTTTTTTTTGCATATTTCCATTCTTTCCTCCCCTATTCTGAATGAAATATTTTCTCCTACTTCCCGCACTAGTACTTGCATTCCTTGGCACTTCCTTGGCACAAACCCCACAAGTGAATTCCGAGCGGTTGCAAAAATCACTCAGCACCCTTGCTACCTACGGCAAAAATGAGAAGGGTGGATCTGACCGGATCGCCTACTCCACCCACGACATTGCTGCCAGACCCTTTATCAAGCAGTTGCTTGCAGATGCAGGGCTAGAGGTGTCTGTGGATTATGCAGGGAATATCATTGGACGAAAAGCAGGGAAAAATTCCAACCTAAAGCCCATCAGCATGGGTTCGCACATCGATGAAGTTCCCAATGGAGGGGATTACGATGGCCCCGTCGGGGTAATGGGAGCCATAGAGGTGGTCCGAACACTACAGGAAGCAGGCATCCAAACAGAACACCCCTTGGAGGTGATTATTTTCACGAATGAGGAAGGCGGCGTTATTGGTAGCCGTGCCCTCGTCGGAGGCTTAAGCGAAGCAGCACTTCAAGCCAAGAGCACTGCAGGCATGACTCATGCAGAAGGCATTCGGCTCTTGGGTGGAGACCCAAGCAAAATTTCCAATTTAGCTCGTGGTAAAGGAGATATCGCTGCTTTTTTGGAGCTCCACATTGAGCAAGGAGGCAACCTAGATACTAAAAAATTGGATATTGGTGTAGTAGAAGGTATCGTCGCCATCGAATGGTGGGAATTCACTTTCAAAGGCAAAGCCAACCATGCAGGGACTACCCCCATGGATGCACGGAAGGACCCATTGCTTCCGGCAGCACGATTTATCTTGGCTGTGAATGAAGTCATCACTCGAGACGAAGGGCGGCAAGTAGGTACCGTAGGAAAGATTCAAGCCTTTCCAGGCGCAGGCAATGTGATTCCTGGTGAAGTAAAACTCAACTTGGAAATACGGGATTTGTCCTCCGAAAAAATCTGGAAACTCTATGCAGAACTGGAGGCGATTGCCAAGCAACTTGCGCAGGAAAGTGGCAGCAGTCTAGCCATCCAACACATCGAAGTGGCCAGCAAACCCGCCCTGGCAGACCCAGAAATTCGGAAAATCATCAAGCAGGAAGCAGAGAAACTAGGAATGACCACATTAAGTCTCCCTAGTGGAGCAGGGCATGATGCACAAGAAATGGCTCGAATTGCCCCCATGGGCATGATTTTTATTCCAAGCAAGGACGGCATCAGCCATGCCCCAGAAGAATATTCCAGTCCAGAAGCCATCGCCAATGGAGCCAATGTCCTGCTACATACCCTACTGGAACTCGATAAAAAACTCTCCAAGAAGTAATCAACTGTCTATGATGTCCTGCGAAATCAGGCGATAGAGTTCAGCAAGCTGCTCGTTATACCCCAAAAAATGATGGTGCGCTTCTAGGGTTTCATAGTCCTCCCGAATGGCAGGGCCGGTTTGTGCCTTCTTGGCCCCCAGCTGTAGGCTTTTGGAGATGGATTCAATGATTAAAGGCTTGAGGAGCTCTGGATCAAGCCCCTGCCGATGGAGGATATCTTCCGCAATTCGAAGCATGTGATTCGTAAAGTTACTCGCGAAAACAGCCGCTACATGAACCGCGTGCCGGTCCTTGTGCCGAAGCGTATAGACTAGAGTAGATAGGGATTTGGCTAGTTTCTTTAGCAGTTGAAGCGTTTCCTCATCCTCCGATTCCAAGAGAAAAGGAACTTCCTCAAAATCAACTTTCTTGCCCTTGGTGAAGGACTGCAAGGGATAAAACACACCTATATAGCTAGCCGAACTCTGAGAAAGTACCTCCATCGAAATGGCACCGGAAGTGTGTACCAAGATAGCTCCCTCAGGCAAAATCACCTGATCTGCGACTTCTGCTATCGCATCGTCTTTGAGGGCTAGAATAAATAGTTGCGCTATACTTTCAGAAAAGTCAAGGTCATCCTTTGGTGATGCACTGTAAATTCGCTCGGTAATTTCCTTCGCTTTATGCAAATCGCGCGCATAGACTTCCGTGATTTCATGGCCTGCATCTTCGAGTGCTGGCGCCAAATTCCAAGCCAAATTGCCTGCGCCAAGGATCGCTATTTTCAACTTCATTAAGAAATTAAGTCAATTTTCGGGAAAAGAAAAAGCCATCCCCTAGTACGGGAATGGCTGTAATTTAATTTTTATGATTATCCGCATTTTCACAATTAACCAAAGAAAACAAGGTCTGAAGTTCAATTAGGTATGCAGTGGACTGTTGACTGTGGTCTGTGAACGATTATCCGCAGTGATTAGCAAGCCGGGCCACTAGCATAACTGCGGATAATCTATTGTTTTAAATGTGCAGCGCGCGGTTATCGGTAGCTGCCAAACAGGCTTCCTTGAAGACTTCGGTGTAGGTCGGATGCGCATGAGACATTCGAGCAATATCCTCTGCAGAAGCTCTAAATTCCATCGCTACGACTGCCTCTGCAATCATATCGGCTGTCCGTGGACCAATCATGTGTACACCAAGGATCTCATCAGTACTTGCATCCGCCAATACCTTGACCATCCCATCCGTATCCATAGAAGCACGTGCACGGCCGGAAGCCAAGAAAGGAAACTTACCCACTTTGTAGGCTCTTCCCTGCTCCTTCAACTGCTCTTCGGTGTAGCCTACAGCAGCCACTTCTGGCCAGGTGTACACCACTCCAGGGATCAAGAGGTAGTTGATGTGTGGCTTTTGTCCTGCGATGGTCTCTGCCACAAATACACCTTCCTCTTCTGCCTTGTGCGCAAGCATAGCCCCCTTCACTACATCGCCAATCGCGTAGATATGGGGAACTGCCGTTTGCAGGTGGTCATTTACTTCAATTTGTCCTCTTTCTGTCACCTTAACCCCCGCAGCAGCGGCATTTAGGCCATCTGTATATGCCTTTCGACCAATCGATACCAGCACATAGTCTCCCTTGATTTCTACGGTTTCTCCCTTTGCATTTTCCGCTTTTACAACTACTTCCTTACCGAGATTTTTTACCCCGGTCACTTTGTGTTTGAGGAAAAACTCAAAGCCAATTTTTTTCAAGGATTTCTGAAGTTCCTTGCCTAGGCTTTTGTCCATGGTAGGAATGATGGAGTCCATGTATTCTACCACAGAAACCTTAGCGCCTAGCCGGCCATAAACAGAGCCAAGCTCCATGCCGATCACCCCGCCACCAATGACGATGAGGTGCTTCGGAATTTCCTTCATCTTGAGCGCCTCGGTAGAGGTAATGATTCGCTTCTTATCGATTGAAATAAATGGAAGACTTGCTGGCTTCGAGCCTGTGGCAATGATTATATTTTTTCCTTGAATCTCGGTCGCCGTGCCATCTGCTTTGGTCACTTTGACGGTGTGGGCATCCACAAAAGATCCAAGGCCATGGTGGACATCCACCTTATTTTTCTTCATCAAAAACTGAATCCCATCAACGTTTTGGGTAACTACCTCGTCTTTGCGGGCAATCATTTGAGGAAGGTTGACCGCAAGGCCTTTCAGGGAAATACCGTGGGTAGCAAAGGTATGAGCCGCATTGTGGTAGTGCTCCGAGGAGTCGAGCAAGGCCTTGGATGGGATGCAGCCCACATTCAAGCAGGTCCCTCCAAGGGTGGAATACTTCTCCACCAAGGCTGTTTTCATGCCTAGCTGTGCAGCGCGAATGGCTGCCACATAGCCCCCTGGGCCCGATCCGATTACGATTACGTCGTACATTTTTATAGAGTTTAGAGTTTAGATCCAAGAACCAAGACTCTATCGTCTCGTTTCTTGGCTCTTGCTTCTTGTTTCTTGCTTCTTTCTTTACACTCCAAACATCAACCTCGTCGGGTCTTCTAGCAATTGCTTGACACGAACTAGGAAGCTTACAGACTCGCGTCCATCGATGATTCGGTGATCGTAAGACAAGGCTAGATACATCATCGGTCGGATGACCACCTGCCCGTTTTCAGCGATCGGTCTTTC
>Ga0079301_1000717_pt1 | contig 16016 bp, 11 predicted proteins | sample Wag4_2014_7_11_3_FD_74797 | JGI IMG/M metagenome (GOLD analysis project Ga0079301, IMG submission 74797) | Fresh water mixed with fracking chemicals microbial communities from Ohio, USA - Utica-2 Time Series FC 2014_7_11 | ecosystem: Engineered > Industrial production > Chemical products > Input... | reverse complement strand
CCCGAACCGGCACCCGAACCTGAACCGGCACCCGCGCCCGTCCACGATCCCTTCGCGAGCATCTTCGCCGACGAACCGGTCGCCGCACCCGTCGCCGTGCCTCCCCTGTCCGAAGCGGCCTCCGTCCAGGTGGCCGTTCCCAGCCCCCCCCGCATCGAGGATGAGAAGAGGCCTGACGTGTCCCCAGTTCCTGCTCCTGCCCTGGTCGCCACGGTCTCCGTCGCCACCGACATGCGTCTGGATACAGCCGAAAACCGGGCGTCGGCCTTGCAGTCGGCGATCGCCGAGATGCAGGGCCTGGCCGCGGGATACGATGCCGCTCGCAGCAAGATCGACACGCTCTACGGTCAGCTCGCTCGGGCGGCCCAGGACAAGGAAAACGTGGACCGCCTCAGCGGCCTGCTGGGGATGCTCCAGGCCGCGCGCGGCGAACTGGGCCCGGAATCCGACCTGGCCCGGAAAGCTCAGCGCATGAAAGACACGGCCCAGGCCTTCCTCGACCTGATCTGCCAGCCCTGACGGCCGGGCCCTGTCGGGCCTCCTGTCCCTGGGCGCTCGCTCAGGCCGCCCGGGGTCGGATGCCCGACAGGGCCCGTTCGAAGGCCTCGAGGTCATCGACGCGCATCAACGACGGACGGTTGACGTCCTGCACGATGCGGCGGGCCCCCTGGCCACCGACCCAGACAGGACACATCCCGTCCAGCTCGTCGAGGACCTCGTGCAGTTCGCGCACGGTGGTCGACACATCCGGGACGTACACGATGCTGAGCGCGACACCGTCGGCTTCCAGCTTCCGTGCGACGCCCGCGATCTGGGGCGCCGGCAGATCCGCGCCCAGGTAACAGACGGGAATCCCCCGTCCGGCCGCCACGAGAGCAGCCAGCAGGAGACCGAGTTCGTGACGTTCGTTCTCGAGCGTGGCGAACACCACGGGCGCCATGTGAGCCCACGGATCCCGCAACCGCACCATGTTGCCCAGCAACGTCCGCAAGGCTGCCGTCGCGAGATGCTCCCGGGCGATGCCGAGATCGTCCTGTTCCCAGGTGTCCCCCACCCACTGGATGATCGGGATCGCGACCTCATCGACGAGGGCCCGCGGGGTGAAGAAGGAGACGACCTCGGTCAGGATCGTGTCGATGGCGCGCGTATCGAAGGCCTCGAGGGCTCGCTGCAACCGGCGTTCCGGGGAGCGAGAGCCCACGTCCAGCACGGGGGCGACCGAGACCAGCAGATCAGCCAGGGCCTCGTCCGTGAGCCGCGCGAGTCGTCCGATGCTGTGCCCGGCATCCACGGCCCGCCGGAGCAGGTTCAACCGGTCGATGTCCTGATCCCGGTAGAGTCGCATGCCCCGGTCGTCTCTGTGCGGTTCGACGACACCGTACCGACGCTCCCAGATCCGGATCGTGTCCGGGGGCAATCCCGTGAGCCTGGCGACAACCTTGATCTGGTGTAAGCGGTCCATCGGGATCCTCCTGCCAGAAAAGGTACGGCAGACCACCCGGATTGTACCCGGAATTGACATCAAGGCGCCATAAAAAAATCGGGAAATCAACCAACCCCGCCCTCGCGCTCGGCCACGAGCCGCGCATAGCCTCGCGTCTCCACCGGGCATGCCCCCAGACCGAGTCGCTCGCGAACCTCGGAGAGGCGGCTCTCCGCCGCAGTCTGCCCGAGGATCTCGAGTTCGACGAAGACCCCGTCGAGACCATCGATCCGGTCGATGCAGCACGTCACGTCGTCCAGACGATATTCCTCCCTCACTTTCCGCACCTCGACGGACCTCGGAAAGCCAAGCCACTCGAAGGTCTCGATGAACAAGGGGACGACCGCGACGGGCACCTCCTGTTCGATCTCCTCGCGTGAGCGCGTGCCGTCCGCGAACAGGTCCGTGGGGCCCTTGCGGGTCAGGAACCATGTTCCATCCTGCTCGCGCAGCCGCAGGACACGTTCCGGGATACGAAAGTGCAGGTCGCGCTGCCGGTGCACGCTGGGACTCACGTGCGCCAGCCGATGACGCAACCCCTCGAGAGTCGCCGCATCGACCCGCACCTTGAGTTCGACTTCACGCGATTCATCGCCCATGGTTGACCTCCTTCCACGGCAAGATCACATCCTGTCAATTCCATGTTAAAACACGCAAGGGAGCGCGACGAGCGGTCCATGATCTCCATGAGCCACCTTGTCCCGATTCACGGAGGCCCGGCCATGACGACGCGCCCACTCGGCACGGGAGATTCCTTCTCGCCCAGACCCAGGACGTCGGAGCTCTCCGCCCCCCCGACGCCCACCGCTCCCGGCACCGCAGCGGCAAGCACGACAAAATCGCAGCCAGTCCCCACCGAGCGACGGGATGAGCTCCGCGTGACGCGTCCACTCCAGGCCCCACCTCCCCAGCCCCGCGCAGGGAGCCAGGCCTCCGCGAGCGTCGAGTTGCCGGCTCGCCCGCGCACGCTCTGGGAGCGCATGAAACAGGCACTCGGAGGCGTGGCCCAGGAAGCCTCAGAGGTGGCCGAGGCCGTCAAGCACGAGGTCCAGGAGGCCGGGGAGGCCATCGAACGCGGTGCGGATGCTCTCGAACGGACGATCATCGAAACCGGGCGTCGCCTTTACGAGAAGCTCCTGGACCCGTTCATCGATGGCACCCCGCTCGGCCCCGATGACGAGTTCCAGGACGCCGGGGGCGGCCTCTCCCGCCTCCTGACGAACCGCCTTGCACTCGGCGAATCCGCGAGCATCCAGATCGCTGCAGGCGGGGACATCCCGACGGAGTTTCTGGGGCTTCCCAACGTGAAGCTGGACGGGGGAGGAACGCTCGAGATCAAGCGCGTGGCCAGGAAGGATGAGCAGGGCAACCCGCTGAGAGAACCGCTCGATGCCCGGGGCAATCCCCCCACCGAACTCGAGGTGAAACTGACGCTCGATGAACGGACGGGCCTGGCCTATGAAGCCGCGATCGGGGCGCGTGCCGGCCTCAAGGTCGGGAAGCATGTCCTGGGAGCGGCCGCCTCGGCCGAGGCCTCCGTGGAAGCGGGTTTCGCCGGCAAGCTCAGCTACACCTTCACGTTCGATCCCCGGCGCCCGGCTCACATGGAGACCCTCTCGGGGATGGTCGGGGCCCTGGCTCACCGTGAGGTCAGCGCCCAGATGCCGGACCTTGCCCGCGAGTTACCGCGTGAATCTCGGGGGGGCTGGCTCGATCACCTGTCGTCCCTCGAAGGGGAAGGCGGCCTGTACGCCCAGGCAAGCGCCATGGCTGACGCCCGTCTCGGCCTGACGAAGCTCGAGATGGAAAAGGACGAGGGGAACCGGGGAGGGACACCCCGCCTGGATCGCAGCGCGGGGTCACTGGCCGAGCCCAGCGTCGACTCGCTGAAGGAAGCCGGGATGGACCACCTGCTCGAGAAGCTGGGATTCCCCGTCGGCGAGATCGCGGCCTCCCTCGGCGCCGAGGCCCGGATGGGCGTCCGCAAGGACCTCCGCAGCGGTGACCGGACCGTGTACGTGCGCGTCGGAGGCGAGGCCAAGGTCGACGGCAACCTCATGGGGTTCGGTCGATCCGCGGCAGCCGAGAACAACCGCCGCCTGGCCCTTCAGTACGACCGGGACGGCCGGCTGAAACAGGTGAATATCGAGGAGACGCACTCGAAGGAGCGCTTCAGTGGCCTGCGAACCACGGTGGAAGACGTCTTCGGACGGCCCCTGGACGAGGGCTTCGTGGCCTCGATCGGGGACGAGGACACGGTCCAGGTCCGCTACGCCGTCAAGCCGGAGCTCCTGGCCTCCTTTGCCAGCCGGCTGGAAGGCTCCCCCTCGGAACGGGCCGGCGCCCTGAAGGACCTCGCCGCTCTCGCCATCAGCCGCAAGACCGTCCAGCTCGAGGTCCCGAACCTGGTCGCGCGACACACGGACTCGTTCGAGCTCGGGGGCGAGATCGGCCTGAAACTGCTGGGGGCCGTCGCCATCCGGGGGAACGTGACGCTGGCGCGGGGACAGGAGACCGCGCTTGCGTCGGACGGCACCCCCCGGAGATAATGCATCCATGCAGATCGAGACGGACCTCCTCACCGGACAGCGCACCTACACGGCCAGGATCCCGCTGGTGGAGCCTCCTGCGACCTGTGTCGTGCGAACCTCGGCCCAGGGAAACGTCCTCGGCGTGGAACTGACGGTCGAGGGCCAGCCCGAGCGCTTCCTGCCCGGTGGGGATTACGGGGATCTGCTCACCTCACGCGGTGTCGTGCAGCTGGACCTGGCAGACTTCCCGCGGGGAACACCGGTCGCCGTGACCCTCAGCCCGCACGTCGACGCCCTCGATGAGCTGCCGCACGTGAACGCCGCGCCCGACGTGGAACAGGTCCTGATGGCCTTGCTCGGCCGCATGCAGGCCCCCTGGCGCGTGGCGCGCCTCGAGGCCCTGGCCTAGGTGGGACGAACGCGAGTCGACCCACGAGAAGCCGCGATCGGGCGACTCGTCGAGGATCTGGTGCGTCTGCCCTTGGGGCTCCATCCTCCGGCTGCCTGCCTCTTGCTGGCAGACTGCCTGCTCGCATGGATCAAGCACCCGGGGGATCTGCGCAGACTCGAGCGGACCTGGCGAGAATCCCGCGCGTTCGACCGAGAAGACCGCTTGCCCCTGTTCGCGCTGGACGTCGGCGAACCCCTTTCGACCGAGGGACTCGAACGACTGGCCAGGGGGCTTTCGGAACACGCGTGGACCTTCGCGGATGGCGAGTTGCTCGGCACGAGCTTCGAACGCCTCCTGAACCCCGATCACCGGAAGACGCATGGCGCTTTCTACACCCCGCGCGAGGTCGTCGACTACCTGCTCGAGCAGGCTCTCCCTCCCCCCGATCGCCCCCTCCCGAAGGACTTCCGGGTGCTCGACCCGTCATGCGGTGCCGGCAATTTCCTGTCGGTCGCCCTTGAGGCCCTCCACGCGCGCGCGTGGAGTCCGCTCGAGGGCATCGAAGGGCGCTTCCAGCGCATGGAACGGGTCCTGAAGCACCATCTCTTCGGGGTGGACCGGGATCCGTGGGCCGTACGCCTGGCGCAGGCTCGCCTGCGCTTCGTCCAGCACCGGCTGGTCGGTCAGCGAGCCAGGACGCTTCCGGCCAACCTGCTCGTCCTCGACACCCTGAAGGATCACCATGCCCTGCTGGAACCCGGGTTCGACGTCATCCTGGGCAATCCCCCCTACGGAGCCGAGGTCCACGACGAGGACAGGCGCTTCTTCCAGCGCCACTACACGCTGGGGCAGGGACGCACGGAAACGACCGCGCTCTTCCTGGAGAGGTCGGTGCGCCTCCTGAGGAAAGGGGGCCATCTGGCCATGGTGGTCCCGCACGGCGTCACGCGCACGGGCGGGTATGCCGCGACCCGACGGCTCCTCGTGGAGACGCTCTCGCCCCGCGCCCTCCTGGATTGCGGGGCCATTTTTCCGGGCGTGAACCTGGAAGCGATCGCCTTCGTCTGCCAGAAACCGGGGACGACGATCCGTGGCGGCCTGCCCTGGGCACCCGCGCAAGCGGCCCTGGTGCGCCTGGACAGCCTGCGCGAAGGCTCCTTGACCCCGATCGGGACCCAGACGGCAGACTTCTACGCGGGACGACCGACGATGCCGATGTACGTCGTGCATCCGCACGGAGGCTGGCTCGAGCGCCTGGAGCGGCGGGCTCCGCGACTCCAGGAGGTCGCCCAGTTGCGACGGGGAGCCGGCATCAGCGGCCGCGAACCCGCGCTCGGCCGGAGGCACACCGGGACTCCCGTGATCCGCGGACGTGACGTGACGCGCTACGGCGCCCTACGCGACCTGCCGCGGCTCCATCCCCACGCCTTCCTGCGCGAACGCCTGCAACGAGAAGTCCTCGACGAGGGACGGGTCGGCTACCAGAACATCGCGAGTGCGATCGTCGCCACGTGGTTTCCGGCCGGAGTGCTGCCTCTCGATACGGTCAATGTCGTGCATCCGCGCGAGGCGATCGATCCCCTCTACATGCTCGGCGTCCTCGGCGCACGCATGACGGACGCCTATTTCCAGTCCGTGCTGGCCAACCGGGCTCGCCTGACCCTGCACCTGGACACGCCGACCCTGGGCCCCCTCCCGCTGCTCGTGCCGTCTGTCGACGACCAGCGGGCGATCGGTGAGCGCGTCGAGCGGATCCTCGAGCACCACCGCCGGATCGACGAAGAGGCCCTCCTGGACGATCTGGCCTGGGCCGTCCACGGCACCGCCCAGGCTTTCCGGCAGGCCTGCGAGGCCGCCTGGACGGCTCGCCAGGACGGCCTCGCAGCAGCCCATCAGGATCTCGCGGGCATCGACGAGCGTCTGGAGGCCCTGGCAGGACTCAGCCGCGCGGAGTCGGAACTCCTGCCAGGCCTGACCGCTCAGGGAACGCTGAAACAGGAACCCCGTCGAAGGGCTGCTCGCTGGGCGCTGGACCTGATCGTGCGCGGGTGCATGGCCCGGCTGGAGGCGTCGACGGAGAGCTGGACGCCCCGGGAGTTGCTCGCCGCGTGGGACCACCCGGACCGGGACCTCCTTCTGAACCTCTGGGGCGGGGACCCCGTCGAGGATCTCGTCCCCCATCTGAACCGGGCGGGAGCCCGGTGGCATGGCGGGCGACTCAGGGCCTGGAGCCCGGGCCTGGAGCTCCTGGCCACCTGACCCGTCCGCCACGTTCGCCTCGTGAAGGAACACCCCCGGCCATGATCGGGCCGGGGGTGTTCAGGCTGGGGTTCGGCGTCGCGTATGCGTACCGATCAGGAGCGCGCCGCCTTGTTGCGCTGGAGGCGGGCCAGAGAATCGGCATCGGCGATCTTGACCCTCGGCTTGAGCACCACGATCGGCGCAGGGGCCGGCGCCACCTCGGCCTGAGCCGCGGGACGACGCCCGCGGCGTGCCCGGACGACCGGAGCCTTGGGTTCCGGCTCGCGCTTCTCGACCACGGGCGCCGGATTCTCGACCTTGCGGGGCCGACCGGGACGCCGGGCGGGGGCCTTCTCGGTCGTCACGGTCGCCTCGGGCTTCACCCGGGGGGCCGCCTTGACCGTCCGGCTGGCAGACGCCTTGCGCCCCTTCGAGGCAGCCTTGCGAGCCTTGCTGAGCTCCTTGGGCCACACCTTGAGGGCATAGGTGCCGTCGGCCACCCGGATGAAGAGGCTGTCGGGATTGCGCTGCATGTCGTCACCGACCCGGGCCCGCAGCGTGTACGCCGGAGTCTTGCCCTCGGGACGGATGAGGCCGGCCCGGATGGCCCGGCGCGTGATCTCCTGGTAGTGAAGCGGGCGCCCGGCCAGGGCCAGGATCTTGTGAGCTGCCTCGCGCATCGACATCGGATGCTCGAGGATCTTCGAGGCCTTGAGCTGCCAGGTATGCGGGGCGGTCCGCTCGAAACTCGAAGACGGGTTCTGGGAGGCCCGGTTCAGCACGACGGCCATGGAGCGCTCAGGCTGGTCGGTGCGGGGCGAGATGAGCCCCTTCCGGATAGCCCGGGAGACGAGTTCCGCCTCGGTCAGGGGTTTGCGCGCCTCGGCCAGGATGAGGTGAGCAGCTTCGAGATAGGTCATGAGGGTCGTCCTCTCGGTCACGGCGTCCCACGTCAGGACAAAATTTGGCCCAGGAGGAGCGAGGATCTTGCTCGGCAGGGCCCAGACATCCGAAGTATACCCCGGTTTTCGAAAAATACAACCACATGCAGCAGATCCATCCCGAAATACGTGGAAACTCGACTCAGGAATGCCGTGTGCACACATGTGTGCACACGATGACCGAAGATCGCGATCATCAGGCGACATGCCGCCCCCGGGGCCGAGCGATCGGCTGCATAATCGGATCATGTAAGGCCAGGGATCCAGGGTCGCCAGACTCACGGGGAGACTCCGGCGGAGACTCGCCCCCCCGAGGGCAGGAATGGCAAGGAAGCAGGCCCCCTCCGGCTGGAGGGGGCCTGCTCGCGGAAAGGTTGCCAGGAGCCGGGGCGTCAGGCCTCGTTGAGCGCCCGGGACGCGACTTCCTGCACGAAGGAAGCGATCACGGCATCCACCTCGAGCACGTCCTGACTTCCGGTGCGACGCCGCACCGCCAGCGTGCCCTGCTCGACTTCCTTCTTGCCGATGACCAGCATGTACGGGACCTTCTGGACCTGGGCCTCGCGGATGCGATAGTTGAGGCTCTCCGAGCGCCCATCGACCTCGACGCGCAGGCCTGCGGCCCTCATCCGACTCGCGACCTCTTCCGCATAGGGAATGTTGTCGGGATGGATGGGCAGCAGGACGGCCTGCACGGGGGCGATCCAGAGCGGGAAATGCCCCGCGAAGTGCTCGATGATGAGCGCGAAGAAGCGCTCGAAGGTTCCCAGGATGGCCCGGTGGACCATGACGGGGTGATGCTCCTGACCGTCGGACCCCCGGTAGCTCAGCTCGAAGCGCTGCGGCAGGTTGAAGTCGCACTGGACGGTCGGCCCTTGCCACTCGCGCCCGATGGCGTCGTAGAACTTGAAATCGATCTTGGGACCGTAGAACGCGCCGCCGCCCTCGTCGATGTCGTAGTCGAGCGCGCTGCGCTCCAGAGCGGAACGGAGCGCAGCCTCGGCGTTCTGCCAGACCTCTTCCGAGCCGATGGCCTTCTCGGGACGGGTCGAGAGGTAGACCTTGGCTTCCAGACCGAAGATCTTCATGGCATCCCGGATGAACGAGACGCAGCCGTGAATCTCGTCGGCAAGCTGCTCGGCCGTGCAGAAGATGTGGGCATCGTCCATCGTGAGGCCACGGACCCGGGCCAGCCCGTGAAGGGTCCCGCTGCGCTCGTAACGATACACGTTGGCGATTTCCTGCACGCGAAGCGGCAGATCGCGGTAGGACCGCGGCTTGGCCTTGTAGATCATGGCATGACCGGGGCAGTTCATCGGCTTGACCCGGTAGTTGGCGCCCTCGATCTCCATGGCGGGGAACATGTTCTCGGCGTAGTTGCCGAGGTGCCCGGAAACCTCGAAGAGCGTCTCCTTGACGACATGCGGCGTGTAGACCGGCTCGTATCCGCGTGCCTTGAGCTCGTCCCGGAGCCAGTCCTCGAGGATGCTGCGCATCAGCGCGCCCTTCGGCAGCCAGAAGATGAGACCGGGCCCCGTCACCTCGGGAATCGTGAACAGCTCGAGCTCCTTGCCCAGCTTGCGATGGTCCCGGCGAGCCGCTTCCTCGAGTCGCCTCACGTGCGCCTCGAGATCGGCCTGGGAGTAATAGGCCGTCCCGTAAATGCGCGTGAGCATCTTGTTCTTCTCGCTCCCGCGCCAGTAGGCACCGGCCACGTTCAGGAGCTTGAAGTGCTGGATGACCCCGGTGTTCGGCACGTGGGGCCCGGAGCAGAGGTCGGACCAGGCTCCCTGGTGATAGACCGAGATCGTCGCCCCGGGATCGCGCGAGAGGATGTCCCGCAGGATCTCCGCCTTGTAAGGCTCACCCTCGGCCTCGAAGCGACCGGCCAGAGCCTCGCCCTCGGCCGCCACGAACTCCTCGCGACGCACGGCCAGAGCCTCGCGGGCCAGGCGGTGCATCTCGGCCTCGATGGCCACGAGGTCTTCGGGAGTGAAGGGACGCTCGTGATCGAAATCGTAGAAGAAGCCCTCGGAGGTCACGGGACCGATCGTGACCTTGGCGCCGGGGAACAGGCGCTGGACGGCGTTGGCCATCAGGTGGGCCGTCGAGTGACGGAGCACCTCGAGCGCCTCGGGAGCGTCCGAGGTCAGGATCGCCACCTCGGCGTCACCCGGCAGGGGCAGGGCCAGATCGCGCACCACGCCATTGACGCGGGCGGCGACGGCCTTTTTGGCCAGACGGGGACCGATCGACGTCGCGACGTCCAGCGCGGTGGCCCCGGGCGCGTAGGTACGGGTGCTGCCGTCCGGAAGGGTGACCTGGATCTGGGAAGCGGAATCAACGGACATGGAAGGGTCTCCTTACCATCACGAACGGGCGTCGAAGCGGATCCCGGCGTCCTCGAGGCGCTTGAGCGCCTCCGCGAGGACCTCGGCAGGACGGACGAGCGAGATGCGGAACCAGCCCTGTCCGGCCTCGCCGAAGCCCGTCCCGGGCGTGAAGACCACGCCGGCCTGGTCGATCACGCGGGCCACGAAGTCGAAACTCTTCTCGCCTGCAGGGACGGGAGCCCAGACATACATGCTGGCGCGCGGCTTCTCGACGGACCAGCCGAGACGATTGAGGCCCTCGACGACGACGTCCCGACGCTCCTGGTAGATGCCGATGAGCTCCTCAACGTGGGCCGCCGGCAGCTCGAGCGCGGCGATCGCCGCATCCTGGATGAAGTTGGGGACCCCGTAATCCATGTTGGTCTTCACGCGGTAGAGCGCGTGGATCATCTCGGCACTGCCCACCACGAAGCCGCAGCGCCAGCCGGCCATGTTGTACGTCTTGCTCATCGTGAAGAACTCGAGCGTCCCGTGCTCCTTGGCCCCGGGAATCTCGAGCATGCTGGTGGGGCGGAAGCCATCGAAGGCGAGATCCGCATAGGCGAGGTCATGCACGATCATGACGTCATGGCGCTGCGCGAACTCGAGCGTGTCCTCATAGAACGAGCGGGGCGCCACGGCCGTGGTCGGGTTACTCGGGAAGTTGAAGATGAGCAGCTTGGCGGCATCGGCATCCTCGGGGCGCACGGTGTTCCACTCGGGCAGGAAGCCCAGATGCGGGGCGCAGGACACGGGCACGACCTCACCCCCTGCGAGGATCGTCCCCCGGGTATGGACCGGATAGGCCGGAACCGGCACGAGCGTCTTGTCCCCGGGGTTGATGAAGGCCAGGGGGAGCTTGGCGAGACCTTCCTTGGAACCGATGAGCGGCAGGATCTCGGTCTCGGGATCAAGCTCGACCCCGAAGCGTCGACCGTACCAGCGGGCGATCGCCTCCCGGAAGCTCTTCTTGCCCTTGAAACTCGGGTAGCCGTGATTCGTGGGGTCCTGCACGGCCTGCATCGCGGCCTCGACCACCGGACGGGGGGTCGGCAGGTCGGGCGAACCGATGCCGAGGTCGATCACCTGCAAGCCCTTGGCCTCGGCAGCCGCCCGCAGCACCTCGAGCTGGGCGGTCGCATAGGGCGGAATCTGCTGGAGACGGTGCGATTCCGGCTTGATGGCTGGGGTGTGGGTGACGGTCATGTCGGGCATACCTCGGATGATTCAGAGGGGACTAGGGTGTACCGGGAAAAGTGATGGGCCGGCAGGCCGAGGCGACCTTCCCCAGGGCGTCGGCGTGCTGGACGGCCTCGGCGAGACGCAACGGATCGAGCTCCCACGAGGTCAGGTCGGCGATGCGTCGGGCGAGGGCCGAGATGCGACGCGGATCGTCACTGGAGCCGAGCGCCCGCAGCGCGAGCGGCAGCCCGAGTTGCGCGTGGTGACCGACGAGTTCGAGAGCCGGAAGCTCGTCATCGGCGGCGAGCAGAGCCTGAACCACGGCCCCGAAGGCGAGACGCTCCCCGTACAGGCTCGAGGCCACCCCGGGTACGGCGGACAGGGCGCGGGCGACGGCCTGCGCGATGCTCGCAGGACGCTCGGGGCCGAGGACCATGGCGGCCAGCCCCGAAAAGTGGATGACGGCCTCGACCGCCTGGCCCCACGCTTCCGGATGGTGTCCCTGGCGCGCGGCCCGGACGGCCTCGAGCCCCACCCTCCGCAGGGTTCCCCGAAGGGCTGCGACGGTCGCCGCCGCCGTCCGGGCCAGAGGCATCGACGGATCGAGCGGAATCTCGAGCTCCACGGGAGCTCCGGCCAGGGCAGCCGCGATCATCCTCGGAGTCGTCGCCCGGAGCAGGGCGAGGTCCAGGATCACGACCTCGGGAGGGGCAGGGAGCAGGACCCGTCGTGACCAGGCACCCGCCTCGTCAAGCAGATCGGCGGCACGCGTCCATGCGGCCCCGCAAGAGACGACTCCCGGGAGGGCGATTCCCGGAAGGCCTGCCCGGTGAGCGACGAGCTTGGCTGTATCCAGGACCACCCCGCCGCCGCAACCCAGCACGGCCCCCACGCGCGCCTCCCTGGCCTCACCAGCGAGTCGCTCGACGTGGGCGAGCGTACCGGACCCGGGTTCGAGGCGGATGACCTCGATGCCGAAAGCACCCCAGTCGCGAATCAGAGCGGGGCCGATGGCCTCCCAGGCCCGATTACCGGCGACGCAACCGATGCGGGAAGCGACCTCGAGGACGCCTTCACCGGCAGCCGCCAGGACGCCGCCCCCCGACCAGACCTGTGCCGGAGTGACGAGCCGGGCTGGCCTTGGCCTGGGTTGCGTCATGCCCGTCCGCTCCTCTCGAAACCGCACGACATTGTAACACGCACGCCCCTTCCAACCTGGCACAGGGCGCCATGGTAGAATAGAGGGTCTTTTCACGCCCCAGGACCATCCGGAGGCCCGATTCATGCCCAGTCCCAGCGAACCGGTGATCGAGACGCAGGCCGACCCGACGACCGGCGAGATCCTCGACACCCGACAGGCCACGGCCGTGACCCAGGCCTACGGCGCGGAGCAGATCCAGGTCCTCGAGGGCCTCGAACCGGTCCGCAAGCGCCCCGGCATGTACATCGGCAGCACGGGAGAACGCGGGCTGCACCACCTCGTCTACGAGGTCATCGACAACGCCATCGACGAGGCCCTGGCCGGTCATTGCGACCGGATCACGGTCCGCTTGTTCGCCGACCAGAGCGTGTCGGTCGAGGACAACGGACGCGGCATCCCCGTCGAGGTCCACCCCAAGACGGGCAAGAGCACCCTCGAAACGGTCATGACGGTCCTGCATGCCGGCGGAAAATTCGGTGCCGGTGGCTACAAGGTATCGGGCGGCCTCCACGGCGTCGGCGTGTCCGTCGTGAACGCGCTGTCCGAATCGTGCATCGTGCTCGTGAAACGCAACGGGCAGCTGCACCGACAGGCCTTCGAACGCGGCGTCCCCCGGGGCAGCCTCGAGGTCCTCGGCACGGCCGAAGGCACGGGGACGACCGTGACCTTCAAGCCCGATGCCACCATCTTCGAATCGACCACCTTCTCCTACGACACGCTGGCCGGACGCTTCCGGGAACTGGCCTATCTCAACCGGGGAGTGCACATCCGGTTCGTCGGCGAGGGGCTGGGAGACGGTGGCCAGGACCGTGACGAGGTGTACCACTTCGAGGGCGGCATCGTGCAGATGGTCGAGTACCTCAACGAGAACAAGGACACGCTTCACCCGCACGTGATTTACGTGAGCGGCGTGAAAGACGGCACGACCGTCGAAATTGCCGTCCAGTACACCACGGGTTACTCCGAGACCGTGCTCGCCTTTGCGAACAACATCAACACCCACGAGGGCGGCACGCACCTGACGGGCTTCCGCAACGTGCTCACCCGTGCCCTGAACGAGCATGGCCGCAAGGTCGGGGCCCTGAAGGACAACGATCCGAACCTCACGGGCGAGGACGTTCGCGAGGGCCTGACGGCCGTCATCTCCGTCAAGATCCCGGAGCCCCAGTTCGAGGGCCAGACCAAGACCAAGCTGGGCAACCCCGAGGTGACGGGCATCGTCTCGACCATCTTCACCGAGGCGCTCGGACACTTCCTCGAAGCGAACCCAGGGGTCGGCAAGGCGATCGTGAGCAAGGCGATCGATGCCCTCCGGGCCCGCGAGGCTGCCCGCAAGGCCCGCGAGCTGACCCGTCGAAAGAACGCACTCGAGAGTTCGACCCTGCCAGGCAAGCTCGCCGACTGCTCGGAACGCGACCCCCAGCGCTGCGAGCTGTACATCGTCGAGGGAGACTCGGCAGGCGGATCCGCGAAGCAGGGCCGGGACCGCAACTTCCAGGCCATCCTCCCTCTGCGAGGCAAGATCCTCAACACCGAGCGGGCCCGTCTCGACAAGATTTACGGCAACGAGGAGATCCAGAACCTCAGCATCGCGATCGGCACGGGGGTCGCGGACGATCTCGACGTGAGCAAGCTGCGGTACCACAAGGTCGTCATCATGACGGATGCGGACGTTGACGGCGCCCACATCCGGACCCTCCTGCTGACGTTCTTCTACCGGTTCGCGAAGCCCCTCATCGAGGGAGGCTTCATCTACATCGCTCAGCCGCCGCTCTACAAGGTCGAGAAGGGCAAGCAGACTCACTACTGCTACTCGGATCGCGAGCTGGAAGCGCTCCGCCAGCGCATCGGGTCCGAGAACCTGAGCATCAGCCGCTTCAAGGGTCTCGGCGAGATGATGCCCGAGCAGCTGTGGGAAACCACCATGAACCCGACCAACCGCACCCTGCTCCAGGTCGACCTCGAAGATGCAGCCTCGGCCGATCACCTGTTCACCATCCTCATGGGCGACAAGGTCGAGCCGCGCCGCCAGTTCATCCAGGCGCACGCTCGCGAGGTCAAGAACCTCGACGTCTAGCCCCCGTACCCCGACAGCCGCGAGGCGCCCCTGGACCGTGTTCCAGGGGCGCCTCGAAGCTCCATCGGGTGAGCGGCCGGATCGCGGTCGGGCTTCCCGACTAGTGACTCCAGGCCAGCTTGAGCACGTCCAGGATGGCCCCGGAATAGCCCCGCGCCTCGGGGAGCACGACCCCCCGCTCCCCGTACAGACGGGTGAGCTCACGGTGCGCCGCCTCGAGCTGGTAGAACGGCACGCGCGGGAAGGCATGATGCACAGAATGAAAATTCAGCTGGTTGAAGAACCAGGACATCAGGCGGTTCGTCCCGACGTTCCGACATGCGTGAACCTGGGTCTCGAAAAAGTGCTGGCGCTCGCCCCAGAGCCCGTAGTGCTCCACGTGCTTCCGCACGTACATGACGATCCCGATCGCGCGCTCCATGAACAGCCACAGGACCGCCAGTCCGAGCATCGCCTGGCCGCCGCGCCCCGGTTCGAGGTGCTCCCCGATGAAGTAAGCCGCAACTTGCATCCCCGCGGCCACGGAAGCGATCCCCACGAGGTCCTGCACGATGGCTCGAACCATCTTCGGGGCCTGCGCACGCAGCGACCAGCCCTTCATGAGGGTCTCGAGAATCAGCCCCAGGCCTCCACGTAGCAGCATGTCCCAGATCATCTGGTGGCGCAGGCGTACCCGGCCCAGGCCCCGGGCCTGGGCCAGCTCCTCGGGAGTGGGCTGAACCCGCTCGGGATCGAGCGGATTTGCCCCGTTCATGCGGTGATGCAGCAGGTGAACCTCGTGGTAGGTTGCATGAACCCAGAGAACGGGCCAGCTCATGGCCCGCGCAGCGAAATCGTCGAACCGCCGCCACCCCGTCAGCGTGTGGTGGATCGCGTCGTGCGTGAGGATCAGGAACGAGGCATACCAGAACCCGAGGACCGTCCCCGCGACCCAGAACCCCAGCATCTGACCGTTCCACCAGGTCGCGAGCGCCCAGGACAGAAGGATCGCGACCCCGGCGAGCCGGAACACGATCTGCGTCACGCCTGGCCAGGGAGAGGTGTCCTGGAAGCGCCTGAGCGCGTCCTGGAGTTCCGAAGGGGAGACGGGAGGCTCCATCATGCGCATGACGACATCCTTTCAGACGGTCATCTTCGACCCATCGACGGGGCGATCGCCCCTGTGCCGATCGTAGATAACCGGCTGCCGACCGTCAATCCGGCGCCCAGCATGCTAAGATGGCGCACCGGATCGCGTTTTCGCCCCGAGGAAGCGGAGCCTTGTCGAGAGACCCATCCAAAACCGGCACGCAGAAGCGCAAGAAAGCCCGCACGGGGCTGCTTTACACCGCTGTCTTCCTGGGCGCGGCCCTGCTGTCCTTCGCGGGCGGATTCTGGTTCACCTTCCGCAACTGGATGGTCGAGACCAAGACCCCGGAGGCCGAGACCTCGCTCGACCAGGGGGCATCCGTATCGGGGAGTCTTCCGTCCGGCGGGCGTGAAATGGCCCCGGCGCGCCTGACCGAGGCCACCCCGCCACCCATGGACCCGTTCGGCGTGGCGCCGATGCCCTCGGAGGTCCCCGCGCCAACCCCCGTTCCCGTCACGACGCCTGACC
>Ga0079301_1000716_pt1 | contig 16040 bp, 20 predicted proteins | sample Wag4_2014_7_11_3_FD_74797 | JGI IMG/M metagenome (GOLD analysis project Ga0079301, IMG submission 74797) | Fresh water mixed with fracking chemicals microbial communities from Ohio, USA - Utica-2 Time Series FC 2014_7_11 | ecosystem: Engineered > Industrial production > Chemical products > Input... | reverse complement strand
GCAGTAACCGCCGCACCGCCGCCAGCGCCAGAACCAGATGGGGTAGTAGATACAACGATTGTATAAGTATTAGCAGTGAGGTATGTAACCTGAAACTCTTTGTTCAGATCACCAGCAGTAAGGCCATTAAAACCAACAGCACCGGAGAAAGTGACAAAATCACCCGTAATAGCGCCATGAGCAGTGTGCGTAACAGTGACGGTAGTAGTACCGTTGGTTGTGAAAGGGTTGGAACCTAGCGTAACGGTGGAGCGAAGCGGGGTGATGTCGTAGTAGCTACCGGCGTTCTCAACGTAGTATTTGAGATGCGTACCAACACCGACGTTGTTAAAACCCGCGTTAGTCGTCCACGCCCACATGGTGCGGGCAGTACCAAGAAACGTGTTGCCACCCGATAAAGGCGTCCAGCCACCAATCTTTTCTGGCTTTCTAGAACGAAACCGTACCTTATCGCAGGTATACCAAGTCCCTTCCGCAGCGTAAGAAGTAGACTCTCGGTTAACCCCCGCCGTAAATTCTAGTTTCTTGAGCGCCATATTTAATGCGTTGGTTCTGCACCAAGCCCACGGGATTTAGAAGTCGTAAAGGACGATCCGAGCCAAAAGCCAATCGCCCCGCCCAGTACACCCGTCACCACCGAAGAAGCAATCGCAGCACGAAGCTCACCCGAGAACGCATCAGCCGCGCCAGTCAGCACAAGGTAGACCGTGCCATAGAGCAGGGGAAGAAGCAGGACCGTAATCCAGAACGCGGGCATCTTCCAGAAAGGAAACCCAGATTCTGCGAACTTCAGGTTGTAGGTTCTAGCGCCTTCGATACCACCACCGCCAGCCTCGGCAAGTTCAAACCAAACATCTTGCACAGCCTTCTTGGCAACCGAAAGGATCTGCGGGTTTGTCTGCATTAACTCTACAGCGCCCTGAAGATTAGGAGCGTTCGTAGCGCCGACTACAATATTTGCGACCTTCTCGACCAGAGCAATGTTTTGCTGGGTCTTGGGTCCACCGCCGAAAAGCTTACCCAACTCGGGGATGAGGCTGATAAGGGTCGGAAGAAGCGCGGCAAGAACTGGTGCCATAAATCCTCGCTTTGGTGCTGGAGGCTGAACAGGTTCAGGAACTACAACAGGTTCAGGAACTACTACGGGTTCAGGAACTACAACAGGTTCAGGAACTACTACGGGTTCGGGGGGCGGCGCAGTTTCTTCAGAAACCGGGGCAAGGAAAAGATCACGTTCAGCATTGCGCCTGCGCACCAGCCCAGCAAGTATCCGGCCACCAGCATAAATCCACTTACCGAACTCATCTGCTGCACTGCGGAAATTGTGGGAATTTACTTTGGTAAGAAGCGTGCTGCGGTTCAAGGCTCCTTCACCCAGATTATAGGTAAAAGATACCAAGGCGTCGAACTGATTCTGATTGATCGGCACCCGCACAGCGCGGTTTACAGCGTCCGAGAACTTCTTTGAATCGTGCCGCAAAAACTCAAGTGCCTGCTCTCGGGTGATCTCGTCGCCTTGCTTAACTTTATATCCGTTTGGATATATTGTCGTCCCGTACCCAATAGTCCAAGGCTCGTTACCCGTACCGGGATCAGGATAGGCGTTAAGCCGCAGACCTTCGAATTCAGCGATAAGCTTTAGACCACGGGCAGAGATTTGCATTTACGCCTTCATGATGTAAGCGAGCGCATAATACGGCGGCAGGTTTGCGTTAGTTGCGGACGAGCCATCCGTTGAGGTACTGCCCGATACAGAAACACTATGCGTGTGGTCCCCAACGGCATTGACACTAACGCCCGTCACGCTGCCATTAAGTGAGATCCCAGTAGCCGCACCATTGGTTGTGCCGTCGTTGTTGTAGCCAGACAAAAAGACAGCGGTGCCATTACTCAGGATCTGATTACCGGTCGTATTTGTGTGCGAGTGGCCCGGGTCATTAACGCTGTGATTATGCCCCGGATCGCTAACACCGTGCCCGTGCGCCCCGCCGCCTGCTGTTGTTCCAGAAGCACTAACCGTATGTGAGTGAGAAACAAGCGTGGCATTAGCCGAACCGCCAGTCGCAGCGACTGCATATGTGCTTCCTGCGCCTACAAGAAACCTATCCCGCAAGTCCGGCGTACCGTTAGAACCATTACACAAAAACCAACCGGACGGGATGGACGCGATAGACCCCGACCACATCGTAATGACGCCGGAAGGGATGCTAGAAGGAACGGTTATAGTCTCTACTACGTTTGTCCCATTACACAAAACAATATTCGTAGCGCCGTTAGCAACGGTAATACCTGAACCGGCTGAAGTCGTGATGACAATACTTTGCCCGCCGCTTGTGGCGTTCTTGACCACATAGAGCTTAGAAACACTTGGGCAAATGATGTTGCGTGTAGCAGTCAGCGTGACTGAGGATGTGATGTTAAGCGCCATCGACCGGGCTTCATCAACCGCGCCATTCAAAGATGTAAGGGTGTAGTTAGTATCAAGGATGCTAACTGTCGAGTATCCGGCAATCCCCTGCTCAATCAGCGTGCCAAGATTCGTATTGGTCAGATCACCCCAAGTGCCAGCCTGCTCACCGTTACCAATGAGCGTGATCCGAAGATTAGGTGAATAAGTTAAAGGCATCTTAGTTTGCTCTCAGGATCGCTGACGAAGGGTCAGGCAAAGGCATTTGGATAATCAGATTACCGCCACTAATCACACGGTCAGACCCAAAATCAAAAACCGCTACAGCGCGGTTTGCCTTGGTTGAGTTGTAAATCAAAGCTTTTCGGTACGTTAACGTCACCGTGCTGATCGTGACATCAGCAAAATCCACGACACAGGTGTTTCCGTTTAGCGTTGGGGTGACGGAGGTGAGGGTTGCTCCACCGGCTGTGTATCCGGTTCCGACCGCTTCATTTGTTGCTGTGTAAACTGTTGTCGCCGCGCCGATAGTAGATGCTGACGTATAGAGCGCAACTTTGAAAGTGTCACCTGTCGATGCCGTGAAATCATGGATCGCCCTAAATAGTTCGACTTTGAATGAATTGCAAACGACTTGGGACATCTTACTTTACCGGGTAACGGACCTGATCGCTACGGAACGTGTCTTGACGATTCTTGGCATCTATAAGCTGTTTGAGGAGCGCCATTGCCTCTTTGAATTGCTTGTCGTAAGCCGCCAATATGTCTGCGTCACCTTTCATGAAGAGGTACGCCTCTACCAACGAACCATACAGAAGGACAGAACTGAAGTTATCACCAAGCCAGCTAGTACCCGCAGGCAGCGTAATCGAATCGGGGTAGCCGTAGTAAGCTATGTTGACTGGATAAACCGCGCCGGGAATCGGCGCAAGCGTGATTTCGTATGCTTGGGACAGGGCGTAATACTGGGGCTGACCGGTAGCCGTCGTCGGGAATGCTTCCCGCAAGAACGTAAAGTCCTTGTTTAGCAGATAGGCTTGCGCCCCCGAGGGCAACTGAAGCGCGACCGAGAACGTAGCTAGGTAGTCAGCAGGCAGCGTGAGCGTAGCCACACCGATACTTGTAGTCAGAGTTGAATACTGAAAAGACGCAGGAAGCTGTACAGCATTAGCAATCCGCTGCTCTGCCTGCGTGATGAAAGTATTAACGTCAGTCGTTGAGAATACGTTCTCTGTATACGACTGAATCTCTGCTACAAGTTGGTTGTAGTTCATTTGTCAAGAGCTACGTTCTTCAGAAACTTTTTACCCTTGGTGGCAGCACCTGCACCACGCATGGTGCTGTACTCTTTCTGACCGACACTGGGGGGAAACTTACCCTTGGTCCAAACACCGGCACGGCCAATATCCGTTTGAGGATAGCCAGCAGTATTGGGCATCTCAGCCTTTTGAGGCTTGAAGGTTTTCGTGGTCATTTGGTTTTGCTCCGCTGGTTCATGACGCGAGCCATGTTGCGACCGTACTTCTTGGAGTCTGCCGAAGTGATGCCACCAGCCTTCATCTTCTTGACGGCTTTATCGGGGTGAGCAGCGGGCATGCCTTTGCTCATGTGAGCTTTGAGTGCGCTTTTGAGATCCATTTTTTACTGCCTTAATTTGAGAAGAATCCACCGGCATACATGCCGCCTTTGAACATACCACCAGAGAAGTATTTATTGGTAGTCGTTATCGGAGTACCGCCGCTTGTAACACTGAAGTACCCACCAGCATAGAACCCACCAGCATAGAACCCACCGGAGAAGAAGCTTGTCGCAGTAACAGGCGGGGGAGTAATCCCGTTGGTAGTAAGAGTCCCTGCTGCAAGACCTACGCCTACGCCGTTATAGATGACCTCTGTGTAGCTGCGGCTCTGGGGGTAAGAAGTAACGTCCGATCTTGGATTGCGTACTGCTTGTGGGTCCGAAACGGGAAACATACCCAGCTTCAACTGCGGATGGTCAGCTTCCCAGCACTCCGGACATACGAGGATATTTACACTCTTAGTCTTGATCGTCAATGATTTAAGCTTTTGCAGCTTAAACCGGAACCCGCACCTATCGCATTGCGCGATTGAAAACTTACCAGAGGAAAAACGATTAGGCATCCGCCATTCCTACCGGTAAAACATATTCCTTGGGACCAGACGAATGGGGGCCTTCTCACGATCCTCGGAAGAGGCTAAATCCCACTGCCTCTCATATTCAGCTTGGAGCATAGGCAGGCGCGGAGCGGCCTCGGGGGTCTTCATCGCAATTTGATAGGCCAGCCCAGCGACCAGCGCGGGCACAAAACGGAAGGGGATATCCGCAGTCCCATCGCCGTTACCAGCATCTTGAAGTCGGCGCAGCCGCCAGTACACAAACGTGTAGGAATTATCTGACGGCACCGGCCATACAGTGATGGTCGGGTATTGAACCCCAGTAGGCGTCGTAGCACCAGACTGCCGGTTGATGTAGACCTGAATGGGCCTACCCGTATTGAGCTTGTTTGGGATCGTGGAGTACGTCGAGATTGAGATACGCGAGATGTTGATGTCCGTCTGCGTAGACGCATTGCCAGGGTTTTGCCGGATCACATGCTCAATCAGGTCAATCGTATCTACTGGCAAGTTATATGTAGCGGTGCCCGCCACAAGCGCAATCGACCCGCTCTCGACCGTCCAAAGGTTAATCCCCCGCGAAGCCCATTCCATCGTGAGTAGGTTAAAGCTAAATCTTGCGGTGCGAAAATCCCAGCCACTGCGCAACTCGGAACCGGCACGAGCGTAAGCCTCCTCAAATAGCTCGGTTATAGAGGCCGTGTAACCGGCTGTGCCGCTAGTGGTCATTTATTTATCCCTACAATTATCAAAATGCCATCGCAACATGCCTTCGGGCTTTCCGATTTTATCGCAGTGGGGGCATTTTACAGGCTGTCGTGTCGCATGGCTATCGGACAAACGCTTCTTGGTTTCATCAGAATGTGTCTTACCAAAAAACGGATTGTTTTGGCCCCGCATGGCTAAAGAAAGCTTCTGTTTAGCTTCGGCGGTGTGACCCCCGTGCATGGGGTTTTTGTCCCCCATCACTCTCTGGCTTCGAAAAGCAGAGTTTAGTTTAGCCCTATACGATATTTTTTGGCCGCGAGTCATGCCTTCCATCGCGTGAAGCAGTGCGCTATCAACAGGAGGGTGTTTCCTTCGGGACTTATTCCTCTGTATTAAGGACTCAACCTCTTCAGGCGAAATTGGTTTTTTGCGAAGCGCCTTGCCGGATAACTTTTCTTTTAGCCTCACCCGAGTAGCTTCCGACACACTCCTACCGAGCGCACCTTCCCCGCCACGAGTTTGATTAACAAGGCTGACACCAGATCGCAAAAGGCATTTAATAATACCAATCTCTAAGTCCAACGCTATGCTATGCGAAGAACACTCGATCTTTGCTACTTCGATATTTTTTGACCCATACTTAAAAACTATATGCTTATGGTGTTTGTTTCTACTTTTGCTGGGAAGGTAACGATCCCCCCGTCCTTTACCGACGTAAAAGATATCCCCCTGCGGTCTCGCATGGAGATAAACATAATCGGTACCGGAGGTAGTCATTACGGAGTCTGGTCGGTAGTCACATTAGTGCGGTTGCCGTTGCCGTCAATCGTTGCAGTAACACGGGGCTTGGCATTGGTCACAGCAGCATTGAACACCTCGGTGCCAGACCCTGTACCAGAACGCCGGCCCATCAGCACCGCACCCATCAAACGCAGCGCACCCCGGAAGGTCATACCCGCTTCAACCGTCTGAGTGTCGAAAATCTCGGTAGCGATCTGAGCAGTGGTGGGTACAGCAGCGGTAGTTTGGCCGGAGGTCAGAGGCTGGTTCAGCCCCTGCGGGAATACTGCAAACACGCTTCGCGTGCCGCCAATGGTGAGCGCCACATCCCAACCCCGGTCAATCGTTGCTACTTTAGTCGTACCGTTATAGGCAGTGATGATCCGAGCTTGGTTCGCGCCGTCGCCGCTAATGATCGCAACAACTGAGCCTTTGTAGAAGTCAGTCTGCGCGGCAGCGGTAGCGTCGAGGGTGATCGCGGTGTCGCCTGCACTTTGTGCAGCTTGGGGTACGCCTACTTGCAGGGCAGCGGCTTTGGTCGTTTGCAGCCGGAAGAACTGATCTTGGATAACCTTGGTGACATCTTGGTCAATCACTTGGATGACTACTTCGGTGGCCTCAGTCTCAGCAGCACTCAGGGTCCAAGTCCAAGCAGCCGAACCGGACAGCGTAACAGTTGACGGCAGCGTAGCGATGTTGGCGAAAGCCCCACCGTCTTTACTGATCTTTACGTCCCCAGCGGCAGGAGTCCAATCAGTGCCAACAATGGCGTAATTCGTTGAACCAGCCTTGACGATGGGGGCGCGGAACGTATACGCGGTGCCCCAAGGAATAGAGATTGTACTCATTAAAAAGTCCTTTTAAGCGACGCCGCGCTCAATACCACGAAAGATACCACGGGACAAGGGTTCAGAATAGTCTGTAGCAGAGGGGGGAGGGGTAGAAGCATATTCCCACGCGCCGATGGTGGGCGTGGTCAGGCTGCGGGTTGTGCCAACGATGTCAAGGTCATTGGTGTAAGTCTGTGCGCGGACACCCGCGTTAATTACATCAGCACCGGCAATGATTCGAAAGTCTTCTGACCCACCCGTCAGGGAAGTAAACTGATTCGCTGCAACTTTAGAGACAAGATTACCAGTGGCAGTCCAACCAAACGCTGCGAGATCGGTTACATTGTTGGTGCTATTTGTTGTATCAAACTTATCAAAACGATTGGCAATCGCGGTAAAGCCGAAGAACGTATTGTTCCTAATAATACCGCCAGTAGTAGAATAGTTACTGTAAGTAAGTGCAGTAATTGTGCTACCAGAAGTGTAAAGCGTGCTATTTACTAAACTACCGCCAAAAAGGTTGGTTAACCCAACAGTTGAATATACTACACAATTATAAAAATTTACTACGCCCTGTGCAATTCTAGACGCTGACTTTATAATACAAGAATCAAAGGTACCGTAACCGCCGCCATTAATAATCGCAATAAAGCCAATAGTAGGGTTATAGTTAACCTGAATATTACTGACTAGAATATTATTAAAAGACGCGGACGCACTAAACAACCGCGTATAACTGCTTGGAAAATATACAGACACACCGTTTGCGTTGTTATAACGCAATGCGTTCGTTAATTTGCCAGCATTATCTCTAAAAGACTGTCCTGTAGCGGCTGTAAGCCAAAAGTACCGCGTGGCATCGCAGGTTTGTGTGATGGCAACATCAGTTGTCTGTGACCACTCCCCGTTGGTACCGCCGCCTTCCTTGTAAAGCTCGCCCTTCCAAACCCAATCTTTTGTGACTAGGCTTGCTGGCGCGCCAGCGGCCCATGTATTGATCGACGGGAAGGCCCGCGTAGTTGCACCTGACCCGGTTGACGGGGCAGTAGTCGTAGTGAATGGATCGCCAACAACGGTGAGTGTCGAACCGGAGATATTGTTAATCAGGTAATCAAGCGCCCCAGTAGTCAGCTTGTCGCCAATTTTGGTTGTGCTGGGCACAGTCGCAGAGAGAACCACGCTCCACGCATTTGCGTAGCCCGTAACCGTAGTGGTCGTAACCGTATTAACTGTTATCGCATCAGATGTGCGCGACCCAATAGAGATGATTACAGTAGTTGCCATTAGTCAATCAACTCTTGATTAAACACACCCTTGAGGGGCGAATCAGGTTCGGGCTTTGTAAATTCGCAATCCCAGCGACCTTCATCACTCAAAATCTCAATTTCGTGGAACAAACCCGCAGCGACCAAGAACCGGCAGGGACCAGTATAAACCGACTCCTTAACAACTGGACCTTCCTTGTAATGACGGTAGCTGACTTTAAGTGTCGTACCTTCATGCACAAAACTATTGTGGTCGATCCAATGCCGATGGCCCCTATAAACTAGACCTTTCTCAAACGGTCCGTGGCAGCGAACCCAAAGATCGCCCCGATCAACCTCGTGCATTGTCATGCGACCACCGCGTTATTAACTAGGTAAGCGTGAACAGCCACGCGGCCATAACCGTACCCCACCGGGGTATCACTGACGCTCGCCGCGATGTACAAAATCCTAGTCGAAGGATCGTATGTAGCCCCTTGACACGCCCTAGCACCAAAAGTCCCCGCGCCGGGAAGCTCAAACTCCCATATTGAATATGGCCTAATACTGTTGAACCCGACTACGCCCGGATTCGCATAAACGGCTGCAAGTTCCGCGAGGTCATAAGCCCAGACTTTGCCGGTGTATGGGTATGAATGCGGAGACTGCGAAGTTTGCTCAGGATCATAAATCTTGATCCCACCGTAGACGCCGCCCGGTGTACCGTAGATGTTATAGCCATCACCGCAACGCCCAATGAACAGAAGGCTGCGAGTACCGTTAGGTATAACCATGCCTCTAGCGGCACCGTTTTGCCCCCAAATAGAAGCGTACTTGTTAGCCCCAAATCCGTTATCGAGGGCCGTAGCACCAGCAACATATCCGACTAACTGACGGCCCGATACATAAGGCGTTGTTTTGTAGGTAGTGCTGCTTGTTGGCGTTGCCACATCCCAAAGCTGGGCGTCGGTGTTTGCGGCGATTGTCGCGGTTCTTGTAGAGCCAACATAAGCAGTAATTTTTCTTACGCCGGTACAAGCAGAAGCTGCAACGATATATTGCCCGACGTAATAGCCATCCGTTGCGTTGGCTGAAGAAGCCAGAATTATCTGCGTTGAGTTCCCGCCCTGGGCGGTTCCTGAATGGCTGGTTGCCAGCGCCGCAGTAATAGACGAGGAGTTAAACGAGATCGCGCAGGGGCCGTCAGATAGCGAATTAATGATTGACAAGCCATTAGCACCGGCTAAGAAATCCCCACCAAGTGCGGTCTGGTAATTTACGCCCCCAACAGTGGTGCTAGGGATTGGGCACATCCACCCCCCGGCCCAACGGGCATTTGTTTGGTATGTGGGGTCAATGACGATAAACGGACCCTCAACACTTCCTGTGGCCGAAAGATCAAATGGACGGCGATAAAATACAGAGTAACTTTGTGAGTTGGGGTATCTGTTCTCGTATGTAAACAACATTTTGCTGGATGGGGCTAAAGCCATACCAGAATATTCGTAGCTTCCACCGTCCCCTACTACGCCAGACGAGGTTCTTGCACCTTCGCTCGGATCTAATGGATTGGGAGTCGGGCGCAGCAGCGTTGCTGTTTGCAGCGTCGAAAGGCTTGCTTGGTTTGTGATCGTGGTAAGCGTGGGGATTGAGAACTCCCCGGCGACAAAGAAATTACCGGCAACATCGCCAAATGCGGTCAGCGTCTTCTGCGATCCAAATCCGCTTGGGTTAAAGACAATCCCTTTGCCGTTGTACTCAAATCCGCTCGGCATGTAGAACGAACCCTGATAGACAAGATTGTCCCTTTGCACAAGCAGAGTGTCTAAAGCCGATCCTGTTGTGCTGACGCCGGTTGCGGTTGAAGATGAGGTGATAGCGGGCGTTTCTGGGGTGGTGCCGTTGTTTGAAGAGCTAATAAACCCAGCAACCTCGCGCACTGAGATCGTCGCTCCAATGTCCGCAGTCTGAAGCGTATATGCACCGCCCGTAGCGCCAGCGATATCAACCCCATTCCTTGTCCATTGCCAAGTGCGCTGGATGAGGTAGTCATTAGTGGGGGCTTGATTAACCCACGTTGCGGGGATGACTTGGAGGATTGAACCTACAGTAGCCATTATGCAGCCCTCCACACGCTAATCGTTGGCGCTGTAACTAAACCCGGCCCGGTTCTCGGAATGATTGACCATCTAGAAGGCCAAGGATAGTAATACTCAAATGTCGTTCTAGTGTCTACCCAATTCGTTTTCATCCAGTTATAACTAACTGCGCCACCTGTTAGATCAGCGATCATTGCTGTGGCGGCTACTGCGCTAGCGTTTGTCCCGTCAAGCGAATTTATTGTAGCGTCCGATAGCTCTTTGGGTTTGTTTGGATCTAAAAAAGCGGCAAATACAGCGTCCCAAGTTGGTATTTGCCCCGTGCTTACACTAGGCGAATACGTCCCATAAGTTGACGGGAGAGTAAAGTTCCCAAGAAGATTGGCGTTTTGGCTGCTTACAGCGCAATCTGTAACATACTGAGCGGCCCAAATTCGCAGCCTGTCAGTAGCAAACCCAAGGTCTTGAGTATGGGCCAAAGCAATAATCATATAATATTGCTGCCAAGGCGCGTACGCCAAGCTTATAGTTGACGCCCAATTTGCGTAATATCCGGGGGCATACTGAGCGCCATTATCCACGCAATGAAGAGGGTGTACGCCAAAACCATTATATATTTCTGGGTGTGGGCGACCTACAGTTACGCCCCATTGATATGCCGTATTACCTTGGAAAGAAGACCCAGTAACATTACGGATCCCTTCCTCAATCGCAATCGCATCGTTTAACAAGCCCGTGTAGTAGGCTTTTTCTTTGCTGCCATCAACAGAAAACGCAGCCGCCTGAGCGCGGCTTCGTAAACACCACGCCCGCCTTCTAACAGAACCATTCAATGCGCCGCTAGTCAAATTCGGGCCGCGCCCGTAAAATCCGCTTGTTGTATTATTTTGTGGGTTAAAAGCGCCCCAAGACGCCCAAAACTGCATTTGCTCCAACCATATATATTCTCCTGTCGTCAAATACGGAAGATAAAACGCAGACGGTTGATGCGCGCCGTCAGGATCCCATCCGTCCCTTGAGGCAGAAGTTGTGCCGGAAACCCATGTAAATCTATCCTGAACTGCAACACCGACTGTTGAATCCATGTACTGATTATCAAAATAGAACATGGTGGGTCTGGCGTACAGGGATACAGGAAACCCTAAAGCCGGGATTGTTTGAGCAGCATCATAATATTTAGTATTAACGCCCTCACGTTGATTCATGGGCCATGCTAACGCTAATTCACTTAGCCCATACGCAATTTCCTGTAATCTGTAATCCCCTGATAAAATTGCATCAACATTCCAGTTTGGCAAAAGGGCTATTTCTGGCCTTCCTGCTACCTGCGGCATATTTTTTTGCCACCCAATAGCTTTTTCGCCAGACGCTTCCCCGCTTTCGAATATTCCTTTAGGCGCTATAGCCCATCGAGCAGCTTCGTCTGCAATCTTTGCTTCTGGCAATACAACAGCGGGGTTGTAGTTCGGGATTACATATGTACTCGATAAATACGGGGAATTGTGATCCGCATTCAACGCAACGGGCGCTGATCCAGACCATGCGGTGCGCGTCCAGCGACCGCCGTAGACATGAACAACAGACGCTTTTGTGTATACCGTAGTTGGCGAAGCATTGCCTTTGGTTACGGAAACGTCGTATGTTTGTGTTTGAATTTTTGTAACGTCGGATTGTTCGACAATGGCCCGAACGCGATACTGGCTTAAAGTCGGCCAAAACTGAACATGAAAAACAGGGCGAAGAGATTTGTCCGCCGTTGTCCCAAAGTCATACGTCTTGCTGGTGTGGTCGCACAGAATCACCGTCGTGCAGATCGGGCCTTGCGTCCAGTAGCGGGAATTAGGACTGTCGCCACTGGTATTAGACGCAAGCGTCACATCCGAGACCGCATTCAGAATCGTGCGGGCAGATACAGGTGCGCCGGTAATAGGCGACCCACCGCTTGTGGCGTTGATCGTGCAGTTGAAATCGTAGTTCGCCAGCATGTTCGCCTTTGTTTCAGGCGTATTGCTGCTACTGACTTGGTTCTGGAACGTGAGCGTTTTTGCTGACGTACTGAGCGACGGCACCACCAAAGACAGAACGGCAAATTTCACTGAGCCATCCGGCCAGCGGTTCTTTACGTCTGCTTGCGTTGTCTGCGCCACCCCGTCGATCAGCACTTGCGGGTAGTTGGCAATGACGCCTTGATTGAACACGCGCCCGAACTGATATGGGTAGCTCGTTGCAGTGCCGGTCGGCAGAGACAACGACATGGTGTTGGCGACACCACCGCCACCACCCCCGCCGCCAGAAGTATTAGCCGCGCCAAGCGTAGGCCCGAAGGGGCCTGATAGGGCTGAAAACAATCGCTACCTCTTCGGGTTGACTATCAGCACATCTTACCGCGAGTCTTGCCTTTAACTTCGATACCACCGCCGCGAGCGTACTTCTTGGGCTTCATAGCGCCCATTTCGGCTGCTTCGTGCTTAATCATTGACTTGGGAGCGCCCTTCTTTTTCATGAAGGACAACTCTTTACCGATCATTGCTTTTGAATCTTTCACGGGACCACCTTCTTTAAATTTAGCCGTTTTAGCGGACTCTTTGAAATCTTTTGTCGTCGGAGCGCCCTTTGAACCGGGCTTACGCATCTGCTCACCAGACCCTTCAGCGATCCTCTCACGCTTCGCGTGAATGTTTGCGTACAACCCGCCAGCAGCAAACTTCTTCGGACCCTTGGTAAATTCCTTACCGACTGACGAAGGAACACCAGCTTTCTTTGCAAACGCAGGGTTATGGGCCACGGCTTGCATGAAGCGTTCTTGCTTGGCGGATTTAGCGGGCATCAGACCATCCTGCCCTTGGTTTTGCCCTTAACTTCAATCCCGCCGCCACGGGCATACTTCTTAACAGCCCCACCTTTTTTCTTTGCAACTGGGGGTTTTTCAGGAGGGCGCGGGCCTAACATAGTAGGGCGGGCTTTTTCGTATGCTTCCCGTGCGCGCCTTAATTTTTCGTCTTGCTTCGCAGCTTCAACATCAGCGGGAGGAACACGATCTGAGCCAGAAGGGGCTGCGCCACCGGCAGAGAATTTGCGAGGGGTTTTCTTCATGATTTTCCCGCCTTTGCGGTACTGGATTTCGGTATCAGGATCGAAGGGCATGTCAGTTCTTTCCTATGATCTTGTCGATCTTTTCTTCGATCCGATCAAACCGAGCGTTAATGTTGTCGGTAACTAGCTTCATGTCGTCCTTGTGGACGTACTTCTCGCGCATCTCTTCGCGGGTTTTGGCAATTAGTTCTCGGTGTTCTTTAACCGAATCGCCGTGGGTCTTAAGATACACGCCCATGAGCATTGTGCCAAGAGTTAAAACCCCATTCCAGAGGTACGTGAAAGGATCGGAACTCATTTAACACTTCCACGCTTTCCTTGCTTTTCGCAAGCGGCTATTTGGGTCTTTTGCTGCATCAGGAAACATCTTGGCTTGTCCTGCTGATCTTGCACAAAAAGACTTCCTTCGCGCGGCATCCTTCGCTGTTTGCGGGTTAGGAGCGGGCGGTTTCAAACCCGGCTTGCCCGGATTTGCTTTGTTGTAAGAGGCTCGGCCCTTGGCGTTCAAACCGCCCGATTCAGCCTTGCCTTCCTTACGCTGCCATGCTGGAGATTTAGCCATTATGCACGTGACTATATTAATCGTCAAAGATAAAAAGAATCTTACCGCCTACCTTAAGTGTACCAACATATATGCCACCGGGGCCATATACCACACCTTCTCGGACATCGCCGGGGTCAGGGTAGAGAGATGTTTTGAAGAGATTAGCGGCAAACCCGGTGAGGGAGTACGCGCCGGAATTAGCGGACAAAGCACGGGATGTAAAGAGCGAAGCATCCGCCCCAGTAACATTGAACGCCCCCGCCGCCGCGAATAAGCTTCCCACCCGTACAAACGCAGCGTCTTTTCCATCAATAACGTAGCTGCCGGGATCTGCTGATACTTGTTTGGCCTGCGTCAGACTCGCATTTTGCCCGGAGATGCTATAGCTACCCGCGTCAGTAGATAACGGTATAGACCTAAATAGCGAAGCCGCCACGCCAGTGAGGTTGTACGCCCCAGAATCTGCGGATAAAAAAGACGATCTTGCAAGGCCCGCCACATTTCCGACAAGACTATAAGCCCCTGAAGCAGCGTCTAAGACCCTAATTATTGTCTTAGCTAGATCCGCTGGCGCTCCGGTAAGAGTGTAAGACCCTGAAGCGGCGTCTAAGAAACTTGATCTAACTAAAGTAGCTGCTGATCCTGTAAGAGCATAAGATCCCGAAGCAGCATCTATGAATAAAGGCGAGGTCTTAACTAAGTCCGCCGCTGCCCCAGTAAGAGCATAAGAACCCGAAGCGGCGTCTAAGAAACTTGCTCTAACTAACTCTGCATTACTGCCAGTAAGATTGTATGTGCCCGGATCTGCCGAGAGGGGTATGTCACCGCGAAGAGCGATGACCATGAGGGCGTTTGTGACACTCGGACTGACAGTAGTAGTGCTAGTACCTATAGACCCCGGCGCACCTTTTTCACCGGTAAAGAAAACAAAACCACCGCCATGCCCCGAGGTCGTTCCCGCCTCTTGTCCAGTCGCAAACTGATTAGTAAGAACTGAGTTGGTCAGCGGCCCGAAACTTGTTAGCGATGCACTATCGTTGGGGCGGGTCGCAATTAACAGGACGGTTGTATTAGCAACCGTAGTCGTCAGCGCCGGGAAAGTGATGCTTGTCGATGCGGTGGTTTTTGTCCCGGTGCTAGTAACATCCCACGGAACGCCGGTAGCTACGACATCACGAAAAGCTACAATCCGGGCAAGCTGATGGTTACCTGAGTCGGGGACGGTGACGTTTGTTTCTGCTGATGATGTTGCTCGCTTCCAAAATACTTGGAGCTTTGAGCCTGCGCTAGTCGCTACAGCAGTGACCGGCGATCCGGAAACAGCCGCCCATCCAGCGGGGGTTGTAATCGTAAGATTCGTACCCTCACCGCCAGTCTCGACGATGAGAATACCAACATCCCCCGACTGATGAGCGGCGGGCCAAGCGGCCCCTAGCGTGCCAGTACCGCTAACTGCGGGACCAGCACCAACTACTTGTGGAAAAGCCACAATTACTCAGCCAAACGCCAACCAATCACAAAACTATTTGCAATAGGCGCAGCGTTGGGGTTATCAGGCAGTGGTGCCCACCATTGGCCGTCTATTAGCTCGGCCAAAAACTCTTCGTCATTACTTAAAACAATAATGACGTTTTGCGTAGGCGGTGCTACAGCGGGCCAGTCGTTTACAGGAGTAGACATTCATCCCCCGTTATACCAACGTGAAGATAGTGCCCGTAGTAGCATTGCTAAACTTAACTGTGAAAGAATCACCTACGTTCAGGGTTACTGCACTGCCGTAGTCCCACCAAGCGACCAGATTCTTAGACGCTGCTGTATCGTTATATAACACCGCATATTGGAACGGGCCGATACTACCGCCTGACGCAGTAAACGACACCTGAGTACCTTGTACAACAGCCGTACCGGGAGGAGATTCACTCACAGCAATTGTCGTGGCCGTACCACCAGCCGGGTAACCATTACCAGCGGCGATTTCAGTTAGATTAGCTTTGACGGTGTTCGTTGAGACGGGTGCTGGACTATTAACCAGCATAACCTTAAAGACGTTCGAATCCCAGTCATGCGTACCAATAAGCTGCTGGTCAACAAAGTCATTAAACTTATTATAAGCGGCCATTTTAGACTTCTTCCAATATAGCGGTTACGGCTACTTCTGCGGCTTCACTCAGGTTAATAATCAACGGCCCATCAATAGGAC
>Ga0079301_1000710_pt1 | contig 16090 bp, 11 predicted proteins | sample Wag4_2014_7_11_3_FD_74797 | JGI IMG/M metagenome (GOLD analysis project Ga0079301, IMG submission 74797) | Fresh water mixed with fracking chemicals microbial communities from Ohio, USA - Utica-2 Time Series FC 2014_7_11 | ecosystem: Engineered > Industrial production > Chemical products > Input... | reverse complement strand
ATTAGTTGTTACTGATTCTAAAGGTAAAACTGCAGAAGCTACCGCAGTTATTTCAATTGCAAAAGTTATTACTGAGCAATTAGTTACCGCAAATATTACAACCAATACAACTTGGACTGCTAATAAAGTATGGATTTTAGGTGGTCGTATCGCTGTAACAAGTGGTGCAACATTAACTATCGAGCCGGGTACAATTATTAAAGGTCAAGCTGGTGCTGGTGCAAGTGCTACTGCTTTATTAATTGCTAGAGGTGGTAAGTTAAATGCTGCTGGTACTGCAACTAAGCCAATTATATTTACTTCTGTTGCTGACGAGCTTTCTATAGCTGACGTTGCTGCTGGTAAATTTGCTTCTCCAAACTTAGCTCCTACTGTTAATGGTTTATGGGGTGGTTTAATCATCTTAGGTAAAGCTAAAATTTCTGCTTCTTCAAGTGGTACTCAAAAGACTGAAGTTCAAATTGAAGGTATTCCTACTTCAGATCCTAATGGTTTATATGGTGGTTCTGATGATGCTGACAACTCTGGTGTATACAAATTTATTTCTGTACGTCATGGTGGTACTGAAATTGGTGCTGGTAACGAAATCAACGGTATCACTTTAGGTGGTGTTGGTTCTGGTACTGTTTTTGAAAATATTGAAGTTGTGGGTAACCAAGATGATGGTATCGAGTGGTTTGGTGGTACTGTAAATGGTAAAAATATAGTTGTATGGGGCGCTGGTGATGATGGTTTAGATACTGACCAAGCTTTCAGAGGAACTATTACTAACTTTGCAATTATTTCTGCGGCCGGTAGTTCATTCGAATTAGATGGTCCAGAAGGAACATTTGGTGTAGACTTAAATGTAGGTCATACTTTTGACAAAGGTTTTGTAAATGTGAGCGGTTCAGCTGGTAACTTCATCGATAATGATGCAAATACCCAAGTAAAGCTTTCTAATATTTATGCAACTGGATTTTCAACAACTGCATTTACTCAAAATATTACTGAAGTATTTACAAATCCTTATACAACAACTTTTGGTGTAAATTTTGAAAATATTAAGATGAATGTTGTGGCTGGTGATTTATGGAAATACATTGAAAAAGCTACTGCTTCTTCAACTATTCCAAGTTCTATCAGTGCTGGTACAAGTATCACTGGCGGTGCAGACTTAACTGTATTTGCAGGTTGGTCATGGACAGCAATTGCTGATAAGTTAAAATAATAATCTTTATACAAATTTTTTTAACCAGACGGTTGGGGGAAAATCCCCAACCGTCTGTCTATTTTAATCAAATGAAAAAATTTTACATTACAATTTCTGTTTTAATCGCTTTTTGTTTTTCTGTCCAAGCTCAAAATGGTATTGTCAGGGGAAAAGTTATCGATGGTACAAGTGGTAAACCTGCTATTTCGGCAACTGTTAGAATTACAAATGATAAGGTTAGTAAAATAGCCACCAGTGATTTAGATGGGGCATTTTCATTTACGGTTCCTGTGGGTGTATATGAGCTCTCGATAAGTTTAGTAGGTTTTGATAATTCCAAAGTCACTGGAATCAATGTTAAAACCAATGATGCAACAGTATTGCCTGATGTTACTCTAACACTAGCAAGTTCACAACTAAAAGAATTTGTAGTTACGTCTCAACGTTTACAAAAAGTATCAGAAGAATCATTAACAGTATTTAAGAGGAAATCATTGGTAATGCTGGACGGTATTTCATCAGCTAAAATGAAATTAATTGGGGATGGAACTGCTGTTGAAGCAGCAAAGAGAGTAACGGGTGTTTCTATCGAAGGCGGTAGATATGTGTACGTGAGAGGCTTAGGTGATCGTTACTCAAAATCGACACTTAATGGTTTAGATATTCCAGGATTAGATCCTGATAGGAACTCATTACAAATGGATATTTTTCCAACAGCTTTAATTGATAATATTACAGTTGTTAAAAATTTCTTACCTAATTTGCCTGCCGATTTTACAGGCGGATTATTAAACATTGAAACCAACGATTTTCCAACTAGGAAAATTTTTAATATTTCTGCATCCATGAGTTACAATCCTGATATGCACTTCAAAAATAATTTTTTGAGTGGTAATAAGGGTGGACAAGATTGGTTGGGTATGGATGATGGAACAAGAGCGCTGCCTGCATTAGCTAGTGGGAGCAATCCTATTCCAACGCCAGTTTCTGGTGCAACTCCAAGTGCAGTAAACAGTTTTGTTAAATCTTTTTCTCCTGATTTAGGGGCACAAACAACAAACAGTTTTTCTGATTTTACTTTTGGATTTTCTGTAGGGGATCAAATTAACTTAAACAAAAAAGGTAATAGCGGTTCTAAAAAGTTAGGCTATGTAGCTGCCTTATCTTACAGATTTGATCAACGCTTGTATGAAAATGTTCAATACGGTGAGTCTCAAAAAAACATTAACCAAAATGCTTCTGAGATGGTTATTGCAAATAACCTTACTGGAAGAATGGGTGAAGAAAATGTGTTGATTGGTGCATTGGCTGGGCTTGCATACAAAACTAATTTTTCAAAAATTAAGTTTAATGTTTTGAGATTACAAAGTGGTGAGCATAGAGCTGGTAAATTTGATGTGTTTAATAATTCTGACGGAGTTGGACAGTCTGGTTATATAGCAACTTCTGATAACATTGAATATGGAGAGCGCAGTGTAACTAATTTTCAATTATCTGGCGCACACGTTTTAGGTAAAAGTGGTTGGAAATTGGATTGGGCAGCTGGTACAACAGCGTCTAAGTCTACAGATCCTGATATTCGCAAAACTGCATTTACAATTGATCCAGGAAGAACCTATTTTAACGCTGGGGCAGGTGGAAATCCATCCAGAATTTGGCGTTACCTAGATGAAACAAATACTTCATTCAAATTAGATCTTGAAAAAAAGTTTAGTGCAAAAAATACCATTCGTTTTGGAGGTTTGTACTTGATGAAAGAAAGAAATTACGAAATCAGACAGTTTAATATTCAATTTTTTGGCTCTCAACAACCAGTGTGGGTTAACGATCCATCTTTAGTATTAATTGATAGAAATATTTATCCTTCTGCATTTAATAATATTTATTATGTATCAGGAAATAATAAAATCAACTCAAACGCTTATAATTCAACTGTAAATAATGTGGCAGCTTATGTGCTGGATGAATTAGATGTAACGGCTTCATTAAAAGCGATTGTTGGTGTAAGGTTAGAAAAATACCAACAGTTTCATACCGGTAGAGATCAGCGTTATGCATCAGGTGACATAGTGGGTGGTAGAAATCTTGAGAATGCAAAAGTGCTTGACAATATGAATCTTTTTCCAAGTGTAAATTTGATTCAAAAATTTGGTCAAAAAACAAATTTGCGTGGATCTTATACGCGTACGACTGCTAGACCTTCTTTTAAAGAACTCTCTTTTGCACAAATATTAGATCCATTAACCAATCGTATATTTAATGGAAGTTTATTCCCTTATGATGATTGGTCTGGTAAATTAGTACCTACCATGATTGATAACTTGGATATTCGTTGGGAAAAGTTTTATAGTGGGTCTGAAATACTTTCATTCTCATTATTTTACAAACGCTTTACAGATCCTATCGAATTAGTAAGAATACCGCAGCAGCAAACATCTACTGAGTATCAGCCAAGAAACGTGGGTAATGCAAATTTGTTTGGTGCAGAAGTTGAAATCAATAAGTCATTGAGCTTTATTTCTTCAACGTTAGAAAAAATTAGCTTCAATACAAATATTACTGTAGTACAATCATCTGTAACTATGACTGATTTGGAGTTTAATGCTAGAAAGGCGTATGAGAAGTCAGGAGAGAACTTGAAATCTACTCGAAAAATGGCTGGACAATCACCATATATTGTGAATGCAGGATTTACTTATACCGATTCTGATAAAGGCATTAGTTCTGGACTTTTTTATAATGTTAAAGGAGCAACGTTAACAATTGTTGGTTCAGGTTTATTCCCTGATGTTTACACACTTCCTTATCATAATTTAAATTTTTCTTTTAATAAGACATTTGGCAAAGACAAAAAATTCAATTTCAATTTTAGAACCGACAATATTCTTAACGATAATATTGATTTAGTATTTAGAGCTTACAATGCCAAAGATCAGGTGTTTAGTTCTTTAAGCCCTAGAAGGAGTTTTACAGTTGGATTGAGTTATAAATTTTAACAATACCAATCATTTTGTTCTGATTAGATTTTTATAAAGTTTGTTTACGCAAAGAGGCCCCGAATTTTCGGGGCCTCTTTATTTTTAGCTGGTCTTATTCGGGTTTAACAAATAATGTTGCGCGGAAAAATTAATGATTAAAACGTTCTGGTTTTTCGAGCGGATTTGATTTCCAGTCAGGGTCGTAGCTCACAAACATGCTGAGCCATAAAGAGCGGGACAGTCTCATCAGGAGAGGCTGCACTGCAAAGAGCAGCACAAAAGCCGTTCCCATCCAGTAAAAGATACGGTTATCGTCTATGTCAAAAGTCATGCCTATTAAAACCTTCCAGGCCACAAAAGTGGATACAATAAATGCTACCGATAAGGCGTAGCTCACATAGCCGGTGCCGTAATAAAAGCCTACCTCAATTTCGGTGGGCTGACCACATACCGGACAGTGTTCGTGCATATCGGTATTGGTTTTAAATTTATAAGCGTTTTGGCTTTTAAAGATTTCTCCTTCTCTACAACGTGGGCATTTATTGGCGATTGCTGCCGGAATAAAATATTTAGTGAGTGGTTTAGGCATAATGCTTGCAAATTTGTGCGGATGACGCAAAGGTAACTTAATTGTTTGCTTTTATCTTTTTATTGAACAGCTGCCGCCGCCATAGCCGCAACCTGTTTTTGTTTTAGACGCGTAAATGCCAATTGTAATCATTAGCACACCAAAAATGGCTGGCATCCAGTCTTTAAACTGCCATGCAATTACTAAAAACATACCACCCATAATTAATCGAATCACGAGTACAAAGTCTATTTTTTGAAGTAAGCGTATCATAACATTAGATTTAGATACAAATTTCGGGGTAATTATTTGCCCGAAACGTGACTTTTGTTACGCAGCTGAATAAACGCTGTTGGGGTGAGAATGCTTAAGGGAGCAATGGCTTTTTTAAAGTCTTTGGTGTTGGTGGTAATAAAGTAATCGATATCTGTGTTTTCCAGTGCGGTATAATACTGCACAGCGTCTTCGGTGTCCGTAAAGCCAGATTCGAGAGCCCTTATGCATGTTTGATTGTCCGGATTGATAAGGGTTGTATAACTCAAAATAGCCGTTGCGGCCTGAACTACTTCTTTATGATCCATTTTTCCAGCCCTTAATATATATATGATATTAATAAGTGAAGAAGAAGAAGTGTATATGGTTATCTCTTTATTTTCTGCTAGTTCAAATAACATCTCAGCATTTTTCCATTCTTTACCACGCTGGGTTAAAAAGTCGATGTATACGTTGGTGTCCACAAATAATTTATAGCGCATACTTTGACTTTAGTTGTTGCATTTTTATTTTTTTCCAATCAGTTTTTACGCCGGGCTTATTTTTAAGTAGGCCACTTAATTCTTTTACCACCGATTTTTTATTTTCATCGATTGAGCTTAGTGTGTTGAGGTATTCCTCTACCAGTTTGCTAATACTTTTGCCCTTTTTAGCAGAAATGAGTTTAGCTTTTTTGATGGTTTGTACATCAATACTAAGGGTGAGTTTGGTGGTCATAGAGTAATGGTTAAAGCACAATGTACGTATAAAAATTAAAATATACGTATATGGGTTATCGCCATATCTATTTCAACTATATTTGTTACATATAAAAGGTAGGCGCATGAGCATTTCAGAAATTTATGACATTTACGTTCAGTATCCGAGTGTTGTAACGGATACTCGCAAGCTAAAGGAGGGCGACTTTTTCTTTGCTTTAAAGGGGCCTAATTTTAATGCCAATACATTTGCTTTTAAAGCCATAGAGGCGGGCGCTGCTTACTGTGTGGTGGATGAGCCGCTCAACACCATTGCGGGTTATTACGAAGGCAACAACGAAGCGCAAAAAAATGCTGCCCTTGCAAAAATGATAGTTGTGGAGGATGTGCTTACCACGCTGCAAGCGCTGGCAGGACATCACCGCAGCACTTTTACTATTCCATTTATAGCCATTACTGGAAGCAACGGTAAAACCACCACCAAAGAGCTGGTGTATGCGGTACTTTCTAGTCATTTTAAAACCTATACCACGCAAGGCAATTTAAATAACCATATTGGCGTGCCACTCACTATTCTTAGCATTAAAAAAGATGCGCAAATGGCCGTTATTGAAATGGGCGCCAATCATCAAAAAGAAATTGAAGGCTACTGTGTGTACACAAAGCCAACACATGGTATAATTAGCAATTGTGGTAAAGCACACTTAGAAGGATTTGGTGGTGAAGAGGGCGTTAAAAAAGGCAAGGGCGAACTCTATAGTTTTTTACGCGGCCATAACGGCACTGCATTTGTATATACCGGATATGATTATTTAAATGAAATGAGCGCCGGCATACAAAACATTGTTCCATACATTGGTGGTGAAATACAAAGTAGCGAGCCGTTTTTAACGGTGGCAGCAAATATAAACGACACAGCCACCACAGTAAGTTCACAACTAGTAGGCTCGTATAATTTACCAAACATATTATGCGCACTTACTATTGGAAAGCATTTTGGTGTGCCGGAGCATAAAATGGTAGCAGCTATAGAAAATTACGCGCCATCTAATAGCAGATCACAACTCATTAATAAGGGCACAAACACTATTATATTAGATGCTTACAATGCAAACCCAAGCAGCATGAAAGTGGCTATCGAAAATTTTGGAAAGCTAGCAGGTGACAATAAAATTGTTATGCTAGGCGCCATGATGGAACTGGGTGATCATTCAAATGCAGAGCATTTAGCATTATTACAACTTATTGCATCCTACTCATTTACAAATGTGGTACTAGTGGGAGATGATTTTTTAGCGCATCAAAACGCGCTGCCTCAGTTTATTTATCTTAAAAATACACAGGAAGCAAAAGCGTGGTTGGTGGAACAAAATCCAACGAACGCGCAGCTATTAATTAAAGGATCGCGGAGCATGCAAATGGAGTCGGTGCTGGCATAAAAAAACCACCACTAAATTAATAGTGATGGTTCTCTTTTATTTTCCTTTCCTTTCCTTTTTAACGTTTGTTCTTTTTGGTAGGCATAAATATACCTGTTTTTGCTTTTTTAGAAGTTCCTTCCGAAGAACCGTAGTGGTTCATTGCGCAACGGAAACCAATGGTGTTGGTACTTTGGTCTTGTTCTAAAAATCTTCTAGCGCCTGGGCTTAACCAGTATGCGCGGTCATTCCAGCTAGCACCTTTAATTACACGAGACTTGTCTGAAATAAGTGATGTTGTTCCGTAGTTGTATCCTGCATTACTTGCAGAGTCACCATCTAGGTGGTTTACCGCATAACCTTTTTGATAGTTACGACGGTTTACAAGTGTTGAATCAGCTTCTGTCTTATAAATAATACGACCTTTATCATCTCTTAAATTACCAGCTCCTTTATCAAAATCAATTTGCTTGAATTCGTTACCTCTAAAAATATTGTAATCGTCTCCATCAATTGCTGTCATAGGACGGTACACATCGGCAACCCACTCACTTACGTTACCTGACATATTGTATAAGCCATATCCATTTGGAGTATATGTATTTACTTCGGCAGGGATGGCAGCGTTATCGTTTAATCCACCAGCCACACCCATGTTATCACCGGCACCACGCTTAAAGTTAGCAAGCATAGAACCTTGGTAAGAACCTTTTTGCGTGTAACGAACGTTGTCGTAACCGTTATTTTTCCAAGCATAAATTTGCTTGTTAGAAATTAACTCTTCACCACGTTTGTTGCTTTTAGATTTACGTTGAGGGTTAGCAGCAATATAACCATACGCAGCATATTCCCACTCAGCTTCTGTTGGAAGGCGGTAGTCACCAAATAAAATACCATCTTCAAAACTAACTTTGGTACGAGGTCTGCCTTGCGCATCTTTTAAAGGATTGCTTTTTTTAGCTGCATCTCTACCTGGGGTAGCTTGGTATTCACCAAGTAAGTAAGCTCTAGTGTTAAAGTTTTCTTGACCCGCTCCGTTTAATTCTTTTTTAATTTGATTTTTAGGATCTAGGTAACTGCTTTTCATGAGGGTTAATTCATTTACGCGGTCAGTACGCCAGATACAATAATCGGTAGCTTGTTTCCAGCTTACACCTACTACAGGGAAATTATTGTATGAAGGGTGACGGAAATAATATTCTACCATTGGCTCGTTGTAGGCAAGTTCAGAACGCCATACAAGTGTATCTGGTAATGCTTCTAACACAACAGCGTCCATGCCTAATTTAGATTGACCAGGTGTAGTTCCTTCTGGGAAAACATTATTAAGCCAATATAAATATTCACGGTAGTGAAGGTTGGTTACTTCTGTTTTGTCAATAAAAAATGAGTTAACAGTAATTCTGCGTTGGATATTATTCCAATCACCCATTACGTCTTCTTGCGCTGCACCCATGGTAAAAGTACCACCTTGAACAAATACAAGGCCTGGAGCTGCTTTAATGTCTTTAGGTTTTGGCACATTAAAATTACCCATTGTTTTGTCGTTGTAATTCCAACCAGTAGCCGTCGAAGTTTGCGGCTTTTTCTTAAATGGATTACATGAAACAACAGCACCTGTTACGGTGGCAAGCAAAACTAAATTGCGAACTGTTTTTGTGAACTGCATATGCTTATAAATTCAATAAAAAATTGATTCTAATTTACCTCTGCGAATATATAAGTTTTCCGTCAACTTAAGGGTGGCTTAAGGCCTGATCTTGTTACAAAAAACTTAAGATTTGGTGCCATAGGGGTGTTTTTGACCCTATTTTATGATTTTTTTAAGGGAAAGGCCTGCCTGTGGCCTGCTATCTGTAGCTTTGGCATCAAACTTTGTTATAATTGTGATATGGGTAAACCCGGGCGCTATATATGGTTGATTTTGGTTGTTTTTTGGACTTCGATAGGGTCCAAAACGGCTATGGCGCAGGGGGGCTTGTTTAGCAAGGGTGCCTGGGGTAAAGTTGGGGTGACGGCTAGGGGTGTATATAAAATTGATATAGCTGCACTTAATAGTATGGGTCTTTTGCCTGCTGGCGGCGCTATTGCTTCTGATAAAATCAGGCTTTTTGGATCTGGGGGCGCTATGTTACCGGAAGCGGTGGGCGAGGCGAGGTCTAGTGTTTTTACAGAAAATGCATTACTTATTAATGATGGGGGTGATGGTATATTTAGTGGGCAAGATTTTATTGTTTTTTATGCGCCGGGTCCGCACAGGTGGCATTACGATAGTAGCAATGCGCGGTATAGTTATGTTCATCATTTATATTCCGATACTTCATTTTATTTTTTAAATATTGATGGAAATATAGGGGGAAGTATTTCGGGTACTATTGGCGCGGTTGCTAAACGTGTTGGTACCGGTAATGCCGCGCATGTTAACGCTACAGCGGGCCCTCGCGTTACAAGTTTTACGGATAACTGGGTTTACGAAAAAGATAATTTGAATGTATTAGCCTCCGGAAAATTGTGGTTGGGTGATGCGTTTAGTTTGGCGTCGGGTGGAACTACTTCACGTAATTATGTGGTGGATATGCCTGGTTTAATTGGTAGTGATAGTGTTACGCTTAAAATTTATGCTGCTGCCAGAAGTATTGGTTTACCTGCAAATTTTGCAGTACGTGTTAATAATAATCTCGTTCAAAATGTTACGCTTCCGGCCATAAGCGGGGGCTTTTTAGATACCTATGCCAGTTATGTTACGGCTCAAACAAAATTTTTAGCTAGCACAGGTTCATTGCAACTGAATTTATTATTTAGTGCAGGCGGTGGTGGTAGTGGCGTAGGTTTTGGTGCCGAGGGTTATTTAGATAAAATAGAATGCACGGCTACAAAGTCATTGAGTATGAGTAGTGCATCAAGTGGGATAGGGGGCGGCGTTGGTGGCGGTGCTGGCGGTGGCCTTGGCGGCGCACTTTTTTTTAGAAATGCTGCTACTGGCGGGGCTGCACCGGCTGCGTTTGTATTAAACGCTGGGGGCGTGCAAAATTTTGCAAGCACAACGGTGCTGGATATAACAGATATTGCTACGCCAAAAAAAATGGAAGGAAGTTTTAGTGGTGGTGCAGCGCCCGATTTTGTTTTTAATAACGGGGTAAGTGTTGCGCGTGAGTATGTAGCTTTTACGCCATCACAAATTTTAGTACCTGCATTATTGAGTGCAGCGCCCAATAATAATTTGCATGGGTTGGCGGTAGATTCGGCAGCTAATTATTTAATTATTACGCACCCTAGTTTAATTGCGTCGGCTAATAAATTAGCTGCGTTTCATGCTGGGCAAAAAGCCGGGATCAAACCACTGGTGCTAACTACAACACAGATGTATCAGGCGTTTGGTAGTGGTTCGCCGGATCCTACGGCGATTAGAGATGGGGTGGGGTATTTTGCAAGGGCGTATGGTGCGTTGAGTGGCGGCGGGGCTTTTGCGCAAAAGCAGTTTTATGTTTTGTTACTTGGCGCGTCTAGTTACGATTATAAAAACCGCATAAATGGCAATGTAAATTTAGTGCCGGGTTATCAGTCAAGTGCTTCGCTTGATCCATTAAGTAGTTATACATCTGACGATTATTTTGCGCTGCTGGACAGCAGCGCAAACATTAACATAGAGCCACTGCTCACAAATATTAATGCAACAAGCACGCAAGTAAACATAGGTCGTATTCCTGCAAAAAATGTGAGCGAAGCAAACACAGTTATCGATAAAATTATCAATTACCATAGTGCTACAAGCCAGGGCTCATGGCGTTTACAGCAGCGTTTTATTGCTGATGATAAAGATTTTAATTTGCACGTGCAAGACGCAGAAGCAGTGTCTGCTGCGGCGCAAAAAGCAAATGCTTTATTTAATCAGCAAAAAATTTATTTAGATGCGTATCCATTAGTGAGTGGGAGTGGAGGCGGCAGGTATCCGGCAGTGAATGAAGCGCTAGTAAATGCATTTAATAGTGGATCGCTTGTAATTAATTATAGTGGGCATGGTAATTATTTGCGCCTTGCCGACGAAGCTATTTTTAGTAGTACCGAAATGCCACTTATCAATAATGCAAATAAACTTCCATTAGTGGTAACGGCTAGTTGTGATTTTTACCCTTACGACGATCCTGCAAAAAAATCTTTGGGGCAGCAGTTATTGTTTGGCGCGGGCAGCGGTGGTGTTGGAGCCAACACTGGTGCTAGTGGCGCGATTGCGCTACTTACAACGCCGCGCTTAGTGTTTGCCTACAGCAATAAAATTATCAACGAAAATTATTTTGTTGCAGCGCATAAGCCAGATGCAAATACCGGACTACTGCCTACACTTGGTGAAGCCGTAAAAAACGCTAAAAACCTTACGGTGCAGCAGTCTCGTGATTTTATCAATACCAGAAAATTTGCGCTACTTGGTGATCCTGCCATGCGCCTCGCGTATCCAAATAGTAATATTGTGCTGGATAGTGTAAATGGTAAACGCATTGGTGCAAATGATACACTAGTGTCTGGTAAGCTGTACACATTTAAGGGGAGCGTTATGGCGCCGCGCAGCGGCGCCATAACGAGCACAATCAACAACAATTTCAACGGCACCCTCAACTTTACCCTCTACGACAAACAAATTACGCGCACCACACTCAAAAACGACCCGGCCACGGTGGCAGCAAACTTTGATGCGCAAGAAAATATTTTGTACGCGGGGCTAGTGAGCGTAGCGAACGGGAAATTTACTGTTTCATTTGTGCTGCCACTCGATATTAGTTATGCGCCAGGTAAAGCAAAAATTAGTATGTATGCGCAGCAAACTATTAACCCTACACTCATTGCGCAAACTTTGCCGGATGCCGCAGGGGTAGACACTAGTTTTTATACCATGGGTAGTGGTGCAGTCATCACAGATAAAGTGGGTCCAAACATTGATCTATTTTTAAATGACTATAATTTTAAAAATGGCGGGCTCACACATTCGGATCCGGTGTTACTTATAAACCTGCAAGACGTTTCGGGGATTAATACTTCTAGCAGTGCCATTGGTCATGATATTATTGTAACACTGGATAATAATCCGGCTACTACGCGCTCGCTTAATTCATTTTATCAGGCCAATATCAATACATACCAGTACGGCACGGTTAGGTATCAGCTTCCTACTTTAACCCCTGGGCCACATACATTACAAGTGAGGGCATGGGACAATGTCAACAATTCAAACACCAGAACATTAGGGTTTACTGTGGCTGCAACAGCCGGATCAATAGGTGCAGCGGTTGGCGGGGCAGGTGGCTCCAGCACTAATGGAGACATGTCTCCGCTGGTGATAGACAAGGTTATGAACTTCCCTAATCCTTTTACCGATCAAACCATTTTTTCGTTTGAACATAATTTTCCGGGGCAAAACATAGCGGTAAACCTTAGTATTTATACGCAAAATGGCAAGCTGGTCAAACAAATTAGTAAAACCGCTAATACAAATGGTACCCGAAATGTGCAAATTACTTGGGACGGTACCGATGCCGTGGGTTCAAAAATTGCAAGAAATGTTTATATTTACAAAATACAAATAAGCGCGGCGGGCACAAATTATCAGACCTCCGGAAAACTTATTTGTTTGTAACCCCCCTTTTGTACTAAATGTTTTGAATGGTTTAAATTTTACTTTAAATTTTTTACTGGTTTCTCACAAAACATTTGACTATGTCTACATTTTACGCATCGTATACAACTGCCATAAAACTCTTTTGCGCAACTATTGCAACCATCACTATTAGCACAACTGCAATTGCACAAGCAGACTCTATAAACATTGTGTCTACAGCGGTTCCGTTTTTGCGTATTTCGCCAGATGCGCGTGCGGGTGGTATGGGTGATGTAGCCATTGCAACTTCGGCAGATGCCAATGCTTCTTTCTGGAATATTTCAAAAGTAAATTTTGCAAAAAGACGCAGCTCTATTGCGGTGAACTATACGCCTTGGTTAAAAGATTTGGGTTTAAACGATGTGTATTTAGCAACTGTAGCAGGCTATCATCAACTCGATGAAGTGCAGGCTGTTACCGGATCGCTTCGTTTTTTTAGTTTAGGAAATATTCAGTTAACAGATTATTCTGGTAATTTATTAAACTCGGTAAAACCTTCGGAGTTTGCCATAGACGCGGGTTACACGCGTATGCTCAACGATAAAATGAGTGTGGGTGTTGTACTTAGGTACATCAATTCACGCCTTGTGGTGGGTGATGTTGGAACCGGTGTTTTATACAAAGCAGGTAACGCTGTTGCCGCCGATGTTTCTGTATACCATGATGCTACCGATGAAGGCGAAGGCTTACGCTGGGGTGTGGTGCTTTCTAATTTAGGAAGTAAAATTGGCTACACCAATGATGCAAAAAATAAAGATTTTATCCCTGCAAATTTTGGTGCAGGTGTTTCTTATACCAAAGACCTGGACGGAAGCAACAAAATAACATTTGCCCTCGACATGAATAAACTACTCGTACCAGCGGCGCCAACTGCAACAGGTGTGTATAGTGTAGACTCTGCAAATTTAGCGGAGTACCGCACGGGTGGTGTGGTGGCTAGTTGGTTAAAATCATTTAATGATGGAACGGGTGTTGCTAAATCAATGCAATTTAGTACCGGTGTAGAGTACGCTTATAACGATCAATTTTTTGTACGTGCCGGTTATTTTTATGAAAATAGAAACCGTGGTAACAGAAAATATGCAACCGTAGGTGCAGGCTTCAAACTCGATTTTATGGACATTAACCTGTCATACCTCGTGCCTGCTGGCGCAGGTATTACGCGTAATCCGCTCTCTAATACCATGCGTTTAGGCGTATGTTTTAAACTAGGAGAACTTTAAACTTCTGAGACACTTTTAAACTTGGTGAATCAGACAAACGGCGTGCGCCACAAGTCCTTCTTCTCTACCAACAAAACCCATTGTTTCGGTAGTAGTTGCTTTAATCGAAACATCTTTAATACCAATGCCTAATATACCTGCAATGGTTTCTTGCATGGTGGCAACGTAAGGTTTAATTTTTGGCGCCTCTAAACAAAGTGACGCGTCTATGTTTCCAATCGCATACCCTTCGGCCTCAATTAACGAACGTGTTTTAGCGAGTAAAATTTTGCTATCAATATTTTTAAACTCCATGGAGGTGTCCGGAAAATGAACGCCAATATCTCCAAGGCAAGCAGCGCCTAATAGTGCATCGCAAATGGCGTGTAATAATACATCGGCGTCGGAGTGGCCCAGTGCTCCTTTATGGTGCGGGATGGTAACGCCACCAATAACCAAATCTCTACCTTCTACTAGTTGGTGAAAATCAATGCCGTAGCCAATGCGTAGTTTCATGTATTTCAAATTGTGTTTCAAAGTTACGTTTTTATATCTTTACGGGGTATGAAGCAGCAGCCTGTTATTGCCGTTATTGGACTTGGATATGTGGGACTCCCGCTGGCTACTGCATTTAGTGATAAGTACCGAGTTATTGGGTATGATGTAAATAAGGAGCGGATAGTGCAGTTAAATAACGGTATCGACGCAACGCAGGAAGTATCGGCAGCGGTTTTAATGGGCGCAAAAAACTTAACCCTCACGCACAACAGCAATGATATAGGGGAAGCAACTATTTTTATTTTAACAGTACCCACCCCGCTTACGCCAAACAACTTACCTGATTTAAGTTTTTTAACCGCTGCTAGTGAACTTGTTGGAAAGCATATACAACCCGGAGGCATTGTTGTGTATGAATCTACGGTGTATCCTGGATGCACCGAGGAGGTTTGTGTTCCGGTGGTGGAGCAGCATAGTGGTCTTGTTTTTAATCAAGATTTTTTTGTGGGCTATTCGCCAGAACGAATCAATCCGGGCGATACCCTAAGGCCACTGCAGTTTATTGTAAAAGTTGTTGCTGGAAGCACGCCAGCTATTACCAACGAGCTTGCAAGTTTATATGGCTCCATTATTACTGCTGGTGTTTTTGCAGCCTCAAGTATTAAAGTAGCCGAAGCGGCTAAGGCTATAGAAAATGCGCAGCGCGATGTAAACATTTCATTTATGAATGAGCTAGCCTTACTTTTTGATAAGTTAGATATTGATACACAAGAAGTACTTGCAGCGGCGCGCACCAAATGGAATTTTTTACCTTTTAAACCTGGGCTTGTAGGCGGGCACTGCATTAGTGTAGATCCGCATTACCTTGCATTTAAAGCAAAAGAAGTAGGGTATGAGCCGCATGTTATTTTATCTGGAAGAGCGGTTAATGAAAAAATGGGTGTGTTTGTTGCCGAAAAAATTATTGCTGCACTCGCTAAAAAGTTTAATGGAAACATTGCACAAAAAACAGTGTTAATTGCTGGTTTTTCTTTTAAAGAAAACTGCCCCGATACCCGCAATACCAAAGTTATTGATATTTATACAACCCTTGCTACTGCTGGGTTACAAGTGAGTGTTTATGATCCGGTGGTGGATGCTGACTTTGTTAAAAAATCCTTTATTGTGCAGCTAATTAATGACAAAGATTTAGCATCTAATTACGACGCAATTATTTTAGCGGTTCCGCACCAGCAAATACTTTCAACCCTCAATTTCGAATCCTATAAAAACGCAGGATCTTTTATTTATGATGTTAAAGGTGTGCTACCTAAAGAAGTTATTGATGGGCGGTTGTAGTATTTTATAGTTCTATTGAAATGAGTTCTTGTCCTAGCTTGTGTAATGCTGTCTGAATTTTTTTAGCATGAAGGGTACGTGGTTTTTTTAGTCCTGTAGCATAATGCTGAAATTGTTTTTGATTTATTCCTGTGAGCCTTTCTAGTGCTGCGTTTGTAAATATTCCTTTATAGTATTTTAGAAAGCTTTCTGCATCAAGTTTGTAGGTGATTGAATATTCTTGCTTTTCTTTTTTATTGTATTTGTCATAAAGTTTTATTGAGGTTAAGATAGAAGCT
>Ga0079301_1000708_pt1 | contig 16118 bp, 11 predicted proteins | sample Wag4_2014_7_11_3_FD_74797 | JGI IMG/M metagenome (GOLD analysis project Ga0079301, IMG submission 74797) | Fresh water mixed with fracking chemicals microbial communities from Ohio, USA - Utica-2 Time Series FC 2014_7_11 | ecosystem: Engineered > Industrial production > Chemical products > Input... | reverse complement strand
GTTATATGATTGTTGATTTTCTGATTTGAATATTTTCTTTGTTGATGGCAACATTCGTTTTATTCAAAATATAATCGCAAATCAATTCGCCAATTGTTGAGGTAAAATAAAAATTAACAGGATCAATATCTTTTGTTACAAATCCATTTTCAATCGTCCAGCCCACAGCACCTCTTACGTGTTTTGCCTCTTCAGTTAATCCGAAATGATCTAACAGCATTGCAGCGGATAAAATTGTTCCAACTGGATTGGCCAAGTCTTTACCCTTTGCTTCATGATAAGAACCATGAATTGGTTCAAACAGAGGAGGGCCTTCACCAAAGGATGCAGAAGGAAGAAGTCCAAGTGAGCCTGCAAGCGCACTTGACTCATCGCTCAGGATATCTCCAAACAAATTTTCAGTTAGGATAACATCAAATTGTTTTGGACGGGTGATGAGTTGAAGCGCAGCATTATCGATATACATAAATTCTAATTGCACATCAGGGAAATCAGCTGCAATTTGAGTTACAGTTTTTCTCCAGAGCTTAGATGTTTCGAGTACATTGGCCTTGTCTACTACAGTCAATTTTCTTTTTCTTTGCAAAGCATATTTGAAGGCAAGATGTGTAACGCGACTGATCTCATTGGTGTTGTAAACACATAAATCAGAAGCTTCTTGCTTTTCAGCATTCCATTCTTTTTTTCCAAAATAAATTCCTCCAGTTAATTCTCTCAGTACCATGATATCAACACCTTCAAGATGTTTAGGCTTTAAAGGAGATAGATATTGTAATGAAGGATATGCTTTGACAGGTCTAATATTGGCGTAAAGTCCCAGTGATTTTCTCAATTGGAACAATCCTTGTTCTGGTCGAATTGCTACATCAGGATTTTTATCATATTGTGGTTCTCCAACAGCACCAAATAGAATGGCATCACTTTTCAAACAAGCATCAAGTACTCCCTTCGTTAAAGGCTCATCATATTTTTCAATAGCTGCACCTCCAATATCACCAAATTCGAAATTAAATACATGGCCATATTTTTTAGCAATGGTGTCCAAGACACGAATTGCTTGATGAATGACTTCTGGGCCAATGCCATCACCAGGTAATACAGCGATATGGAGATTAACGATCATTAGGCTGTCCTCTTGTTTAAATAACTATTGGCCAATTGGGAGAGGTTATCATCTTCAACAGCTTTCAAATCATCGGCCAAATGTAAAAATTGTTGATACAGTTCATCAATATCGTTCCTATCAAATTCGAATCCTAAATTTTTGAATCGATAAGCCAACGCAGATCTTCCACTTCTTGCCGTTAACACAATTTTTGAGGTTGCAGCACCAACTTCTTCTGGTCTGATGATCTCATATGTTTGTGCATTTTTCAGAAAGCCATCTTGGTGTATGCCCGATGAATGTGAAAAAGCATTGGCGCCAACAATTGCTTTGTTTGGTTGCACAGGCATGCGCATGGTATCTGAAACAAGCTGACTAATAGGATTAAGTTTAGTGGCGTCAATTCCTGTTGTTAATGCAAGATGAGCATGTTGTTTCAAAACCATTACTACTTCTTCAAGCGAGGTATTACCAGCACGTTCCCCCAAGCCGTTGATGGTGCATTCTATTTGTCTTGCACCATTGATAGCCCCATAAATGGAATTGGCTGTTGCTAATCCCAAGTCATTGTGGCAATGACAGGACAACACGGCTTTATCAACGTTGGGTACATTATTCATGAGGAAGGCGATTTTCTCACCATATTGTGTAGGTAAGCAATAGCCAGTTGTGTCAGGTATGTTAACAGTTGTTGCACCAGCTGCAATCACGGCCTCTACAACTCTTGCTAAGTATTCATTGTCGGTTCTACCTGCATCTTCTGCATAAAATTCTACATCATCTGTATATTTTCTGGCCCATTTGACTGCTTGTACCGCACGGGTTAAAATATCTTCACGGTTACTGTTGAATTTGCTTTTAATATGGGAATCTGATGTGCCAATGCCAGTATGAATTCTTCCTCTTTTTGCATGTTTCAGAGCTAGGCCAGCTACCTCGATGTCTTTTTCGACAGCACGACTTAACCCGCATACAGTCGCGTTTTTTATGATTTTTGATATGGCTTCTACTGATTCAAAATCACCCGGACTCGATATAGGAAACCCTGCCTCAATGATATCAACTCCCAAATCTTCTAGTGCTAATGCTAATTCAATTTTTTCTTTGGTATTCAGTTTACACCCAGGAACTTGTTCGCCATCACGCAGCGTTGTATCAAAAATGAAAATTCTATTATCAGCCATAAACAATTTTTTTAGTGGGCTAGAGGCAAAAAAGAACCCGCTTTAAGCTAATTTAAACCATTGATTTTTTCGGATTTACCCAAAATGGGTTGTAATTTACGTTTTGTAATCGCCTTCGATATAGCTTAAATGCAATACTGTAGCGGTTTTTAATGAAAGATTATTACGATGCCCAACCGGTCTGCTGATGAATTGTTCCAACTGATAAAAACCCTTGAAAAGGGGGAAAAACGCAATTTTAAGTTGTACGTGAGCCGCAATGCAGCCGCGGAAGATCTTAAAATCACCCAGCTTTTTGATGCTTTAGACAAGATGGAGGTATATGATGAAGAATTGATGTTGAAGAAGCATCCGGCCATTCAAAAGCAACAATTATCCAATTTAAAAGCACATCTCTATAAACAGATTTTAGCCAGTCTACGACTTATCAAAACTGAACAAGCAATCGATATCCAATTGCATGAACAGCTTGAACACGCAAGGATTCTATATAATAAAGGGCTCTATCACCAAAGCTTAAAGCTGTTACAAAAAACAAAAGAACTTGCTAAGACGTATAACCAAATAACCTTTTGGGTACAAGCGCTCTTTTTTGAAAAGAAAATTGAAACACTTCATATTACAAGGAGCTTTGAGCACAGAGCTGAAGAACTTGCACTAGAGGTAAACGAACTCAATGAAAGGCTATCCATGGTGGGTAAGCTAAGTAATCTTGCTTTGCAATTGTATGGATGGTACATCAAAAATGGTCATGTTAGAGATGAAGCCGAGATTGACGCTTTGAAAAAATTCTATGCAGAAAATTTACCCTCAACGGCACAGGAGTTTACTGGTTTTTATGAACGGTTGTATCTCTACCAAAGTCAGGCTTGGTATGGGTTTATCCTACAAGACTTTCTAACCTATTATAAAAATTGCCAGCGTTGGGTCGATTTGTTCGAGAAAGATCCACACATGATTAAAGCAGAGCCGCAACATTTTATAAAGGGCATGCACAATCTTTTGAATGCACATTTCATGCTCAGAAATGATAAAAAATTTTTGATCGATATTGAAAAGTTTGAGGCTTTCTATCATTCCAAAGAGGGGATGGCCAATATCAATAATCAAGTACAATCTTTTGTCTATCTCTACTTGGCTAAATTGAACCACCATTTTCTAGAAGGCAGTTTTTCAGCCGGACTACTTTTAATTCCTGAGATTGAAGCTAAACTGGCAGATTATGAATTACAGCTTGATAAACATCGAACACTAGTCTTTTACTACAAATTTGCCTGTCTGTATTTTGGTACAGGTGATTTTGACAATGCAGTGATGTATCTCAATAAAATCATCCATTGGAAGGCCGACCTAAGATCAGATTTGCAGTGTTATGCTCGATTACTTCACTTGATTGCTCATTATGAACTGGGAAATGACGTTATTTTGGAAAGTCAGGTTCGATCGGTCTATCGCTTTATGTCTAAGTTGAAAAATCTCACAACAGTCGAAAATGAAATTTTCTCCTTCATCCGGTCATCGTTTAGTCTATCCAAGAAGGAAATTAAAGCAGGGTTTGAGCACTTGTTTGATCAATTAAAACAACTCGAAGGAAACCCAACAGATAGCAGGTCATTTATGTACCTGGATATACTTTCTTGGCTGGAAAGTAAAATAAAAGGGGTGCCTGTTCAAGCAGTAATCGCCGCCCATTTTAGAAACAGAATACAAATTGAAGCCGAAAGCGGAAATACTGCCATATAATCGAAGAAATTTATTGAAAATTCAGCCATTTTGACTACCTTTGCCATCCTTAAATTTGGCATGCCCGTATTTTTCCAAGTCTGTACAAATATAATTCATTGATTTTCAATGACATGTATTCAGCACTTAGTGCTGAACAGATTGGTATTTGCGGCGATAGAAAATTGTAAAAACAGATAACTTAATATGGCTATCAAAAAAGACAATCGCCCGAAATCTTCATTTTCAAAGATTACCATCAGTCTTGCTTCTCCTGATTCTATCCTTGATAGATCATTTGGTGAGGTACTGAAACCAGAGACCATTAACTACAGAACATACAAGCCAGAGCGCGATGGTTTGTTCTGTGAAAAGATCTTTGGTCCGGTTAAAGATTATGAATGTGCTTGTGGAAAATATAAGAGAATTCGTTACAAGGGTATTGTGTGCGACAGATGTGGTGTTGAAGTAACTGAGAAGAAAGTAAGAAGAGAAAGAATGGGTCACATCAAATTGGTGGTGCCTGTTGTTCACATTTGGTATTTCAAGAGCTTGCCTAACAAGATTGGTTATTTGTTGGGAATCAGTTCAAAGAAATTGGAGAGCATTATTTACTATGAGCGTTTCGTAGTCATACAACCAGGTATAGTTGAAGAGAAAGGTAAGAAGCAAGGCGACTTGCTTACTGAAGAAGAATACTTAGACTTATTGGATACCCTTCCTAAGGAGAATCAGTATTTACCTGACGAAGATCCAAATAAGTTTATCGCAAAAATGGGTGCTGAAGCAGTACATGATTTGTTGCTCAGAATCGATTTAGATTCATTGAGTTATACACTTAGAAGAGCTGCAGAAACTGAGACTTCTCAACAGAGAAAAGCGGATGCTCTTAAGCGTTTGAGTGTAGTTGAGTCGTTCCGTGATGCAAATACCAGAATCAATAACCGTCCTGAGTGGATGGTAATGCAATATATTCCAGTTATTCCACCAGAATTGAGACCATTGGTTCCATTGGATGGTGGAAGATTTGCTTCTTCTGACTTGAATGATTTATACCGCAGGGTAATTATCAGGAACAACCGTTTAAAGCGTTTGTTAGAGATTAAGGCTCCTGAGGTGATCTTGAGAAATGAGAAGAGGATGTTGCAAGAGGCAATTGACTCATTATTTGACAATAGCCGCAAATCAAACGCTGTTAAGGCAGAAGGTGGAAGGGCGTTGAAGTCACTAAGTGATGTGTTGAAAGGTAAGCAGGGTCGTTTCCGTCAGAACTTGTTGGGTAAGCGTGTCGACTACTCTGGTCGTTCGGTTATTGTGGTTGGTCCTGAATTGAAATTGCATGAGTGCGGACTTCCAAAAGACATGGCTGCGGAATTGTTCAAGCCATTTATTATTAGAAAATTAATTGAAAGAGGTATAGTAAAGACTGTAAAGTCTGCCCGTAAACTTGTTGATCGCAAAGAAGCAATCGTATGGGACATCCTTGAAAATATTTTAAAAGGTCATCCTGTAATGCTTAACCGTGCTCCAACATTGCACAGGTTATCTATTCAAGCTTTCCAGCCTAAATTGGTAGAAGGTAAGGCGATTCAGCTTCACCCTTTGGTGTGTTCTTCGTTCAACGCCGACTTCGACGGTGATCAGATGGCGGTTCACGTACCATTGAGCCATGCTGCAATTTTAGAAGCTCAATTGTTGATGATCGCTTCACACAACATCCTCAATCCACAGAATGGAACACCAATTACGCTTCCTTCACAGGACATGGTCCTTGGTCTATATTATATTACCAAGGGTAAGCGCAACATGGATAATGATGTTGTGAAAGGAGAGGGCATGAAGTTCTACAGTGCTGAAGAAGTTATTATCGCTTACAATGAAGGCAAAGTTGATTTGCATGCCTATATTAAAGTAAAGGTGAAAGTGCGTAACGATGATGGTTCACTTGAAACTAAGTTGCTTGAGACTACAGTTGGTCGCGTTTTGTTCAATCAAGCGGTTCCTGCTCAAGTTGGTTTCGTGAATGCATTGCTTACTAAGAAGAGTTTGAGAGAAATCATTGGTCAGATTATCAAAATCACCAACGTACCTACTACAGCTAAATTCCTTGATGCTATTAAGGAACTAGGTTTCCGTATGGCATTCAGAGGTGGTCTGTCTTTCAATATTCAAGATCTTGAACTTCCTGTATTAAAACAGGATATGATTGATAATGCTTCTGGTGAAGTGCAAGAGGTTTGGGATAACTACAACATGGGTCTGATTACCAATAACGAGCGTTATAACCAGATCATTGACATTTGGTCAAGGGTGGATACTAAAATCACCGAGACTTTGATCAGGGCGATGGCTACTGATAAACAAGGTTTCAACTCTGTTTACATGATGTTGGATTCCGGAGCAAGGGGTTCTAAGCAGCAGGTAAAACAGTTGGCTGGTCTTCGTGGATTGATGGCTAAACCAAGAAAGAGTGGATCTACTGGTTCAGAGATCATTGAAAACCCAATCCTTTCTAACTTTAAAGATGGATTGAGCGTATTAGAATACTTCATTTCTACACACGGTGCGCGTAAGGGTCTTGCCGATACTGCATTGAAAACTGCGGATGCTGGTTACCTCACAAGACGTTTGGTTGACGTTGCACAGGATGTAATTATATCTGAAGAGGATTGTGGCACATTGAGAGGTATTGCAACAAGTGCATTGAAAGACAATGAGGATATCGTAGAACCATTATATGATAGAATTTTGGGTAGAACATCATTGCATGATGTTTATGATCCACTATCTGATGCATTGCTAGTAAGTGCTGGTCAGCATATTGATGAAGATACAGCTAAGAAAATTGAAGATTCGGGAATTGAGACCATTGAAATCCGTTCAGTGCTTACTTGCGAAAGCAAGCGCGGATGTTGTGTTAAATGCTATGGTTTGAACCTAGCAACAGGTAACATTGCACAACGCGGTGATGCAGTTGGTATCATTGCTGCTCAATCAATTGGTGAGCCGGGTACACAGCTTACCCTCCGTACCTTCCACGTGGGTGGTGTTGCGGGTTCAGCATCGGTTGAATCTCATTTGGTAGCTAAGTTTGATGGTGTTGTTCAATTCGATGGTTTAAGGACAGTAAAAGCTAAGAACAACGAAGGCAAAGACGTACAGGTTGTAATTGGTCGTACCGCTGAGATGAGGATCATGGATCTTAAGAATGATCGTGTTTTGATTACCAATAACGTACCATACGGTTCAACGCTTTCTGTTGCAGAAGGTGCTAAGGTTGCTAAAGGCGATGCAATCTGTACATGGGATCCATTCAACAACGTAATTGTTGCTGAGATTGCCGGTGAAATTGGTTTTGATAACGTAATTGATGGTGTTACTTACCGTGAAGAAGCCGATGAGCAAACTGGTCACAGAGAGAAAGTGGTGATCGAGTCTAAGGACAAGACCAGAATTCCTTCGCTTAAGATCAAGGGTAAGGATGAAAAAATGTATAACCTTCCAGTAGGATCACATATCGTAATCGAAGAAGGTGATCAAGTAACTGCTGGTCAGGTATTGGTTAAGATTCCAAGGATACTTGGTAAGTTGAGAGATATCACGGGTGGTCTTCCACGTGTAACTGAATTGTTCGAAGCAAGAAATCCAGGTAACCCAGCTGTGGTATCTGAGATTGATGGTGTTGTAAGCTTTGGAGCAATCAAGCGTGGTAATAGAGAGATCACTGTTGAAGCAAAAGATGGTGTAGTGAAGAAGTATCTTGTGACACTTACGCGTCAGATCCTTGTACAGGATGGCGACTTCGTAAAAGCAGGTACACCGATGTCTGATGGACAGGTAGCTCCTGGTGATATCTTATCTATTAAGGGTCCGTTTGCTGTTCAAGAATATGTAGTAAATGAGATTCAGGAAGTTTATCGTTTACAAGGTGTAAAAATCAACGATAAGCACATCGAGGTGATTGTTCGCCAGATGATGAGAAAAGTAGAAATCGTTGATCCAGGTGATACAAGATTCCTTGAAGGTGATTTGGAAGATCGTTTTGATTTCAACATTGAGAATGATTGGATCTACGACAAAAAAGTTGTTGTTGATGCAGGAGATTCAGAAGTATTGAAAGCCGGACAAATTGCGAGCTTGCGTGAAATCAGAGAAGAGAATTCAATCCTGCGCAGAAACGATAAGAAAGTAGTTGAGTTCAGAGATGCACACGCTGCAACATCTTGTCCTGTTCTTTTGGGTATCACCAAAGCTTCATTAGGTACACAAAGCTGGATTTCTGCGGCATCGTTCCAGGAAACAACTAAAGTACTTTCTTCAGCTGCTATTCAAGGTAAATCTGATGACATGCTCGGATTGAAAGAGAATGTAATCACTGGTCACCATATCCCAGCTGGTACTGGTTTAAGAGACTACGAAAAGCTGATTGTAGGTAGCAAGGAAGAATACGAATTATTACAAACTACACGCGAAGTAATGAGCTTCGATGAAGAAGAATAATCCCAAGGGAGCAGCAATGCTCCCTTTTTTCATTTAACCCCAACCCCTAAAACAATGAATCAAAAAGTAATCAATATCGTTCTTGCTCTTGGAATAGTTATAGCACTATTTCTTCAATTAAAAGGTTCAGGTAAAAAAGCAGAACCTGTTCAAACTTCTGCTGCAACATCTAGCGTAAAACTAGGTTATGTAGACCTTGATAGTGTTCAAGAGAAATATCTCTTGTATAAAGAGCAAATGGATTTGTTTGAAAAAAAGAAAGAATCTGCAGATCGTGATTTGAACAACGCCTTTCAAAAAATCGATAACGAAAGAATAGCTTTTGCTAAAAGAGGTGAGTCAATCACCCAAGCAGAATATGAAAATTTCCAGCGTTCTTACCAAGGTAAAATGCAAAATCTTGAGGAGCAAAAACGAGTGTTGGAAAATAACATTGCAAGCGAAGGAATGAAGACCATGGAAGGTCTCAAAAAGACGATTGACGACTATCTAATAAAGTACAACAAAGAGAACAACTACACGTATATTTTCTCTTATTCATCAGGACTCAATGTTTTGTTTTACAAGGACAGTGCTACTAACATCACTGATCAAATTGTAGCTGGCTTAAACGCAGAGTACAACAAAACAAAAAAATCTAAATAACCAACGAATTTCATAACTTAATCCCGGTATTTTATACCGGGATTTTTTTTAACCAAAATTGAATGTATGTCGGAGCAAAATAATTTTAAGCCAAGCTTAGGTCTCTTAGATGCAACTATGTTGGTTGCTGGATCTATGATTGGTTCAGGAATATTTATTGTGAGTGCTGATATTACTCGTAATGTGGGTAGTGCAGGTTGGTTAGTCATGGTTTGGTTAATTACAGGCTTCATGACTATTAGTGCAGCCTTGAGTTATGGCGAGTTAAGCGCAATGTATCCTAAAGCAGGCGGACAATACGTTTATTTAAAAGAAGCTTATAATCCTTTGGTAGGATTCTTGTATGGTTGGAGCTTTTTTGCAGTTATACAGACAGGCACAATTGCAGCAGTAGGTGTGGCCTTTGCTAAATTTGCTGGATATTTTTTTCCTGCCTTAAACATGCAGGATCAAAACATATTGGCGCACATAGGGTCAATTAAAATTTACCCTGCGCAAATTGTGGCAATTGGAATTGTTGTGTTACTCACTTACGTCAATACACGTGGTGTTAAAGAAGGCAAAATAATACAGACTACGTTTACTGTCTCTAAGTTGTTGTCGCTGTTCGGTCTTATTCTCTGTGGTTTTCTTTTTGTGGATACCAGTTATTGGTCAACTAACTGGGAGACTGGGATGCTGTCTCAAAAAGCATTGGTTAATGACGATGGTTCAATAACCTGGGAGTCTATCGGAGGAATTACTTTGTTAGGAGCTATTGCAGCTTCAATGGTGGGTTCTATTTTCAGTAGTGATGCTTGGAACAACGTGACCTTCATAGCAGGGGAGATTAAAAATCCTAAAAGAAATATCGGACTAAGTCTATTTCTAGGCACTTTATTGGTGACCATCATTTATGTGTCTGCCAATTTAATGTACCTCAATGTATTGCCCCTAAATTCAATTGCAAAGCCAGAAGAAGATAGATTGGCAGTAGCAGCTGCCAGTGTGATTTTTGGGGCAGCAGGAAGGTCAATCATAGCCATCCTGATAATGGTATCCACATTTGGTTGCATCAATGGATTGGTCATGGCAGGTGCTAGGGTGTATTACACAATGGCTCAAGATGGATTGTTCTTCAAAAAAGCGGCAACCTTAAATAGTAATGCTGTTCCACAATGGGCTTTGTGGAGTCAGGCCTTGGTAGCCTGTTTGCTTTGCTTAAGCGGACGTTATGGTGAGTTATTGGATATGGTTTCTTTTGTGGTGGTTATTTTTTACGTACTGACCATCATCGGTATTTTTATTCTCAGGAAAAAAAGACCAGATTTAGAAAGACCTTATAAGGCTTTTGGTTATCCAGTTTTGCCTTTGATTTATATATTCATGGGACTAAGCTTCTGTGTATTGTTGATCATGTTTAAGCCAGAATATACTTGGCCTGGATTAATTATAACCCTGCTTGGTGTTCCTTTGTATTTCATTGCAGTAAGAGCTAAAACAAAAGGATAGATGAATAGGGTGGCAGTAATTGTGGCCGGTGGATCTGGAACCCGAATGGGGAAGGAACTTCCTAAGCAGTTTTTATTGTTGAATGGTAAAGCAATTTTGATTCATGCGATTTCTGCATTTCTTCAAGCATATGTTGATATACATATTGTTTTGGTCCTTCCAAAAGAATACATACCATTGGCAAAAGAGTTGGTTGGTCAAGCATCTCTTTCTCCCAATATTGAATTTGTTGAAGGAGGTGCTACCAGATTTGATTCAGTGAAAAATGGTCTGCAGCAAATAAGAGATGCTGAGCTTGTATTTGTTCACGATGCAGTCAGGTGTCTAGTTACTCCTGGTTTAATCAAAACATGTAGTGAAATAGCAAGCCAACAAGGTTCCGCAATTCCAGTTATCCCAGTTAGAGATAGCATGAGGAGGGTAGATTCTAATAATCAAACTTCAGTCATCGTAAACAGAGAAAATCTGGTTGTTGTGCAGACCCCCCAAACTTTTAAGAAAAACATCCTGCTATCAGCTTTCGATGTTGAGTATTCTTCATTGTTTACAGATGAAGCTTCCGTTCTAGAGGCAGCAGGATATCAGGTACATTTAGTGCCAGGTGAAGAGACCAATATCAAGATTACATTTCCTGAGGATCTTCAGTATGCAGAGTGGAGGTTGAATAGGGAATAGGCCTGCCTGCCGATAGGCAGGGACGAGGGACAAGGGACGAGGGGGAGCAATTATTTTTCCTGAATTTTTTGTTTGCCAATCTTTTCAAGAATTTGATGTGCTACTTCCATCGCCATCAATCCGTCATGTTCTGATACCAGTGTTGGCGTATCATTGATAATCGCATTTTTGAAAGCGGTTAATTCAGCTTTAATGGCATTTTGTTCAATGATTTCAGGGTTTTCGACAGCAATAGTCTTAGTACCTCCTGGTGTTTCTATATCAAAGCAGAACAATTCTTCATCACCTTCAGCTTTTAATTTGATGATTTCAGTTTTCTTTTCCAGAAAATCAATTCCGATATAAGCATCCTTTTGGAACAATCTTATTTTTCTCATTCTTTTCATTGAAATTCTTGAAGAAGTAAGATTGGCCACACATCCATTGTGAAACTCAATCCTCACATTGGCGATATCAGGTGTATCTGTCATTACCGCAACACCACTGGCTGATATAGATTTGATTTCACTTTTTACAAGATGTAAAATGATATCAATGTCGTGTATCATTAAATCAAGAATGACACTCACTTCTGTGCCCCTTGGATTAAATTGAGCAAGCCTGTGTACTTCAATGAACATCGGATTTAGCTTCTTTCCCTGAAGCGCTTGAAAGGCAGGATTGAAGCGTTCTACGTGGCCTACCTGAAACTTGACTTTTGCTTCATGGGCAAGCTTTACCAATTGTCTGGCCTCATTCATATCATTGGCCAATGGTTTCTCTACAAATACATGTTTGCTTTTTCTCAAAGCAGCTTCACATACTGGAAAATGGAATTGTGTAGGTGTAATAACATCAATGGCATCAACAGCATCGATGAGCGCATGCATATCAGTATATCGTGTTAGGCCAAATTTTTCAACAGCTTCTTGTGCATTTTCATCATTTGGATCATAAAAACCAATGATGTCAACTCCATCAATACTTTGCCAATTGCTTACATGAAATTTTCCTAAATGGCCAACGCCAAAGATGCCTACTTTTAACATATTACTGCAAAGGTAGAGATTTTGTCATTCAGACAATAAGCATCATTTTTGTAGCACTAGTTATACGTATGAAGAAAATTGTCATTGCCATCGATGGATGGTCGTCTTGCGGTAAAAGTACTATGGCACGACAACTTGCCAGAAAGCTGAATTATATATTCATCGATTCTGGCGCGATGTATCGCGCTATTACGCTTTATTTCTTGAGAAATCAGGTCGATATCAACAATGAGCTTGCAATTGAAAACGCCTTAAGCGCTATCCATTTAGAATTTAAACTGAATGCTGCTTCGCTTAACAATGAAATCTGGATGAATGGGGAAAATGTTGATGCTTTAATCAGAGATATCAAAGTAGCTGAACGGGTCAGTGAAACTGCTGCTTTGGCAAAAGTCAGAGATTTTGCTGTTGCTCAACAAAGATTAATCGGCCAAGATAAAGGGATTGTGATGGATGGACGAGATATAGGTTCTGTTGTTTTTCCTTCAGCTGAACTAAAGATTTTCATGACGGCTGATCCTGAAATAAGAGTACAAAGGAGATTAAAAGAATTACAAGCCAAAAATCCAGGCATTACAATGGAGGAGGTAAGAAATAATCTTGCATCAAGAGATCATATTGATTCTACTAGGGCTATTTCTCCATTGAGAAAGCCTGATGATGCGCTTGTTTTGGATAACAGTAATCTTACTCCAGATCAACAACTTGAATTGGCCCTTACATGGGCTCAAGAAAGAATACAACTTTGATTTATAGCCATTGGGTACCGACTTCTGAAAGTTGTTTGGAACCGGTGAAGAAACTGCTGAGTTTCTCTATGGTTTGCTCAACAATAGCATCCGGGCAAGAAGCGCCACTGGTAATTAAAATGCGTACATTCTCTTTTAAAGGAAGATAGTTTTCCTTAGTATATTCTTCTTGTGTCTGCCAATTAAATCCTTTGATTTCCTGACTTGATAGTAAATCGGCAGCTGATTCAATGAAATAGGTAGGAAGTTTCTCTTCGCAAAGTTCAACCAAATGAGAACTGTTACTGCTCTTTCTACCGCCAATCACAATCGCTAAATCAGCACTCGTTTCTAAGAGGTGCTTTACTGCTGTCTGGTTGTCATTGGTGGCATAGCAGAGTGTATCTCTTGTGTCTGCAAAATATTCTCCTACATTGGAATCATTGAGGTTGTATTTCTGCATCACAATCTTTTTCAAATAGTCTGCAATTGCTTGCGTATCAGATGCAAGCATGGTGGTCTGGTTAACAACACCAAAACGAACCAGGTCCTTTTCAAGATTAAAGCCTTGGCTGTATCTATATGCAAATTGTTCTGAAAAATCTTCGCTTTTTCTTGTGCCTAAAATGAATTCACCTAGCACAATTGCTTCAGCCATATCATACACAACTATTGTTGGTGCATGTACATCGCTGTGTGAAAAAGTAGCTCTTGTTTCTTCGTGAGTGGGTTTGCCATGCACTACAACACTGTATCCCTTTTGTGCAATTTGCTCAGCCCTGTTCCAAACCTTTTCAACAAAGGGGCAAGTAGTATTGTATTTTTCAATTTGTATGCCAATCGACCTTAATTTATTTTCAATTTCAATCGTTGTGCCAAATGCAGGAATGATTACAACATCATCAGCTTGTAAGTTTTCAAAGGGGATAAGTGAATTTCCTTTGGTATCCATTAAAAACTGTACACCACTGTTAATGAGGTCTTCGTTCACAAATGGATTGTGAATCATTTCACTCAGTAAAAAAATACGTTTGCCGGGATTATTTTCTACAGTCTTGAATGCAATTTCAATTGCGTTTTCAACACCATAACAAAAGCCAAAATGTCTGGCCAAAAAGATTTCTACATTGCCTAAATCTAAATGAGTTGGCGTGAAATCTTTCTTCAACTTGTCGGCCGCTTTTCTCTTTTGCTTGATAGCAGAAATAAGTGGACTCCTATATCTAACGGGTATTGTAAACTGCTTCATGTTGTAGCTTCAAAGTTACACAAAGATTAAACAATACTTATCTACTTTCGTTCGAATGGGTCATTGCTATTTCTTAACTTTCCACCATGAAAAGTGAATTTACCCCAGTAGATTGGGTATTGGATAGCAATATATATGAAGTTAATCTAAGACAGTACACCCAAGAAGGAACCCTAAACGCTTTTAAGCAACATCTCCCTAGGTTAAAAGAAATGGGTGTTGAGGTGCTCTGGTTTATGCCCTTAACTCCAATTAGTGTAAAACAGCGCAAAGGTAGACTGGGTAGTTATTATGCATGTTCTAGTTACACCGATATTAATCCTGAATTTGGAACAAAAATGGATTTCCTTGGGCTGGTTCAATATGCTCATGAATTAGGGTTGAAAGTAATCATTGATTGGGTGGCTAATCATACAGGTTGTGATCATGAATGGACCAACACTCATCCTGATTTTTACAAGAAAAATGAAGCAGGTGAATTTTATGACCAGCATGGATGGGATGATGTTATTGATCTTGATTACAGTAATCAGCATATGCGCTTAGAAATGATTGAGTCAATGCGCTCTTGGATTGAGGCTTACAATATTGACGGTTTCCGATGTGATATGGCTATGCTAACACCAGTAGATTTTTGGATGCAGGCAAGAAAAGCCTTGCAGCCAACAAAAAATTTATTTTGGTTGGCTGAACTCGATCCTTTGGATAATCCAGATTACATGAGTGTTTTTGATGCAGCGTATACTTGGAGATGGATGAATGCTGCTACCCAGACAAAAAAAGACGGTGCACAGCAGATTCATCATATGAAATATGTTTTGTCGCAGTACCTCAATGAACTACCTCAAACTGCTTGTCCCGCTTGGTTCACCAGTAATCATGATGAAAACAGTTGGAATGGGACTGAGTTTGAAAAATATGGTGAGATGGCATTACCTCTTGCAGTTTTCTCAGCTACCTGGAAGGGAATTCCTTTGATGTATAGTGGACAAGAATTACCTAATCTCAAACGGTTAGCCTTTTTTGATAAAGATGTAATTGAATGGAAGGAGAGGCCAGAGCTACATGATTTTTATTCCTCATTATACAACTTAAGAAAGTCAAATAAAGCATTTAAATCACTTGCGGCTAATGAGAGTTGTCTATTTTTAGGTAATAATGTTGATCACCACATTCTGAGTTTTATCAGAAGAAATGAAGATGCAGTTGTTGCTATTGTATTGAATTTTTCTCCCTATCATTTACCTGAAGTGGAAGTTGCCTCTCATGAAAAAGGAAACTTTGTAGAATATTTCACAGGTTCAAGAAGACAATTCAATACTGAGCATATTTATATTGAAATGCCAGCTTGGTCCTATCAAGTATGGATCAAACAATAAAGGCAGAAACGAGTTCTGCCTTTATCTAGAAATTGAAAATTTTACTTATTCTGCAGCCTCAATGGTGTATTGGTAAACACCTTCATAGCCTGGATAAAATCCTTCTAATAGAATTCTTTTCGATGGTTTTGTAATTGCTGAATTGAATTCCTCAATAGTTTTGACTTCAGTGCCGTTTGCTTTTAAGATCACAAAGCCATCACGCATCCTGGTTTGTTCATCTATCAGTCCACTATTGATTTTAGTGACAACCACACCACCTTTTACACCATATTCTTTTGATTTCTTACTGTCAAGTGTCTGTAAAGTAGCGCCTAACTTATCAGATACCGTGTTTTTAACGATTTCATAGCTGCCCGACTTGTTTCTCAATGTAATACTGGTAGAAGCTTCTTTCCCTGCTCTGTTGTAG
>Ga0079301_1000703_pt1 | contig 16212 bp, 12 predicted proteins | sample Wag4_2014_7_11_3_FD_74797 | JGI IMG/M metagenome (GOLD analysis project Ga0079301, IMG submission 74797) | Fresh water mixed with fracking chemicals microbial communities from Ohio, USA - Utica-2 Time Series FC 2014_7_11 | ecosystem: Engineered > Industrial production > Chemical products > Input... | reverse complement strand
AGCGAGCGGGCGATGCCGCTCGGGGGCTGCTTGAGGCCCATCTCGTCGAGCAGCGCCTTGAACCGGTCGCGGTCCTCGGCGAGGTCGATCGAGTCGAGGCCGGTGCCGACGAGCGGCACGCCCGCCTTGGCGAGCCCGTGCGCGAGGTTGAGCGGCGTCTGGCCGCCGAACTGCACGATCGCGCCCACGACCTTGCCCGAGCGGTCGGCGCGGTCGATGCCGCCGCCGTTGAGGCGCTCGATGACGTTGAGCACGTCCTCGAGCGTGAGCGGCTCGAAGAACAGGAGGTCGCTCGTGTCATAGTCGGTCGACACGGTCTCCGGGTTCGAATTGATCATCACGCTCTCGAAGCCCATGTTTTCCGCGGCGAACGCGGCCTGGCAGCAGCAGTAGTCGAACTCGATGCCCTGGCCGATGCGGTTGGGGCCGCCGCCGAGGATGACGATCTTCTCGCGGTCGGTGATGCGGATCTCGTCGTCGAGCACGGGCTTGCCGTCGATGGTGAACGGCGCCTCGTAGGTCGAGTAGTAGTACGGCGTGACGGCCTCGAACTCGGCGGCGCAGGTGTCGACGAGCTTGTAGACGGGCTCGATGCCCTGCGCCTTGCGGTGCGCGCGCACGGCGAGGATGGTCTCGGGCGAGATGCTGCCGAGGTAGAGGTTCGCGAGCTGCGCGTCGGAGTAGCCGAGGCGCTTGGCCTCGAACAGCGTCTCGCGCGGGAGATCCTCGAGGCGCGCGTACTGGCACAGCGTGTCCTCGAAGGCGACGAGGTGGCGGAACTCCTCGAGGAACCACGGGTCGATCTTGGTGAGCGCGAAGACCTGCTCGATCGTCCAGCCCATCTTGAAGGCGTAGCGCACGTAGAACAGGCGGCCCTGCGAGGGAACCGCGAGCTTGCGCGTGAGCTTGTCCTCGGGGATCGGCCACTCGACCGTCGAGCGGTCGGCGACCTGCAGGCCCTTCGCGAGGTCCGCGGCGCTGGCGCGGCGCGCGGCGAGCCACTTGTCGTTGCGGTCGAGGCCGAGGCCGAAGCGCTTGACCTCCATCGACCGCAGCGCCTTCTGGAAGGCTTCCTTGAAGGTGCGGCCGATCGACATGGCCTCGCCGACCGACTTCATCTGCGTGGTGAGCGTCTCGTCGGCCTCGGGGAACTTCTCGAAGGTCCAGCGCGGGATCTTGACGACCACGTAGTCGATCGACGGCTCGAAGCAGGCGCTGGTGTTGCCGGTGATGTCGTTGCGGAGCTCGTCGAGCGTGTAGCCGACCGCGAGCTTGGCCGCGATCTTGGCGATCGGGAAGCCGGTCGCCTTCGACGCGAGCGCGGAGCTGCGCGAGACGCGCGGGTTCATCTCGATGACGACCATCTCGCCCGTCTTCGGGTCGATGCCGAACTGGACGTTGGAGCCGCCGCAGTTGACGCCGACGGCGCGCATGATCGCGAACGCCGCGTCGCGCATGCGCTGGTATTCCTTGTCGGTGAGCGTCATGATCGGCGCGACCGTGACGGAATCGCCCGTGTGCACGCCCATCGGATCGATGTTCTCGATGCCGCACACGATGATGCAGTTGTCGCGGGTGTCGCGCACGACCTCGAGCTCGTACTCCTTCCAGCCGAGGACGGACTGGTCGATGAGCACCTGGCCGATCATGCTGGCGGCGAGGCCGCGGCGGATGATGTCGTCGAACTCCTCGCGGTTGTAGGCGATGCCGCCGCCGGTGCCGCCGAGCGTGAACGCGGGGCGGATGATCGCGGGCAGGCCGATCTCCTCGAGGAACCTGCGGGCGTCGTCGAGGTTGGTGACGGTCTTGGCCTTGGGCTGGCGGAGGCCGAGGCCCTCGACGATCTGGCGGAAGATCTCGCGGTCCTCGGCGCGGTGGATCACGCGGCGGTCGGCGCCGATCATCTCGACGCCGTGCTTCTGGAGGGTGCCGTCGTCGAAGAGCTTGCAGGCGCAGTTGAGCGCGGTCTGGCCGCCGAGGGTCGGCAGCAGCGCGTCGATCGGGGTGCCGAGCTCGCGCTCGCGGATGATGATCTTCTCGACCGCCTCGGCGGTGATCGGCTCGATGTAGGTCCGGTCGCTGAAGGCCGGATCGGTCATGATCGTGGCCGGGTTCGAGTTCACGAGGACGACGCGGTACCCCTCTTCCCGCAGGCTCTTGCATGCCTGGGTGCCCGAGTAGTCGAACTCGCAGCCCTGGCCGATCACGATGGGGCCGGAACCGATGATGAGGATCGTGTGGATGTCGTCGCGGCGAGGCATGAGCGTCGTCGGTCGTGGAGACCGTCCAGGATGGGCGTGGTGGCGTCGGCTGAGGGTCGGACTGTCCCGCGTTGCCGCGGGGGTGGCGCAAAATTTCTACGAGTGTAACCGAAGTGCCGACCCCACGGACGGCGTCGACGCGCAGTTGACAGGTTGCCCGCGGGCGGCGACCGTGCGGCGCGATGAACCCCGCGGCGGTCACGATCCATCCGGCGGTGCTGGCGGAATCCTCCGTCGGGCCTGCAGTTGCGGCGTTCGCGCTGCTCGGGGTCCTGATCGGGTCACCGCTGCTGGTGTTCCTCGCGCTGCGGGCGATCGGCCGGCGTTCCTACCACGGCGAGGCGGTGATCGGGTGGGCGAGGCTGCTCTCGATCCCCTACCTGAAGTACTTCCAGCGGCTGACCATCGAGGGCAGGCACCTCGTGCCCCGGCGCGTCGGGCCGGAGGGCCTGATCGTGGTGTCGAACCACTGCGCGGGGCTCGATCCGGTGGCGATCCAGGCGGCGATGACGTATCCGATCCGCTGGATGATGAGCGCGGAGATGATGCTGCCCGAGCTGGCGTGGGCGTGGCGGCGGATGCGGATCATCCCGGTGTGCTTCGACAGCCGCGACGCGTCGGCGCTCAAGGCGGCGATCGCGCACGTGGCGGAGGGCGGCGTGCTCGGGATCTTCCCCGAGGGCGCGATCGAGCGGCCGGCGCGGCAGCTGAGGCCGTTTTCGGGGGGGCTGCGCCTGATCCTGTCGCGGTCGAAGGCGCCGGTGCTGGTGGCGGTGATCGATCCCGGCGAGGTGGCCGACACCGCGTACGACGCGCTGTTGAAGCCGACCCACGCGCGGCTGCGCTTCGTGGCGCTGGTGCAGCCCGGCGCCGAGGGGCACGGGCGTGACGGCGCGGAGCGGATCTTCGAGCTGCTGCGGCGCGAGACCGGCTGGCCGGTGAACGATGCGCCCGCGGGAACGGTCGACGCCGCGGCGGTGGAGAGAAATCTGCGGGCGTTTGCAGCGCGCGGGGAATAGCCGCGGATGCGCCGTAGGATGCGCGGCACATGATCTCGCGAATCGAAGGTGTCCTGGAGGATGTGGTCGACGGCGTCGCCGAAGTGCGCGTCGGGGATGTGCGCGTCGGGGATGTGCGCGTGGGCGATGAAGCCGGCGCGATGCACGGCGCGGCGCCCGCGGGCGGCCTCATCTACGAGGTGCTCGTCCCCGCGTGCGACGCGGGCGAGCTGCTGATGCAGCAGGGACGGCGGGTGTCGTTCTTCACGCTGCACTACCTCGAGTCGCAGGGCCAGGGCTCGCACTTCGTGCCGCGGCTGATCGGGTTCAGCTCGCGCGAGCAGCGGGCGTTCTTCGAGCTGCTCACCACCGTGAAGGGGATCGGCAACCGCAAGGCGCTGCGCGCGATGCAGGTGTCGCACGCGCGGATGGCGGAGGCGATCGCGGCGGGCGACGCGAAGTTCCTCGCGACGCTGCCCGAGATCGGCAAGCGCACCGCCGAGAGCACGATCGTGGAGCTGAAGGGAAAGCTCGACCCGTTCCTCAAGGATCCCTCGGCCACGCGGCGCGCGCTCGAGAAGGGCGCGGTCGCCGCGGCGGCGGCCGTGAGCGCGGCGATGGGATCGGCGATGGCGGGCGCGCTTCCGGTCGGTCCGGCGGCGGACGCCGAGGAGGTGCTGGTCGCGCTCGGCGAGCAGCGCGCGCAGGCGCGGCAGCGGATCGAGCGCGTGCTGGCGGCGGCCGGCGGCGAGTCGCTCGGCGCAGACGAGATCGTGACGCGGGCGCTGCGCTCGCGCGGCGTGAGCTGAGGGAGGGGGCACCATGGGCGCGCACGCGGAACATCGGTACGCAGGCATCATCGCGGGCGGGTCGGGTACCCGGCTCTGGCCCGCGTCGCGCGCGGCGCGGCCGAAGCAGCTGCTGCCGGTGGCCGGGGGCATGTCGCTGCTCGGGCACGCGTGGCACCGCGTGGAGGGCGTGGTCGACGCCGGGCGGCGCATGGTCTGCACGACGGAGGCGTTCGCGTCGGCGATGCGGGGCACGCTGCCCGGGCTCGTCGAGGACAACGTGCTCGCCGAGCCGCTCGGGCGCGACACGCTGAACGCGGTCGGGCTGCTCGCGCACGTGCTCGCGGCGCGCGATCCGCGGGCGGTGCTCGCGGTGCTGACGGCGGACCACCTGATCGAGCCGGCGGCGCTGTTCCGCGAGCGGCTGCGGGCGGCGTTCGCGCTCGTCGAGGCCGATGGCTCGCGGATCGCGACCTTCGGCATCGCGCCGACCCACGCGGCGACGGGCTACGGCTACATCGAGCGTGGCGCGCCGATCGCGGCCGGCGGCGGCGCGGGCGACGCGCGGGCCTTCACAGCGACGCGCTTCGTCGAGAAGCCGGACCGGCTGCGCGCCGAGGAATACCTGCGCTCGGGCGCGTACCTGTGGAACTCTGGGATGTTCGTGTTCGGCGCGCAGGCGATGTGCCGCGCGATCGCGCGGTTCGCGCCCGCGAACGCGGCGGGGCTCGCCGAGATCGCGCGCGCGTGGGACACGCCGGCGCGCGCCGAGGTCGCCGCGCGCGTGTATCCGACGCTGCCGCGGCAGTCGGTCGACCGCGGCGTGATGGAGCCCGCGTCGGTGGCGGATGGCGGCGAGTGCACGGTGTGCGTGATGCCGCTCGAGGTGCAGTGGCTCGATGTCGGCAGCTGGCCGAGCTTCGCGGAGACGGTGGCGGCCGACGAGGCCGGCAACCGTTCGAACGCGCACTGGTGCGACGTCGAATCGCGCGCGATGACGGTGATCTCGGAGGACCCCGACCACCTGATCGCGACGGTGGGCTGCGAGGACCTCGTGATCGTGCACACGAAGGACGCGACGCTCGTGTGCCCGCGCGCGCAGGCGGAGCGCGTCAAGGAACTCGCCGAGCGCGTGCCCGGGAAGTGGCGGTAGGCGTGCGGTACCTCGCGATCGATCTCGGCGACAAGCGCACCGGCTTCGCGGCGGGCGACGATGTCGTCGGCCTGGTGCAGCCGCTGCACGTGGCGGAGGCGCACACGCGCGCGCTGCAGCTGAAGGCGTCGGTGAAGGCGGTCGAGGAGTACGGGCCCGACCGCATCGTGCTCGGCATGCCCTACAACATGGACGGCACCGAGGGCCCGCGCGCCAGGATGGTGCGCGAATTCGCCGTCGAGCTGGAGGCCGCGGTGAAGGCCGCGCTCGGTCCGTACACGCGCGTGCGCATCGAGTTCCACGACGAGCGGCTGTCGAGCTTCGCGGCGGAGCAGCGGCTCAACCGCACCGGGCGGACCCACGGGGAGAAGAAGGCGCTGCGCGATGCGCTCGCGGCGTGCGCGATCCTGGAGGACTTCCTGCAGGCGCGGCGGGGCGCGGTGGCGGCGGATGGTGGCGGTGGTGGCGAGCACCAGGATGCCGGGCGCGATGAGGCGGATGCCCGCGACGACGACGACACCGACGACGACAACACCGGCGCCGACCGCGCGGAGGACCGCGCGTGAGCTCCCGCGCGCATCTCACTGACGAACAGCGCACCGTGGTCGAGGCGCCCGGCGACGCGCACCTCACCGTGCTCGCGGTGGCGGGCAGCGGCAAGACCACCACGATGGTGCACCGCCTCGCCGAGCTCGCGCGGCGCGGGGTGAGGCCCGCGCACATGCGCGCGGTGATGTTCAACAAGGCCGCGCAGCGCAGCTTCGAGGAGCGGCTGGCGAAGACCGGCATCGACACCGGCGAGCTCAAGGTGCAGACCTGGCACGCGATGGGCTTCGCGATCATGCGCCACCTCGAGTCGGTGGGCGCGGCGCCGCGGATGCCGCTGCTCGCCGATGGCGGCGAGATCCTGCGCATCGTGGGCGACTGCATCCGCGAGGAGTTCGCAGAGCGCCACGAGCACCCCGAGGAGGACGACGGTCGCGACGCCGAGAGCTGCATCGAGGCGATCCGCGAGTGGAAGTCGATGCTGGTGCCGCCGAAGCGCGCGGGGCACTCGGGCGACGAGTTCCTGGTGTCGGTGTACGGGCGGTTCGAGAAGCGGCGCGCGTCGCAGGGTTTCCGCGCGTTCGACGACCTGATCGTCGACGCGGTGCGCGCGCTCGAGGAGAGCGAGGTCCGCCACGGGCTCGCCGACCGCTTCGAGCACATCGTGGTCGACGAGTTCCAGGATGTCGACCACGCGCAGTTCCGCCTGCTCGAGCTGCTCGCGGGCACGCGCGCGCGCGTGACGGTGGTGGGCGACGACGACCAGACGATCCACGAGTGGCGCGGCGCGCGCAGCGCGTACATCCGCGGCGAGTTCGCGCGGCGCATCGCGACGCATCCGCACCGGACCTACTCGCTGTCGACGACCTTCCGCTTCGGGCCGGGGCTGGTCGAGGCCGCGGCGCGCGCGATCGAGCCCGGCGAGGGCCGCGTGCCCAAGCGCATGCGCGCGGCCGATCCCGAGCAGGAGTCGAGCCTCGTCGTCGTGACCGAGAGCGGCGACTCCCCCGCCGCGCTCGACCCGCTCGTCGAGCGGCTGCGCGGACTGCTCGACCGGGGCACGCCGCCCGCCGACATCGTGGTGCTCGGGCGCTCGTGGGCGCAGCTCCTCGCGATGGAGTGGCGCATGCTCGCGGCGGAGATCCCGTTCGCGATGGACGACCACGCGGCGTTCGCCAACGACCCGTCGCTGTCGCTGCTGCTGTCGTACGTGCAGGCAGTGCGCGGCGTGCGCATGCCGGTCGACGACGCCATGGCGCGCACCATCCTGCGCATCGTGAACCGGCCGTTCCGCGGGGTCTCGCGGCAGGGACTCGAGCGGCTCGTGCGCGACGTGCAGCGCGAGGGGCTGTCGTTCGCCGACATCTGCTTCGACGACGACCTGCACAAGATGGCGGGGTTCCACGGCGGCGCGCGCATCGAGCTGAAGGCGCTCGGCGGCGTGCTGCTCAAGGCGCTGCGCCGCGATGCGGGCGACGCGGGCGCGGCCGACGCGATCCGCGTGCTGCGCACCGAGGTCGACTTCCGCGAGGCGCTCGCGGCGCACCGCAGCGAGCCGGGCGTGGCCGAATGCCTGCGCGCCTACGAGGTGCTCGAGGACTTCGCGCGCGCGTCGCGCTGCCGACTCGCAGACCTCGAGCTGCGGCTGGCGTCGGTCGACCCGACGCGCGGCGAGCCGAAGGAGCGCTGCGTGCGCGTCACCACGATCCACCGCGTGAAGGGGCTCGAGTGGGACTTCGTGTTCATCCCCGAGTGCGACGAGGGCTACATGCCGCTGCCCGGCGACGAGGAGAGCGGCTGCTTCGACAAGACGGCCGCCGACAAGACGCTCGGGCGCAGCCCGTCGGTCGAGAGCGAGCGTCGGCTCTTCTACGTGGGCATCACGCGCGCGCGCACCGCGTGCTTCGTGAGCTGCGGCAACGAGGAGGAGCGCTCGCGGTTCCTGCGCGATGCGATCGGCGGTGCTGCGGACGGCGCGCCCGGCGGCGCGACGACCGGTCCGTTGGCCGCGGCGTGGCTGTCGCGGCTGGGCCTGCGCGGATGACCGGGCGCTGGACGCGCGCAGCCCATGCGCCGCGCGGCCCCATCGCTCACACCGGCCAGCGCGCCGCGTCGGCGTCGAGATACCAGCGGAACTCGCCGCCGATCGGCGCGATGCCCTTGATCGGGATCTCCGCCGCCGAGTCGGTGCCGTTCACGATGCGGTGGAGCATCGGCGCCTTCTTCCTGCCGGTGACGAGCGCGCCGACGAAGCGCGCGGCGTTGATGAGGCCGTAGGTCATGGTCACGCGGTCGGGCGGCGTGACCGACGGCCCGCGGTTGAAGCACGCGAGGCGGTCGACGACATGCAGCGCCGGCGAGTGCGGGAACAGGCTCGCGGTGTGGCCGTCGTCGCCCATCCCGAGCAGCACGAAGTCGAGGCGGTCGTGACCCTTCTCGCGCCAGCCGAGGACCTCGCGCAGTTCGCGCTCGTAGCGCTCGGCGGCGTCGTCCTCGGAGGCGTGGATCGGGTGCACCTGCGCGCGCGGGATGTCGGAGTGCCCGCAGATGAGCTCGCTGATCTGGCCGAAGTTCGACTTCTCGTGGTCGAAGGGCACGCAGCGCTCGTCGACGATCCAGAGGTGCGTGCGGCGCCACGGCATCTCGCGGTACGCGGGGTCGATCATCATGCGCTCGTAGAGCGGCATCGGCGTCGAGCCGCCCGAGAGCGCGAGGTGGAAGTCGCCGAACGCGCGCACGCAGGCGCGCGCCTGGCTGACGATGTCCATGCCGATCGCGTCGATCGCCTCGTCGAGCGTCTCGGAAAGCACGACCTGGCCGGGCAGGCGCGGAATCTCCGGCATGTCGTCGATGATCTCGTAGGTGTCGCCGTCGGACATGCGCGCAGCGTAGCGGACGGGCGGCGTCCCGCGAAACGGGGCGCGCGGCGAGGCTCGGCTCGGCGCCGCGCGACGCGACTCGTCGCGCGCGGTCAGGCCTCGTTCCGCCACGCGCGGCCGTCGCGCGCGAGCAGGTCGTCGGCGGACTTCGGACCCCACGAGCCGCACGCGTAGTTCGCATGGATGCCCGTGCGCGCGCGCGACGAGCGCTCGTCGAGGAACGGCATGACCGCGTTCCACGCGCCCTCGACCTCGATGCGGTGCTTGAAGAGCGTCTGGTCGCCGCGCATCGCGTCGACGATGAGCGGGCCGTACGCCTCGACGGGCTCGGCCTTGAAGTGGTCGGCGTAGTCGAGCTGCATGTTCACGTTCGCGCCGCGCAGGCCGAAGCCGGGGACCTTCACCTCGAAGCGCAGGTTGAAGCGCTCCTTGGGCGCGATCTCGATGACGAGGCGGTTGGGGGCCTCGCCGCCGAAGCCGGGGACCTTGCGGAACAGGTTCGCCGCCGGCGGCTTGAACTGCACCACCACCTCGGTGCGCTTCGCGGCCATCTTCTTGCCGGAGCGGATGTAGAACGGCGTGCCCGCCCAGCGCCAGTTGTCGAAGTGGAACTTGAGCGCGGCGTAGGTCTCGGTCGTCGAGGAGGGCGACACGCCCGCGAGCTCGTGGTACGCGCCCTCGCGCCCATCGCCGGCGAACTGGCCGAGCGCGCAGTAGTCGGCGACCTGGTCGGTGGTCGGGATCGCGATCGAGTCGATGATCTTGATCTTCTCGGCGCGGACGTTCTCCGGCGTGTAGAGGCTCGGCGGCTCCATTGCCACGAACGCCATCACCTGGAAGAGGTGCGACTGGATCATGTCGCGGATCGCGCCCGTCTGGTCGTAGAACGCGGTGCGCTGCCCGACCGACACGGTCTCGGCCGCGGTGATCTGCACGTGGTCGATGTACTGCCAGTTCCACACCGGCTCGAAGATCGAGTTGGCGAAGCGCAGCACGAGCAGCGACTGCACGAGCTCCTTGCCGAGGTAGTGGTCGATGCGGTAGATCGATTCCTCCTCGAAGGCGCGGCCGAGGGTGCGGTTCAGGCTCGCGGCGCTGACCGCGTCGTGGCCGAAGGGCTTCTCGACGATGATGCGCTGCCAGCTGCGCGCGTTCGGGTCGATCGAGCACCAGCGCTTGCCCTCGACCACGAGGCCGGCGGCGTCGATCTGCTCGACGATCGGCTCGTACAGGCTCTCGGCGACCGACATGAAGAACAGCAGGTTGCCGCGCGTGCCCTTCCGCTCGGCGATCTCGGACAGGCGCGCCTCGAGCGGCGGGTAGCACTCGGGCTTGACCGCGTCGCCGGCGAAGTAGTGGATGCGCCGGGCGAAGTCCGCCCAGCGCGCGTCGTCGAAGCCCTTCGCCTGCTGCGCGACCCAGGGCTTGAGCTCGTCGCGCCACTGGTCGTCGGTCTTCTGCGTGCGCGACACGCCGAGGATCGCCGTCGACGGGTGCAGCTGCCCCATCGCGTGCATCTCGTACATCGCGGGGATGAGCTTGCGCGCGGTGAGGTCACCGGAGGCGCCGAAGATGACGAGGATGCACGGGTCGTTCTGCGACATAGGCGGGGAAGGTAGCGGCTTCCGACGGGGTCGCGGGGGAGGCGGCTACCCGAAGCGGGGGTGGCATCGCTTGACCACCGCGCGCTTGCGGTCATCGACGTGCGTGTAGATCACCGTGGTCTCGAGGTTCGAGTGTCCGAGCAGTTCCTGCACGGTTCGGAGATCGCATCCACCACGAAGGAGGTCCGTGGCGAAGCTGTGCCGCAGCCAGTGGGGGCTGACGTCGGGCAACCCGACGATCTTCGCGTACTTCTTGACGATCTGCCAGAGCGCGACATGCTCGAGCGGCCGACCGCGCACCGACACGAACAGCCGGTGGTCGGCGCGCCGCTCGTCCCCTGCGACGATCTCAGCGCGCTGTCCCTTGATCCAGCGCTCGACCGCCAGCACCGCAGGCTGTCCGGCGGGAACGAACCGATCCTTGTAGCCCTTGCCGTCGACGACCTTGATGGTGCGCTCCGGCGCACTCCATGCATTCAGCCTCAGCATGCAGAGCTCGGTCGCGCGCAGACCCGTCGCGTAGAGCACTTCGAGGATGGCGCGGTCGCGCTGCCAGAGCGGCCCGTGCTCCTCCTTCGGCGACTCGATGAGCCGCACGACCTGTTCCGGGCTCAGGAAGTCCGGCAGTTTGAACGGGAGCTTCGGGCGATCGACGACCTTCGCGGGGTTGTGATCGAGTCGATCGCGGTCGGCCAGCATGCGGAAGAAGCTCTGCATGCAGGCGATCTTGCGGTGGACCGAGGTCTCGGAGAGGCTCCGCGACTTCTGCGAATGGAGATAGCGGATGTGCGCCTGCAGGTGCTCGGGCGTGACCTCGGCGGGTGTGCGGACGCCCTCTCGCTCGAGGAACGCCACGAGGTCATCGAGGTCCCGCTCGTAGGCCGCAAGCGTGTGCGGCGAGTGCCCCCGTTCGATGCGGTGGTAGAAGAGGAAGTCTCGCCGTGCCGCCGAGAAGCCGTGGGACTCGGCCGCGGTCTGCTTCGGGGCGATCGGAACACGCGACCTGCGGACCTCCTCGGCGATCTGCGCGCTGGTCGGCGTGGTGTCCGGCTTGAGCGATACGCGCGGGGTCCGACGCGGCGGGCGGGCGGACGAAGTCGCGGGCGCGCCGCCGGTCGATGGGTTGCCCGGGGTCATGCGATCGCCGTTGCCGTCCCGCTTCATTCGTGTACGTCCTCGCTTTCCGCGCCTGTCATCGGCAGGAACGTCGGCGAGACCGAGACAATCCCAGGGGCACGGCAGTTGCTTGCCAGAGTTCGCTCGCGTTGGGCAGGAGGCCCGACGCACGCCGGTCAGGCAAGGAGTGCCTTTGATGCAAGTCGCGCCAAACACAATGGTTGCAACGCTTCGGCTCGTGCAGTCCGATGCGCAGGACGCCCCCCGCGCCGCGCAGGAAATGCTGAAGCCGCGCGCACTTGATGCTCATTTCGCTACGGCCAATGCTGCGGAGGGCTGGCTGGTTCCGGCACGAAGCCGCCCTGCCGGGTGCCTCTGGCGCCTTCACCCCGCTTCTTCAAGTGCTGGCGCGCGGGTTGCTCCCACCGCACACCTTCCCATGGAGGGAGCACGCCCATGAACTACGGCTTCTACCTCTCGACCGCGGGCGCCATCACCGGCATGCGGCGCCTCGACACGGTGGCGAACAACCTCGCCAACTCGACGACGGTGGGCTTCAAGGCCGACCTGATGTCGATCCGCGCGCGGCTCCCTGAGAACCTCGAGCAGGGCGGCGTCTACGCCGACACCAACAGCGCGCTCGACGCCCTCGGCGGCGGGACGCTGTTCGAGCCGAACCAGATCGACCTGTCGCAGGGCCCGCTGCGCGAGACCTCGAACCCGCTCGACGTGGCGATCGAGGGCGACGGCTTCTTCATGCTCCAGCAGCCGAAGGGCGTGCAGGGTGCGGCCGCGGCCGACCGGCTGCTCACCCGCGCCGGCAACCTGACGCGCGACACCGAGGGCCGCCTGGTGCTCGCCACCAGCGGCGTGCCCCTGCTCGGGCGCGACGGCCAGCCGATCGTGCTGCCCGACGACCTCTCGAAGGTGCGCATCGACCAGCGCGGCGCGATCTACCAGGGCACCGACGAGGTCGGCCAGCTCGCGGTGGTCATGCCGGCCGACATCGCGAACCTCCGCAAGGAGGGCCGCGACGCGCTGCGCCTCCTCGGCGGCAAGGTCAAGGACGCGCCCGCCGACACCGTGGTGCACCAGAAGTACCTCGAGGACAGCACGGTCGACGCCGTCGCGACCCTCGCCGAGCTGGTGAAGGTCTCGCGCGGGATCGAGTTCTCCACCCGGATGATGCAGACCCACGACCAGATGACCGGCAAGCTGATCGACACCTTCGGACGGTTCGGCTGAGCCGACGCGCGGATGCCGCTCGGGCATCCGTGACCGGCGACGAGCCACCCGCGCACGACCGACACCGACGGCGACTCCCCGACCGAACGACACCCACACACGCGCACGCCACACGCGCGACGAAGCAGGAACCATGAGCTACATCGCACTCAACACCGCGGCGACCGGCCTCTCGGCCCTCTCGACCAGCCTCGACGTGACCGCCAACAACCTGGCGAACGCGAACACGACCGGCTTCAAGAGCTCGCGCGTGAACTTCGAGGACCTCTTCTACCAGGAGTTCGCGCAGCCGGGCCTGCCGGGCGGCGACGGCATCCAGCGCGCGACGGGGCTCTACGTCGGCCTCGGCACGCAGGCCGCGGGCACGCAGCTCAACTTCTCGCAGGGCGCGACCGAGACCACCAACCAGCCCTACGACCTGCTCATCGAGGGCGACGGCTTCTTCGAGGTCGAGCTGCCCGACGACATCAACGGCGGCCAGGGCTACACCCGCGCCGGCAACTTCACGCTCAACGCCGACGGCGAGCTGGTCATGGCGAACTCGCCGGGCTTCCGCCTGCGCGCCGACTTCACCATCCCGCCCGAGGCGACCGATGTCGCGATCGGCACCGACGGCCGCGTGACCGCCACCGTGCCCGGCGCGGCGCAGCCGACCGAACTCGGACAGCTCTCGCTGACCCGCTTCGTGAACCCGGCCGGCCTCGAGAGCCGCGGCAACAACATCTACACGCAGACCGAGGCGAGCGGCGATCCGATCGAGTCGCTGCCCGGCGAGGAGGGCGCGGGCTTCATCCGCCAGTTCGCGCTCGAGGCGTCGAACGTCGACCCCGTGACCGAGCTGGTGACGCTCATCAAGACGCAGCGCGTGTTCGAGATGAACAGCCAGGTCATCCAGGCCGCGAACGAAACGCTCAAGAACATCTCGAACATCCGCGCCTTCTGACACCGGCGGCGCCGAACGCGGCGACCACGCGCTGACACCGCACTGAGGAGCACCTCCCATGAACGACCTCCGCATCCGACTCCGCGATCTCCGCCACGGCACCGGCCTCCGGCTCACGGTCCTCGCGCTGCTCGGCGCGACCTGCGGCGCCGTGGCCGACGCCGCGGACGCCGACACCGTGCGCCTGCTGCCCTCGGTGCGCATCGCGCCGGGAAGCGCGTTCACGCTGGCCGACATCGCGGACCTCGACGGCCCCGAGGCCGAGTCGCTCGCCGGCACGACCATGGGTCGCGGCGAGACTGGCGCGTTCGAGCTCTCGGCGGAGCGCATCCGCCAGCAGCTGGTGGTCGCCGGCGGGAACCCCGCGAAGCTCGAGTTCATCGGCACGCGCACGGTGGTGCGCCCGCTGCGCGCGGGCGGCGAGGCGGCGGCGAACGCGATCACGAATGCGACCGCGAGCGCGACCACGAACGCAACCACGAGCGCGCCGGTCGCCGGCAGCGACGCCGCAGCCTCCGCGCCCGTCGCGCAGGCCGTCGACGGCATGCGCGCGATCGATCCCGCGGCGCACGCCGGCACGAGCACGCCGCTCGCGATCATCTGCGAGATCCTCCGCAACGCCTATGGCGAGGATGCCTGCGACCTCCGCCTGCGGATCGCCGAGGAGACGCTCGCGCGCATCGCGCCGAAGCCCGGCGCGCGCTACGAGGTCGTGAAGAAGAGCTCGCTGCGCGGCCCGCGCGTCGAACTCGAGGTGGTGGAGCGCGCGGCCGACGGCGAGGCGACCCGCACCCGCGTGCGCGTCGAGGTGCGCTTCGAGCGCGAGGTGATGGTGGCCCGCAACGACCTGCGCCGCGGCGGACGCGCCGATGCCGCCGCCGCCGCGATCGAGCGCCGCATGCTGACCCCCGACGAGGCGCGCACCGCGGCCGACCCGCACGCGGTCGCCTCCGACGCGACCTTCGCGCGCGCCGTGCCGCGCGGCGGCGTGGTCGAGCGCGAGGACCTCACCCGCCCCGAGCAGGTCAAGCGCCGCGACGTCGTCAAGGTGCGCCGCGAGATCGGCGCCATCGCGATCGAGATCGAGGCGGTCGCGCTCGAGGACGGCGCGGTCGGCGATGTGATCGCCTTCGAGCACCACGGCCGGCGCCGCGCGCGCGACGCGAAGGCCTTCACCGCCGAGATCACCGGACCGGGAGAGGCCGTGATCCGATGAAGCCACGCAGAGCACGAGTGACCCGCTGAATCCACGCGGATCCGCCTGAACCAACGCACCCACACCCTGCACACCACGCCGGACCCCGGCGAACACGACAAGGCCCACACCATGCCCGCAGCCCTCCTCGTCGCCCTCTGCCTCGCCGCCGACACTGGCGTGACCGCCCCGCTTCCCTCGTCCGGCCCGTCCGGCGCCCCCACCGCACCCGCCGCGCGCGTGCTGCGCGACGACGAGCGCGAGGGCAGCCGCGCGACGATGTCGGGCACGGCCGCCGCGCTCGCCGCCCAGTCGGCCGCGCAGGCGAACGCGCACCTCGCCCGCGGCGGACGCGCGCCGAGCGGCTCGCTGTTCGAGGTCGCCGACCTCACGCCGCGCTCGTTCTCGGTGCACGACCTCGTGACCATCGTGATCAGCGAGAGCAGCAAGTCGAAGAGCTCGGCCGACGCGAAGGCCGACAAGGACTACAGCATGCAGGCCGAGGTCGCCGCGTTCATGACCCTCGATCCCACGAGCCTCGCGGGCGGATCGGTGCAGGTCGACCCCGACAGCCTTCCGGTGTTCGACGTCAGCGGGAACAAGGGCTTCAAGGGCAAGGGCAACTACTCGCGCAGCGACGACTTCACCGCGCGCGTGACCGCCGAGATCGTCGACATCCGCCCGAACGGACTGCTCGTGCTCGAGGCGCGCCGCGAGATCGTGAACGACGGCGAGACGCAGGTCATCATGCTCTCGGGCATCTGCCGCCCCGAGGACGTCGACGGCAACAACCAGGTCCTCTCGCAGCGCGTGGCCGACGCGGTCATCAAGAAGGAGACCACCGGCCAGCTGCGCGAGACGAGCGAGAAGGGCATCATCGCCCGCATCCTCGACTCGATCTTCGCGTTCTGAACGCGGCGCGCGGGCTACGAGAGCAGCTCGCGCAGCGCGAGCCCTGGATCGGGCTGGCGCATGAGGTGCTCGCCGACGAGGACGGTGTGGATCCCGTGCGCGCGCAGCCGGCGCAGGTCGTCGGGCGTGCGGATGCCGCTCTCCGAGACGAGCACGCTGGTGTCCTCGAGCATCTCCGCGAGCCGCATCGAGTGCTCGAGCGAGGTCTTCATCGTGCGGAGATCGCGGTTGTTGATGCCGAGCAGCGAGTAGCTCGCGTGCGGGAATCCCACGATGTTCACCGCGCGCAGCAGGTGGTCGACGTCGTGCACCTCGAGCAGCGTGGTCATGCCGAGCTCGGTGGCGAGGATCTGGAAGTCGATGATGTCGCGCTCGGGGATCGCCTCGGCGATGAGCAGGATCGCGTCGGCGCCGGCCGCGCGCGACTCCCACACCTGGTAGATGTCGACGATGAAGTCCTTGCGGAGCACCGGCAGCCGGACCGCGTCGCGGATCCGGTGGATGTACTCGAGCCGGCCGCCGAAGAAGCGCTCGTCGGTGAGGCACGAGATCGCGCTCGCGCCGTTCGCGGC
>Ga0079301_1000701_pt1 | contig 16222 bp, 16 predicted proteins | sample Wag4_2014_7_11_3_FD_74797 | JGI IMG/M metagenome (GOLD analysis project Ga0079301, IMG submission 74797) | Fresh water mixed with fracking chemicals microbial communities from Ohio, USA - Utica-2 Time Series FC 2014_7_11 | ecosystem: Engineered > Industrial production > Chemical products > Input... | reverse complement strand
GTACATGCTTGCCCGGTAAAGGTCGTAAAACTCTTCGACAACCGCTTTGGCAATATCCGGCTGAATCTTGCCCATATTGGCAATTTCCATGGTCAGCTCGGCAAGCTCTTCCTCATCGCTGATGGCACGCAAAATCTCTGACGCCACCTCATGCCCGAGGGTGATCATCAAAATGGCAGACTTTTCGCGACCCGTGAGCTGCTGGAAAGTCTTCTTCTTCTCATGAAGCGCCACGCGTTAATCGTCCTCACCTTTCCACGCCCGCAACAGCTTGATGGCATCTTTGGGCTGGCTCTTGATGAAGCTGCTGAGCTCCTCTTGCAATTCCTGCAACCGCGCCTGTTCCGGTGGTACGGGCGACGACTGGCGGGAGCTGCCGCTGCCAAGCTCAAACTCTTCATCCAATAACGTAATACCCAAATCATCCGCCGGCAAACGTGGCAACACCTCATCCATTTCCTGCGCATCCTCGGCGCGGCGCCGACGGAAAGTCGCAAGCAGCAGAACCAGTGCAACAAGCCCCAACAGCAACGCCGCAGCCAAGGTCCCGTAGCGAACGATGTTATTCCAGCGCGCATCCTCCGAAGCCGCCCGTTCGGCCGCCAGACGCGCCGTGTTATTGAATGGCAACGCTTTGACCGACACCTTTTGCTGCACGTTTTCAATGCCCGCTGCCGCCGCCACCATTCGCGCCAAATTGGTCTCTTGTTCACGAATTCCTTGCGCGTTCAACGTACGCGGCGGGTTGAAAACAATCGAAACCGATGTGTCCTGCAGCACCGCCGGCTCCTTGACCCGCCGCTGCACCTCTTTGTTGACATCGAAGTTGCGGGTGGTCTCTTCGTTGTTGTAATCCCCATTGCCTGTACGGGCGGCCATATACGTCGGGTCCGCATTCGATGTATTGCCCGGCGCACCCCCATCTGCGCCCATTGCGCCTTTGTAGTTTTCCTTTTTGGATTTCTCTGACAGCAAAATGCCACCATTTGCACCACCTTGGGACGGCGTATAAATCTCCGCGTTGGTTTCAGTCTGTGAAAAGTCCCACTTGGTGTACACCCGCACGATTGAATTGTCCTGACCGAGCACAGGGTCCAACATGTCTTGGATCCGGCGCTCCAGATCACGTTCATACCGACGCTTGATGTCCATTTGACGCGACGTCAGGTCCGTACCACCCACCGCCCCCGGATACGCCTTGGCCAGTTCTTCGGTGTAATCCCGCCCCGCCGTGTCGGTGATGAACACCTGCTCCTGCTTCAAGCGCGGCACAGCCTTCGCAACCATATGCTGCACCGAACGCACCTGCGCCACTTCCAGCTTCGCGAGCGGCTCCAACGTCAACATAACCGATGCCGTGGTCTCTTGTTCATCTTCCACGAACAGCGATTCTTTGGGAATCACGATGTGCACACGTGCCTTCTCGACACCCTGAATGGCCTCGATGGTCCGTGAAAGCTCGCCTTCAAGCCCCCGTTGGTAGTTCAGGCGGCGCTCAAAATCCGTGGCGGTCCAGTTGGCGTTGCCACTGAACAACTCCTGAAATCCGACTGTACCCCCCGAGGGCAAACCTGCGCTCGCCAGGTTCAAACGAACTTCATGAACCGCATTAGACGGCACCTTGATGGTGTCCGCCTCAAGCTGATATGGTACGCCCCGTTCCTTGAGTTTCGTGATGATCGCACCCGCATCCTGGTCGCCCAGTTTGCTGTAAAGCACGACATAGTCCGGGCGTTGCGCCCACAGGACGACAAAAACAACAAATGCGAGGGTAACCGCGAGCGTTCCCAACAAAATGGCACGCTGGGCTCCGGTCATCTGTTGCCAGATGCGGGTGGCGTCTGCAACCAATTGTTTCAGGAACTCATTCATCGTAGTCGGCTATTCGCGGCGCCCCTCAAACCCCCTGCACTAGACCTGCATCCGCATAACTTCTTGGTACGCTTCCACCATCTTGTTTCGTACCTGCAGCGTTAATGACATCGCCACTGAAGCTTTCTCGGAGGCAATCATCACATCGTGAAGATCAACATCGCCTCCCACCGCCGCCATACGACCCATGCGCTCCGCATCGGCACTCAACGCATTCACCTGCTTGAGCGCATCGGAAAATGGCGTCAACAAATGACGCGGCGTTTCAGACGACGAAGCGCCTGCACTGGGCGCAACAGCACCCGGAAACTCCCGCGACCCCATTGCATCTTGCTCCCGCATCGGCGCCATGCCCGGTTGCGTCTCCCACAACGGCGCAACCTCCATCCGCGTCGGCAGCTTCAGCCGTTCAGGGTCCTGTGGCCCAGAACCCTGAACCATCGCATCATACATACTTCCAAACGACCCCGCGCCAGCCCCCAAGGCCCCAGACGAAAGCGAAGGGGGTACAGGCAGCTTAAGACCGGTCAAGCCACTGACGGCAGATGGATTCACAAATCGCTCCTCTAAATTTCGAGTGCCTTGGCCGCCATGCCTTTCACCGAATTGATGACAGTGACGTTGGCTTCATATGCCCGGGTTGCGGAGATCATATCGGTCATTTCCTGAATCGTGTTCACATTCGGCATTGCCACATAGCCTTCCGCGTTGGCATCCGGGTGCTCAGGGTCATGAACCATGCGAAAGGGGGATTGATCTTCGATGATCTGCGCCACTTTTACCCCCAACGGCGCCGCGCGACCATCACCATCCATCGCCTGCGGTTGCCCGCCGCGCGATTCGAAAACAACCATCTGACGGCGATACGCACCACCTTCTTGCGTGCGCGTGCTATTGGCGTTGGCCAAATTGTTTGAGATGACATCCATCCGCAGACGCTGGGCGCTCAAAGCCGACGCGGATGCACCTAGCGCATCAAAGAAGCTCATTTAGCGGATCTCCCTGATCAACGTCTTCAAACCATCGAATTTGTTACGGGTTAACGTTGCCATCGTGTTGAAGCGCATCGTCGTCTCCGCCAGACGGGCCATTTCCTGCTCGATGTCTACGTTGTTCTGGTCGTTGCGATACACTTGCCGATCCACACGCTGAATCGACGCCCCGCCACCACCTAGCGGCCCAAGCGTAAAGTGCCGCTCATTGCCCACCCGCAGGTCCGCCGCTATTTCCGATTGTTCCCCCGCGTCTTTCTCGAATCGCCGGCGCAACTGGCCTTCGTATGCCACGTCAAACCGCTTGTATCCCGGCGTATCCACGTTTGCGACATTCTGTGCGAGCGCTTTTTGACGCAACGACAATCCATCCAACGCTTCCGCGTAAACATCGGTGTTGCCAAATATCTGTTCCAGCACCCCTTGTGCACCCAAACTTTCTTGAAAAGCGACCGACGCCCGCTTTCGTTTGAGACCTCAACATCACCCACGTACTGACGGGTGACCGGTCTTATCTTAGCAAGGCTGTCTGGAAGCGTAAAGGAAATTGACTATAATTACCCTTTATCGCCCGCTTCGTTCCCAACCTTGCTACCCGTCCGCCAATCACGCACTCAACCGCTTTGATCCATGAACAAAGCATCCGGCGTCGCGCCTGCCTGATAGGCGCTCAAGGCGGAGCCCCCGCGCTGAATGTGGGCAAGGTCTTTGGCCATGTCTGCCAAGACGTGCTGCAACGGCATCTGCATCCGCGCATCCGTAGCCATTATCGTTGCGATCAACCGCCGCACCTCGCCGCGCCCCGCTTCGTCCGCGGCTTGCCACTCAGCTTGACAAGCCGCCTGACAGGCTTCGACGTGCGCGAAGCACCCGTCACGCGCCGCCATTAACGCAAGCCATTCATCCACGTCTAAACGCTTCAACGCCTGCTCTTGAGAGAGACAGACGTCAAGCAGGGCTTGATAGGCATCTTCCAACGACCGCAAGCCGGCCATCGTTTACTGGGCTGTTTGCGGCAATTGGGTTGATGTTTTGCGGACTGCTTCGGCCCAGGCGCTGCGCAAGTCGCGCAAGTATCCCTGCACCTCGACAATCATCGTGACATCACGTTTGATGTTGCCCTGAATCAAACGCCAGTTCATATACTCGTATAGGCTGAACAGATTGTTTGAGATTTCTCCCACCTCCATTTTCAGGCTGGACATCAATTCGGTGATGACGTCTTCCGCCTTCAAAATGAAGTTGTGCGCATCTTGCCAGCGTCGCTCCTCCATACTTTGCTGCGCCTGCACCAAGAAGCGTATCGCCCCATCATAGAGCATCAGCAACAGCCGGCCAGGACTGGCCGTCTCCAGATTGGCTTCTTGGTACGACTGAAATACGTTGTTGTTCACGACGTCTCTCCTTCCAATCCGCGATCTACAAGGTCACATCGACTTGTGCGCCAGACAGTGACTCCTGCAAATGCACCACCATGTTCAAGAATTTTTCTGACGGGATTTCACGCAACACTTCACCGGATTCATCATCCACCAGGCGCACAATGACACGCCCGGTCTCTTTGTGGACTGAAAATTTGAGGTGATCATCCGCACGTTTGAGGCCTTCGTTCATCAACGATACTTCGCGTTCAACCAACTGCTGGCGTTCTTCCGAATCCCGTTCGTCGTTCCTGGACGACCTGGATGCGTCATTGGCCGCAGCAACGCCCGACTCCTTGCGGGTTTCAGTCGCAGGCGCCACATTGGTCTGTACAGACTTGGCCTCAGCGGAACTCGCTACCTTGGTCTGCAGCATTTTGGCCTTGGATTGTAATTCCGTCACCTGGCCAATGGGTGTGCTTGATAGGCTCACGGCGTGCCCCCTTTTTTACTCAACGCCCTGGGTCGCATTCTGCTTGTACTATCGGCTGATCTGAGAGCGAACTTGAGGGCTGCCATCCGAACACTTGCCCCTTTATTTTGCATCCATCCATGTTGCGCCGGTGTGGATGTCAACTTTGAGTGGCACACGCAAGGGGTACGCGTGCGCCATGACGTTGCGGACCCGCCTTGACACCTCTTCGACGGCCTCAGTGGCCACCTCGAACACCAATTCGTCATGCACCTGCAGCAACAATTGGCACGGTAGGTCTTTTAACTGCGCTTCAAGTCGGATCATCGCCACTTTGATGATGTCAGCCGAACTGCCCTGGATCGGGGTGTTGATAGCCATCCGTTCCCCCAACTCCCGCAACTGTCGATTCGGGCTCTTGACCTCCGGCAAGGGGCGCCTGCGCCCCAGCAGGGTTTCTGCGTACCCCTTTTGACGCGCTTTCACGATGCTTTCGTGCATATACGCCTGAATGCCCGGATAGCGCGCATTGAATGTGGTGATGAATTGGCGCGCGTCCGCGCGCGAAATCATTAATTTTTTTGCCAGCCCAAAATCCGTCTGTCCGTAAATCACGCCAAAATTGGTGGTCTTGGCGCGCCTGCGCATCTCGGTGGTCACCGCATCGAGCGGTACACCGAAAATTTCACTCGCCGTCACCGCGTGAATGTCTTCGTCCGCCAAAAAGGCAGCGACAAACGATGGATCTTCCGTGAAGTGCGCCAAAATGCGCAACTCGATTTGCGAATAATCCGCGGAGAGGATCACGCGCCCTGGCACACTCGGCACGAAAGCCTTGCGGATTTCGCGCCCCAAGTCCGTACGGATCGGAATGTTTTGCAAGTTGGGGTCCGTCGAACTCAAACGCCCCGTTGCCGCCACCGTTTGCTGATACGAGGTGTGTACCCGCTGCGTCACCGGGTCCACCAGCGCAGGCAACGCGTCCACATACGTGCTCTTCAGTTTGCCGAGTTGTCGATATTCCAGAATCAGGGCGACGATCGCATGCTGCGGCGCCAATTCCTCCAACACTTCCGCATCGGTGCTGGGCCCACTCTTGTTCCGCTTCAACACCGGCAGACCCAGTTTCTCAAACAATACCTGTCCTAATTGGCGCGTCGATGCGATGTTAAAGGGCGTTTCCGCCAATTCGTGAATGCGCGTCTCCAGTTCTTGCAGGCGATCGCCCATCTGAACGCTCAACTGATTCAAACAGTCCACATCCAGTTTGACGCCGTGCTGCTCCATATCCATCAACACAGGAATCAAGGGCGTTTCCAGTTCCAGAAACAACCGCGTCTGATTCTGGGCATCCAGTTGCGGTTTGAGATGATGCCAAAGCTCAACGGTTACCGCGACATCCGCCGCCGCATACGGCGCCGCCTGCCCAATGGGCACGCGCGCCATCGTGATGGCCTTGGCGCCTTTGCCAATCAGGTGGTCAATGGACGTCATCTCATACCCGAGCAACTCCTTGGCCAACGACTTGAGCCCGTGGCTGCGCCCCGAGTGCACCAGATAATCCGCGAGCATCGTGTCAAAGGTGACACCCACGCGGTTGAGCTCATGCCGGCTCAATACATTGAGGTCGAACTTGGCATTGTGCGCCAGGCGCGTTTTGCCAGGATCCGCAAATGGGCCCTGCAGTACCGCCAACGAAGCTTCCCAAGGAAGTTGTACGCCACTGAGGTGACCAACCGGGATGTAGAAGGTCTGACAGGTTTCAACCGTGGGCCCCCCTGTGGCGATTGCTAAACCAACCAGATTGCAGCGCGTCGATTGCAAACCATCTGTCTCACAATCAAAACTGAAACAGTCCGCATCCGCCAATGCCTGACCCAATTGGTCCAAGGTGGCTTGGTCATCCACCACTACCGGGTTGATCGCCAAAGGGCGCGCGGGCGAATCCGGGGGTGGATCCCCAGCCTCAACCCCGTCATTCGCTGCGAACAACCCCATTTGTTCCGGTGCGTCACCTTTAAACAACCCCAGCACCCGCGGCAACTGACGCAAAATGCTGTTAAACTCAAAACGCGTCAAAACTGCCCTTACACTTGGCTCATCCGGTCGATTCAGTTCGCATGCGCGCCAATCGACCGTGAGCGGCACGTGTTGGTCAATCGTCGCCAGTTCGACGCTCAGTCGCGCAAGCTCCGCCCCCTCACGCAACCGCTCGCCCAGCTTGCCCTTGATGCCATCCAACTGGTCGTAAACGTTTTTTACCGTGCCATACTCGCTCAACAGTTTGACCGCACCCTTTTCGCCGATGCCCGGCACCCCGGGGATGTTGTCGGACTTGTCCCCCATCAGACCCTTGAGATCCGGGATCTGGTCAGGGGACACCCCCATTTTCTGCAACACCTCATCAGGGCCGAACACCGCGAGGTCACTCACACCCGCACTGGGCATCACTACCTTGACGTGCTCTTTTACCAGTTGAAACGCATCGCGATCGCCTGTCAGAATCAACACCTCCAGACCCTGCTCGAAAGCCTGTCTGGAAATCGTGCCAATCACATCATCCGCTTCGTAACCATCCAGCTCAAAGATCGGAATCTCAAAGGCACGCACCACCTCTCGAATCGGCTCCATCTGACTTTGAAGATCATCCGGCATCGGCGCCCGATGCGCCTTGTACGCATCATACGCTTCATGCCTGAACGTCGGAGCCGCCCGGTCAAAAGCCACCGCCAAACAATCCGGACGCCACGCCCCGATGCAATCGATCAACATCTTGGTAAAACCATAGATGGCCCCGGTGGGCTGCCCATCTTTCGTGCTAAACCCCTTGGTGAAAAGCGCAAAATGGGCGCGGTAAGCCAGCGCGTGGCCATCAATCAGGATCAGGCGTTTCAATTGCGACATCACCGTTCAACATCTTTCTGTGATCATCACCAGCACGGGTGCTCGACCGTTTAGCGTGCAAAATTCTGGAAACCTGATCCTCGTCTCGTCATCAAAACGAATCTGACTCACAAAATCAACCCTGACCGCGTATGCCCCAAGCAGTTGCCAAACACGTTCACCGTCGTGCTGGGGGTGTGATCCGCTTTCATGATGGTTCGACAAGTCTTGGAACCAGTCCGTTGGAGGTTGTTGGGGACGCCTTCGCCACCAACAACCTGGTCATTCAGGCCCGGTTGGCGGCGGCTCGCTGGACTTCGACGGCCTGCGTGCGCAGAGGCAACCACCAATCCCGATTGTGTTGGTACCACGTGATCGTCGCGGCCAGACCGGTCTCGAAGGTGTATTGTGGCTGCCAGCCAAGCTCGGTGCGAATTTTTTGTGCGTCAATGGCATACCGCCTGTCATGCCCCGGACGGTCTGCCACATAACGCATCAATGTTCGCGGCTTGTCCAACGCCGCCAAAATGGCTTCGGTGATTTCGATATTCGTCCGCTCGTTATGTCCCCCGATGTTATAAACGTCGCCCGCTCGTCCCTCAAACAACACCCGCTTCACCGCGTCGCAATGGTCCTCTACATGCAACCAATCACGCACGTTCAAACCATCGCCATACACCGGCAGGCCCTCATCGTGCAGCGCGTTTGTGATAAACAGCGGGATCAGCTTCTCCGGAAACTGATAAGGCCCATAATTGTTGGAACACCGTGTAATCAGCACCGGCAGGCCGAAACTTTCATGATACGCCCGCGCCATCAAGTCAGCCGACGCTTTCGATGCCGAATACGGCGAATTGGCAGCGAGCGGTGACGCCTCACTGAACAGGCCCGTTGGCCCCAATGACCCGTACACTTCATCCGTGCTCACTTGCACGAAACGACGGATCGCATGCCGGCGCGCCGCTTCCAGCAACACCAAGCTTCCCTCGACGTTTGTTTTGACAAATGCCTGGGGACCGCTTAGCGAGCGATCAACATGACTCTCCGCAGCAAAATGCACCACCGCATCCACCCGGCGCATACACGCTTCAACCACCACTTCATCCAAAATGTCACCGTGCACAAATTCAAAACCCGGATCGTGCGCCAAGGATTGCAAATTGGCCAGGTTCCCCGCGTAGGTCAGCGCATCCAGCACCAGCAACGAACATTCCGGATGATGACGCCGCATATGATGGACGAAATTTGACCCAATAAAACCGGCGCCGCCGGTGACCAGAATGCGCATGTGCCTACCTCCTTCGTGCACAGGTGTCACGCCGTGCTGCTGAAAAACAAAAAGCCGTTTCCAACCCCAACCGGACCGCGCGTTGCACCGTGTCAACCATCCGCCGCACTGCGGCAGGTGGCCCACCCGACTCCGTCGTCATCCGTGGCGCACGGTGCCAGCGAGACGAAGGGGGCGGTGATGGGCAAGTGCCGTGCCCACTCACGCCCGAAACTCCGGCAGATGCTCAGGGTTTTGCAGCGCGAGTCGTGGATGCAGACGGTCTTTGGCGGATAACTGCACCTGAAGGTCCGGCCAGGCGATCGCAAGATCCGGGTCATCCCACGCAATCCCGTATTCCGAACCCGCGTCATAATAATCCGTGCATTGATAAACGAAATCCGCCTCGTCACCCAAGACACAAAAGCCGTGGGCGAAGCCCGGCGGAATGTAAAGCATCTCGTGCTTGCGATCATCCAACACATGGCCGTACCATTTCCCAAAATGCGGCGAGCCGCGCCGGATATCCACCGCCACGTCATAGACTGTCCCACGCGTCACTTTGACCAGCTTCCCTTGCGGCCGTCGCAACTGGTAGTGCATGCCGCGCAAGACGCCGCCACGGGAACGGCTCTGGTTGGCTTGAGCGAAGGTGTCGGGAATGCCCGCCGCACGCAGGTGGTCGGCCCTGAACGACTCCAAGAAAAAGCCGCGTTCATCCCCGTGTACAAGGGGCTGCAACAGCCAAACCCCGGGAAGCTTGGTTTGCGTGATGTTCACGTGCAAGACTCCATGGTCAACAAGTTGCGCAAGTAGGCGCCGTAGCCACTTTTTGCCAGCGGTGTCGCCAGTGCTTCGAGTTGGGCTGCATCAATGTAGCCCATGCGGTACGCGATTTCTTCAGGGCAACTGATTTTAAGGCCCTGGCGCGCCTCCACGACCTGAATGAAATTGGCCGCATCCAGCAACGAGTCGATGGTTCCGGTGTCCAGCCACGCAAACCCGCGACTCAATAACTCCACCTGCAAGGTGCCCGCTTCAAGATACGCCCGATTGACATCCGTGATTTCAAGCTCTCCACGTTCAGAGGGTCGAATGCCACGGGCCACCTCGACCACGTTGGCATCATAAAAATACAGCCCGGTCACTGCGTAGTGACTCCGTGGCTTGCTTGGCTTTTCTTCGATGCTCACCGCTCGGCCCGCCGCATCAAAGCTCACAACCCCGTAACGCTCGGGGTCCCGCACGTAGTATCCAAAAACCGACGCGCCTTGCGTGCGCCTGGTTGCTCCTTGCAGCAGTTCCGACAGATTGTCTCCGTAAAAAATGTTGTCTCCCAAAATCAGGCAGACCGGGTTGTTTCCGATAAAGTGCTCGCCGATCAAGAACGCCTGCGCCAGTCCCTCCGGGCGCGGCTGCGTGGCGTACGAAAGTTGAATGCCCCACTGCTCCCCGTTGCCCAAAAGGTTCTCAAAGGCTTGCCGGTCTTGCGGTGTCGTGATGATCAAGATCTCCCGAATGCCCGAGAGCATCAGGGTTGACAAAGGATAATAAATCATCGGTTTATCGTAGACGGGCAGCAACTGTTTGCTCTGAACCCTGGTTAACGGGTGCAGGCGTGTGCCAGAGCCGCCTGCCAAAATGATGCCTTTGTAATGCATTGATACCAACGAAGCTCCTGTCTGGTGACGTCTAGCGTTCGGGATAGTTGCCTGGTGCTGCTTGCAAGACGACCTTGACGGTGTCACGAACGCCTTGGCGAATGATTGTCAGTTTAACCGTAATGCCGGCGGCGCGATCGTTCAGGGTGCTCAGCAGGTCTCGGCTGTTTTTGACGGGACGGTCATCCACCGCGATGATGAGATCCCCGGGACGCAAACCGCCTTTCTCCGCCGGACCACCCGGTGCGGTGGCCATCACGGCAATCCCGGTCAGATTGTCTTGTGCGAAGTCCCGGATTGACACGCCGAGCCAACTGCGCTGCACGCGCCCTTTGCTGCGCAACTGGTTGACGATGTTTTGGGCGGTCCAGGCGGGGATAGCAAAGCCGATGCCCTGTCCTTGAGTCGCGACTGCCGTGTTGACGCCCACGACGTCGCCGCGAAGGTTGAGCAGGGGCCCACCTGAGTTGCCTGGGTTGATGGCGGCATCGGTTTGCAGGAAATTGACGCGATCGCTGATGGCGATGCCGCGATTCAAGGCGCTGACGATGCCCACCGAGACCGTGTGTGACAACCCGAGCGGCGAGCCAATGGCCAGGACCCAGTCACCCACCCGTGTCTGCTCGGCTGCCGCGAAACGCAATGCCGGCAAATTTTTGTCATTGACCTTGATGAGCGCCAAATCATTGGCTGGGTCGCTTCCCACCACACGTCCCTGCAAACGACGTCCCGACGCCAGCGCAACGGAGATCTCGTTGGCTTCACGGATGACGTGGTGGTTGGTCACGATGAGTCCGGATTCATCGACAATAAAACCGGACCCCACACCACGCTGCTCTTGCGTTTGTGGAACACTGTCTCCAAAAAAAAGGCCGAAAAGCGGATCCACCTCGGACCGGGCGATCGTATCAATGCTCACCACCGAGCCATCCACCCGCTCCACCAGGTTCGCGATGGTGTCACTGCCGAGCATCACGCTTGGTGCCCGCGCCACGCTCGCGGGTTGCGACGGCTGCCGTGAGGCCGTCGAAGCAAGCAAATCACCGGACTTGGGGCCAACTGAAACACCAATACCGATGCCAATCAGACCCGCCACAATGGAGTTAAGCCAAGGTTTCAACGCAATCTTCCCCAAGCGCCACGTCAACAGGTCAGTCTACACCATTCCGGTTTCCTGTGGCTATTGGCACCCGGTCGCCGTGACAGTGGCAACCTGCGTCACTCAACCGCTGCGGATCGACAATTGTTGCAAAGTTTGACTGTGCGCCAGGCGAACGCCTCGGTCGAGGCGCGCTGCCAATGAACTTCCCGTGGTTGGCGATCGTTATGATGGTTTTTTTGGGGTTGGTCTTTTTATGACAGCTGGTACCGATTGCTCGTCAAGGCTTGAAGCGGATGTGTTATGATGGGAATTGGTGGCCGGACCCTGTGCGGCATGAGGCTGTGAACCTCGCCAGGCCCGGAAGGGAGCAACGATAAGCGGATTCTCGTGGGTGTTGCGGGTCAGTCCGGTCACTGCTTTTTAGCCCCGGCCAGATTGGTCGGGGTTTTTTTTGGGGGATAGACCAGGGAGTCGATGGGGCATGAAGGATTATTATCAGATTCTCGGTGTCTCGCGTACGGCCAAAGACAGTGAGATTAAAAAGACGTATCGCCGCTTGGCGCGTCAGTACCATCCGGATACGAACCCGGGCGATAAAGCCGCTGAGGAGCGTTTCAAACAGATTTCCGAAGCGTATGAGGTGCTTGGGGACGCGCAGAAGCGCGCGGACTTTGACGCGGGTCGTTACGATCCCCATCGTGGCGGGGCGTCGTCCGGCTTTGGCGGTTTTGATGCGGGCGGGTTTGGGGCGCAGCGTCCGTTTGGTGGTTTGGATGACTTGTTGCAGGGCATTTTTGGGCAAGCGGCGGGGGCTGCGCGTCGCAAAGAGCCACCGTCGCCGTTGGAGGTTGAGACGGAGATCAGTTTGCTTGAGGCAATTTCGGGCACGACGGTGCACGTCGAGGTGACGGCGCCGGATGGGGGTGTCAAGCGTTTGAAGGTGCCGGTTCCTGCGGGTGTTGCGACCGGTAACAAAGTACGGGTGGCGCAAGAGGGCGGTAGGGGTCCTGATGGGCGGCCGGGGGATTTGTTCGTGAAGGTGCGGGTGCGTCCGCATCCCCGCTATGTGCGGGAGGGTGATGACTTGATTGTGGAGCAGGGCGTGTCGGTTTTTGATGCGGTGCTTGGCGGTGAGGTGACGGTTGCCACGCTGGATGGTGAGGTGAGGCTGAAGGTGCCGCCTTTTAGTCAGCCGGGGCGTTTGTTGCGGATCAAGGATCGCGGGGTCCCTCATCTGAAGGGCGCGGGCAGGGGGTCTTTGCTGGTTAAGTTGCAGGTGCAGTTGCCTGAGTATTTGAGTGATGCGGAGCGGGATTTGTGGCTGCGTCTGGCGGGTCGTGGTGCGACGCCCCGTGTGTGATGGGGATCCACGTGGCGGGTTGGGCAATTGTGTTACAATGAGCGCGTTTTGATCGTCCGTGTGGTCTGAGGGGGGCTGGGGCTTGCAGACGCGGGATCTTGGTGTCGCTTTACGTAGCGTGCCTCTATTTGCGGATTTTGAACCTGCTGAGCTGGAGCAGCTTGCAGCGCTGTCGCGCACCCGCTCGATGCCAAAGGGGAATGTCATTTTTTATGAGGATGACCCTGGCGTCAGTTGTTACGTGATCATGTCCGGTAAAGTGAAGATCGTGGTGAATGCCGATGATGGGCGGGAGCACATTCTGGGTGTGTTGTATGAGGGGGATGTGTTTGGCGAGATGTCGCTGATTGATGGGCAGCCTCGGTCCGCGTCGGCGATTTGTGCGGATGATGTGCAGATGGTGACGATCCAGCGGGACGATTTTTTGAGTTTGTTGCGTTCGAATCCCGATATTTCGCTGAAGTTGTTGGTGACCTTATCGCAGCGCTTGCGTGCGGCGGATCGCAACATGGAAAGCCTCGCCTTCTTGAGCGCACCCGGCCGTGTTGCCCGCTTGTTGCTGCAGCTTGGCAAGGAACACGGTGTTCCGGGCGCGGAGGGCGTGGTGTTTACATCCCCGATGACACGCCAGGAGCTTGCGAGTTTGGCAGGTACCAGTCGCGAGACCTTGACGCGGGTGTTGATGGATTACCACGACCGCGGAATTATTCATCTGGACAAGAATCGCTTGACTTTGCGGGATGAGCGAAAGTTGCGGGAGATGATGGTCTAGGCGATGGAGCGCCCGGGTTACACCTGAGTGGCGGGGGGATATGTCGTGACGCGTGGTTGGGGTTTGGGGTTGTGGGCATTGGCTTTGACTGCGTGCACGGTGCCTGGGGTTGGGTATTTGGGAACGGGGCCTTTGCCATTACATGCGTTGGCGGTCAGCGCGACGGACCCTGAGACGGGCAATGCGGTTTACCAGACGGTGTTGCGCTGGCCGTCGTTGCCCGGTGCGCGGCAATTTGAGGTATTGCGCAAGTTTGGCGACAATCCAGCCAACATCCGGGCGACGGTTACTGGCGGCGCGTTTGATGATTACACGGTGGCGGAGGGGCAAACTTTTTCGTACACGGTGCATGTCATCGGTGGTGAGGGGCGATCGCTCGGGAATTCCGAGCTTAAGCAGCTCACCTTGCCCAAGCGCGAACTTGACAAACCCAAACTCATTTCACCGGCCCAAAACGCCATATTAGGTGTCGGTGGTGAAGCGCCCGTTTTGAGCTGGGAAGCCCAGCCCAAGGCGCTTTGGTACTACGTGCGCGTGACGCGGGCCGACAACGCGGCGACCGTGTATGCGGCGTGGACCACAAAAACGGCCGTCAAGTACGGCGAGGGCACGAATTTGAAGATGGAGCGCTTTTATGACCTGTTTCCCAGCGAAACCGGCAGTTCGTTGGGGCGTGGGGTGTTGCATGAGTGGCGCGTGACGGCGGTACGGCCGGTGGGTAGCGAGGACCTCAACGCGGTGACAGCGGTTGAGATGCGTGCGTCGGATGGGTGGCGTTTCAGTCAGTGATGGTTGCGCCGGGTTGGGTGGGGCTGCGTGAAAAAATTCAAGTTTCGCTACCAGGCCTTGTTGAACATGCGCGCGCAACGGGAGAGTCAGGAACAGCAGAAACTGTCCGAACTTATGGTTGCCGTGCAGCATATCGATGCGGAGATTGAACGTTTACAGGCAGAGGCGAACGCCCATCGGGAGGGTTGGCACGCGACGCAGGCTTCTGAACGGTTGGACATCGAGCAGTTGATGACTACTGAAGCTTATCTTGTGGGGTTGGCCCGCCGGGTTGAGACGCAGCAACAGTCGCGGGTAGCCGCGCAGAAGCGGGTCGAAAAACAGCGGGATGTGTTGCTTGCCGCGCGGCGTGAGCGCGAAATCATGACCCGGCTTGAAGAGCGGGATCGCGCGCAGTGGGTGGCTGCGCTGGCGCACGCCGAAAACGCCTTGCTGGATGAGTTGGGCACGATGCGTTACACCAGGCGTGATTAGAGCGCCCCATTCTCCCTAGTCTGCACGCGATGCAGAAACGCGTTGATTTTTGATCACGTTTTGGCTGTGATTCAATCACAACGAGCCATTGCCTCACGTTTTAATCTTGCTGCGCAAGTTTTGAGCAAAAACTTATGCATCACTGGATAGACAATTGCATGCCAGCTTAAGGTTTGCTGAATGCTTGCCGATAACAATAAAGGGGCCCTTGCTGTTTGGTGAGCGGTGTCCTGGCTGGAGTCCGACCACGGTTGCGGATGGCGTGGGTTGAAAGAGGGTCTGGTTACCATGGATATGTTGGCGATCGCGCTTTCGACAACCCAAACCGCACCGGATGCAGCCACGCCTGCAGCAGGCGTGGGCGATGCCTTCGCCCGGTGCCTTGCGCGCGAAGCGCAACAGGCCACCAAGCCCGGTACATCGCCCGTCAAGCCGATGACGCCTGTCAAAACCGCGTGCGCGCTGGGGCCGGGTGCGAGCCGTTCGGATGCCAACGAGGTGGTGTCGGATGTGGACGCTTCCAGCGGACAAAGCGCAACCGGCGACGAGGGGACGGCGAATGCCGGCGCAGAGGCGGGTTTGGCCACCACGGATTCAACGCTTGCAGCGCAAGAAGCGGTGCTTGGCATGGTGGTGGCGAGCAATTTTGCGGTGTTGCCTTGGCAACTGGCGGGGTTGGCTCTGCCTGCGTCGCCTGGTGTGGCCGATGATCCGACAGGTGTGGCGGGTACCTCCGTGTCTGGGGTGGTTGCAAGTGTTGCGTCGATGCCTGTACAGGCCGAATCGTCGCTGGGGTCGCAAAGCGGCCAGGTGGCGGCGCTTTCGTTCGATGCGCCACGGAGCGCGTCAACGTCTGACGCTGCAGCGCTGCCGAACCAGGCTCCCGCTGTCATGATGCCCGGGCAGCCGCGCTCAGCGCCAAATGGGCGCGAGGTGGCGTTGGGTGTGCCACAAGGGGCAATCGCGGGTGTGTCTGCGCCGGGTCAAGCGGCGAATGTACCGAGCCCGATGTCAGCAGCAGCGTCAGGGGTGCTTGGTGTCGAGGTGACGGGTTTGCCGTTGCGTTCGGCGTCGTCGGCCGAGACGCCGGTGAAGATCACAAACAATGGGCGTGCAATGTCCTTGGCGTCGTTACGGGGGGCAAACGTGGGTGAGTCTGTGCCGGCTCGTGGTGCGGATGATGTGTCTGCTCTGGGCTTGGGTGCGCCGTCTGGTGG
>Ga0079301_1000700_pt1 | contig 16223 bp, 14 predicted proteins | sample Wag4_2014_7_11_3_FD_74797 | JGI IMG/M metagenome (GOLD analysis project Ga0079301, IMG submission 74797) | Fresh water mixed with fracking chemicals microbial communities from Ohio, USA - Utica-2 Time Series FC 2014_7_11 | ecosystem: Engineered > Industrial production > Chemical products > Input... | reverse complement strand
CGAACCCATCAACAACTTCGTGATTCAGCACAGCAGCTTCCCCAATCCATCTGAAGCTTACATCAACCTACGGGTACACCCCAGCAACTCCATATCAAAAGTGCGGGTTCTTTCCTTGAACGGAGTTGAAATCAGCGATGCCGAAGTTCAACCCACCTCACATGTGGTTCTAGAACGCAACGGACTCCCCTCTGGCTTGTATTTGGTTGAATTGACCACGGTTATGGGCGTGGTTACCGACCGAATTCAGTGGAATTAAGAATTGTACATCTCTATTAAAAAAGGCAGCCATAAGGCTGCCTTTTTTTGTTTCGTTCGGCCCAGATTATTCGGGCCAATGGAGCAGCAATTCCTTGACTGAGGCGGCAGGTAGCAAGCATTGGGTTCCTCGGCAAACTTGCCATTGACCTAGAGTCAGGCTTTCATCTTGAATCAGAAACGGGGGCCGCAGGCGCTGCCTCCACACATGTCTTGCCCGTTCAGGATCGCCAGCATAACGAAGTTCATCCATTGGATTCTCCAGCATTTCGGCCAGCAGCACCCAACCGCAATGCCACATGGGCGACTCTTGAACCGCATCAAAAACCTGCGTTAACATAGCGCGTGCTCGGTCTTGGTATTCCTGATTTCCAGACAAAACACCAAGCTCAAAAAAGAAACGGGCAGCCATGCTGTTGGCCGATGGCACCACATTGTCTTGAATTTCAACATGGTGTTGCTGGGTAACCGGATCGGGGCGGGTGGAAAAAGAGAGCAAGGGTCCTTCAGGCAGGCTAAATTGAGATAAAATATCTTGAGCCAAAACTTGGCTTCGCTCCAGCCAAATAAAAAGTCCCGTTGCCTGATACAGCTGTGTGTAGGCGAGTCCTAAGGGGGCTAAATCATCTAAAAAAGCGGGCAAGGGTCGGGGAGATTCTAAGCAGCGGAGCCAAATCGACTCCTCAGTTCGGTAAGCCCAAAGGGCCTCAGCCAATATTTGGGCGGCGTCCAAAGCTGTGGTTTGCAGGGCTTCCACTCCCAAAACCAGGGTTGTCAACCCGCGCAAATAGAGTGCGTTCCAACCCAACAGTACTTTAGAATCAATGGCAGGGGCGACCCGCATCTGCCGAACTTTTTCCAATAAAAGTAAGGCCGATTCGGTATTGGGAAGCAAGGGATCGGCCCACCGTTCGGGGCGCCACAAAAGGGTATTTCCTTCCCAGTTCCCCTCGGTTTTCCATTCAAAATCGGCCTGAAGGTCAGACCAAAGTTCGGGGCTTAAGGCCGGCAGGGAATTGGGTGTCCAAACGTAATAGGCGCCTTCTTGGCCTTCGCTGTCGGCATCCATGGCCGATTGGTATCGCCCATCGGGCAGGGCCAGGTCGGAGCCAACCCATCGAACAATGCCGGCCATGGTTCTTAAATAAATGGGGTGGGGATTGCGATGCCATGCTAAGGCATAGACTTCCAACAGCTGAGCATTGTCGTACAGCATTTTTTCGAAGTGGGGCAAAAACCAGAATCCATCGGTGGAATAGCGGGCAAAACCACCCCCAACTTGGTCGTAAATGCCACCGGCCGCCATTCTAAGCAGCCAAGTATTTACTCGTTCGGCCATAGGTTGGTTGTCGCTTAAAAAGGGCAAGGCAATGGCGGGCATGGGAAATCGGGGTTCGCGGTCGGGGCCCCCAAAATCGGGATCCAACTGCTGATAGACCTTTGATTTCCATTCTTGAATCGGCTTTAAAAACGAAAGGGCATACTCTTTTTGTAAAACTGGGGCCGAAAGGAGTTTTGCAATGCCTTTTTGGATGGCCTCGGCGGCTTCACAGAGTGTGCTGGGTTCTGTTTTCCACAGGCCGTAGAAATGATGTAGAATGGCCAGCCACCGGTCGCGGGGGAAATAGGTTCCGGCAAAAAAGGGGCGTCCATCGGGCAGGCAAATGGCATTCAAGGGCCAGCCCCCTTGCCGGCTGCTGAGCATGGCCGCCTGCATGTACACATGGTCTAAGTCTGGGCGCTCTTCTCGGTCTAGCTTGATGGAAAGGTAGCGGGCATTCATCACCCCGGCCACATGTTCATCGGCAAAGGATTCTTTTTCCATAACATGGCACCAATGGCAAGCTGAATAACCAATGCTAATTAAAATCAGTTTTTGCTGATTTTGGGCGGCCTGAATTGCATCAGGTCCATAGGGCTGCCACCATACGGGATTGTGGGCGTGTTGCCTTAAGTAAGGGCTATTTTCGCCCCCCAGGTTGTTGTGCTGTACATCCAGCATTATTTTACCGGCAAAGGTATGCGTAGGGGGTCGGCCCAGGATTTAGTGCTCAAGGGCCGCTGAGAACGTGCATCTAAAACAAACCAACGGTTTTTTTCTTTAACCAAAACATAGTGGTTTTGTTGGGCATCTAAGGCGTACATTCCGTCTTGGTACAAAAACAAAGGCACCCGCTCTTGGATTCGGCTGTTTTCTACCAGACCCATTTTCCCGTCTTGCCAGGCCAAATACACATAAACAGGATGGTGAACAAGGGTTAGGGAGTCAAATAGAATGGGAACGACCTGAGCGGTGTTTTTCGAGGGGGTAAAAGCGTTGAAAATGCCCCATTTTTGAGAGGCGGCAACGCGGGCAAAAAAAACGCCGCTAAAATTCCCGTTGTCGCGGCTAAAAATACGTTGAACAGAATCGGCATCGGCCAGGCGGAGCAATTCGGCATCGTTGGGCTGGGCTTGGGCCAGGAGCCCAATGGGCAGAGACATCAAAAAACCTAGAATGGAAAACAATCGGTAATTAAGACGTGTTTTCATGGCTCCTTTGGTGGAATGTCCCTTGATTGTGCCACTAAAGGTACACATTTTCGGCCGAAGGGCGGCGGAAAAATGAGGAGGGTTAAGGCCTAAAGTTAAAACAGGGGAGTCTGAAATAATGCAAGTAGCCTGAGCAAACAGGCCATACAAATCCGTACATTGTTCCTGAATTTATGGTGGTCTTATCCTCTCTTACTCCTTCCCCCTACCTTCCGGTGGCGAACCTAGCGGCATGCTTTAACAAGACTTCGACCACCTACAAGTTTTATTGGTTTTTGGCCCTTCTGCATTCTGTGGAACAGGGCAAAGGCAAAGACCAAATCCGCAAGCAAGATTTGTTTGCACAAATGCTGGCTCAGGCCTGGTACACCATCCACTACTTTAAGGTTTCATTTGGACCTCAAGACCTTATTCAAAAAGCGGCTCAGGCTTTGTGCATTTTGGAATCCATTCCCATAGACGCGCCAAGAGAACAGGTCATTTCCCAGCTATCTGGAACCACGCAAGGTGTATCTTTAGGCCAATTGCAGCATTTTGACAAAAATGTGCCCCATTGGTTTTTAAGCCCTTGGTTTCCAAAACACAAAGGAGAGAACGACGGGCAGCAGCGCAACCGAATCTACAGTCAATCGCAATCGTATTCGAATCAGGTATTGTATGCTTTGTTTCCCGACCGAATTGAAATCAACCCCATTTGGTTGCCCTATCTAGAAAGCAACATTCGGTTGCTAAAGGACTTTTGCTATTGGAACTTGACTCAGTTTTTGCAGGCCAAAAACCCTCAGGTACCCGATCTGGCGAATAAATTGATAAAACCCGCTTTGCGCAGCTCCTTAACACCCCAACGCCGTGATTTCTGGGATAAAGTATTGCAGGACCTAGGCCCTCAGCCCTGTATTTACACTGGGAAACCCATGGAAAAAGGGAACTATGCTGTGGAACATTTCATACCTTATCGCTTTGTTTCGCATGACTTAATGTGGAATTTGATTCCGGCCGACCCCTCGTTTAACTCTCGAAAAAGCGACAAACTTCCCCGGTTGACCCAATATTTTGAAGGATTCTACCGCTTGCAGTCCACCGCGGTTCAACACATGCTTGAAGTGTCTCCCCGGAACCGCTTTCTACAGGATTATTTAACCCTATTCCCCCAAATAGATTCGATTTCAAGCGAACGCTTCCGCGACCAATTGTCGCCCTTGTTAAGCATTGCCCACAACAATGGATTTGAATACCTAGAAACAGCATGAACTCCCCTACCGTCCCCTGCCCTTTTTGTGCATTAAGCCAGCGTCAAATGCTTGCAGAAAACGAGCATGCCCTAGCATTTTACGATGGATTCCCTGTTAGTCCGGGTCATGTTTTGGTGGTTCCCCGCAGGCATTGTTCCGACTTTTTTGAACTGAGCCCCCTTGAGCAGATTTCCTGCATCGACTTGCTGAACCAATGCAGAGCGCTGCTGATTTCAGAGCGCAAGCCCAATGGGTTTAACATTGGAGTGAATGTGGGTGAAGCTGGCGGCCAAACCATTTTCCATGCCCACCTTCATCTAATTCCCCGCTACCTTGGCGATGTTGAAAACCCAAGGGGCGGAGTTCGGGGCGTTATACCCAGCAAAAGGTACTACTGATTTTGACTCAAGACGCTTTTGCTTAATTTATTTCCAAAATCATCGGCAATAAGTTCGTGGTGCCCAAAACGAATCTGGTCGAAGGACTGAAAGCCTGCCAACCGGGCCAATTGCCGTTGAATACCTGTTGATTCCAATAGGTCGGCACCCCTCCATACATCGGTTATTCCCATATCTAAATCGTCCACAATGCTAACCCAATGGTAGGCGGGCAATCCTTCGCGGGTCCACACAACGGGATCGGGAACGAGTGCAGGCCGTTCAACCGACTCCCAGCCCCCATCGGGCCGCTGCCAGGTTTCGGTGCCTTGAATTAAATGCACCCGTAAAGCTGTTTGGTTGGGTATCCAATCTAGGGCTTTTTCCTTGCATTTATTGGGGCAGCCTTCAACGTTTTGTGCTTGTTGCAGGTCTTTTCGGGAGCAGGTGCAGGCATACACAAATTCATGTAATTCGGAGAGTGCTTCTGAATACCGTGGCAAACGAAGGTGTTGGGAATGGTGTTTTAGGAAATCGGCCGGGTCAAGGGGTCCTTCCTGCCATTGAATTCCCCATTCCTTTAAACGGGAAAAAACATCTTCTAGATAGGCATGTCGAAAGCGGCTTCGGTCTATGTCGTCAATGCGCAGCCGAAGAATGGCATCTTCGGATTTTGCCCAATCGGAAACGCAGAGGGCATTGAATTGGTTGCCCCTGTGCAGGAACCCACTGGGGGTTGGAGCAAACCGTGTTTTTTTCAACGTTCCAAATTTAGTGCGGCAGTTCGCCAACCATTTGGTTGGGAATTACCCAGGCATCAAACTGTTCGTTGGTCAAATAACCGAGGGCCAAGGCAGCTTCTCGCAGGGTTGTATTTTCCTTATGGGCTTTTTTTGCAATGGCGGCCGATTTTTCGTAGCCAATATGGGGATTCAAAGCCGTAACCAACATCAAACTGTTTTCAAGGTTCGATTGGATGGCGGGCAAATTGGGCTGAATTCCTTCGGCGCAATTTTGGCTAAAAGAACGGCAGGCATCGCCAAGCAAACGGGCCGATTGCAGGACGTTGGCGGCAATCAGGGGCTTAAACACATTCAGTTCAAAGTGTCCGGAGGCTCCACCAAAGCTGACCGCTACGTCGTTTCCGATAACCTGTGCACAGACCATGGTTAGGGCTTCAGGCTGAGTTGGGTTTACCTTTCCGGGCATAATGGACGAACCTGGTTCGTTGTCGGGGATTAAGATTTCGCCAATTCCGCAGCGTGGGCCGGAGCTGAGCATGCGCACGTCGTTTCCGATTTTCATTAGGGCAACCGCCGAGCGTTTTAAGGCTCCGCTTAGTTCAACCATGGCATCGTGGGCGGCGAGGGCCTCGAATTTATTGGGTGCAGTAACGAAAGGATGGCCAGAAAAATCGGCAATGTACTTGGCCACCGTTTCTGAATATCCTTTGGGGGCGTTCAAACCTGTACCCACGGCGGTGCCTCCCAGCGCAATTTCGCGAATGGCTTCGAGGGCGTTGTTGATGGCACGAACGCTGTTGTCAATTTGCTGTACATACCCGCTGAACTCTTGACCTAAGGTCAAGGGTGTAGCATCCATAAAATGGGTGCGGCCTATTTTCACCACTTCCATGGATTCTTTGGCTTTTTTATCCAATGCGTTCCTCAATTCCATCATGCCGGGTAAGGTGCCTGTAAGCACAGAATGGTAAGCCGCAATATGCATGGCGGTGGGAAAGGTGTCGTTCGAGCTTTGGCTTTTATTGACATCGTCGTTGGGGTGCAGGATTTTATCGGCATCGTTTAGGCTGCCGCCGTGCAGCACGTGGGCGCGGTTGGCCACCACCTCATTTACATTCATGTTGCTTTGGGTACCTGAGCCAGTTTGCCAGATTACCAGGGGGAATTCATCGGATAAGCCCCCGGCCAAGATTTCGTCGCATACTGCGGCGATGGCATCTCGCTTAGCCTGTGTTAAAACGCCCAGGTCGGTATTTGCGTAGGCTGCGGCCTTTTTCAAAATGGCGAATCCGCGGATAATTTCGGCGGGCATAGAGGCTTCGGGGCCAATTTTGAAGTTGGTGCGTGAACGTTCGGTTTGGGCTCCCCAGTATCGGTGAGCGGGCACCTGTACTTGGCCCATGGTGTCTTTTTCAATGCGGTAATCCATCTTGCTTAAATTTGAAATTAAAGGTAGGTAAATCGATTTTTTTGCTTGGGTTAAAAGCCAAAAAATCGTCCCCCTGTTTCTCTGTTGTATTGTTGGGGATTATTCTTGAGCGGCTAGGAAACGTTCGGCTTCTAGGGCCGCCATGCATCCGGTACCTGCCGCCGTTACGGCTTGCCTGTACACGGAATCTTGCACGTCTCCGGCAGCAAAAACCCCCGGTATTTTGGTAGAGGTGGTTCCTGGGATGGTTTTTAGGTAACCGTTGTCGTCCATGTCCAATTGACCTTTAAAAATATCGGTGTTGGGTCGGTGTCCAATGGCCACAAAAAATCCGGTGGCTTCTAAGGTAAATTCTTCGCCGGTGGCCGTATTTTGAAGAAGGGCCCCAGTAACGGTGTCTTCGCCCAATACTTCTACGGGTTGGGTATTAAAATAGACCTTTATTTTCGGATTGCCAAGCACCCTTTTTTGCATGATTTGGCTGGCGCGCATGCTGTCTTTACGCACCAACATGTGGACGCTGGAGCAGAGTTTTGACAAGTAGATTGCTTCTTCGCAGGCGGTATCGCCACCGCCCACAATAATCACATCTTGATTTTTAAAGAAGAATCCGTCGCAAACGGCGCAGGCTGAAACGCCGCGGCCGTTTAAGCGTTGTTCGCTTTCTAATCCCAGCCATTTTGCCGAAGCTCCAGTGGTAATGATTAGGGTTTCGGCAAACACCTCCTTGGCTTGGTCGATGGTTACCTTAAATGGCCTAGAAGAAAGGTTAACTGAAGTGCCCATTCCGAAGCGCACATCGGTTCCAAAGCGTTGGGCTTGTTTTTTAAAATCTTCCATCATTTGGGGGCCCATAATGCCCTCGGGATAACCGGGGTAATTCTCTACGTCGTTGGTGATCATGAGTTGGCCTCCAGGTTCTGGGCCGGTGTACATAACTGGATTAAGGCCAGCTCGGGCGGCATAAATAGCGGCGGTATAACCCGCAGGGCCTGAGCCTAAAATAAGGCAGGGAAAGGCATGGAATTCGGCAGATTCAGACATGGGTTGCATTTTAAGCCAAAGATAGGCATCATTGAGAGATGAAGGTGTGATAAGAAGCACCATAGCCTACAAAACCGCCGAGGGCTCCTTTCATGTTGCTTTTAACAAAAGTGGGAGCGGAAAAAGGATTCCCAAAGGAACCGGCTGCGGTTTGAAAGCTGCGGATAAAGGTAAAGGACTCGCGGGTGATGCTGCAAAATCGAACGTCAATGGTATCGCCTTTAACAAACCTTCTACGCTCCTGAAAGCTTAGGGAATCGGGAACCAAAAAGCTTGGTACAGCATCGGGTTTCGACACATCAAAAAAGATGCTGTCTCCATTAATAATTCTGTCTTCAAAAACACTGTTGTTGGGCGCTTGAAAAGCGGTGAAGTCCTGGGTTTTTAGGAATATCCGATAGTGGTTTCCCAGTTCGGGGGGGTCACGAAACCAAGCCCGAAGCCGCCCGTATTCAATGGTGCTGTCCTCTTCGTCCTTGCCTTCAGACTCCCAGGCTAGGCTATCAAGGGGTACTGGCGCAGGAATTTGGGTGCTGGCGGTAGCGGTATCGTTGCCTGAGATCACGCGAATGGTGTATGATTTGCCGGGCTGACCGAACAAGGCGGGATTTTGGCCTTGATAGAAAAAGGGCGGGAACAGGTTTAAATCGACCGTGTACAAAAGGGTGTCGGTTAGCTGTCCATCGCTTAAAACCACAATGGCATCGGGAATCACGATTGAGGCCAAACTTTCCAAATCAATGACAGAGGTGTAGGGATAGGCGGTGGTTACTGAAACCCGGGCGGGTTCGCCGCTAATGATGTAGGCATCGACCACCAATGAGGATTCGTTGATGGGAATAGACAGATCGATATCGGTTTCGCAGGAACTGTTAAGGGAAGCGGCCAGGCCAATCCAGAGGAGGTGGTGTGAGGTAAAAATGCGGCCCGGGCCCCGGACAGCGGCAAGCAGCGGGTGCGGCAAAGTGCGTTCGCCGGAGTCGCGGGCTTGGGTGAACTTCAGTGAACCCAAGCCCGCGGCAATCCGGCGCCGCGCTTTGCTAGCCAGATGCAGCCAATGGCCGGAAATGGCCCCCAAAAAAATTAAAAAGAAAAGTTCCATGTTACTGCCGGAATTATGGGGAACAACGACACCTGCTTGCCTTGAAAATTCACGGCGCCGGTGTTGCTGTCTGATTCAATATCGAAGTACACAAAGAAGGGGTTTAGCCTGCTGTACACGTTGTAAATGCTAATGTTTAAGCTGTTTTCCCACTTGTCGGTTTTCTTGATTACGTAGGTTGCCGACAGGTCTAACCGGTGGTATGGCATCATGCGGAAGTTGTCGCGGTCGGTAAAAAAGGGAATGATGTCGTCGCCGAGGAAGTAGAATTCAGAGGGCACGGCCAGCACGTTGCCGGTGCTGTACACAAACACGCCCGACAGCGTCCAGCGTTTGGATACCTCCCAGGTGGCTGTTACCGAAATATCGTGGCGGCGGTCGTACCGTGGAAAGAACGAATCGCCGTCGTAGCTCACCAGGTTTTTGTCGAAATTAAATCGCTCGGTCCAGCTTAGCGTGTAACCAATCCAGCCTGTAATTTTACCCAATCTTTTTTTGATGAAAAATTCGGCGCCATAGCTTCGGCCGCTGCCCAGCACCAAAATATTGTCGGGGTTGTCGTTCACCAGGTCGCCAAAACTGCTGTTGTCGCGGTATTCCACAAGGTTGTCCATGTGTTTATAGTAAACCTCGACCGAGGTTTCTAGGGCGTTGTTAAAGAAATTGTGGAAGTAGCCCAAATTGCCTTGAATGGATTGCTGTGGCGGGATCAAAGATGTGCTGGGCAGCCAGATGTCGGTGGGCAGCGATACGGTGGCCAGGTTAGCTAGGTGGAGGTTTTGGTAATTGATGGTAAATGCCCCTTTTAAGCTGCTGTTTTCGTTGATTAAATATCGAAGGGCAATCCGGGGTTCGGCGCGAAAATAATCTTGAATGTTTTCTAGGTTTGAGTATGAAACCGTGTCGATGTTGGTTCCGTCGTTGCCTTTAATAAAGCGGTCGAAAGGTCCTGTATGCTGAAAATAGCTGAGCCGGAATCCCAGGTTGGCTTTCCAGCGTGTGCTGATGTTCCAGTCGTCTTCGGCGTACAAAGAGCCGTCTAAGGCGTACATAACTTGGGCGGTTGGAAGTCCTATGCTGTTGTTTTCAAGGGATGCCTGAACGGTGCTGGGTCGGAACTCATGGAAGACCATTTCGGAACCGTATCGAATCAAATGCTTGCTGTTGGGCGTCCAATAAAAATCGGTTTTAAGGGTATAATCTCGGATGCCGCTGTTCAGTTCAAAGCTAAAGTTTTCGCCCCGGGCTCCTGTTCTAAAATTGTAGTCGGTAAACGAAGCCGTGGTATTTAAAAACAGGCGGGAATCAAACTGGTGGTTCCATCGCAGCGAGGCTATGGCGTTCCCCCAGGGGATATCGATGCGCAGCGCTCCTGTGGAGCTGCGGAAGTTGAAAATATCTTCGCCATAATAGCCTGAAAAAAACAGCCTATCTTTTTCTCCTATTTTCCATTGCAGCTTGGCATTCAGGTCGTAGAAATAGTAGCTATTTCCATTTAAGGCGCTGCCTTCGCCGGAAAAAGGAAGCAGCAGCACATCTACGTAGGTGCGGCGGCCGCTCACCAAAAAAGACAGTTTGTCTTTGGCAATAGGGCCTTCCAGGGTGAGTCTGCTGGCAATCAGTCCAATGCCCCCGCTGCCATGAAATTCCTTCATGTTGCCTTCTTTCATTGAGATGTCGAGCACGGAGCTGAGGCGTCCTCCGTATCGTGCGGGCATGCCGCCTTTAATGAGTTCGGCGTTTTTAATGGCGTCGGAGTTAAACACGCTAAAGAAGCCAAACAGATGTGAGGCGTTGTACACGGTTGCATTGTCGAGCAGAATGAGATTTTGGTCGGGCCCGCCGCCTCGAACATAAAAGCCTGAGCTGCCTTCGGCGGCGCCTTTAACTCCGGGCAGCAGTTGAATGGTTTTCAAAATATCGACCTCGCCAAACAGCACGGGCATTTTCTTCACCTCTTCCATTTGCAAATCGATGGTACTCATGCGGGTGCTCTCGGTATTTTGCCGGGCTTTGTCGTCGGTAACGGTGTATTCGCCGGCCATCTTGGCTTGCACTTGCAGTTCGTAGTTGCGCGATTGGTTGCTGAACAGGGCCAAGCTGTCGGTTTGAGCCAAGTACCCTAGGTAGGCGCACTGAATTTGGTAATTTCCTTTGGGCAGGGTTAGGGAGTAAAAGCCGTAGGTGTTGGCTACGGCTCCGGTGGTAGTGCCTTTTACCACCACGGCGGCTCCGGGCAGCGACTCGCCGGTTTGGGCATCGCGTACATAGCCTGAAAGGGTAGCCTTTTCGCTGCGTTGAGCGGTCAGCAGCAGGGAGAAACAGAGTTGAAGGACGAATAAAATCCATTTCATACCCCCTATAAACCCCAAAAACGGTTTTCTGTTCATTGGGTACAAAGGTAGGCGGTGCAACTTCGACTTAATGTTATAAAATTAAAAAAAAGGGGCTGGGTTGAAATGCGGCAGATCGTGTTTTGATTTAAAATTGCATAGCTTTAAGAAAAAAAAATATGGGAAATTTTAAGTCCATAAAATGGGTTTTGTTTTTGGGGGTTCTGCTAAGCAGCAGTCTGCCGTCATGCCAAAGTGAAGAGGCCTTGAGCGATTGCATTGAGGGTACTTGGCGCTTCAATCCGAGCCCTTTTCCTTGCGGAGCCGACATCGACTTCAATGCCGATGGCACTGGGCAGTTGCGGATTGCGGATTGCCAAAGCAGCTGTGCCTTGCTTGGCGGGGTTGGTGGAGCCTATTACGACCTTAGCTGGACGCTTTCGGGCAGCACGCTGAGCATCGACTTTAAATCCACCGGATTGGCCTGCAACATTCCATACACCTACACGGTTGAGCAGCAAATTCCCGATAAGACGGGCAGTGCGACATGCAGCGGCAGCAATTTAGAAATGAGCATCGGTTTGGGCGAGGTGTATCGATTGGAGCGCCCGTAGAGACGCAATATTTTGCGTCTCCTCCCGATCCCGCACTGTTTTTCGTTTCCGCACTGTTTTGCGTTTCCGCACTGTTTTGCGGGAGGGAGACGCAAAATATTGCGTTTCCCGATCCCGCACTGTTTTGCGTTTTCGCACTGTTTTGCGTTTCCGCACTGTTTTGCGTTTCCGCACTGTTTTGCGTTTCCGCACTGTTTTGCGGGAGGGAGACGCAAAATATTGCGTCTCTACGGACAACGCGGTGCCGGGGCGGCGCCGCCTTCAAACACCAAATGTTGCCCGATGGGGCATGTGCTGCATTGCCGGTTTTGGCATGCGCTTTCATAGCGTTCAAGGGCCGATTGGCTGTTTATGGCGGATAAAAGGGGGAGTCCGGAGCCTTTCCACTTTTGGGTGATTCGGTTTTTTTCGGCGGGCAATTCCCTATGCCAATCCAACGCCGCCTGCATCCATTCAGGGCGGTTGCGCAGTTTTCCCCTCAAATAAATTAAAGGGCAAAGGGCATTCAACAGGGCGGATTCGTAGCCGGTCCAGCCCTGACTTCGCCGGGTTCTGCTGGGCCGTCCAGGGTGGTAATGCGTTTGCCAGTATTCTGGCAAAGGCAAACTCCAAGCCGCCCGCAGCGATTCGGCTCCGCCGGGGCTAAGCAATTTGGTAAGGGGGTGGCAGTGCTGCAATATGGCCTGCATGCGGGCCAGGCGTAAGGCTGGAAAGGCGGCCGGACGAATTCCCCCCATTTTCCATAAAAACAAAGGCAGTGGCGGCCCCAATAAGCCAGGCCCTAATGCCTTGTGGGTTTGCTGCCAGCGAGCAGTTTGGGCATCAAAATCGTTCAGCAATCCGGCTTGGCCTAAAATTAGCGCCGTCAGCGTATCGGTTTGATTGCGGTAGCGGTAAGCCAAGTTTAAGGGGAAAGCGCGGCCCAAAAGCTGAAAAGGCAGGGCATTGGCGGCTCCGCCCTGAGACCGTAGCAGGGCCTCCCAGAGCAATTGCCCCCAATCCATGTTCAGGCTTAGCAGGCGTTCTTTCCACATTTCGACCCGGCGTTCCAATCGGCGAATCACCCACATTTCGTCCCAGTCTTCGGCGCCTGGAACTTGCAGGGGGAAGTGCATGGAACAGGGCGGGTCGTTCAGGCTGCCGTCGAGTTCCCGTTGCTGATGCCTCCAGTTTTCGGGTATTAATCCCTTTAGTTCTAGAGTAGGCAAAGGGCCCCGGTCGCCTAGAATCACTTCTTCGTCGTGTTCCCAAACCACATGCAAAATCACATTGGCATAGGCGGGGTCTTGGTTGTGTCCGTGTCGAAACCAATCGGAAGACCGCACATGCAGTTCAATGTGGCCGGCCCATTCTTGATTTCCCATGCGCAGGCGACCGGCATGGAAGTCGGGGCCACCGTAGGTATTCAAAACCCCGGGGTGAATAATTTCAAGCGGTTGGTGGGGGACGACCTGCAGTATTTTTCCGCGCCAGGGATGCCGTTGCCATACCTGATGCAGGAAGGATTCCTGTACCATCGTCTTATGTGTTTCAGCGAAGGTAGGACCGAGATTTCAACTTGTCAAGGCCAAATGTGGTTTTTTTTTGCCGTTTGATGCAGGGTGGCGCTGCGGCAGGGATTGACGAGGCTACCCCGCAAAGGGCGAACCGGCAGCCGGCCCTGGCGCGGCAGAGCGACGCGAGGAGCTACTGCCGGGCTAGGGCTGGCCCGGTTCGGCCTGCGGAGTAGCCCGGAAAGCCCGGCTGCCGCCCAAAAAATGAGGCAATCTGCCCTCTTTTTTGTACTCTTGTTCTAATGATTTTGAATGGCATGCACCTTTTAATTACGGGAAGCAATGGACTGCTGGGGCAGAAATTGGTAGAGCTGCTGGCGCGGCAGCCGGGGTTGCGTGTGCATGCCTGTGGTCAGGGAGAGAATCGGCTGAAATTGCCGGCAGGGGTGGGCTATTCGGCGCTGGACATTCGCGATGCAGAACAGACGATGCGCGTTTGGGAACGTGTTCGCCCGAACGCGGTGATTCATGCTGCGGCCATGACCCATGTGGACGCTTGCGAGCAAGAGCCCGACACCTGCGATGCCATTAACATTCAAGGCACCGAGCATGTGCTGCGCGCTTGCGAACGGTGGAACTGCCATTTGATTCACATCAGCACCGATTTTATTTTTAACGGGAAAGACGGTCCCTACGACGAAAGCGGGCAGGCAGACCCGCTGAGCCACTATGGCCTTAGCAAATGGAAAGCCGAAGAAAAGGTGATGCAAAGCAGCTTAAGATGGGCGATTTTGCGTACTGTTTTGGTGTATGGAGTTACCCAAGGCATGAGCAGATCGAACATTGTACTTTGGGCCCGCAATGCCCTGCAAAGCGGGAATGCGGTGCAGGTGGTGAACGACCAATTTCGTTCGCCCACCTTGGCTGAAGACTTGGCTATGGCTTGTTGGCTTGCTGTGCAGAGGGAAGCAGAGGGAATTTACCATATTTCGGGTCCCGATATGATGGGCATAGATGAACTGGTGCGGCGGGTGGCTGCCTTTTGGCACTTGCCTACCGATGCTTTGGAAACGGTAAGCTCGGCCACCCTAAACCAACCCGCACAGCGGCCGCCCAAAACCGGCTTTATCATTGAGAAAGCTCGGCGCGAATTGGGCTATGCTCCGCACACCTTTGAAGAAGGTTTGGCCGTGGTTGATGCGCAGATTGCTGGCATGAATGCAGATTCAAAATTATAAGGGTAATGCGTCGAAAGGGGAAAACAGGTGTGGTTTTGGCGGCCTTGTTTTTGCTGGTTTTAATTGGATTGGGGGCCTTGGTATGGAAAAAACCAGAGGTGGTGCCCGCGGTTCCTGGGTTGGGGAATAAAAAGCAGGCCAGTATAGGAGAAGTGGTAGATGAGTTTAATGGGGTAAAGGTGTATTTCAATGGGGCGGTTGAGCATGTGGGTGGGCGAAATCTAGCGGCCGACGGCTACAATTTGGGGTTGAAGTATCAGTGTGTGGAATTTGTAAAGCGCTATTATTATGAACGGTTTGGGCATAAAATGCCGAACAGCTATGGGCATGCCAAAGACTTTTTTAAGGTAGGACTTAGCGATGGGCAGAAAAATGTGGACAGGGGATTGATTCAATGCAGGAATCCGAGTCAGCGCAAGCCAAAGGCAGAGGATTTGTTGGTGTTTGATGGTTGGGTGGGCAATCCCTATGGGCATGTGTGCATAGTCAGCTGGGTGGGTGCAGATGAATTGGAAATCGTGCAGCAGAATCCGGGGTTTTGGGGTTCGTCGCGGGAGCGGTATGGGTTGAGATTTGAGAGCGGGAAATGGGAAATAGAGGGTGGGGCGATTTTGGGTTGGCTGCGGCGGAATTGATTTGCGCAAGGAATTTAAGCCGCGGGTAGCTTAGCCAGGAATGCAGGAATGGTATGTTTTTGAGGCTGGATTGGCGTACGGGCCTTAAGCGGCGGGTCGCTTAGCCACGAATGCACGAATGGGTTGTTATCGAGGCTAGATTGGCGCACGGAAGGTGAGCCGCGGGTGGCTTAGCCACGAATGCACGAATGGTCCGCAATTAATAAAATCGTTCACCCCATCAAAGGAAAACGCTCTGTTCGCCACCCCAAACCTATCTGCTGTTAAAGTTGCGCCGTTTACGCTTCCATTGTGTCCATTGCCGCTTAGGTCGTTCGCATTCCCCGTGAAAGGCCACCACCCCACAAGGCCATTGGTTGGCATGTGGTTTGGAATTTGAGCAAAAGCGTTAAAAGTTAATCCAAAAAGAAAAAAAAGAGTATAAATTCTATTCAAAATCATATTAATATGGGTCAAAAATAGGAAATATGTGGCTGCACACACTTTATAACCTTAAAATTTAGACTCCTGAGCCTTTTTTGGGCGTTTTATAAAAACGGTTAAGAACCAACCCTGAAAAACCCAAAAGTTGCGAAAACGCGGGCATTAGGCTACCTTTGAACCATGAAAAGGCTGCTTATTTTACTCTGTGCAATGGGCCTTGTGGCTGTGGGTTGTGGAGAATCTGCTTCGAAAAGAAACGAAGAGTTGGTTCAGTTGCACGAGCGCATGTTGGAAGTGCACGATTCGGTTATGCCTTTAACCGGCAGCTTAATGTCATTAAAGCAAAAATGCATTCAGCAAGCCGATTCGGCGGTTGACTCGACCGCTTCAAACCAGTGGTATTTAAAGGCCAAATCGTTGGAAAATGCCTACACCGAAATGATGAATTGGATGCACCGGTATGCCGAAATAAAAGATACGGCAGGCGTGGATTGCCTGCGTAGGGAGTTGCAGGGAATTGAGGCGGTTGCGGTTCATTATGGACACAGCATGAAAGATGCAGCTGGGGCCTTGGAAGCATTGGATTCGTTAAAGTAAACAGCCCATGAAAAAAGCAGAAATGGGGTTTTTGCTGGTTGTGCTGGCCTTTATGGGCTGCAAAGGCGAGGCTACCTCAAGTTCCAAACCCCTGCCGTTTTTAGGAGAAATATCCTGGTCAACTGCCGCCGATGGCAGGGTCGATTCCAGTGTTCAGGCTTTGCCAAATTGGA
>Ga0079301_1000698_pt1 | contig 16247 bp, 15 predicted proteins | sample Wag4_2014_7_11_3_FD_74797 | JGI IMG/M metagenome (GOLD analysis project Ga0079301, IMG submission 74797) | Fresh water mixed with fracking chemicals microbial communities from Ohio, USA - Utica-2 Time Series FC 2014_7_11 | ecosystem: Engineered > Industrial production > Chemical products > Input... | reverse complement strand
AACGCCGCGCGCAAGGCAAGCGCATCCGACGGAGGCACCAACAAGGCTTCGCGACCATCGACGACCAACTCGGACACTCCCCCTACAGCGCTCGCCACGATGGCGCGCCGCGCGGCGCGCGCTTCGAGCAACACAAAGGGAGCGACTTCGGGCCAACGCGAGGGCATCACCAAGACAGCGAAGCTGCTGAAGGCTTCCGCGACTACAGACGGCTCGTAAGGTCCAACGAGCTGACCACCCACGCGCTCGATGCGCGCGCGTAGCTCATCCAAGCGCTGCGGATCGTCCGTAGTGCCAAAGACACGCAAAGCAAAGCCGCTTTGCCCTTCGAGCGCGGCTAGCAACACATCGAGACCTTTGTGGGGCGCCAAGGTGCCGACAAAGCCCAACGACAACGGTGTGGTTGGGGCCGCGGGCACGGCCTCCAAGCCACGCTCCTCGATCCCGCACGGCAAGACCTCGACAGGACACGGCAGACCGGCGTTACGTAGCACCGCAGCCAGCGTGTGTGTAGGCGCCAACACCAGATCCACACCGCGCACGGCCTCGCGCCGCCGGCGTTCCAAGGCACGGCGCGCCTCCACGGCGCTGCGGAAGGTCGCGCCATCGATGCCGGACGCATGCAGTGCATCGGCATCACCGTCAAGCATAGTTGACAGGGCTTGCAAGTGCTCGGCAGTTGCCAGCTCGGGCGCGATGGTGCCGCCCAAGCCGGGTGCAAGCTGGGGATGCCGCTCGCGCAACAAGTCAATGCGCGCCAAAACACCACTGTCGTTCGGCACCATGGGCTGGAGATCCGGCCGCACAGACAGGTACTGCGGCGACACGAGCCAATGGTCATGCGCACGATGAATGACCGGCACACCGCGCACCGCAGCGGCCTTCAAGGCACCCAGCCCCAAGTGAATGCTGTGCTCGCACCACACGACTGTGGGTTGCACCGCATCCAACCAAGCCGCCACCGCTGTTTCGACGCCCGGCGCTTCCAGCGCCTCGTCCGCATCCACAGCACGCCGCACGCTGAGGCGCGACACACCCACGGCACCTTCTTGTGTGCGCACAAGTGTGCCCTGCAAGCTCGCTGCATCGGCGCCGTCGAGCGTGTGCGCATACAGCACCTCGACCGTCGCACCCTGCGCCACCCAGGCGTGAGCCAAGGCTTGGGCATGCACTTCGACGCCCGTCGCGTTGTGCGGCGGCCAACCATGCACGAGCAGTGCAATGCGCTGGGTGGTCACGTGCATGTTCCTGGCATTCAGTTCATGAAGGCGCCGTGGTTGAGATCCACGGCTTGGCCTGTCAAACCGCGCGCGTCTGCCGACAACATCCAACGCACGGTACCGGCAACTTCCTGCGGTTCAGACATGCGTCCCAACGGCACGGCCGACATGGCGATGCGATGTGCCTCTTCCAGACTCACGCCCATACCCCGAGCCATGCCTTCCAAGCCTTCGCGCGCCATGGAGGTATTGACCCAACCCGGACAGAGCGCATTGACCTGCACGTTCTGGGGCGCAAGCTCGACCGCGAGCGCACGCACCAACCCCAGAATGCCTGCTTTGGAAGCGCAATAGCCGGTGTAGCCACCGACACCAATGCGCGCCAAGATCGACGCCACAGCCAACAAGTGCCGCGGCTGTGGTCCCGCAGCCAGATGACGCTGGGCCGCGCGGAAGGTGTCATACGTACCTGACAAGTTGGTCGCGACCAAATCAGCGAAGCGATCGCCAGACGGATCTGCAGGACTGTTCGGGCCGCCGATGCCTGCGTTCGCCACACAAGCGTACAGCGCACCGTGGGCAGCACACGCGAGGTCGACCGCGCGCTGAATCTGGTCGCTGTGGCGCACATCCGCTTGCCACGCACGCGCGGTCGCGCCTGTGGCACGCAAGTCAGCGGCCACGGCCTCCACGCGCGCAAGGTCGCGCGCCACCAACGACACCACCGCGCCCTCATCGGCCAAGCGCGTGGCAATCGCGAGACCAATGCCCGTGCCAGCTCCGGTGATGAGCACATGCTGTCCTTGCATGGGGGTCGCCTGCATGCGAGGGATTGTGACCTGTGGTGGGGTCGGCGTGCTAGCCTGCGGATATGCGATCCTTCGACTACGCGGCTGCGCGCGCCACGGCGGAGCGCGCCGTCGAGGCTGCGGGTGCGGCTCTGCTGCGCGAGCGCGCGCGGGGCTTTGCCACGCAATGGAAGAGCGATCGTTCGCCTGTGACCAGCGCGGATCTCGCTGCGGAAGAGGCGATTTTGGCGGTACTTGCGTCCGAATGGCCGGGCTGCTCGGTACTGGCAGAGGAGTCCGGTGCGACCGCAGGCGACCCGCGTGCCGTGTGGATCGTGGATCCGCTCGACGGCACCCGCGGCTTCGCGCGCGGCGGCGAGCACTTTGGGCCGTTGGTCGCCCTTGAACTGGATGGCCGCGTGGTTGCCGGTGCGATGGGCCTGCCGTTGCGCAACTTGGTGTACAGCGCAGCGCGCGGCTTGGGATGCACGCGCAACGCAGCGCCGATCCGCCTGCGCACAGCGACCGCTTGGAGTGACGCCACGCTATCCGTGGGTGAATGGTCGCGGCTGTTGCGCACGCGCTATGCCACAGCGGCCATCGACTTGGCTCGCACCTGCGCCTCGGTGCGGGCCTATGGGGATCCGGCTTCACTGGCCATGGTGTTGGACGGAGTAGCGGACCTGTGGATCGAAGCAGGCGTGCAGCCGTGGGACTTGGCACCGGCGCAAGTATTGATCACCGAGGCAGGCGGCGTGTACACCGACTTGTGTGGCCTCGAAAGTGTGCGAAGCTCCGACGCACTTGCGGGTGCGCCAGAGCTTCACGCCTACGCTTTGCAGCGCTTGACCCTAGGTCAGTAACAAAGCCGATCAGTGACCGTGCGCTTCTAGCCAACGCTCGGCATCGATGGCGGCCATGCAGCCGGTGCCGGCCGCCGTGATCGCTTGGCGATAGGTCTTGTCCATCACATCGCCGCAAGCGAAGACGCCGTCCACGCTGGTGTAGGTGCCCTTCGTGACGGCGATGTAGCCCGTCTCGTCCATGTCGATCTGGCCCTTGAAGATCGAGCTGTTGGGCTCGTGACCGATGGCGATGAACACGCCATCGCAGACCATCTCGGACTTGGCACCGGTGCGCGTGTCGACCAGAACCACGCCGCGCACACGCTTCTTGTCCGGCAACGACAGCACCTCTACGACAGCCGAGTTGAGCTGCCAGCTGATCTTCGGATTGGCCTTGGCGCGGTCCAACATGATCTTGCTGGCGCGGAAGTCCTCACGACGGTGCACGATCACGACTTCCTTGGCAAAGCGCGTCAGGTAGTTCGCCTCCTCCATGGCGGTGTCACCACCACCGACGATCAGTACCTTCTTCTCCTTGAAGAAGGCACCATCGCAGGTAGCGCACGCCGACACGCCATAGCCCATCAAGTCCTTCTCGCTCGGCAGTCCCAACAAACGCGCCGAGGCACCGGTCGAGATGATCACGGTGCGCGCGTAGTACTCTCCACCATCGGTGGTCAGCTTGAACGGACGCTGTGCAAAGTCGACTGACTGCACCATCTCGAAGCGGATGTCGGTGCCGAAGCGCTCGGCTTGCTTTTGGAACAGGTCCATCATCTGCGGACCATGCACACCATCCGGGAAGCCCGGGTAGTTCTCTACATCCGTGGTGATGGTCAACTGGCCACCGGGCTGCAGGCCTTGGAACAGCAGCGGCTTGAGGTTGGCGCGTGCGGTGTAGACGGCTGCGGTGTAGCCGGCGGGACCAGAACCGATGATGACGACGTCGCGAACTTCACTCATGAGGGGCTCTCCGATAGAGGGCGCAGAGTGTAGAGTCCGCGACAGGAATCGGCCATGCAGGACTCCCCGGCGTTGCTAGCGGCGGCACAGGACTTGGTCCTGCGTGTGCGCCAGGCGGTCCACAGCGTCGTGCGCGCCGCTGCAGAACGCGGCGAAATGGCCAGTTTGTCGCGCGAAGTGGCGCAAGGGGTGGGCGACACGACCTTTGCCATGGATGTGTGTGCCGAACACGCCATTGAGGCGTGGATGGACGAGCAGGCGCGTCGTGGCCCGCTTTCGGTGTTGACCGAGGACGCGGGTTGGAGGCATCGCGGGCCTGATGGAGCGGGCGGCTGGCGCGAGCTGAGTGACTTTGCCCATGGTGGCCCGCACTTCGTCATCGACCCTATCGATGGCACCCGCAACTTGATGGCGGACCTGCGTCCGGCGTGGTGCGTGGTGGCGGTGTGCGGACCAGGCGCAACGCAGCCACGCTTGCGTGATGCCATCGTAGGTGTGGTCGGTGAGTTGCCGGATTCACGCGCACGCGCTGCGCGCATGCTGTCGGCGATTCGCGGCCAGTACGCGTACGTCGAACAGCGCGCGCTGCAGGATCAAACTCTGGAGTGGCGCCGTCCGCTGCGCGTGGATGGCGAAGCTCGCGTGGATCGCGGCTACTTCCCCTTCTTTCGCTACTTGCCTTCGGAGCGTGCGCAGCTTGCGCGTGTGGAGGCAACCTTCTTTGCGCGCCTTGCGCGTTGGGAGGGAGCTCACGAGCGCAGTTGTTTCGATGATCAGTACATCTCGAACGGCGGACAGTTGGTGCTGCTGGCGTTGGGTACCTACCGCATGATCTGCGACTTGCGCGCGCACTTGGCTACACAAGCGGGCCGCGAAACGCTCGCGTCCAAACCCTATGACTCGGCAGGCGCGATTGTGGTGGCGCGGGAAGCCGGGTGCGTGCTGGAGGATGCAGAAGGCGGTCGCTTGGACTTCCCGTTGGATGCGGTGACGCGCGTGTCCTTCGTCGGTTGGCACAACCTCGCCACGAAGGAACGCTTAGGGCCGCACCTGACGGCAGCGCTCGCAAGCGCACAGAGCTAACCGCGGTCGCGAGCCACATCGAAGCGCTCGAAAGCCTTGCCGCCGACCCACACGAGCCCGCCACAGACCAGACCTAAGGCAACCCACGCGACGCCGAGCGACAGCGTCCACGCGACTACGGAGTCAAAGCCTGCGGCTTCGGCCATGAACAAAAGCGCTGCGCAAGGTGTGCCTACAAACAACAGCACCGCGGCCATGACTGCCAGGCGCACCAACAACAACACCAGTGCGCGGCCCATGTGCAGGAACGCGCTGTCTTCGCCCGGTGTGTAGCGAGTGGGCGCGTAGAGATACACCGCATTGTCGATGGCGATCCACGCCAGACCTAACAACGGCTGGAACGCAACGCCGACCAAAGCCCACGGCTCGACGCGCCCTTGCCACAAGCTAGGAACCAACAAGCCTGCTGACACCAGCACCCACACCAAGAGAGTCTCGGCTGCAATGGTGCCCAGAAAGACGGTGGTTCCTGCAACGGGCCAGGCTTTCAGCTGGTCCATTTGGTGCAAGCGCGAACGGAAGTCGAAGCGCAAGCTACTGCACAAATAGGTGGTGCCCAAAAGCGTGAGGATCAGCGTCGAAGCGATTCCCACCATGCGCACATCATCACCAGCTTGCGCGGCCTCTGCGAGTGTGCGTGAGATCAGCGACGAACCCGCCGTCAGCAAGGCAGCCGCGACTAGCAAGAGAAACAGCGTGCCGCGTGCTTTGCGCAGCATGGCTGCCAATTCATTGCGAGCAATCGCGCCGAACGGACTGCGGCCGAACAACCACGGCGGCGTCCAGCCAAAGGGCGCGCGCGCCGCATCGACACGATTCGCTGCTCCGCCTTTGCGCATGCGATTCAAGCGCCGTGCGACATCCGCGCTGGTTTCCAACGACAACTCACGAAAGTCGACCCGCAAGGACTCAGTGCCGATACGCGCCAAGACGAACAACAGCAAACACACAGCAAAGTAAGGAGCAAAGCTAGTGAAGTCCTGCGCAGTCATCGCGCGTGCCCACGGCAAGAACGGTGCGAGCAAGGCAGTCAGCACAGGATGATCGCGCAGGGTTGCAAGGCTGGCTCCTACGACCGGTGCGTCTCCGCGGCCAAAGACCAACCACACGAAGAACAAACCGAACACCACACCAAAAGCAATCGACACGAAGCGCAACGGCAGCTTGCGTAGCTTGGGCAACCAACGGTTCTCCGCATCGCCCGCCAAGATCGCTGCAGCTTGGCCGAGGACTGGGATCGTCAGCAATGTCAGGCCCGCACCCAGAAAGCCGTAGACACCATTGCCCACACGCTGTGCACAGGCGAGCCCGAAAAGTGCCGCGCCAAACAGCGAACGCATCTGCGCCGTGCTCAAGCGATAGCGCACCAGTTGACCGCGCGTCAGCGGCGCCGAGAAGAGGCGTTCGATCTCCTCGCGTGGCAAGAACAAGCCGCGGAACTGCAACGCGCCGATCAATGCCAAGAGCACCAGCACACATACAGCTGCTTGGGCTGTGAAGAGTGCGGTGCGAGGGTCGGCGGGCGCTGTGTCTTTACGCCAACCACCTAAAGCTCCTGTGAACAGCGAACCCAACCAGACAACGGCCAGCAACAGACCGATGGCGAAGAACGCCATGCCGGCAGGACGCTTGACGCGGCGCACTTGCAGGCGCACGAAGCCGCGCAGCTTGAGCTTGGCGAGCAGCCAGAGAGCAGGATGACCCCAGATGCGTGCGTGGTTGCCGTGCCCGTCGCTCACGCGCCTGCGTCCTTGGTGATGGCAAAGAAGATGTCTTCCAAACTGGAGTCCGCTGCAACCAAGGCGCGGGCTTCGGCAAGCGTGCCGTCAAATACTTTGGCACCTCGATCGATAATGAGGATGCGGTCCGCAAGTTCTTCGATCAGGTCCAATTGGTGCGACGAAAGCAACACACCGGTGCCGGCTTGCGCGCGCTCCTTGATCGCTTGCTTGGCGGCGCGAATGCCGCGCGGATCCAAACCTGACAACGGTTCGTCCATCAACAGCAACTTCGGCTCATGCAACCAAGCGCACGCGAAGGCGAGCTTTTGGCGCATGCCGCGCGACAGCTCACCACCAAGGGCGTCGCGCTTCTCGACCAACTCGAACGACTCCAACAGGCGTTCCGCGCGCTCCTCCCAAGCGCGTACGCCGAACAGAGCTGCGGTGAACTCCAAGTGCTCACGCACGGTCAAGGTGTCGAACGGTTGCGGATCATCTGGGATCCATGCGAGCCGCGACTTGGCTTGCTGCTCGTGCTCGCTGATGTCCCAGCCATCGACGAAGATGCGGCCCTCTTTGACCGGCAACACGCCAGCAATGGAGCGTAGTGTGGAGGTCTTGCCCGCACCGTTCGGACCCACAAGTCCGAGAATCTCGCCTGGGCGTAGCTGGAAGGACAGGTCAGCGACGGCGCGGTGCGTCTCGTAGCTCTTGCCGAAGGCACGAACCTCCAGCGCTAAGGCATGCGTTTCGTTCACAGGACAGAGCTTACGCAAAGCAAGGTGTTCAGGCACTTGGCTCGAGTGAATGCGAAGCGCACAATACGCGGGCCGTGACGCACAGCTCGTGCCAGCGGCGCGGGACCACTCGCTTCCTGATCGCAACCCCTTCTCACTCGCTCTGCCATGACCCAAACCACCGCTACCGGTGCCTTCCAGCTCCCGCCCCTGCCTTGGAAGGACGACGCCCTCGCGCCGCACATCAGTGCCGAGACCATTTCGTTCCACTACGGCAAGCACCACAAGGCGTACCTCGACAACCTGAACAACCTCGTCAAGGACAAGCCGTACGCGACGATGACGCTCGAGCAAGTGGTGCTCGGCTCGGCCAAGAACCCGGCCGAAGGCGGCATCTTCAACAACGCCGCGCAAGTTTGGAACCACACGTTCTACTGGCACTCGATGAAGCCGAACGGTGGCGGCGCGCCGACCGGCAAGATCGCCGAGAAGATCAACGCCGACTTCGGCAGCTACGAGAACTTCAAGACGCAGTTCGCTGAAGCAGCCAAAACCCAGTTCGGTAGCGGCTGGGCGTGGTTGGTGCTCGATGGCGGCAAGCTCGCCATCGTCAAGACAGCGAACGCTGCAACTCCGCTGACGGACGGCAAGAAGCCGCTGCTCACCTGCGATGTGTGGGAGCACGCGTACTATGTCGACTACCGCAACCGCCGTCCGGATTACGTGACGACCTTCTTGGAGAAGCTCGTCAACTGGGACTTCGCCAACGCGAACCTGGGCTGATCAGCACCAGAGTCGTTCATGCTCACGCTGTGCGTGCGCTTCTACGGAAGCGTGGCGCGCAGCGTGAGTGCATGTAGGGAGCCTTGCAGCCCCAGCACTGCACGCGCCATGCGGCCATAGTCGAGCTTGTCCGCAACATCGCCCAAGCCGCCGCAGTCGCGATCGCGCCACGCGCCGCCATCGCTGACCCACACAGCTTGCGCGCCGGTGGCGCCCAAAGTGTCGAGATCTGTCAGAGCGCGCATGCCCATGGTCCATGGCAAGGCCACACCTTCGCTGGGCAAGGCAGCGCGATCACGGAACGCACCAATCGCCGCGCGTAGCGCATCGCGTCCGCGCCAATCGGCGACAAACAGCACATGGTCAGCTTGCGAAGGCACAAAGGGTGCCAACGCGATGGGACGCGCCTCATAGTCGCCACCAAAGTGGCCTAGGGGACCGATCGTCAACACAGCAATGGTCGTGCGCCCTTGCGCTCGGGAGCGCTCGACCGCGCGCGCTGCTCCATCGTTGCCGGTGGTGTAGACGAAGGTCAGGCTGCGCTCACACGGCTCGTCCACATGCAAGACAGCCAATTCAACAGCAACAGCGGCGCTACTCGCCCACGCGGCAGCACCAGGTGAGCGCGGCGGCGCGTCGTAGCGCGCCAACACCATGATCTCGTCCTTCTCGCGACCCAAACCAACGCGTGTGCACCACAGGTCTGTGCCTTGCTCATTCACTTCCCAACCTGCGCGCTGCAAGCGACGACGCAAACGCATGGCCGCCTCAGCTTGACCTACCTCGGTGTGACGCGGAGCCGAGTCGGCAGACAACGCGACCACATGCTCTTCCAGCGTGCGCGCCAAGTCCGCTTCATCGACTTCCAACTCCGTCCACGCGCCACGAGCACTATGCCCGGGCATGGACCCCGTGAACCAAGCTACACCGACTGCAAAAGCAGCTGCTGCACTCAAGCCGATCGACAAACGCATGCCGGACTCCCTCGGGAGAGCTTCGGCCGACTCAACGACTCCACTTGAATGTGCGTGCGTTTTCCAACACGGAGGCCGCCGTAGGCGGTGGTCCGACGCGGCGCAACAAGACCAAAGTGCCGATCCGCAAGAGCGACGAGATGCCAAAGAGCCACAGCAAGGCTTGCGCTCCCCCGCCGATGCCTTGCAGCAAGGCTGCTCCGGCCAGCGAGCCCAAAGCGACCGCGCACGCATTCGCGAAGTTGTGGCACGTCAGCACACTGGTGCGCTCTTCGTGCGGGATGGACTCAAAGAAGGTCAGCAAGGTGGCTAGCTCCCACGCGGACCAAGCCACACCAGCCCAGATCTGCGCAAACAAGAGCCAGCCGAAGTCATCGGACAGGATCCACATCGCGCTGGTGGGGATCGTGCCGACTGCGCCCAACCACATGAGTGCTTTGACTCCATGGCGTTCGGCAAAGCGGCCATGCAAGGGCGTCGCAGCGAACTTGGCCGCCACGGCCGAAGCGACGAGGGCCATGTACTCGAGGTAGCCAAGCTTGAGAGTGTCCAACATGTACGGCGCGAAGTACGGAGCCGAGATGTACGCAGCGAACTGCAACGAGAGGATGTAGACCAGCACGCGTCCATCGGTGCCATGCCGGAAGCGGCCGATGTACTGTCGCAAAGTCACACGACGCGCGCCTGCTGGTAGAGGCTCTACCTCTCCTTGGCGTGACAACAAGACGCTTGAGTACACGCGCGCCAGCGTGGCAAAGCCGAACAACAACGCAAAGCCCAGCAAGCCGGCGTCGGCGGCAGCGCCCACTTGCAGGATCCAACCACCGGCAAAAAGTCCCAGCACCTGGAACACATGCAGCATGCGGTGCCGCCGCGCGAAGTAACGGATGCGGATGCGTGCAGGCACGAGAGTGGCGACCCAAGTGCTCCACGGTGGGTGCGAGGAAAGACCTGCGGCCCAGTACAGCGCGGCCGATCCATACAAGGCCCAGGCTGGCATGCCGTCGAGCACGGCTCCCACGAGCATCGGCACGAAGCTCACTGCTTGCAGCACAGCACATGCAGTAACGAAGCGACGCTGCGATCCCACGAGGACCACAAGCCGAGGCGTCAACAGCTGCACCGTTGCCCCCAACAACAAGGGCACGGTGGCAACTAAACCTGACACGGTCTCGCCCAGGCCAAGGGCGACAGCAAACGCTGCGATGTACAGCTCGCCCATGCCCACCATCAGTGACCAAGCGAGTCCATCGACCCAAATGGTGCGCAGATCGCGGCGCAGATCGGTGTGGGTGCTAGGCATGCGTGACGGCAGCGTCCTGATCCCTCATCGTTGCATGGACAAGGGGGCAGAGGGAAGTGGCAGGAGGACGCAGGATGTCCTAGCCTCGCGGACAGAGCGCATGTCCTTTCCTGAAGTCGTCGCCCACCGCGGTCTGCCGGCCGTCGCTACCGAGAACACGCTGGCCTCGTTTGAGGCCGCTCTGGCGGGCGGTGTGCGCTTTGTCGAGTGCGATGTGCTGCTGACCAAGGACGCGGTGCCGGTGCTGCACCATGACCGCGACTTGCTGCGTTTCCACGGTCTGCCGCAGGCCGTGCACGAGCTGCCGCTGAGGGACTTGCGCCAGCGGTTGACAAGCCTTGCGGACTTCGTCGAGCTGCTGCGGCGCACACCCGGCGTGTGTGCCTTCGTCGAGCTCAAGCGCCAAGCTTTGGAGGTCCATGGACCGGATCTGGTGTTGGAGCGCGTGCTGGCCGAGCTGCAACCGCTGGGGACCCGCGCGGTGTTGATCAGCTTTGATTGCGAGGTGCTGCGCGGTGTGCGCGCGCGCTCGGCGCTGCGCGTGGGGCCGGTGCTGAAGTCGTGGAAGGAACACGAGTCGCCCGAAGTGCGCGCCCTAGATGCCGACTATCTGTTCGTGGACCTGCAAGGTGTACCTGACACCGGTAGTCTCCATGCGGGCGCCGCCGATACGGTGGTCTACGAGGTCGCCGAGGCAAGCGTGGCGCGCGGTCTCGCCGCACGCGGTGTGCGCATGGTCGAGAGCTTTGACAGCGTGCGCTTGCAGCATGTGCTGCGCGGAGCTGCGGGAAGTCCAGCATGATGGACCACGTCGATGTGCTTGTAGTGGGCGGCGGCATTCATGGTGTCGGCGTCGCCCAAGCCGCAGCTGCGGCTGGATACACGGTGCTGCTGGTGGAAGAGCGTCATCTAGCTGCCGGCACATCGAGTCGTTCGTCCAAGCTCATTCATGGTGGCTTGCGTTACCTGGAGTCAGGCCAATACTCGCTGGTGCACGAATCGCTGCGCGAACGCGCGATTCTGCTGCGTGTGGCACCCCACTTGGTGGTGCGCCGCGACTTCTTGTTGCCGCTCTACCACGACTCGCGTCGCGGACCGTGGACCATGCGCGCCGGCTTGACGCTGTACTGGTTGCTGGCTGGTCTGCGGCTCCACACCGGTTGGGGTTCCATCGCCAAGTCACGCTGGGCTGAGCTCGATGGCCTGTCGACTCACGAGCTGCAGGCGGTCCTGCGCTACAGCGATGCCTGCACCGATGATGCGGCACTGACACGAGCAGTCGCCGCTTCGGCGCGTGAGTTAGGAGCCACGGTCCTTGAAGGCACGCGCTTGCACGCGGCCACCAAGACGGCGCGTGGCTGGCAGGTGCAGTTGCAACATGAGGACACCTTGTCGACAGTTGCCTGCGCGGTGTTGGTCAATGCCGCGGGCCCGTGGGTCGAGCAAGTGCGCGCGCGTGTGCAACCGCCACCTCCCAGCAGCCCGGTTAGTCTGGTGGCGGGCACGCACATCGAGCTACGCGGTGCGTTGCAACATGGCCCCTACTACTTTGAGGCCCGCGATGGACGCGGGATCTTCGCCATTCCGTGGCATGGTCGCACTCTGGTGGGCACCACCGAACGTGTGCATGTAGAGGATCCGGCACTCGTAGCACCGACCACAGCAGAGGTTGAGTACCTGCAAAGCGAGTATGCTCGCCGCTTCCCCACGCGCAGCACGCAGGTAGAGTCGGCCTGGGCCGGGCTGCGCGTCTTGCCCGCGGACGGCGCCGTGTTCCATCGTGCACGCGAGACTGTTTTGGTTGTGGATGAGGAAGCACACCCGCGCTGGTTAGCGATCTATGGTGGCAAGCTAACCGGCTACCGCGCCGCTGCAGAGCGCATCGTGCGCCGCCTCGCGCCGAGCTTGCCTGCGCGTACACGCCGCGCCGACACGCGCACGCTGCGCCTGCCTTTGGATCCGTCAGGAGTGCGTCTCGATCGCTAGCGTGTGGCAGCGCGCATGGCTTCACGCCAGCGTTGCCATCGATCGAGCAGTGCCGGATCGTTGCGTGGTGTGTAGACCTGCGCTGTTTCCGAGCGCGCTGTCACGCTCTGCAATAGTTGCCGCGCCAAGCCACGCGCGGTGCTTTCTTTCTCGCTGCTGCGCACGACTTGCAAGCCGGAGATATCGGCCAGTCGCTGGCAGACACCGTCGAGCGTGGCCAAGCCACCGCCCACGCGCAGCGTCTGCAATGGCTCGATCTGCCGCAAGCGCTCGAGGTTCTCGCACACCATGTAGACGATGCTCTCCACCACAGCGACGAGCTTTTGTTGCGGCGTACCTTCGCTCAACCAATGCGACGCAAAGTTGGAGCGCCACCAAGGCGAACCCAAGCCTGCCACGCCGTTCAGGAACAAGGGCGGTGCCGTTTCGCTGCGCAACAACGCGTCGAGATCGAAGGCTTGCTCGCCCAGCTCCAACTCTTCCAGCGCCCAAGCCAGCGCAGATCCCGCTCCATTGACAGTACCCTCTACGGCCCACACCGGAGCGCTGCTGTCGTCCTTGGCCACGATGCCCACGAGCAATCCGTCCGCCTGTGCAGGGCGCGCATGGACCACACGCTGCACGAAGGCTCCTGTACCAAAGACTACGGTGGCTTCCGTCGTTTGCGGTGCGCCTGCGGCCCACAAGGCCGCGCTTTGGTCACCAGTGCAGACTGTCAAAGGCGCTGTACGCTTGCCCAAGTCGAGCGTGCCGAAAGCAGCACGAGTAGCGACGATCGTGGGCAAGGCTGTACGCGGCACACCGAACGAGTCGCACAACCACGGATCCCAAGCGAGTGTCTCCAACGACACCAGCTGCGTGCGCAGCGCATTCGCCAGATCGACCACACACGGGTGTTCGTTGCACAAGCGCGCCAGCAAGAACGAGGCAACCGGTCCCAAGGCCAAGCTGCCCTCGGCCAAGTGCGTGCGTGCGCGCAGGTTGGTGTTGGTGATCCACGCCAGCTTGGAGGCCCCGTAGTGCGGCGACAGCGGCAAGCCAGTCAGAGCCCTGATGCGCTCCGCATGCGCTGCCAAGTCCACCACGCGCGCAGCGGCCCGACGATCCTGCCATGACAGCACCGGACTCAAGGCACCACCGGAGGCGCGATCCCAAGCCACGCACGAGCTGCGCTGGGTCGCGAGTCCTGCGGCCACGACCTCATTGACGCGCGAGCCCAACTGCTTGCCGATGTCCTTGATGCAGCGTCGCAGCGACTGCACCAACTCCTCACCGTCTTGCTCGACCTCGTCCTCGCCACGGCGCGTGGTCGGAATCTCGACTTGGGCTCGAGCCACCACCTGCAGGGCTTCATCAAAGACCAGTGCCCGACTCGACGAGCCGCCCTGATCCAACGCGACAACGAGGCGACGACTCATCGCGGAATCACAGCACCTTCGCGCCGAGTTTCTTCGCGGTACAGCTCACACAAGCGCTGCGTCAGCACGCCGCGCGCAGGCGCAATCGTGCGCCCGTCGATGCACTTGACCCACGACAACTCCCCCATGGTGCCTGTGGTGAAGACCTCGTCGGCGGTGTGGAACTCCATCAGGGACAAGCGGCGTTCTTCCACCGGCAGACCGGCTTGGCGCCCCAAGTCCAAGACCACGCCGCGCGTGATACCCGGCAAACAAGCATCGGCGTGCGGCGTCTTCAGCACACCATGTTTGACAAGGAACACATTCGTGGCATTCGTCTCGGCTACAAACCCGTCACTGTCCAACATCAGGGCATCATCGGCGCCAGCGTTGTTGGCCTCGATCTTGGCCAGGATGTTGTTGATCAAGTTGTTGTGGTGGATCTTCGAGTCAATCGAGCTCGGTCCGTTGCGGCGCACCGACGAAGTCACGAGTGTCAAGCCGCCTTGACCGTACACCGGCGCCTTCCACTCGGCCAAGACAATCAGCGTGCAACCGTAGCGATTGAACTTCGGGCTCATGCCCGAGGTCACCTTCTTGCCGCGGGTAAGTGTCAAGCGCACATGCGCACCGTCGTACATGCCGTTGGCCTGCAAGGTTTCCAACACCGCACGCTCGATGTCAGCACTGCTGGGCACTTCGGCAAAGGCCATGGCCTTGGCGGAATCCTGCAAGCGTGCCAAGTGTGCCGCCAAGCGGAACACACGGCCTTCGTAGACGCGCAAACCTTCCCAGACCGCGTCGCCGCCTTGCACAGACGAATCGAACACACTCACTTTGGCTTCGTCGCGCGGCACCAATCGACCGCCTACATGCACCAAGATGTCGTTGTTGCGCGGATCAGGAAGCAGCGGATCTACAGCCATAGTCAGTCGCCTCGTACGTCAGTCGCCGCGGATTGCCAGCTGGGACAGCTCGGCATAGATGGGGAGCACTTCTTCGAGTAAAGGACGCAGGTGCTCAGGAAACGGTGTGCGCTTGGGTTGCCACGGAGCAAAGCCTGTCGAACGATGCACGCTCGCATACCAGTGCGGTGCCCACACACCGTCCTCTGGACGCGGCCCGGCAGACCAACGCAACATGGCTTCGTCGAACGGCAGACCGAGCTTGGTGCACAACTGTGACAACACCGCACGCGGGTCTTTGAGCACCTCGGAGGCTACCAGCACCGGCGGCTCCTGCCCTAGGCGGCGCAACTCCGCCAGAATCGCCAACTGGGCGGCGTAGCCTGTATCGCGCAGCGTAGGTTGCGGGAAGGCCTCGGCCAACGAAGGCAGCATGTCGATGGGATCGCGCGTCAGAAGCACATTGACGCAGCGTCCAAGAAACGCGCGATCCACTTCGATCAAGTGATGCGCCATTTGCTTGCAGAACAGCACAGGGCGATCGCAGGCGCCGAGGATCACATCCCGCACCACGGCCTCGCCGTCCTGATTCTGTGAGGTCAACACCTCGGCACGCCCGGGATGGTCCAGCCCCGTGACCCGCAGGTAGTGCGCATACAACGGCTCATCCACGACCCGCGTATCCGCGCGTTGGGCGAACGAGTACATCAAGGCCGTCGAGACGTTGCGAGGCCCCGACCAGACATTCAAACGCAGTACGGGTGTCGGTTCGGGTGTCATCACGCGAAGCACTCTAGGGTCTGGATTCCGGGCGCGCCATCATGGAGGCTGTGCGGGCATGAACGAACAAAGCCCGTCCTGGGGCCTCGTCCTCATCCGCTTGGTCGCTGGCATCATCCTCTTAGTGTCGGGTTGGTCCAAGCTGTCCTCCGGCGTAGGTGAGGAGTATGTGCAAGCGACTGCTAGTGCTTGGAGCGAAGCACCCAGCATGGCGCGCGCGTGGGGCGAAGCAGTTGTGCTCAAGCACCCTTGGTTCTTCGCACAACTGGTGTGCTTTGGCGAACTGCTGATCGGCATCGGGTTGTTCCTCGGTGCCTTTGTGCGCCCGCTGGGCTACGCAGGTGCCTTCCTGTTCTTGAACGGACTCTTCGTGGTCCCGGATGCGCAGTTGCCGCAGTGTTGGATGCTGTTGGGTGTGTGCCTCGGCTGCGCGATGTCGGGTGCTGGCACACGCGCGGGCGCGGATGTGTTCTTGAATGAACGCGCGCCCAGTTGGTTGACGTGGTCGCGCGGAGGCTAGGTCCGAACAAGCCGCAGCAACTCGAACACGGCTGAGTCGATGCCTCGCGCCACTTGCGCGATGGAGGCGTGGTACATGTACGCCGGTGAGCTGACGATGCGGTGCTGGGTATCAACACAGCATTCATGCACTTGGCAAGGCACATGCGTGGCGCCGAGCGCTTCCAAGGCAGCAGCTGTTGCCGCATCGTTGCCGATGGTTAGGCGCACGGCTGTCCCCCGCAAGGCACTCGCCACAAGTGC
>Ga0079301_1000697_pt1 | contig 16265 bp, 12 predicted proteins | sample Wag4_2014_7_11_3_FD_74797 | JGI IMG/M metagenome (GOLD analysis project Ga0079301, IMG submission 74797) | Fresh water mixed with fracking chemicals microbial communities from Ohio, USA - Utica-2 Time Series FC 2014_7_11 | ecosystem: Engineered > Industrial production > Chemical products > Input... | reverse complement strand
AAAGTTATCGGCGCCCGCGCTTGGCGCGGCCAGATGGACCACCGGTTCCCAGAAGGCGCGCCAGACATCAAAGCGGATCGCGGGCGGAAGGTCGCGCGTATCCACAATGAAACGATCCATCGGGGCAGCGTTTGTGCCGCAGGCGGGGACCGCATTCGCTGACAGCATTGGTTCTGCGTGGGGCAAAGCTGTGCCACTCCCTCCCGGACCGGATCGTTAACCTAGCCCGAAGCCCGATGCTGAACCAGCGGGCAGCGTCATGCGGGGGATGCCGCGCGCAGCATCGGGACGCGGGGCTTATCGCGCAAGCCTGGGTGCGCGATTGCCGACCTTGCCTCAGGAAAATCGAACACGCCCCAGTGATGGCGCGCCCGCTTCAATGGCGACGGGAGCATGCTGCCCAGGCAAATGCAGCGTTATGGAAGCCATAGCCAGTGTCAATCGCATATGATGTCTCAAAGAAACGGCCAGGCGCCCTTGCTTATCCGGGCAGATGCATGAGATACAGATTTCTCTGGCTCAGATCTCCAGACTTGTCTAACGTAAGTCAGTTTGAAATGGCTTTTTGCCAGCGCGCAAACCTCCCGCATTCCCGGTATGGCCAGCTTCGGATGGAGACAGGCCGGAATGACCACAGTCCAGATAATAGGATCAAAACCATGGCTGACCTTCTTGTTATTTCCTTCCCGACTGAAGCGCAGGCTGAAGATGCACGCATGCGCGTTGCTTCCATGCAGCGCGAATACCTGATTGAGCTTGGCGATGCTGTGGTGGCGCTGCGCAAGCCCGATGGTAGCATCAAGCTGAACCAGACCTTTCACCCGACAGCTGCCGGTGCGGCAGGCGGGGCGTTGTGGGGGTCCTTGATCGGGCTTTTGTTCCTCAATCCGCTTGCCGGTGCAGCGGTGGGTGCCGCCGCCGGCGCGGTTTCCGGGCGCCTTACCGATGTCGGCATCAATGATAATTTCATGAAGGAAGTGGCCCAAAGCCTTGAGGGCGGTGAAGCCGCGCTGTTTTTGCTGATCCGGAAAATGACCGCGGAGCGCGTGATGGAAGGGCTGCAAGGCATGGGCGGCAAGATCATGCGCACTTCCTTCGATGAAACCAAGGAGGCAACGCTGCGTGACGCCTTGGCCGGAGCCTCTGCCGGATGATGCGCGCGGGCGGGATGCGGTTTCGCGCATGAGGGCCACCTTCGCCCTTCGCGCGGCTGCGGCCTGCCTGCTGATCGCCTTTTTGGCAGGCTGCGCCAGCATTAAGCGCCTGCCGGCACCGCCTTCGGAGCAGGTGACGGCCATTGATGTCCTGGGTGTGCCCGACTCACGCTTCTGGGCGGATGGCGATCCGGCGCAAATCACTGCCTATTACGAACGCGTTTTGCGCCGCCGACTGAACGTCCTTCCGCCGGGCCGTGGTGGTCGCACAGCACCAGGCCATTTCCTGGCACTTTCGGGCGGCGCTGATGATGGCGCCTTCGGTGCTGGCGTGCTGGTGGGTTGGACCGAAACCGGCCAAAGACCGGAATTCGAATTGGTCACGGGTATTTCCGCCGGCGCGCTGATTGCCCCCTTTGCTTTCCTCGGGCCTTCCTATGATCCGCAACTCCGTGCCCTCTTCACCGAAATTGCGCCGAGTGATGTGGTGCAGCTTGGCCGTGTTGCCCTGTCCGTACTGTTCCGCGAGGCGCTTGCCGATACCACGCCGCTCGCGCGCCTGATTGAACGCCATGCCGATGAAGCGATGTTGCAGTCCATTGCGGCGGAACACCAACGCGGGCGGTTATTGCTGATCGGCACAGTCAATCTGGATGTCGGGCGACCGGTGGTATGGAACATTGGTGCGATTGCGGCGAGTGGCCATCCTGAGGCTCTCAATCTGGTTCGGCGTATTCTATTGGCCTCAGCTTCCATCCCCGGTGCCTTTCCACCCGTGATGATTGATGTCGAAGCAGGTGGGCGGGCTTTCCAGGAAATGCATGTGGATGGCGGCGCGGCGATGCAGGTTTTTCTCTATCCAGCCAGGTTCCGCCCAGGCAATTTGGCAGGCCGCGCCGGTCAGCAACGCGAAACCACGGCCTGGGTCATTCGCAATGGTCGTGTGGATGTCGCGATTACTGACCCGCCAGGGGGCCTGTTCAGCATAGCGCGCCGGTCTGCGCAGACACTTTTGCATTTCTCATCCATCAATGATCTTGATCGGATTTATCTGAGCACCTACCGCGACCGTATCGGCTTTCGCCTGCAAAGCATCGGGCAGGATTTTGATACGCCGCGGCCCAGATTTTTTGACAATGGCTATATGCGTGCGCTTTTTGCCTATGGTGAGGCGCGTGGCCGGGATCCGGCAAGCTGGGTGACGTCACCGCCGCCGGTTGGCCTTGTCTCACCACCGGCGCCTGGGCCGTGAAGCCCCGCTGAGCACATCGCCTGGCCAAGGGGAAGTGCTTGGTGCGGGTATCCTCCGGCCTAGCGCGTTTCAGGGGCGCCTTGGCCACCAGCGAAAGCTGTGCTGGCACACCCCCGCGCCACCCCCCGGACGGGGGGCACAGCGCTGGGATGCGCCGTGCAAGGCCCGGATGACGCACCCGGCTACAGATCATCATCAGGCCAAGGCGCGTGTTGCCCTATGCGCGCCCGACATCCAGGGTGGCAGGCAAAAACACACATGAGCGATCTCGATCAGGTTCTGGCGCATATTGACGCCGATATGAACGGCGCTTTGGAGCGGCTTTTCACCGTGCTCCGCATCAAATCCATCTCCACCGATCCAGCATTCGCGAAGGATTGCGCGGCCAATGCAGAATGGCATGCGGCGGATTTGCGGAGCATCGGCTTTGAAGCCACTGCCCGGCCCACGCCCGGCCACCCCATTGTTGTGGCGCATGACCGCGTGGCCAAGGGCACATCGGCGCTGTTCTATGGGCATTATGATGTGCAACCGGTTGACCCGCTCGAATTATGGGATCGTGACCCTTTCGATCCGGTGATCGAAGCGCTGACCGATGGCACCAAGGTTATCCGTGGACGGGGCAGCGCGGATGACAAGGGCCAGCTCATGGCCTTCGTGGAAGCCTGCCGCGCCTGGAAGGCCGTGACCGGCAAGCTCCCCATCCCCGTTTCGATCCTGTTGGAAGGTGAAGAAGAATCCGGCGGCGCCAATCTGCCCGGCTTCCTCGATGCCAATCAGGCAGAATTGAAGGCGGATATCGGCCTGATCTGTGATACCAACATGTGGGACCCGCAAACCCCAGCCATTGTCACCATGCTGCGTGGGCTATGCGGTGAGGAGGTGATCATCCACGCCGCCGATCGCGATTTGCATTCCGGCTTCTACGGCATGGCGGCAGCCAATCCGAACCGGATTTTGGCGAAGATCCTGGCTGATCTTTACGATGACCAAGGCCGCGTGACGCTGCCTGGCTTTTATGATGGCGTGCCGGAATTGCCCGAAAGCCTGAAGCAGCAATGGGGCACGCTTGGCTTCACGGCGGAGAAGTTCCTCGGCGTGATTGGCCTGTCTGAGCCCGCTGGTGAAAAAGGGCGCGATGCGCTGGAAATGGTCTGGTCGCGCCCGACCTGCGAAATCAACGGCATGGGCGGCGGCTATCAGGGGGATGGTTTCAAGACCGTAATCCCCGCGCAGGCCTCCGCAAAGATCTCCTTCCGTCTGGTCTTCGACCAAGACCCGCATGCGATCCGCAAGGCGTTCCGCGAACATGTGCTGGCCCGCCTGCCATCTGATTGCCGCGCCGAATTCATTGAACATGGCTCGGGCCGCGCCATCCGCTTCCCCGATACCGATCCTGCCTTTGCCAAGGCGCGCGCTGCTTTATCCGATGAATGGGGCAAGCCGGCAGTGTTTATCGGCTCCGGCGGTTCCATTCCGGTCACGCATATGTTGAAGACCTCGCTTGGCATGGATGTGGTGCTGGCGGGGTTCGGGCTGGAAGATGACCGCATTCATAGCCCGAATGAGAAATACAATCTGGAAAGCTTCCAGAAGGGCATTCGTTCCTGGGCACGTATTCTGGAGGCTTTGTCACAATGAACGCAAAGCACAAAACCGGCGCAGCGGAAGCGCCGAAAACGGCCATGCAGCGTATCCTGGATACGGTGGAGCGCGTTGGCAACCGCGTGCCGCATCCGGTGATGATCTTTGTCTATCTTATCATCTTCGTGGTGTTGCTTTCTGCCGCGCTGTCGCTGCTTGGCGCGCAAGTGACCTATCAGGCCTACAACCCCGCGAGCGGCGATATTGAGGAAGCGACCACCGCTGCCCGAAGCCTGCTCACCATTGATGGCATTCGCTTCATGTTCACCGGCGTGGTGCCCAATTTTATGGGCTTCAATGCCGTTGGCGTCATCATTGTTGCCATGGTCGGCGTTGGCGTGGCCGAAGAAGCCGGGCTGGTGAAGGCGCTGATCCGCAAGCTTGTGATTGTGGCGCCGCCCAAGCTGCTGACGTACATTCTCGTCTTTGTCGGGATTGTTTCGTCCATCGCGGCGGATGCCGGCTATCTGGTGCTGATCCCGCTGGCGGCGGCGGCGTTTCTATCGGTCGGACGGCACCCATTGGCGGGCCTTGCCATGGCCTTCGCCGCTGTTGCTTCCGCCTTCATGGTCAATGTCATGATCGTGCCGGTGGATGGCATTCTAACGGAAATCACCAATGATGCGGCGCGGCTGGTCAATCCCAATGTCTCGATTGATCTTGCCGCGAATGTTTGGTTTTCCCTCGCTTCGGTTGCGATGCTGACAGTGCTGATTGGGGTGATCACCGAAAGGGTGATCGAACCGCGCCTTGGCCCGTACAAGGGCGATTACGAAGTACCCGGTGACAATGTACTGTCAGACGAGGAATATAAGGGCCTGCGCGCCGCGCGAAATGCCCTATTGGGCGTACTGGCCTTCATCGGCCTGCTGACCCTGCCGCCGGGCGCGCCGCTGCGCAATCCGGAAACCGGCGCCATCATTGGCGCCTCGCCGTTCATGGGCAGCCTGATTGTCTCCATCGCGCTGATCTTCCTGGTCTGTGGCATTGCCTATGGCCGCGCGGCCGGCACCATGCGCACGGGGGGCGAAGCGATTGCCGCCATCCAGAAATCCATTGGCGCGTTGGCGGGCCTCATTCTGCTATTGCTCGTCATCAGCCAATTCATCGCCATCTTCAATTATTCCAACATGGCGACTCTTGCCGCCGTTTCGATGGCGGAATTTCTGGAAAAACTGAATCTTCCCACGGTTGCCTTGCTGATAGGCTTTGTCATCGCAGTCTTTGGCATTGACCTGATTATCACCGCGGCGATTGCGAAATGGGCGATCTTCGCGCCGGTTTTCGTGCCGCTGCTGATGCAGCTTGGCATGGCGCCGGAAGTGGTACTCGCGGCCTACCGCGTTGGCGATAGCCCCATGAATTCCATCACGCCACTCAATGCCTATTTCGCGATGATCGTGACTTTCGCGATCAAGTATCAGAAGGATGCGGGGGTTGGCACCGTGATTGCACTGATGTTGCCCTATGTCATCGCCATTTCCGTTGTCTGGACCTTGCTTTTGGCGGCTTGGTATATGCTCGGCCTGCCTTGGGGGCTCTAGCGCATGAATGACATCACCATCATGGCCGCGATCATCCTCGCGGCCATTGTGCTTTTCATCTGGAACCGCATCCCGGTCATTCTGGTGGCCATGGGTGTTGGCATGGCGCTTTACGCCACCGGGCTTGTTACGCTGCACCAGGCACTGTCTGGTTTCGGCGATCCGGCGGTGATGTTCATTGCGACCCTTTTTGTTGTGAGCGCGGCGCTGGACCGGACGGGGGTCACCGCCTGGGCCGGGCAAATGCTGATCCGCGGCGCGGGTGAGAATAGCCGCACGCGGCTTCTGGTACTGATTGCCCTGCTTGCGGCGATGTTGACAGCGCTGATCAGTTTGAATGGCGCAATCGCGGCACTTTTGCCGGTGGTGGTTGTGCTGGCGCTCAGGCTCCGCCTGCCGCCATCACAATTGCTCATGCCGATGGTTTTCGCCGGGCATGCGGGGTCGAAAATGGCCCTAACCGGATCGCCCGTGAATGTGTTGGTGAGCGAGGCGTCCCTGGATGCCGGCTTCCGCGCCATCGGCTTTTTCGAATTCACCCTTGTCGGCATTCCACTACTGCTTGGCGTTATCACCATCACGCTACTGTTCGGGCAGAAGCTGCTGCCGCACCGCGCCGGTGAGACCATGAGCGCCGATTTCAGCCGCCACGCGACAACACTGGTCGAACAGTATGGCCTGAAGGAAGGGTTGTTCCGGCTGCGTTTGCGCGCGACCTCGCCGCTTATTGGGCAATCCCCATCGGCGTTGCAGGAAAACACCTGGGTGGGGCTTCGCCTTGTCGCGGTCAATGATGGTGTCACGGGTGAAAGGTTGAAGCGCGCCACCATGGCCGAGGGTGATTTTCTGCTCGTCTCCGGCCAGGGTGAGGATGCGGCGCGGCTGGCTGCCGAACAGCATTTGGCCTTTCGGCTTGAGAACAGCGATGAGGATTTGCGCGACAGCCTGTTCAATCGAAGCTCCGGCCTAGCTGAGGTGATGATCCCGCCGCGTTCGGAAATGATCGGGCAGACCGCCTATCAGGGCATGATCACCGAAAGCGGTGATCTTGTTGTCATCGCCATCCAACGCGCCGGGGCCGATCTGGGCGCTCAGCCGATGCAATTGCAGGCGGGCGATACCATGCTGTTGCAGGGAAGCTGGAAGGCGCTTGATACGCGGCTGGCTGATCCGCAGGTGTTGGTGGTGAATTCACCCGATCTCGTGCGCCGCCAGGCGGTGCCGCTTGGCGCCGGCGCCTGGACCACGCTTGGCGTGCTTGCCGGCATGGTGTTTTTCTTGGCGACCGGGCTTTTGCCGGCGGCGGTGGTCGGTATCGCGGCCTGCTTTATCCTGATTTTGGCGCGCGTTGTGACCGTGGATCAAAGCTACCGCGCGGTTGATTGGACAACGGTGATCCTGGTGGCGGCGATGATGCCGCTTTCGACAGCCATGGTACAGACCGGCGCGGCGCAGTTGATGGCGGATGGGCTGGTTGCCATGGCAGCTGATGGTAGCCCGATGATCCTGCTGGCAGGGCTTTTTGTGCTGACCGCAGTGCTCGGCCAATTGATCAGCAATACCGCGACCGCGCTGATCATCATCCCGGTTGGGGTTGCCGCCGCAACCTCCATGGGGATTTCGCCAGTGCCGGTGCTGATGAGCATTGGCATCGCCGCCGCGGCGGCCTTCCTGACGCCGATCGCGACACCGACCAATCTCATGGTGATGCGCCCAGGCGGCTATGCCTTCGGCGATTACTGGAAATTCGGCCTGCCGATGATGATTTGGTTCTTCATCATCTGCGTCTTTGTCGTGCCGCTGATCTGGCGCTTTTGAGGCATGCTGCGCCTTACCCGGATGCTGCTTTGCGCGGTGACCATGCTGGCGGGGCTGCCCGCCTTGGCGCAAACGCCCACACAGCGTGAAGCTGATCCGGCCGGCAGCTTCGCCTTCCTGCTGGAGAATGACACATTCTCCGGCAATGATCGCTACTACACCAATGGTTTCCTCTTTGCCTGGCGCGCCCCATCCTATGATCCGCCGGCCTGGCTCGGGCGTCTGACGAATGGGCCGAGCCTGTTCTTTCCCGGCGGCGGGGTCACGCGTTGGGGCCTGAGCTTTGGTCAAAAAATGTTCACGCCGGAAGATACGCTGGCGACCAACCCAGATCCGCAGGACCGCCCCTATGCCGCTTGGCTTTATGGCGCTGTGACGCTGCATTCCTACAACGCGCAGGCATTGGGCACGCTTGAATTGCAAGTGGGTGTTGTTGGACCATCCGCGCTTGGCGAATGGGTGCAGAACACAACGCATGACATGATGCGGATTGATCGCGCCTATGGCTGGGATTACCAAATCCATGATGAACCCGGCGTCAATTTGGTGGCGAACCGGCAATGGCGGCTGAATGGAGAGCCCGATTCCGCAGGCCGCCGATTTGGCTGGGTACCGAGCCTCGCGGCCAGTCTTGGCAATGTGCATACCTATGCCGCCGGCGGCGTGCTGCTGCGCTACGGGACAGAACTTGAAGCGGATTTCGGCCCGCCGCGTGTGCGCCCGGTTTCCGCCGGTTCGGTTTTCTTCCAACCCACCGGGCGCTTTGGCTGGTATGTTTTTGGTGGTGTTGAAGGCCGCGCCGTGGCGCGGGATATTTCCCTGGATGGCAACACCTGGCGCGATAGCCGGAGCGTGGATCGGGAAACGCTGGTGGGCGATGCCAGCGCGGGCCTTGCGCTGATTTTTGAAAGCGCGCGCCTGACCGCGACCTATACGATCCGCAGCAAGGAATTCGAAACCCAACGGGAAGCAGCGCAGTTTGGTTCGATCAGCATTGCCTTCCGGTTTTAGCGGTTGATCGCGTTCAGATGGAATGGTCTGAACAGGTCAAGACGCAAGAAAAACACTAATGTTGAGCGGGCTGCGTGAACCCATGTGAACGCAACACGTTGCGGCAGCTGATCGGCAATACGCGGCTGAGAGATAACCTGCACAGTCGCGCGACACTCCGCCAATGCGCGGCGCTGCCGCTTGGTTTCACAGTACCGTGAAAGAATCTTGGCGGCAGCGCCAAAGGCACAGGGGGCATGCACATGAGATCAAAATGGGCCGGCGCGGCCATATTGGGCCTGATGGTGGGTGCAGCACCGGCTTACGCGCAGCAGCCAACCATGGAAGATCTGATGCGGCGCATCGATGCGTTGCAGCAGCGGGTGAATGAACTTGAACGCGAACGCCGCCCGCAGCGCCCGGCAGCCGTTGCCGCACCCGTGCCAGCACCTGCACCACCCGCACCGGCCCGCGCCGCAGCACCGCGCACAGCGCCAGTCGCCATCGCTGCCGCACCTGCCGCCGCACCTCCGCCACGCTCGCCCGAGACTGTGCGCGCTGAGGTGGATGAGGCACTGCGCGGCAGCCTGGATGGGCTTGCGATGCGCATTCCGAATACGGATACGACCGTGCGGCTTTACGGCTTTCTCCGCCTGACCGCCTATCAGGATTTCAATGCGCGTAACCCGACCGATGCGGCCTCTGTCCAGGGGATTCCGCTGACGGCCAAGAGCACGCAGCCCGGCGGCTTTGACATCACCGCGCGCAGTTCGCGCTTCGGTTTTGATACGCGCAGTGATACCGCCTGGGGGCGGCTAGATACCACCATCGAAGGCGATTTCCGTGGTGAGATTTCGCAAGGCGGTGATCTTGCCTATCGCCTCAGGCAGGCCTTTGCGGAATTGACGCGCGATGATTGGAGCTACCTGATCGGGCACGCGAATAGCCTTTGGAATGAGGGGATCACCGAGGCGCTGCATGACGCCACCAACCTTAATCAATCCTTCATTCGTCAGGCGCAGCTTCGTGTGACGCATCGTTTCGATGGCAATTTGATGCTGCAAGGCTCCATCGAAGCGCCTTATGGCGATATCCTGACGCAAAGCGGCCCGGCTTTTTCGCCCATTCGCTTTGATGGCGGCGCCAGCCCTGCCTTTGATCAAATGCCCGATTTTCTTGCGCGCCTGACCTGGCGCGATGGTGCGGAGGAATATGTGCTGCGCGGCCTGTTCCGTCAGCTCACGCTTGAACCGGATGGCACAACGCTTGGCCCAAGGCCGAGTGAAAGCACTTTTGGCTGGGGGTTTGCTGCCCATACGCGCCTGCCGCTTGGCAAATGGATCGCTGGCCTTGGCCGGGATGAGCTGATGCTGATGGGCTATTATGGTGAGGGCATTGGCCGCTATTTCGCCGGCAATACCTTCGGCCAGGGCGGGATTTCCGACATCATCACGGCAACCGGCATGGATTACAGCCTGGATTCCGTACCCAGCTACGGCGGCACCATCGGCTATCGGCGTTTCTGGAGCGATTTTGTGCGCAGCACAGTCTCCTATGCCTATGCGCGGCAGGATTTCCCATCCTCCATCCGTTTCGGTGCCGGCACGCCGGGCGCTTTGGCGCGCAACCGCGAAATGCAGCAGGTGATTGCCAATTTGATCTGGAGCCCCTTTGCCGATCGCCCAACTAGCCGCATGCCTTTTGGCTGGCTTGATCTCGGGCTGGAATATGTCTTCAGCCGGCGTGATCTTGAAGATGGCGCGGCGGCGGTTGGTGCAAATGGTGTGGGCCATGGCATCGCCAATCGCCTGCTGGCGGTGGGTATTGTGCGATTCTAAAATAATGCAGAAAGCGTACAAAGAAACCGACCATGGTGGCTTAAGGGGTCAGTTCTGCCACCATGGCCGATCAGGCTGAAGACCGCGTCTGGCACGCTATATCACCGCATGGCGCGTGGAGAATCGCCTCCAGCTTTACTGTGAAGCGGGTCAGGTGATCGCCTGACCCGTTCAGTTGTTAGCCCTGCGCGGCAGGCACGGCGATGAAGGCCGGCTTGCCATCGCGCAGGATGCGCACCGCAACCGCACCGCCTGCGGCATTCGCCTCACGCAGCGCACGCACCACGGCGTCAGCGTCATCGGTCGTGGCAGCGCCAACACCGATGATCACATCACCCCGGCGCAAGCCGGCTTCCTGGGCGCGTGAATTCGGCTCAACCGCCTGCACCAGCGCGCCCTTGGCATCATTGGGCAGGCGGAGTGACGCACGCGCTTCCGGCGTAATCGGCAGCAGCGAAACACCAATGCGCGGCGCGTTGGATTGTTCCGCACCCGGCCGGGCACGTTCCACGCCTGGCTGCGCGGCAATATCCACGCGCAGACTCGCTTCCGCGCCATCGCGCCAAAGCTTCAGATCAGCCTTCGCACCGGGGCGGAGATCGGCCACGGTGCGCGCCAGGTCACGCGGATTGCGCACGGGTTTGCCGTCCAGCGCCGTCACCACATCACCGGGCTTGAGGCCGGCCTTGGCGGCGGGGCTGTCATTTTCCACACCCGCGACAAGGGCACCCTGCGGGGCATCGGCGCCCTTGGCCGGGAGCTTCAGCGCAGCGGCCATGGCCGTGTTTACCGGCTGCGTGGAAACGCCAAGGAAGCCGCGCTCCACATGGCCTTTCTGACGCAATTCGGCGACCACGCGCTTCACCATATTGGACGGCACGGCAAAGCCGATGCCCACCGAACCACCGGTCGGGCTGAAGATCGCGGTATTCACGCCAATCACGCCACCATCGCGCGCGAAAAGTGGGCCGCCGGAATTGCCCTGATTGATCGGCGCATCCACCTGGATGAAATCATCATAGGGGCCGGCACCAATGTTCCGGCCGGTTGCGGAAATCACGCCCGTGGTCACGGTGCCCGAAAGGCCAAAGGGATTGCCCATGGCCACCACCCAGTCACCGGGTTGCGCACGTTCAGAATCGCCCAGCGTCACGAAGGGCAGCGGCGCGCCTGCTTCCACCTTCAGCAGCGCGACGTCGGTCCGCGCATCGCGGCCCACCAGGCGGGCCTGCAATTCACGGCCATCTTCCAGCTTCACGGTGATGCGGTTGGCGCCATCCACCACATGGTTATTGGTGACGATGAAACCTGCGGCATCAATGATGAAGCCCGAACCAGTGCCCTGCATGCGGCCCTGGCCAGGGTTGGGCATGCCTGCATCAGTGCGCGGCGCCTTGCCGGCGACATTGATGGTGACAACGGCGGGGCGGACAGCCTTCACCAACTCGGCAAAGCCAGCGGTGGGGGCGGCACGGTCAAGGGTAATGGCCGGGGCGGCCGGGGCAGGGGCATTCTGCGCCTGCACGGCAAGGCCGGTAAGCGCGGTTGAGCCAAGCAGCAGGCCGAGTAGCGCATAGCGCGCGGTGCGGCGGGCGGGGCTGGATGTAGCCATGTGATGTTTTCTCCGTCTAAGGGTCGGGCGCTGATTCGCTTCGCCTTGACTGCGAAGATGGAGAAAGCCTGCTGTAAAGTCCCGAACGCGAAGCTGAAATGATTTTCAGTTTTCCGCCTTTGCTCCGGAGAGATCCACCCTCACGCGAAGCCCTGGCGCGGCGTCTGACAAGGTGGGCGCCGTGCCATGCAGCTTTGCGACAGCGGCCACCAAAGCCAGGCCAAGCCCGCTGCCCGGTGTGCCGCGGCTCCGGTCCAGCCGATAAAAGCGGCGTAGCACGCGTGCGCGTTCTTCGGCTGGTATGCCCGGCCCATCATCAGCCACGTCCAGCACCGGGCCTGGGTGCAACGTCACGCGCAAACGCTGCCCGCCATGGGTCAGCGCATTATCCAACAGATTGGTGAGCATTTGGCGTAGTAGCGCGGCGTCGCCATGCACATGCTGGTTGGGTGCCACCTGCACTTCAAGCCGCTTGCCGGCTTCTTCCGCCACCACCGCGTAAGCCTCGGCCAGCCTCGCCACCAGGGCTGACAGGTCAAGCACCGGCGCTTCCTGCGGCGGCAAGGGCGGGCCGGCTTCAAGCTGCGCGAGGCGCAGCAGCGCGGTGAAGGTGGCAAGCACCGTGTCCAGCTCAGCAAGCGCGGCTTCAAAGGCGGCGCCATCGGCATTGGGATCGCGCGCGCGCGCCAGCGCCGCTTCCAGCCTTTGGCGCAGGCGGGAAAGCGGGCCACGCAAATCATGCGCGACATCCACCGTGACTTGCCGCATGCCCTCGATCAGCGCTTCCTGGCGATCGAGCAGCGTATTCACCGTGCCCGCCAGACGGTCGAATTCATCAGCACTGCCTGCCAAGGGCAGGCGTCGTGCCAGATCGCCACGGATCACCTGTTCGGCGGCTTCTGAGACACGCCTGAGACGCAATTGAAGCCCACGCGCCATGAACAGGCCAAAGCCAAGCGCAATCAGCACCGCAATGGCGCCGGCGGCGAGCAAGGTTCTGGCGAGTGTCGCCGCCGTATCCAGCACCGCGCCGAATTCTGCCGCGACCAGCAACGTAAAACCATTGGAAATGCCAATGCCGAGCGTGCGCACCGGCCCCTCCGGCGCCTTCAAGGTCACAAAGCCGCGCAAGCCCATCGGCGCGCCGGAAAGCCGCGCGGAACCCGCCACGGGCCGGCCATCGGGCAAGCGTAACTGCACCAGAATGGCACTTGGTGTGCGGTCCCGCGTGCGCGCTTCCACTGCACGGGTAAGGCCAATGGCGCCAAAGCGCTGAAAATCACCCAGCAGCAATTCGGCTTCCGCGCGGATGGTGCTGTCCAGCGCTTCCTCAAGGGCGGCAGAACTGCGTAGCCAGCCAAGCCCAAGGCCGAGGGCGGAAATGCCCAAGACGCCAAAAGCCGTCAGCAGCGCGGTGCGGAGCGCGAAACTACGCAGCAGCCGGCCGATTGCACTCACGTCGGCGCACCAAGCATATAGCCAACACCGCGCATGGTCTGGATGGGCGCGGGCAAGCCTTCCAGCGAAAGCTTGCGGCGCAAGCGGCTGACATGCACCTCAACCAAATTGGTGGAGGGATCGAAGTTCAAATCCCACACACCCTCCAGCAGCATGGTCTTGGTCAGCACCTGGCCCGGGCGGCGCAGCATGAATTCCAGCAGGCGCATTTCCGTCGGCAGCAATTCCACCGGCTGCCCATTGCGCCGCACCACGCGCTTCAGCAAATCCATTTCAATATCGCCAACTTGCAGCAATACGGGATCGGTGGTGGGCGTCGGGCGGCGCGCCAAGGCCGCAATGCGCGCGCGGAGTTCACTGAAGGCGAAAGGTTTTGCCAAATAATCATCGGCGCCGGCATCAAGCCCTTCGACGCGGCGTTCCACCTCCCCCAGCGCGGTCAGCACCAGAACAGGCGTGGCAATGCCGGAAGCCCGCAAGGCGCGCAGAATGGTGAGCCCATCCGGCCCAGGCAGCATGCGATCCGTCACGATCACATCCCAGGCCTCACCAGCGGCGAGCAACATGCCGTCGCGCCCCGTGCGCGCAACCTGAACAACATGGCCAATTTCCTGCAGACCCTTGGCGATGTAATCGGCCGTCGTCTTATCGTCTTCGATCAGCAGGATGCGCATGGGGCGCGGATATTACTCCAGGGTCGCGATGGCAACCGCCAGGCGGCAGCCCTGGGCGAATTCCGGAATAACCACATATTCATTGACGGTGTGGATTTCCGCCTGCCCGGCGCCGAAGGTCACGGTCGGCACGCCATGCTTCACCAGCCAATTCGCATCCAGCCCGCCGGCGGAAACCATGGTGACGGGTTCAAGCCCCATAGCTTGCGCGGCCTTCTTCGCGCGCTGCACGGCGGGATCATTTTCGGACATCAGGAAGGGCGGATAGGCGGTGCGGGTTTGGAAACTCACCTCGGCCATATTGCCATCGGCATCCTTTACTTCGCCTTTGGCTTCGTTGAAGGCGGCTTCAAAGGCTTCGGTAATCTTGATGGCAAAGGCAGCATCCGTGCTGCGCGCTTCACCCACCAGATGCACGTAATCCGTGACCACATTGGTGGCATCGCCGGCGGGCTTGCCATCCTTGCCGCCGAAGATGCCGACATTGGACGAACCCTTGCCCCCCGGCTGCTCCACCTTGCCGAACCAGCCGGCGCGACGTGCCTCGGTCAGCCCAATAGAAGCGACCAGCGTTGAGGAAATGCCGCGTTCCGGCGCCACACCCGCATGCGCTGCCTTGCCCTTGATGGTGACTTCCCAATTCTGCTGACCGACCGCGCCGATGGTGAGCAAGGCCGCATGGGTGCTGTCCACATTGAAGCCCATCACGGCGCCGCCCAGGTCCTTCGGGTCCAATTCCCGCGCGCCATGCAGGCCGCTTTCCTCGCGCACCGTGAACAGCATCGTGATTGGCGGATGCGGCAGCTTGTGGTCGATCAGGGTCTTCGCGAGCGCGATCAGCACCGCGCAGCCCGTGCCATTATCCCCGCCAAGCGCCGTTGTGCCATCGGAGACAATGCGGTCCCCCGCCCGCTTCGGCTTCGCACCCTTGCACAGCGGCACGGTATCCATATGGGTGGAGAATAACAGCCGCGGGCCGGGCTTGGTGCCTGGCAGGTCAACGATGAGATTGCCCACCTCGGTCGGCAGCGTAATGCGTTCATGCACCGTATCAAAGCGGATGGCGCTCGCTGGCACGCCAACTTTCTGCAGCTCATCCACAAGGGCAGCGCCAATCGCGGCCTCATACCCCGTAACGCTGTCAATCGCGAGCAAGCGGATCAGCAGCTCTGTCACGTAATCCACATCAACAAGGTCGGTGGTGCTGCCCATGGTCTTATCCTCCTGGTGTTGGAACGGCGCGGCGTGTCACCGCTTCGTGAGAATGGGGGTGAGCGCGTCAAGCACGCCCGTCAACATGATCTGCGCGCCGATACAAAGCAGCACAAAGGCGGCAAGCTTGGCCGCAATCAGCATGCCCGTGGGGCCAAGCCGGCGCGCGACCGCTGCGGCATTGGCATAGGCGACCCAGACGGTGATCGCCACGGTTGCCGCAATCAGCGTGAAGGCGAGCGCATTCAGCACAATATCGCCAATTTCGGCAGAGCGCCGTTCCGCAGAAAGGGCGATGGAAGCGGCGATGGTGCCGGGGCCGGTCGTCAGCGGCAAGGTGAGCGGGAAGAAGCTCATGCGTTCCACCGGGGCGGTATCCAGCGCGGCGGGGGCCTGGGATTCGCGGCGCTGGTTGTCATCTTCCTCATTCAGCATTTGCCAGCCGGCCACCGCGACCGTCAGCCCGCCCGCGATCCGCAAGGCCTCAAGCGAAATGCCAAAAAAGCCGAGGATCGGCGTGCCCAGAAACAGCGCCGCCAGCAGCACAATGAAGCTGTTGATGGCGATGGACCGCGCCAGACGCGCGCGTTCCTGTTCCGTCAGCCAGCGCGTCATGCCGTGGAAAATCAGCGCCCCGGCCGGCGGGTTGATAATGCTGATCAGGGCCGAAAAGCCGAAAAGCCAGGCGGCAAACACATCACCGAACATGCCGGAAGCCGTCATGACGCCTCGCCCAATATTCGGTCAGCGCGCGGCATTGGCTGCAAAACGGGCCCCCTTGTCATTGCGGGTCGGCCAATGATCATCGCCTGTCAGGCGTTAGAACATGTCCGAACCAGGCGAAATCACGCGGCTCTGCGGGGCATGTGGCCAACGCAAGGTCGCGCACATGTCCATGAACCAATGTTCACCGAATATGCTTTAGGGGAAGGAATGCACGCCGCGTTAGGCAGTTAAGCCCCATGGCTGTGCCGCGCATCCCAAAGGGCGGCTAGGGCAGCGGGCTGCCCGCCAAGGCTTGGCAACCGATCAGGCCCGTTCGGCTAGCTGCGCATAAAAAACCCCGCTG
>Ga0079301_1000694_pt1 | contig 16338 bp, 12 predicted proteins | sample Wag4_2014_7_11_3_FD_74797 | JGI IMG/M metagenome (GOLD analysis project Ga0079301, IMG submission 74797) | Fresh water mixed with fracking chemicals microbial communities from Ohio, USA - Utica-2 Time Series FC 2014_7_11 | ecosystem: Engineered > Industrial production > Chemical products > Input... | reverse complement strand
ACCCGCCCCCGCACCATGCCCGAACTGCCCGAAGTCGAACATCTCCGACGATCGCTCGAGCCCGCGCTGCTCGGCGCGCGGTGGACCGCGGTCACGGTGCATCGCCGCAGCGTGGTGACGATCGCCGGCGAACCGTCGTCGAAAGGCGCACGCGCGACCACCCGTGGGCGCACCACACTCGCCGATCTCGAGCGCGCGCTGCTGGTCGGCGACCGCGTGCGGGCGACCCACCGGCACGGCAAGCAGATGGCGATCGAGGGCGATTCGGGCCGCGTGCTCGTCGTCCAGCTCGGCATGACCGGCAGCATGACCATCGAGGGCGCCACGCCGCCCACGGGCATGGACGCGAAGCACCGCCATGTGATCTGGGAGGTCGAGGCGGCCCGCCGACCTGGACCGCGCGCGGCGCCGGTCGATGCGCGCAACCGAGCGAAGGGGTCGGGCGCGGGCAACCACGGCGCGCGCGACTCTGCCTTGGTGTCGTCCGCGTCGTCCGCGCCGCCGGACATCGCCCGCGTCTCCTTCCGAGATCCCCGCCGCTTCGGAGGCCTGACCGGCTACCCGTCCATGGCCGACCTGCGACGCGTCTGGTCGGAACTCGGGCCGGACGCCCTTGAGATTGAGTCTTATCGACTTTATGAAGGCCTCCGAAACCGCCGCCGTCCCATCAAATCGGCCCTGCTCGACCAGTCCGTGATCGCCGGCGTGGGCAACATCTACGCCGATGAGAGTCTTTTTGCCTCATTCATACATCCGTTGCGCGAGGCGGCGAGCCTGAGCGCGACCGAGATCGACCGCCTGGCGACCGAGCTGCGCCGCATCCTGGGCCACGCCGTCCTCGCTGGCGGCTCGACCCTGCGCGACTACCGCGACGCCTACGGGCGCCCGGGCGACGCCGTCCAGACCCACGCGGTCTACGGCCATGCCGGCGAGCCCTGCCCACGCTGCGGCGCGCCGCTCGAGGGCATCCGGCTCCAGGCCCGAGCCACGGTGTTCTGCCCGCGCTGTCAGGACTTATCCACACGGCGGAGCACCCCTCGGGATAACACGGCGACCCGCCCAGCACGGGGTCGCTCGACCGGTCACGCTGCGCGTCCCTGACCCGCGAACGGTCGAAGTCTCGGACGTGATTCGATGTGCGCCGTGTCAGGGTGGAGTGAAACCTCCCCAAGGAGAATCTCTCTTCTTACCTCGTAAAAGACCCTGTCCATCTGTGGAGAGCGGTGATTGGACGCGCGCAAGCGCATCTTCTAGTGCGACTTACGCCTTCGTGGCGCCGGTGGACTCCTGACAACTGCGTGTCGATTGCAGCCATCCGCGTCCGCCTGAACCTCACCTGAACCTGTCAAGTGCGCGTGCGCGGGGCATTCGCACCAGCGGCACTGTCCGAAAGTCGCGCGCGGACGACACTCACCAACAGGATCTCCACATGCATATGCGGGGGCGGCGGGTGCCTGAAGCCGGCGTTCGGAGCCCGGCGTTTGGAGCCTCGCGTTCGGAGTTCGCGGTCGCCCTCACCGATCCGAGCGCTGGAGCAGGTCCTGCTCGATCCGCCCGACCTCGGCCTGGAGCTTGCCGTCGGCGCCGGTCTTCTCCTCGATCGTCCGGACGGCGTGCATGACCGTCGTGTGGTCGCGGCCACCGAAGTAGCCCCCGATCTCCTCGAGCGAGAAGCGGGTGTGCTTGCGGGCGAGGTACATGCACACCTGGCGGGGCATGGCGATCGACTTGTGGCGGCGCTTCGACAGGAGGTCGGTGAGCTTCACGTCGTAGAACCGCGTGACGCTCTCGATGATCGACTGGAGGCTCGGGGCGTTGCCGCTGCGCGAGGACGACTCGCCGTCGAGCGCCTGCTTGGCGAGCTCGAGGCTGATGGGCTGACCGGACGCCATCGCGTACCCGCGGACGCGCGTGAGCGCACCCTCGAGTTCGCGGATGTTGGTGTCGACCTTGGCGGCGATGTACGACGGCACGTCGTCGGGCAGCGTCATGCCGTGCAGCATGGCCTTCGACTTGACGATCGACACGCGCGTCTCGAAGCATGGGCGCTCGATGCGGGCGACCAGGCCGGCGGCGAAGCGGCTGGTGAGGCGCTCCTCGAGGTCCGGGATCTCGGTGGGCGCGGCGTCGGAGCTCAGGATGATCTGCTTGCCGAGCTGGTAGAGCGCGTTGAAGGTGTGGAAGAACTCCTCCTGCGTCTGCTCGTGCTTCGACAGGAAGTGGATGTCGTCGATCACCAGCACGTCGGCGGTGCGGAAGCGGTTGCGGAAGTCGTTCATGCGGCCCGCGCGCACCGCCTCGTGGAACAGGTCCATGAACGCGTTGCACGAGATGTAGCAGAGCCGCAGGTTCGGCTGCGCCTTGAGCAGCTCCTGGCAGACCGCGTGCAGCAGGTGGGTCTTTCCGAGGCCGACGCCGCCGTGGATGAAGTACGGGTTGTAGGCCCTGCCGGGCTTGGCGGCGACCGCCTGCGCGGCCGCGTGCGCGAGCCGGTTGCCGGGACCCACGATGAACGAGTCGAACGTGTAGTCCGGGCTGAGCAGCATCTGCTCGTCGAGCCACGCGGGGCGCTCGGGGGATTCGTCGCCGGACGGGGCGGCGGCGGGTGCCTGCGCCTGCGCGCGCGCATCCGACCTGGCGTCGTCGTCGGGGCTCACGAAGCGGACGACCAGCAGCCGGCCGGTCACGTTCTGCGCGGCCTCGGTGAAGGGACCGCCGCAGCATCGCTGCAGGTACCGCAGCTGCACGGGCTCGCGCACGACCAGTCGCAGGACGCCGTCGCGGATCTCCGAAGGCTCGATGTCGTCGAACCAGTGCCGGCAGATGTCGGCGTGGTTCTTCCTCAGGTCGTCGACAAGCGACTCCCGAAAGCCTGGTTCGATCCTCTGCATGCGGCCTCCGTCATTCACACACGCGAAGGGGGCCGATGGATCCGCACCTCGGCGAGGCCGCGGCGGAGAAGCGAGAGCACCCTGGATGAATGTCGTTCGTGTCTGTCGTTCGAGCTTCAAGAGACCCGACGCGTCCCACCGCATCGAGCCTCCCGACGGTGGTGGCCACCGTGGGGGCGCGGACGATAGAGACTCGGGCGCGGTGCGTCAACGCTCGCGCGCGCATCCCGCGCGGCGGCGCAGGAACGCGGTTTTTCGCGCGATGCGTCACTCCGCGGCCGTCGGAGTTTGCGCTTGACTTTCGCCCGACGGCTCGTTCGCGCCTGCATCCGACGCGCTCGCGAGCGCGGCGGCCTTCGCGGTGCGCGCCGCGTCCGACTTGTCGGCGGACTCCTGCGCGGCCGCGACCTGCGCCTCGTGGCGCGCGCGGTTGGTGCGGTGGTCCATCAGCAGGTGGATGCGCGCGGCGTCGGCGCCGGCGAGCTTCTCGATGCGCTCGCGCGCGTAGTGGATCGTGGTGCGGCGGGAGACGTGCACGAGCACGATCGCCTCGGCCTTCCACACGGGAAGCAGGCGGATGATGTCGTCGATGTGCAGGTGCATGCCCGTCCGCGCGCGGTCGTTGTGGTCGGGCTCGAAGAAGGTGCACTCGGCGATCACGATCTTCGCCTCGGCGAACTCGTCGCGCACGAGGTACTCGCCGGGCGCGGTGTCGCCGGTGTAGGCGACCAGCGGGATCTCCATCTGGCGCGTGATCTCGGTGCCGCGCGAACGCAGCTCGCGCAGCTTCTCCTGCGGGAGGTCGCGGAACTCCTCCTTGAGCTTGCTGCGGCGCTCGAGCACCGAGAAGCCGAGGCTGGGCACGGTGTGGCGCGTGGCGATGGCGCGCATCGAGATGTTGTTCTTGAGCTCGATCTCCTTCTCGGGCTCGAGCGCGACGATCTCGAAGGGCGTCTTCTGCCGCTCCAGCGGCTCCCACGCGCGCATCATGCCGCGCAGCGGCTGCTCGAGCTCGGGATGGCAGACGCAGCGACCCACGGGCACCTTCGGCTTGCCGTCGGGCTTCCCGTCGACCTTGTCGGGCATGTGCGTCTCGCCGCCGATCTTCTGGAAGTAGCGCTGGCTGAACCAGTAGGGCAGGCCGCCGAGGTGGTCCATGTGCGCGTGCGAGAGCGCGATGGTCGGCACGCTGAGCACCGAGCGCGTGCACTGGCCGATGTCGAACGCGACGTCGAGCTCGGGCACCTGGATGACGGTCTGCTCGCCGGCGACGCTGATCCCCTGCACGCGGTACGGAGGCAGGTACAGGAAGCCAAGTTGGCCCTCGCGGGCGGGGGGGCTCGGAAGCACGGTCGGAACTCCTTCGTCAGCGCTTTCACGCGGACGGGGTGCGGATAAGAACACGCAAGGTATGAAGCCCGGCGCGCGCGGTCAACGGCGTGCGCGCGTGTTCCGTCTGTTCCGTCTGTGCGGGCCACGCGGGTATCGGAACCGCGAACGACCCGCGTAGGTCCGAAGTGCGCGTCCGGTGTGGACGATGCACTGCACATGGAAGACCCAGGCTTCAGGCCGACCAACGCGAGGGGAGCGGGCGAGATGGAGCCCGGTGACCGCATGCTCCGGCTGGTCGAGGACCTCGACCGCAAGCTGCGCTCGCTGTGCGGCGCCATCGAGGCGCGCGACGCGGCCGACATCCGCCGGCTCGCCGAGGCGCTCGCCGACGCGGCGCGCGAGGATGCCGGCTGCGACCTCATCGGGCTCGAGGACGACGTCCTCGAGGATGAATCGCTGCTCGACGAGATGGACATGTCGTCCATCGGCGAGCGTGCCGAGGAACTCGTGTCGTTCTGCCGCGCGGCGATGGAGTCCTGCGAGCCGATGGACGGCTTCGAGCTGCCCGACCCCGACCACGACCGGCTTCACCGCGGACATGGCGGCGACGAGGACCCCGACGCATGAATCCCGCGGCGCTGTCGGCGGACGCACGCCCCCGCGTGCCGCGCATCCTCGCTGTCGACGACAGCGAGCTGATGCATCGCCTGCTGCGCACCCGGCTCCAGCTGGAGCAGGTCGAGATCCACTGCGCCGTGACCGGCGACGAGGGCCTTCGCATGGCCGAGGAGCTGCAGCCCGAGGTGATGCTGCTCGACATCGACCTCGACGGCACGATGGACGGGTTCGAGGTGCTGCAGCGCCTGAAGGAGAATCCGCGCACGCGCGACATCGCGGTGATCTTCATCAGCGCCAGCTGCGAGACGATGGACCGCGTCCGCTGCCTCGACCTCGGGGCGGTGGACTTCATCCCCAAGCCGTTCGAGATGGCGGAGCTCAAGGCGCGCGTGCGCTCGGCGATCCGCGTGCAGCAGCTGCTGCGCATGCTCTCGCAGCGCGCGCAGCTCGACGGGCTCACGGCGCTGTGGAACCGCGCGTACTTCGACCAGCGGCTGGCCGCCGAGTTCGGCGAGGCGCGCCGGCACGCGAAGCCGCTCTCGCTCGTCCTCTGCGACATCGACCACTTCAAGGGCGTGAACGACCGCTTCGGGCATCCGTTCGGGGACGAGGTCCTCGCGCTCTTCGCGACCATCCTGTCGGGCGGGCGCGCGAGCGACGTGCCCTGCCGCTATGGCGGCGAGGAGTTCGGCGTGATCCTGCCGGCGACCGCGATCGGCGAGGCCGTCGAGGTCGCCGAGCGGTTCCGCCGGGCGTTCGAGGAGCACCAGTGGCGGCGGCATCCCGACCTCGTGCTCACCGCGAGCTTCGGCGTGGCCGAGATCGCCGGGCTCGCCCCCGATGCGAAGCCGGCCGACCTGCTCGCGAACGCCGACGCGGCGCTCTACGCGGCCAAGCGCGGCGGGCGCAACCGCGTCTCGAGTTCCGCGCTCCCGATGGCGGCGTGATCGTGTAACAATCACGGCGTGCCGAACCTCGTGGATCAAGCCATCTGCATCCGCCAGTGGGACTGGTCGGAGACCAGCCAGACCGTGAGCCTGTTCTGCCGCTCGCACGGGATGCTGCGTGGGCTCGCGAAGGGTTCGCGGCGCGAGCGGGGCAGCTTCTCGGGTGGCATCGCGCTGCTTGCGCGCGGCGAGGTGGTCGCGGTGGTGAAGCCCGACCGCGAGCTGCAGACGCTCACGCAGTGGACGCTGCTGCAGATGTTCCGCCGGCCGCACGACGACCTCGAGGCGAACCTCTACGCGCTGTCGATGGCGGAGCTGGTCCAGCGCTTCCTGCCGCCGACGGTGCCGCACGAGCGGCTGTTCGACGCGCTGCTCGCGACGCTCGAGCGGCTCGAGGAGGGCGAGCGGCCCGCGCCCGAGTTCCTGCGGTTCTTCTTCGTGCTGCTGCGCGAGACCGGGCACGAGCCGCAGGTCGACGCGGCGTTCGGTGGCGAGCCGATCCCGGGGCAGTTCCTCGCGTTCGACGCCGAGGAGGGCGGCGTGGTCGACTTCCGCGCGCACCCGCGCGCCTGGCGCATGCGTCCGGAGACCGCGATGACGCTCGCGCACGTCGCGCGCGGCGAGCCGCCCGAGCTGTGCGACCCCGACGCCGTGGACCGCGCGATCCGCCTGCTTATCGCCTACGCCCGCACAATCGTCAACGACGACCTCACCACGCTGGCGCTCGCGGTCGAGCCGCGTTTCCGGAGACGCGCCGCGCGCGAGTAGCGCGTGCGAGGATCCGCGTCGCGTGCGTCGATCCGCGTCGCGTGCACCAACTCCGCTGAACAGGCGCCCGCCGCGATCCGATGCAACTGGGACGGAATGCCCTCGTGGGCATGCCGCCGACACCGCATGCCGGCGTCCCCGCGGGGACCGATCGGTCCGCGTGCACGCAGGTCCGGATCACCCATGTCGCAGGCTTCCCTCGAGCGCGTCTTCTGTGCCCCGAATCTCCCGACGCTGCCCGTCGTGGCGATGCGCGTGCTCGAGCTGACCGCGAAGCCCGATGTGTCGCTGCGCGAGATCGCGGCGGTCATCGAGAACGACCCGGCGATCGCGTCCAAGGTGATCCGCACGGTGAACTCGAGCTTCTACGGGCTCACGCGGCGCTGCGGGTCGATCCAGCAGGCGCTCGCGTTCCTCGGCCTGCAGACGGTCAAGGCGCTGGTGCTCGGCTTCAGCCTCGCGCGCTCGATCGACGGCGGCGGCAGCGACGAGGTGAGCTTCGACTTCCTGAGCTACTGGCGGCGCTCGATCTACTCGGCCGCCGCCGCGCGCGAGATCGCGCTGCTCCACCGCCGCTGCGACCCCGACGAGGCGTTCATGGCGTCGCTGGTGCAGGACCTCGGCATGGTCGCGCTGTGGCGCGCCTACGGCGACCGCTATCTCCAGGCCATCGACCTCACCAAGGGCGACCACCGCCGGCTCTGCGCGATCGAGCAGCGCTCGTTCGAGACCGACCACGCGCTGGTCGGCGGCGAGATGGTGTCGCGCTGGCGCTTCCCCGACGAGATCGCGACGGCGGTGCGCTGCCACCACCGTTCGTTCGAGGCGGACCCGCAGGTCGCGGCGCTCGCGCGCACGATCGAGCTCGCGGGCACCGCGGCGGCCGTGCTCACGCAGCGTTCGGGCGAGACCGAGCTCGCGCGCTTCCGTCGCGACGGACAGGAGTGGTTCGACCTCCGTCCCGCGCCGCTCACGCTGCTCCTCCAGAAGATCGCCGACCGCGCCGACGAGCTGTCGCGCGCGTTCGGCCTCGACACGGGCGCGTCGCCCGACGTCGACGCGATCCTCGACCGCGCATCGCAGATCAAGCGCGAGCAGCGCCTGGTCGAGCCTGCCATCGAGGGCGACGTGTGCGACGTGGTGGACCACGGCTCCGTGTCGTTCTCGGAGATTCCCGACGCACGGTCGTTCGGAAGCGACCTCGAGCGCGCGTTCATCGACCAGGGGCGGCGCGCCGGCATCGGCGTGCTGCTGGTCGGAGTCGACCGCGCGCGCGCGGTGCAGGAGGGGTTCGGCGCGCGAGCGGTCGAGGCCGCGATGACGCACGCCGTCGCCAAGGTGCGCGAGCATGCGCCCGCATCGGCGCGCATCTACCGCTTCGTCGGCGCCGAGCTCGCGGTCATCGTGCATGAGACCGAGATCGACGACCTCTGTCGCATCGCAGAGGCCGTGCGCCGCGCGATGGCGACGAATCCGGTGCCCTTCGAGCATGCGACGCAGCGGTCGTTCCCGGCGACGGTGTCGATCGGCGTGGCGATCTACGAGCCGACCGGCGAGATCCGCAGCGGCAGCGGCATCCAGACGCCCGACCAACTGGTGAGCGCGGCGATGTTCGCGCTCGCCGCGGGACGGCGCAGCAGGAACCACGTGGTGGTGTTCCGCCGCGAGCTCGGCGTCGAGCAGTGATGCGGATGCTCCGCGCGGCGCGCGCGGACTCAGTCCTCCGAGCCGGATGAGGCCGCGTCGTCGGACGCCTCGTCGCCCGTCGCCTCCGCGTCGGGATCGGGCGCGACCACGATGCGCACCGTCGGCACGAGCGGATACGCCGCGACGCAGGTGCGGATGTCGGCGAGCGTGACCGCGGAGATGCGGTCGACCTCGGCCTCGAGCGGGATGTACTCGGCGCCGTAGCCCCACAGCGTGCCGAGCCGGAACATGCGGCCGGCGGGACGCTCGCCCGCGGCGGCGGCGCCGGTGGCGATGCGGCTGCGCGCGCGCAGGAGGTCGTCCTCGGTCAGCGAGTCGACGACGGCCGCGAGCTCGCGGCGCAGGATGGCCTCGATCTCGCCGACCTTGTCGGGATCGCACACGGCGAAGAGCGTGATGTCGCCCGCGCCGTCGTGGCCGTCGTAGCTCGAGCTCGCCTCCTCGGCGATGCCCGGCTCGACGAGCGCCCAGTGCAGGCGCGAGCCGTCGCCGCCGCCGAGCACGTGCATGAGGATGCCCGCGGCGTAGCGCAGATCGTGCTGGATCGAGGGCCCCGGCATCGACAGCAGCACGTACGCGCGCGCGGTGTTGCGGAGCGTGAGCGTGGTGTCGGCGTGGCCGGGCGTCCACTCGGTGTAGGTGCGCGCGGGGGCGGCGGGCTTCCAGTGCCCGCAGAGGCGCTCGGCGTCGCGCACGAGCGCGTCGAAGTCGAGGTTGCCGGCGGCGACGAGCACGGCGTTGTCGGGCGTGTAGCGCGCGTCGAAGTACGCGGCCATCTGCTCGCGCGTGAGCGCGCCGACCGACTCCTTGGTGCCGAGCACGCGGTGCGAGAGCCCGTGGCCGGCGTAGAGGTGCTCCATCATCGCCTCGTAGCCGACCCAGAAGGGCTGGTCGGCGTACATCGCGATCTCCTCGAGGATCACGCCCTTCTCCTCGTCGAAGTCGGCGGGGCGGAGCGAGGGACGCAGGATGTCGGCGAGGATCTCGAGCGCCTCGTGCGTGCGGTCGGGCAGCACGTGCGCGTGGTACGCGGTGAGCTCGCCGGTGGTGAAGGCGTTCTGGGCGGCGCCGAGTTCGTCGAAGTCGCGGTTCACGTCCTCGGCGCGGCGCTTCTCGCTGCCCTTGAACATCATGTGCTCGAGGAAGTGCGAGACGCCCATAAGTTCGGTCGGCTCGTCGCGCGCGCCCGTCTTGACGAAGAACCCGATCGCCGAGGTGTGCGCGGTCGGGTCGACCTCGGCCTGGATCTCGAGCCCGTTGGGCAACCGCGCGGTGCGGTGGCGGACGAGGGGATTCGCGGGCTCTCGAGCGCTCGCGGCACCTTGCGCGTTCGCGCCTGCGGGGCTTTGCGCGTTCGCGCTCGCGGGGCTGTGGGCGAGCGCGCTCGCGGGAGAATGCAGGCTCGAGGCGTTCTTCATCGGGCAGGGAGTCTATCGGCGCGCTCCTTCTCCTACACTGCGCTTTCCATGGTTTCGCAGCAGCCGGAAGACCGATCGAACGCCCCGCAGTCCGCTCCGCAGCCTCCGCTGCAGTCGGCGGAGGCGCTCGCGCGGACGCTGGCGCGGCATCCTCGGCCGCTCGGCGGCGACACGCAGCGCGCCGCGAGCGCCGCGGCCAAGCTCGACCTCACCGCGCAGGTGCTCAACAACCGCGAGGCGCCGGTCAACCACCTGCGCATCCAGCGCAAGCCCGACTGGCTGCGCGCGCGCGTGCCTGGCGGCGAGGGCTACGAGCGCCTGAAGTCGATCATCGACGAGCACAAGCTGCACACCGTCTGCCAGGAGGCCTCGTGCCCGAACATGGGCGAGTGCTGGGGCCGCGGGACCGCGACCATCATGATCCTCGGCGACACCTGCACGCGCGCCTGCGGGTTCTGCAACATCAAGACCGGCAAGCCGCCCGTGCTCGACCTCGACGAGCCGCGCCGCGTGGCCGAGTCGCTGAAGCTCATGAAGCTCAAGCACGTCGTGATCACCAGCGTGAACCGCGACGAGCTCGCCGACGGCGGCGCCGCGGTCTGGGCCGAGACGGTGAACCGCGTGCACGACGCGTGCCCCGACATGTCGGTCGAGATCCTGGTGGGCGACTTCCAGGGCGACGAGAAGGCGATCCAGGTGGTGTGCGACGCGCGTCCCGAGATCATCTCCCACAACATGGAGACGGTGAAGCGCATGCACCCCGCGGTGCGGCCGCAGGCGAAGTACGAGCGCTCGCTCGCGGTGCTGCGGCAGTTCAAGCAGAGCGGGCTCGTGACCAAGACCGGCATCATGGCCGGCATCGGCGAGCACGACGACGAGGTGCTCGAGCTCCTCGACGATGTCCGCGCGGCGAGCGATGCCGACATCATCACCATCGGCCAGTACCTGCAGCCGACGCGCAACCACCTGCCGATCGACCGCTGGGTGCATCCCGACCAGTTCGCGATGTTCCGCCGCGAGGCGCTGGCGCGCGGATTCAAGGTGTGCGAGAGCGGACCGCTGGTGCGCTCGAGCTACCACGCCGAGGAGCAGGCCGAGATGCTGTCGGGCGCCGCGCGCGAGACGCACGAGTCGATGCGCGCGCTGCTGTCGCAGGGACGTACGGCGCGTCAGTGACCGGAGCCTGAGGCCGGTTCCGCGGCCTTCTCGGCTTCGGGAGCGGCGGCCGCGGCCGCGGCGGGCTTGATCGTGATGGGTCCGACGAGCGGGGTCTTCGCGGACTTCTGCGCGAGCCACCAGGCGACCGGCGTCCAGAGCACGAGCGTGACCGCGGCGATGCCGACGATGGTGCGCGCACTGGCGGGCATGAAGCGCGCCGGTGCGGCGAGCGCGCGCAGCGGGAGCGCGAGCAGGGTGGCGATGGCGGCCTTCGCGGTCGCGGTCGCCGCGACGAGCGGATTGGGGCGCGGGGTTGCGGGCGCGGTGGGCGCCGACGTGGTGTTCGGCGTGGTGTTCGAAGAGGCACTCGCCGCGGTGTTTGCCGCGGTGGTCGTCGTGGCGCTTGCCGCGGCGTTCGCCGCGGGTTGCGGCGCGCTGGTCGCTGCCGGCGTGGGCGTGGGGAGCTGCGTTGCAGGGGAGGCCACGGAGTTGGTCGACGCCGAGGCGACTGCTGCGGCGGCTGCCGTGGCGATGGTCGTCGCAGCCGGAGCGGTGGCGTGGCTGGAATCCGGCGTCGCCGCGCCGTGCGCGGCGGAACCGGTCGCACCCGAAGTGGCGTCGTCGGCGCCGAGCTTGGCGGCGGCCGTCGACGTCGGCGCAGCCTCGCGGCGCTCGCGGTCGTCGCGCGGGATGTCGGGGCTCAGCTCGCGCGCGGCACCCTCGAAGTCCGGCAGTGGATTCGTGACGGCGAACGACGGCCGCTCGACGCGGCTGGTGCCGAACGCCTCGATGAGCGCGCGGTTGATCTCCTCTTCCTGGCCGGTGAGGGCGCGCTCGTCGAACACCGATCGCAGCGCCGAGTCGATGTCGCCGTTCGATCCGCGGAGCAGCGCGTCGGCGTCGTCGGCGAGGGCGGCATCGATCTCGCGGAGCAGCGGATCGACGGGTTCCTGCTCGAGCGCGTCGCGCACCAGGTCGGCGCTCGGCGCAGGGTTCGATGCGGAGTTCAGTGCGGGGCTTGGTTCGGAGCTCGCGCCCGTGGTCGGATCGGCGAGCTGATCGGAGGGCTGGTCGCTGGGCTGGCCTTCGGCGTGATCGAACGACGGCGCTTCCGTCGCGGCCGCTGCGACGTCCGTCGCCTCGACAGGCGCGCCGCCGCCATTGAGCAGCGCCTGGATCTGCTTCTCGAGATCGGAGAAATCGTCCGACGCCGCCGGTGCGGCGGGCGCGGCGCTCTCGGCCACCGCGTTCATGGCCTCGACATCGGCGAGCGCGTCGGCGACGATCTTGTCGACGTCGACCTCGAACGCGGCGTTGCCGGCAGCCGCCGGCCCACGCGCGGCATCGCCGGCCGGCGCCGAAGGGGCGGTGGGCTGCGGGTGGCCTGCGGTGTCCGGGTGCGAGGACTGCATGGGGTCGTTATCGGCAGGCAATGCGCCGAACTCGACGGTTTTCGCGGGGCGCGCCGCGAAACGGGCGTCGACCCGCCGCAACCGCGCGGAACGCCGCCCAACGCGACCCGCGGGGGCGCGCGCACCCGCGCGAACGCGCGATTTCCGCCGCTCCACGCGACTGGCGGCCCGCGGTCGGGTGGGTCACAATCCCGCGCCATGAGCCTCTCGCCGACGACCTCGCCGATCGCGTCCATCTGCATCCTCGGACTCGCCGCATCGCTGGCGGGCGCCACGACGCCGGCGATGGCGGGTGCGGCCACCCGCGGCGCGGATGCGGTGACCCGCACCGCCGACGACACCTTCGGACCCGCGATCGAGCAGGCGCTCGTCAAGGCGGGCGCGAACCGCGGCGAGATCGAGCGCTTCCTCAAGCGCTTCGAGGACTCGGGCGACGCGCAGAAGCGCGATGCCGCGCGCTGGCTGGTCGCGAACATGGATGGCCACGGCTTCGCGCTCACCGAGCTCACCACGACCGACGGCACGCGCCTCGCGTTCGACGCGCTCGACTACAAGTCGCTCGGCGAGGCGAAGGCCGCGCTCGACGCGCTCGAGGCGAAGAACCCGGGCTGCGATTTCCGCAAGATCCGCTTCGACAGCGATCTCGAGCATGCGAGCGCGGACTTCCTGGCGGCGCATCTCGACGAGGCCTTCGACGCGTGGCGCACGCTGCCGTGGGCGAAGTCGATCCGCTACGAGGTGTTCCGCGAGTTCATCCTGCCGTACCGCGGCAGCAACGAGCCGCTCGGGCTCTGGCGCACGCCGGCGCGCGCGCGGCTCGCCGAGATCTGCCGCGAGAACGCGGCGGAGACCGATGTGCGCGCCTTCGGCGAGAAGGTCCGCGCGGTCGTGCATCCGTGGACGGGCTTCACCGACCTGTTCTACCTGCACCCGACCGACCAGAGCTACGCCGAGATGTGCGAGCGCCGGCTCGGCCGCTGCGAGGACATCACCAACATGATCTCCTTCGGCATGCGCTCGGTCGCGGCGATGTGCGCGAGCGACTACACGCCGTGGTGGGCCGCGAGCGACAACAACCACGCGTGGGAGGTCGTGCTCGACGCGAACGGACAGGGACGCGCCGGCCTCGCCGGGCGCGCGGCAAAGGTCTACCGCAAGACCTTCGCGCACCAGCCCGACAGCCTCGCGGCGATCAAGCGCGAGGACGAGAAGGTCCCGCGCTGGCTCTCGAGCTCGCACTACATCGACGTGACCGCGCAGTACCAGCCGAGCAGCGACGTGGTCGTCGAGCTCGCGAAGGTCCCCGACGGCCATCGCTTCGCCTACCTCGCCGTGTTCAACGGCGGCGGCTGGAAGCCGATCCACTGGGGCCGCATCGAGGGCGCGCGCGCGACCTTCACCGCGATGGGCCGCAACATCGCGTACCTGCCGATGGTGCACATCGACGGGCGCGACGAGCCCGCGGGCGCGCCGTTCGTGCTCGATGTCGACGGCGTCGTGCATCCGCTCGCCGCGGCCGGCGCCGCGCACGCGAGCCTGGTGGCGACCACCACCAAGCCCGACATCACCGATCCCGACACCGGCGTGATCAAGGCGCGCACCGTGGTGAAGCCCGACGCGGCGTTCGAGCTGTTCGTCTGGCGCGACGGCGGCTGGAAGTCGTCGGGACGGATCGAGCGCGGCGACGACGCGCACACCTTCGACGGACTCGCGGTCGACGGCCTCTACTGGCTGGTCGAGGACGGATCGGAGCGGCTCGAGCGCATCTTCACCGTCGACTCGGGCAAGCAGGTCTTCTGGTGAACGCGGCGCGTCCGCGCGAGGGCGTCGCCGAGTCGGCCCGCGGGACCGCTGTGCACGCCGCCATCGACGTGATCGTGAACGTCGACGACCTCGGGCTGCATCCCGCGGTGCGCCGCGCCGTCGAGGAGTGCGCCGCGCTCGGCACCGTGACCAGCGCGAGCATGCTCGCGAACGGTCCCGACCAGGACGCGCTGCGCCCGTATCCCGGCGTCTCGCTCGGCGCGCACCTCAACATCCTGCGCGGCGCGCCGCTGTCGCCGGTGGCGGAGGTGCGCTCGCTGGTCGGCGCGGACGGCCTCTTTCTCGGCGGTTTCGCGCGCCTCGCCGCGCGCGTGCTGCGCCGCGCGGTCGATCCCGCCGAGGTGCGGCTCGAGTGGTCGCGCCAGGTCGCGCACCTGCGCGCGCGCGGGCTCGTGCTGTCGCACCTGGACGGCGAGAAGCACACGCACTGCCTGCCCGGACTCTTCGCGATCGCCTGCGACGTCGCGCGCGAGCACGGCATCGCGTGGGTGCGCCGCAGCGACGAGCGCCACGGCAACCGCGCGTTCGGCGCGCCGGCCGCACGCCGCGCGCTGCTGCGCGCGCTCTCCGCGCGCGCGCAGACGGGGCCGGAGGTCCGCACCACCGACGCCGTGTGGGGCATCGCCGATCAGGGTTCGCGCTTCACGCCCGCCGCATGCGCGCGCGCGCTCGCCGGCATCGGCGGCGGCGCGTCCGGCGCACCGCGCGTAATCGAGGTCGTGTGCCATCCGGGCCGTGAGATCGACGGCGATCCCTCGCTGCCTGCGTCGTTCGGTAGGATGCACGTCCACCGGCTGTGGGCGCCTGAGTTCGCGAGCCTCGCGTCCGGCGGATGGCGCGACGCCGCAGCCGCGAACGGCTGGCGCCTCACCGGATTCGACAGGCTGTGAACGCACCGATGCCGCACTCCCGAACGCCGAACTCCCGAGCACCGCACTCCGACGAACCGGTCGAGATCTCCGTCGTCGCCCCGATGTACAACGAGGAGGGCTGCGTCGACGAGTTCCTGCGCCGCACCGACGCGGCGCTGCGCGCGACCGGCCTGACCCACGAGATCGTGGTCGTGTCCGACGGCTCGACCGACGGCACCGAGCGCAGGCTGCGCGAGGGCGCGGCGCGGTATCCATCGCTGCGTGCGGTCTTCCTCGCGCGGAACGTGGGGCAGTGCAGCGCGCTCTACGCGGGCATCCAGTCGACGCGCGGACGCGTGGTGGTGGTCACCGACGGCGACCTGCAGCACCGGCCCGAGGACATCATCGTCCTCTACACCAAGCTGCGCGAGGGCTACACGCTGGTGTCGGGCAACCGCAAGGGCCGCAAGGAGGCGCTGATCAGCAAGCGCATCCCGAGCCGCATCGCCAACTGGCTGCTTCGCCGCGTGAGCGGCTGCGACGTGAAGGACATGGGCGGCTTCAAGGCGCTCGACGGCGCGGTGGCGCGCGCGCTGCGCCTGCGTCCGGGGCACCACCGGCTGCTGCCCGCGCTGGTCCACATGCGCGGCGGATCGACCGCGCAGCTCTGGATCGAGCACCAGGAGCGCTTCGCCGGCAAGAGCCACTACGGCATCGGCCGCACCTTCGACGTGATCTTCGACATCCTGATGCTCGGGTTCCAGTCGAGCTTCAAGGCGCGTCCGCTCTACCTCTTCGGGCGGATCGGCGTGATGCTGCTGCTCGTCGACTGCATCGTGATGCCCTGGCTGCTGTGGGAGAAGTTCGCGCACGGCGTCGACATGGGCACGCGCCCGCCGTTCCTGGTGGCGATCATGTTCTTCCTGTCGGCGCTCTTCTTCCTCGCGATGGGCTTCGTGCTCGAGCTGCTCACCGACGCCAACAACGCGATCGGCGGCGTGAAGCCGTACGTGGTGCGCGACGAGATCGGCGCGGGCACCGCGCCCGCGCCCCACGGCGGAGCGTGACGGCCGCCGCGCGGTCCTTGACGGCCTGCGCCCGCGCTCACGCACGCGCCTGCGCGCGCCCGGGCTCCGTACACTGCGCGCCACCATGCGCACCGCCGGATCATCGAGGCACCGACCGCAACGGAACCGCTACGCACCCGCGAGGATCGCGACGGTCGCGGCCGCTGCGTCGGCGCTCGCGCTCCTCGGCGGCTGCGTCGCGGGCCGCAGCTCCGCGCCGCGCGCCGGCAAGGCCGTGACCCAGTCGACCGACTTCAGCCGCGCGGCCGTGCTCGAGAAGATCAACGCCGACGAGCTCGACCTGCTCACCAACGCCTACGCCGACCGCTACCGCACGCTCATCGA